>Ga0070738_10005206_pt1 | contig 14679 bp, 14 predicted proteins | sample Coa_R2_2_FD_66446 | JGI IMG/M metagenome (GOLD analysis project Ga0070738, IMG submission 66446) | Surface soil microbial communities from Centralia Pennsylvania, which are recovering from an underground coalmine fire - Coalmine... | ecosystem: Environmental > Terrestrial > Soil > Unclassified ...
TCCACTCCAGATCTCCGCATCGTTCTAAGGCCTGATAGGCCTCCTGGGCAGCTCGCAGAACGGCGCCTGTCTTGGTGGATGTGATCGTACAGGAAGCGAGTCGGCCTTGTCCAAGGATAATCTGAGCCAGGCAAGCATCCCGCGAGACACCAGGCAGCGACGGGAGCTGTGCCTGAAGCAGCAGCATATCAGGCGACTCCTTCATCGTCTCAACCACCGCCACGACAGGAAGGAGATAGTGCTTGTCCACCCTACCGAAAACCTCCTTTCAACAGGATTTTTCTCTGTTGTGCTTTACCGACGAACCGCCTCCATTGGTGAGAGAACCCAGTCTGCACCACCAGTGCTTTGTTCAAGCGGTTCTTGTGTCTCGATGAAAGGCGAGAGAATACGGGCAAGCGCCTGCTGACATTCCAGCAAGGCTTGGTCATACGCGGCCTTTGCTGCTTCCCATTGCCTGACATGCTCACAGGAGAGCGTTCGTGCGATCTCGCCAAGTGTTGTGATTGGCTCATCAAGATCTCCCAGATCTTCCTGGATAAGTGTCTCTACGTCTCTGACCCGAAGGCTCAGCCGTGCCATGTTCTTCTCCCAGGGTGTTGAACACGATGCAGGGATGAAAGTACTAGATATATCATCTTTATGTCCTGTCATAATGTCGTCATGGTGCAATGGTTCAGCATTTCTCGGCAAAAGGAGCTGGCCTCCCACCATCATATGGCCCTCTGGATCTAAGCGCATGCCCACCTCCTCGTAGGCGTGTTCACAGCACGTTCCATCAGGTCGAGGAGACGTATCTGCGGTTCAGAGAGCCGAGAGAGGCGGGAGGGAGACGACCATCTCGTTGCCAGAACAAGGTGCATCGAGCAAAGCACCCAATAGAAGAAAGGGAACGGATCATAGTAAACAATACTCACTCTGCCTGCTTGTCTGATGACAGGGTGAAAGAAATTGAAAAGCCGCTGACAATAAACGCCGGAGGAGGCCCCTACGTGTGAGGGCATAAGGCGAGAGGCTCCTCTGCTTGCTTGTTTCCCCAGAAGCATGTCTCTCACGAGCATTTCTCCATTCTCTCTACGTGTTGTATTTCTCTGTTCATGGGTGCTGGGCAGGTCAACCCTCTACAGGGCATCGTCCAGCGGATAGGAAACGGTTTTGTTCATCACATTCTGCCTCTCATTCCTGGAATAGCCAGAACCGATTACCGTGGCAGAGGACTCCCCACATAGGACTTCACAACAGCAATCACCACCTGGGTCTGGAAAGGCTTGGTGAGATACTCTTTGGCTCCGGCGAGCCTCCCTTTCAGGCGGTCGATCACCCCATCTCTGCGTGAAAGCATGATGATGACCGTGCTGCTGAACTCTGGCTTGGCTTTCAAGTGTTTGGCGACCTCATATCCATCCATTTTCGGGAGGCCGATGTCAAGGATAATGACATTGGGAATACGCGACGTGGGCTCTTTGAGCCATCTCATTGCTTCAATACCATCGGGAAATGCCACAACAGGAAACCCCTCACGACCCAGACACGTCTGGAGGATCTTCCGAACGGTGCCTGAATCATCAATCACCATAATCAGGGGAGATCCAGCCGAGAGGGATACCTGTGAGGAAAAAGAAGATGGCTGTGGTACTGGTGAGAGTGGTAGAAGCTGTGAAGACGGAACCAACAGACTCACTGGTTGTGATGAAATAGCGCCGGATACCGGCGTGAAGGCCGTGGCAGTACTGAGTGCTATTTTCTTATACATGACTTACTCCCCTCGTCTTGAGATTCCGCGCAGAGAGCAGGACTCTCCGTCTGTGTTCTCCGTTTCCTTCTCTTGCCGTCTGACCGCCATCTTCCTCGTGGCTTATCGGGATTCCGAGAGATCTGTTTGTTGACCGACAAGCAGCGAGAAGAGAGAGGTAGACGCTCCATCTCTTAGGATACCTGCCTTTTCGCACAGGAAAAGCACACCTGGGCACGAACGCTTCACTCAGAAGCACGACATCGTCACGACACTGACGTGCATCGCGGCGCAAAGCCATCCACACTATACTCAATGATGAAACTTGCAATCCGTCACTCATGCCGTCACTTACCCTTGACATTTGACGGGTTCCTTGCTATTCTGGTTTAGATGGCATCTTGATAATGTCATCTAATAATGATTAGGCTATTTAATCCTGATTTGTCTAGGGGAAAAGACCTCTGTTTAAGATGCAGTTGTGTTATAATAACGATATGTGATCTTAAACACGAAAGGTGGATATGCTGAAAGCGGTTCTCAAGAACATCGAAACAGACAGGGCGTGTGTCACAACCTCGCAAGCGGCTGAACAATCGGGGTTGAGCAAGGTGTACCTTGCCCGATTACTCCGAGAAGAAACCATAGAAGGTTTTCAGTTAGCGCGTGATTGGTTCATTTACACGGACTCTCTGGAACGGTTTTTAGCCACCCCGCGCAAGTCCGGCCCGAAAGGACCGATAAAAAAGACTGGACAGGAAAAACAGCAAGAAGTCACTCAATAGAAAGAGACATGCGTAACGGTCCACTTAGGATGATGTAGCGAAAGGCAGCCTCTTATGACCAACATGTTGTTACGCACAGCCAGACAGCAGCAAGGATGGAGTCAACAACAGTTAGCGGACTTTGCGGGAGTCTCTCTTTCCACCATTGAACGTGCAGAGCGCGGGGAACCGATTAGAGTTGATAACCTGGAACGAATATGCTCATGTCTTGAAAAGACACCTGAGCAATTAGGATTGATGCCGAGCTACGAAGAAGTGAAAAGACGCGATGCGAATAAAGCTATTGCCGGTCTTGTGAGTGGACTGTTCATCTCATCTACTGGAATAACCAATGTGCCCCCACTAGCAGAATTGTGGGCTGACGATCTGCTTACCATCTATGCTCGCGGAATTGCCGCCTGTCAGGATTTGTACTACAACGGTAATCCGCACCAGGTCGAGGCGATCTTGCCCCTTTACACTCATCAGACCGCGCTGCTTGCCGGGCAACCGGGCACGCTCCAACAATCAGCGGCTAAACTTGCTTCACAAGCTTACCAAATGGCTTGCGAACTGGCTACTGACCGTGAAGACTTTGGCACAGCACGACAGGCAGGACAACAAGCATTCACCTATGCTCAACTAGCCAAAGACGCCAATTTACAAGTAAATGCACTCATCAGCCTTGCTAATCTTGGTTGGCACCTCTCATCTGCTCAACCTTGCTACATTCGCAGGCATAGCAGGGACGCGCTACAAGCCTATCAACAGGCGGTATCTCTCCTGGACAACAATGTTACTCCACTGCTCAAGGGGCGCACGTATGCAGGGATTGCAGAGGTGTACGCCATGCGGGGGGAGTTTCAGGAAGCAATGCGCGCTATGGGATTGGCTTATGAGCATTTCCCAATGAAACCAGAGGATGATCCGGCCTACCCCTACCTACGGGCAAGCCGCTATTCTCTCTACGTGTTCGGTGATGCTCAATCCAGGCTCTTGCTTCACCAGCCGAAAGAAGCTGAGAAAGCTTTGATTGCGATGCAGAAAGAGACACATGATCCAGAGATTGAGCCTATCACGAAGGTAGACCTTCTCTACTATCAAGCAGAAGCACAAATCCAACAGGGGGAAATGGAACCAAGCGTGACAATTCTAACGGAAGCAGCAACGCTAGCCAAAGGTCTTGGTTCAAGGTTGTACTTCAACAAACTTGCTGCAAGCTATCACCACCTGGAGGAGCAGCGGCCTAAAGAACGGGTAGTCACTGCATTAGAAGAAGTGTTCCAACCCTGGTAACTCAAAAACCATCTGAGTGACTTTCACTGCTTGGAGGGTTTTTCAGGTTCAAAACCCTGTCATAAAACGCTCTATTTTCAAACTCTCGTTTTATATACTGTTTTTTACCAACTGAAGCGGACTCAGGAGGTCAGCGGCCCCAGCGCGTGATCCGCGCGGGGCATGTGCTGAGCATGTCCCCATGCTGACCAGCCTCCTGGAGTCTCGTGCTCCAGGAGTCGTTCGCCAGGAGTCGCCCAAGTTCGGACCTTTCGGTGGGTTTTCCAGCCGGAAGCTCTCCAATCCCGATGTTAAACAGGCAGAATGGGGAAGCAGAGCCAGTGCGTCGGGAAGATGGCCGCTGGCGAACAGAGGCGAGGAAAACTTCACCTGGTCGGTTGCCCGGCCAGCGTTCCCTCATTACCGAGGGGAAAGGGATTCAGGGCTGTATCTGGAAAAAAGAGTTTCCAACAGTTCTTAAAAAAGCAGGAGAATGTCATGAAACGATGGCATGCTGCATACATTTCTCCTGCATTGACACACAAGAAGAAATGTTCTATTGTATGCATGACGGATGTCGATCAGCTACAAGAGAGTTTGTTGATGATTCGTGCGCATAAAATTCGCCTCAATCCCACGCCTGAACAGGCCATATACTTTGCAAAGGCGGCTGGAACGAGTCGTTTCATTTGGAATTGGGCACTGGCTGAATGGAATCGGCAGTATGAAGCTGGCTTGAAGCCGACCGCGTTCAAGCTCAAGAAACAGTTCAACGAAATCAGGCGGGAGCAGTACCCATGGACATGGGAAGTCACGAAAAACGCCTCCGATCAGCCCTTTCTCGACCTGGGCAAAGCCTTTACCGCGTTTTTTGAAGGCAAGGCGCGCTGCCCGCGTTTCAAGAGCAAGAAGAAAAGCAAAGCAAGCTTCTATCTTGCCAATGACCAAATGGAAGTAAGCGATCATCGTCTCTGGATACCGAAACTCGGATGGGTCAATATGGCTGAGAACCTGCGCTTCAAAGGCAAAATCACTGGCGCACGCATTACGAAGACATCGGATTGGTGGTTTGTGAGTATCCAAGTGGAGATGCCGGACTCGCTTCCGGTGAAAAAACCAGCCGCCGTCGGTCTCGATGTGGGATTGAACAGGCTGGCAACCTTGAGCACCGGGGAGGGATACGAGAACCAAGCGTTCCTCAAAACGGCGCTCAAGAAATTGCGTCAGGCCAATAAGCGGCTCCATCGTAGGAAATTGGGATCAAAGAACCGGGAGAAGGCACGCAGGCAGGTGGCGCGGCTCCATTATCGCATTACGTGTTTGCGCGATGATGTCCTTCACAAGCTGACCACACGACTTGCCAATTGTTACGGAATCCTTGGCATTGAGGACCTCAACCTCAAGGGATTGCTGAAGAATCGCAAGCTTGCTCGTTCGTTCTCCGATGCTTCGCTCGGGAGATTGCTCTCTCTGCTGACAACCAAAATGGAGCAGCGGGGTGGGCAGGTGATCAAAGTAGACCGCTTCTTCCCCTCCAGTAAAACCTGCCACTGTTGCGGCTGGAAATGGGAAAACATGACCCTCGCTGATCGCGTGTTTGTCTGTCAGAACCCAACGTGTGCTTACCATCTTTTCCCGCAAGATCGGGACCACAATGCAAGTCTCAACATCCTGCGGGAAGCCCTTCGCTTGACCGGGCTGATTGATCAAGTCGTCGGCGGCACTGGCTCGGACGCGACGTTAAACCTGGCTGTGGACGCAGGGTAAGACCAAAAATGTGCTGGTCACATTGAGGCACCTACGGATGAAGCAGCAACAACGAAAGATGTGGTCAAGCTATGCTTGCATACGTTTTCCCACATTAATCGGAGCAGAGATTGCTCTGGCATTGGATGATTACCATGAGGCTGAACACGTCCTTGCAAACGTCTCTCCCCCTCTGCAAGCTGCTGTTCTTTTAGAAACGGCTCTCTCCGAGGCACGGGTCGCCACCTTCCAACAGCACCGCACTGCTGCGTTGAAAAAGCTGGATCGAGCAGGCCATATTATTCGAGGAGAGCATACGGACGCGGGGAGGGAAAAATGGCCGTATCTCAAAGTGGATGTCGCACGCTACCATCTGGATCGAGCAGCCACCTTGATCGCCATTGGGGACCCAAAGGAGGCGCTGCTTGAACTCAAACTGCTGCTCGCTTCCCATCTTGAAGGGAGACGCTCTGTCTATCATCTGATCCTGCAAGCTCAAGCATGTTTCGGCCTGAAAGAGTATGCCCAGGCCGCAATGCTCGCCGAAGAAGCACTCCCTCTCGTCCGTCAGATGCACTCTCGCGTGAATCTAGAGAGAATTAAGCTGCTTTACAAGCGGCTTCAACAGACGCCTTTTCGCAACAACCCAGAAGTCGGGCGTCTTGGCTATCTGCTCTTTCATGCATGAGCGCGAAGATGAGCAGAGCAAGCTTTGATGTTTTCAGTCATGCTCATTCAATGAAGGAGTTTCACTTGCAATTATCTATCTTCTCTGATACGCCTATTGATTTACAACTCCATACCACGTATAGTGATGGGCGCTGGGAAGCCTCACACCTGTTTGATTACCTGGCCGAAGCTGGCTTTGGCCTGGTTGCGGTGACTGATCACGACCGTGTCGATACGGTTGCCAGTATCCTGCAATTGGGAGCGCAAAAACAGGTGCCAGTTCTTGCAGCCGTGGAGATCAGCGCGCAGTTTCATGACAAGATGGCCGATATCCTCTGCTTTGGCTTCGATCCTTATGATCAGACGCTCCGAGCCATTGCCGATGGCGTGAGGCTTCGCCAGAAGAACAATGCAGAGCAAGTGTATGACGAATTGCTGCGCCGAGGCTACCAATTTCCTCACCGGAAAGAACATCTGGCGGCGACGGCAGGAGAGTTACGTGTGGCAGGTGATTGCGGCACCTTGTTGATCAAAGAGGGCTATGTCAAAGATTGGCCGAGCGCCTTAGCACTGGTAACTGATGCAGGGTATCGCGAAATGAAGGCGGATATGAAAGAGACCGTTCTCGCGGCGCACCGGAGTGGAGGCGTTGCCTTGATCGCACATCCTGGCCGAGGTCTAAAAGAGCCGCAGGAATTTACCCATTACACGCCGGAACTGCTCGACCAGGTGCGCGCAGAAATACCACTTGACGGCATCGAAGTCTACTATCCCACACACACGCCAGAACAAGTGGAAACCTATCTGGCCTATGCAAAACAGCATGACCTGCTGATGAGTGCAGGCTCCGATTCTCATGGCCCGCCTGGGCGTATGCCCATCAAGTATCCGGCTCGGCTGTGCGTGAGCCTTCTTGAGCGGGTGGGCGTTCAGGTGCAATAAGGCAGATCTCTTCTCGATATTGGCGTCATACCTGCGCCTTTGAGCAGGCATGACGCCTCTGAGCGTTCGGCAGATCACTCTCCCCAACGACGCGTGCTGCTTCTCCTGTGCCCATGAGATTGCGAGTGTATTGAAGCGTTCTTTTTGCCAATCGCTTCATTTACTCACACTGCTTCTCCCTGGGGTTGTGCCCCAAGCAGTAACAAAGATCCATTTAGCGCAGAAATCTCTTTGTTGCATCTCGCTCATGGCCTCTTGATAGAGGGCGTCGTAGTCCTCAGTGACACATCCTGTTTTTTGCAGAAAAGGGATGAGCGTTTGAAACAGGTACATAATATCTTGACGGAAGCTCTCTCCTGCCACCGTGCCTGCACGGTATTCGAGGGGATGGATGGTTTCTTGAACGTTTTGGCAACCACTCGCGCGGAGGAATTGACTGAGGTGGGGAACAATTCCCCTCTTGTCCAGTTCAGGAATGTGTCCGTCGCGATATCCCGCACAGAGGAATATTTCGTTGAGGCGGTTGTAGGCCGGGCTGTTTGAGGTTGGCATCTGCGCATCCACCAACCTGATGATCCCCCCTGGTCGGCTTACGCGCACGAACTCCTGTAAGAGGACCGGCCAGTTTGGCAGGCGCATAAATCCAGACGCCAGGCGCAGATTGATCAGGTCAAAAGAGTCGCTGCGAAAATCGAGCGGGCGCAGGGCATCCATAAGGCGGAAGGTCGCATTGATGAGGTGACGGGACGAAGCCTGCTCCTGGGCATATTCAATCATCGTCCAACTCGCATCTATGCCTACCAGCTCCATGTGTGGAAAGGTGGTGGCTAATTCGAGGAGCCATCCACCCGTGCCGCACCCCACATCGAGGACCTGGTGGAGAGAAGCTGGATCGGGGTGCTCAGGAAGCGGTCCGCCCATTCCCGCCGTAATGAAGCGATCCTGAAGGGCCAACCTGAGCATCTCTACTGAGCTGGTGGTGTCCTGAACCATATAAGAAGTTTGATTATCTTCCCCCCTGGGATTAATAGGTATCGGCATGAAGCAGGTCTCCTTTCCCGTCGAAAGAGTGATCATATGCAAGGAGTTCTTCCTCAATAGCCTGCCAGGCCTTCGTCTCCGCCTGGAGACGGGAGAGTGAGGCATCCTGACGCAGGAAGCATTTGACCCGATCTTGAAACGTGAGCAGGTGGTGGGACTGAATCTCCTCATCAGGCATGGGGCGTAAGCGAATATGCTCTGGTGCATAGAACTGTCCCGTCTCGAAAGCCAACGTGAGGAGGAAGGCATAGATCTGGAAGACATATTGCAGCCTGGGAGTGAAAAAATAAGGTTCTGGACTGGAAATGACCAGACATCCAGCGACATCTCCTCCCCGTTCGATGGGATAGGCTGCCGCGCTTCGCTCTCCCCTGGTTTTACGGACGGGGAGAACGCGCTCCTCTTCGACATCCTGGACCACGTGAGCTTTGCAGAGACTCACACTATGTCCGGCCAGAGACTCATCTCCGAGAAACAGGTAATCGAGAGGACTCACGAGCGGCTGAGAGGTCATCTTCCCTACTTCGCGTAGGCTGGACACTGGTCGCTCTGGAGAAGAAGGGGGAGTGCATTGTGCCACAATGAAGGAGAGGCCGGCGCTCTTGGCAACGCTCTGCCATTGTAGCAAGATGGAATCCAGAATCGAAGAGAAGTGGATATTTTTGGGACTCCTGGCATTGGTTTCATGCAAGCGGAGCCAAAACGAAAGCGGGAACTCCTCCGTGAGACTTTTCGTTTTGTCGATGAGCGGGAAACAAAAATCGGGCAGGGCTAGAGTGATCGCCGGCATCAGTTGCTCTCGAAAGTGCGGAAGTGCGGTGACAATGTTTGCGAGCAATTTTCTATCCGGCTCTTGTGTTTTGCCGCTGGCCCAGCGTTCGAGTGTTCGCCGCGAAATGTCCGCGCGCTTCCTAATCGTCTCAACGACTTGAGGATCACGAAGCAATTCCCTGATAAGAGTACGAAATGTCTCCCAATCCCGCTCTGGCATAGTCTCCCTCTCCTTTTCTGCTGCGATCAAACGTGTTCGCGACAAAAAGGGTGGAGCAATCACTTGCACACCCTTTTCGCCATGTTCTCACCTCTTCATCTCCGCTACGATGGACCCTGCCCATGTGTTCACAATCACCCTCCTGGCCTGGCGAAAACCTGCTTCATCAGGCGAGCTTTCACGCCACCATCTGGGATCTGGAACCTGCGTGCCTGGGCAGGGCCATGAATACGATTTTTCAGGTGGGAGGATCGTTCATAGCGAAAACCCCTCCGACAAAGAGGAAGTTTCCTTTCAGGTGTGAGAAAAGCCCTGTATACACGTTCTTCCTAAAAAGACGTACATTGGTATGCGAAATGAAAATGTGCTGATGGACATCATGTTCATCTTTGCCTTCCACCAGCGCTCCTTTCGTCACTTTCTCTCTTCCGTCTCTTTTGCAGCCGAGACGTTCAGGTGTCGGAGCAGATCGAAAGATCTCGGCACGCGCTCTCGCCTTCCAAAAAGACAAGCAGGTTTCCTGTCCTGGAAGAGCCAAAGACGCTTGTTCTTCACCATCCCTTTGCTCGGGATCAGATGACAAGACGCTCCAACCAGGAACGGGGAGCATGCTCCCTCTGCTTGGCCGGAGTGATCGCGGCAGAACAGACGAAGCATACCCTGTCTTCAAACGTTTCCAGTTCTGAAAGCAGAAGAGAGAGTCGGAACCACGCTGCCGATTCTCCCTCGAAAGCACGCCCGGATAGCGAAGTCACATGCTCACCATCCTGCCTCTTCTTTTCCTGAATGATGCTTGCACCATTCATTTTGGGAAAGTATAGCACATCTTTTCGATGCTTGTTTGGCCGGACACGCGTTTGTGGCAAAACATGAACTCCTCGTACACGACCGACGGGACTCGATACTGGCGGCTGCTCAGCCGCCAGTATCACGGCTCTGAGCGCTTCCGCCCCAAAGGGGAACGACATTGACACGACATTGACGAAAAGAGGAAATCCTGGTACTATCGTAGGACAACGGCGTGCTCCAGTGGCAGGCGAACATCGGGCAATTCTCGTCTTGGTCCAGATACGAACCGTCTTTGAAACCAACTCAACAGCAGACCGACGAAAAGACAAGGAAGATGGACTCATGCAAGGCTCACAAGAGCGCTGCATGAGTGATGACGAAGAGAGCAGGGGAATGTGTATGGCTACTACGCTCATCCAGGCGCTTCCATATTTCCGTATCCATACGTTTGGGCCGTTTCACCTCGAACGACTCGTTTCCACCGATGCGACGGAGGAACCACGCTATCAGGAGGTAGGGCAGGAAGAATGGGGAGGACGGACGGCGAGCATGTCGCTGTTGAAGCTGCTGCTGTGCTGTCATCAGCGCCATGCCTCCAAGAGTTTTCTCGCAGGAACCTTGTGGCCGGAGAAGGAAGAGGAGCGGGCGCGGCACAATTTAACTCAGGCTGTAGGGCGCTTACAGAAGCTGTTAAGAACCCCATCCGGGGAAGAACTGCTGACCGAGACAGTAAGCGGTTCGGGAGGCAGTTTGCAGCTTGCACAGCAATCGCTTCTTTGGATCGATGCGGATGCCTTTGAACTAGGCGCCAAGCAGGCGGCCCTTGCCGAACGCCAGGGAAGATGCGAAGAAGCGCTGCTCTCCTGGGAACAGGCGTATCACGTAGGAAAGGCAGGAACATTTCTCGCGGATGATTTGCACTGTGCCTGGACAGAGGCGCGCCGCCTCCATCTTGAGCACGTGTTGCCCCGTTGTGTCCAGCGGTTAGCGGAATGCTATCTTGCGCAAGCAAGATATACTGAGGCCGAAGATGTGTTGCATTTCTTTTGGATCAATCACCTGACGGACGAGGATGTGGCCTACCAACTGATGGCTCTTTACAGTGAACGAGGATGGTATCAAAAAGCGTCGCGCGTCTACGAACGAACCGCGCGGGCATTAGATGAAGAACTTGATGTCCAGCCCGAAATACGGCTCAAAAGATTAGCTGAACACATTCATGAGAAGATGCAATCCTTTGAACCATCCACCGCGTCGTCTTCCCTTCACGCTCTTCTCTCAGGCAGACACGCTGTCACTCAAAATGGACTGCTTCTTCCCTGCTTCTCTGAGCAGGGGCAGGACTCAACCTCTTTGGACAGCACCACATGGGTAGGTGTGCTGGTTGGTCGCTTCAATGCTCTCGTTGCTGACTATCGAGGACAAGCCAGGCTTGGTGCTGACCTGCAACAACTATTAGACCGGGAGTTTACCACCATGAAACCACATGAGCATGTCAAACAGACTCTTTTGCCCACACGCAGGTCAGTGCTGGCCGCGATGGCAACTGCGCCACTTGCCTTGGCGCTCAAGTTGCTCCAACCAGGACAGCGATCTATCGTGGCGACGGAGGACTTCTTAAATCAGTGCTCAGCAAGCGTGACCGCTTGTTGGCATTTACTCAACGGCAATGGACGCGAGACGGTGGCGTATACCCTGCCAAAGTATCTGCCCGCTCTCCTCTCGTTGGTTGAGCAATCGTGCATGTATCGAGAGATCGCCGCCTATCTTGCTGCACAAGCCTGTTTACTCATGGGGCTTGTTGAGCACCACCGCTTCCATTTCCAGCAACGAGCGGACTACTGTACTCAGGCCGTGCAACTCGCCGACACGTCGGGAGATCCGACGCTGCAGGTCGTGGCCCTGATTCATTTGGGGGGCGTTCTCGGAGATCTGGGCCGACATCGCAGCATGCTCGAAACCCAACAAAAGGCATTGCAGTATACACAAAAGATCTCCTCAGACCTTCACAGCAAGCTTCTCGCCGAGTTATCTCATGCCCATGCCAAAAACGGGCGCGAGCAAGAGGCGCTGAATTGTCTGAGTGAGGCTCGTGCCCTTTTCTCCGGCACCATGAGCAATGCTCCCGTCTTTCTCACGACTGATTATGGGCTTCCTCAGCTCATTCTTTTCGAGGGGCAGACACGCTTGACGTTGGGTGATCTCAAAGAGAAACAGGATCACCCCGCTGCATCGCTGGTGCATTATCGGCAATCTGAGGAAGCACTGGCGCAGGTCGAGCAACTTTGGGCCACCGACGACATTCCCGACCGCTTCAACCTGGAGATTATCAATCACCGAGCATTAGCGGCAGTGAAGACTGGCGACCTTGGTTCCTTTTGTCGCTTCGCCAAGCAAGGGATGGAAGGGGCCTACGCTTTGGGCAGTGAGAAGCGCAGGCAAGAGGTCCTTGCGGGAATTGACGCGGCCCAACAGATGTGGCCGTATCAAACGGAGGTGCAAGATCTGGTTGAGCAGTATGTGGCGTCATGACGAATCAAGCGATCTCCTCATAGGGAGACGGAAGCTGAAAGCCGTGGACGCGAAAAAGGGAGCGAGAAGAGAAGCGTGCATGTGGGCAGCTTCGCTTGGAGCACAACAATTCGATGCAAAGGTCCTCATGGTGCGCTATCTCTTTGCGCACTTCTAGGTGCGCATCAGCCGCTCGGCAGAAATCTTTTTCGGTCAACGTGCTCGACTTCTGCCGAGCGAATCGGCGGCTGGACCAACAGAAACCTGGTCACAGCGTCTCGCTTTCATTGACAGGAAAACGAGGAGGACGGGAAGCAGTTTCCACATGCTCATCTGTTGTTTGAAGGGTTTGGTTTCCCTTCGAGAGAGGACATGGGGGAGCTGCATGAAAGACATACCCCACTCCAGGTTCCGTGAGAATAGAGCACGGATGAGATGGATCAGCTTCGATCTTCTGCCGTAAGTGCCGTATAGAGACTCTGAGGTAATCTGCCTCTTCGCCATACGCAGGTCCCCAAATCGCACGGAGGAGGAGGCGATGGGTGAGCACGTTTCCTTCATGGTTCATCAAAAAGCACAACAAAGAGAACTCTGTCGGCGTGAAACGGACCTCTTGCCCGTGAAGATAGGCTCGCTGCTGTTCCACATCAAGGGTCAGATATCCGTCCTTCGTGTGCAAGTTTTTGGGAGATGGTTCTGGAAGACGAAGTGCCCGTCGCAACAGTGCCCGAATACGAGCCGCAAGTTCATCACGGCCACATGGGGTCTGAACAACGTCATCTGCGCCCTGGTCGAGCGCGCGAACGATGTCCTGCTCCTCTCGCACCTCTGAAATGATCATGATGGGCATCTGCATCCCAAGCCGACGGAGTGGGGTGCAGAGCGCAGGGGTATCGAGAATGAGCAAATCTGGCTCAAGCTCTCCGATAGTTTCCAGAAGAGATGGTTTGGAAGGCTGCGCATACACCTGATAGCCTTGCTTCTTCAACACGCGGCGCACCAATCGCTCTATCGCCGGATCAAACGCGATATGCACCAACACGCGTGGAGTTCTCATAGGAGATGGCCCTCTCTCTTTCTCCTGCACCATTCTAGAGCATACCCGATCTCCGGCACAGTGGCGGCACCCGGAAGCACGAACGCTTTTGCCTTTGGGCACGACATCGACACGACAGTGACGGAGAGAGAGGCGGTAATGACGGCTGAACTGTGTTATAATTCAGCCTGAAGGGGTAGATAACGTACCTCATCTCTGATGATCTGCCTTGGAGGAGTTGTATGAGCACCACAGGCTCAAAGCTGGACTCGTTTCCACGTGTGCGCGTGTATCTCTTTGGCACCTTCACGCTGCTGCGACATGTGCCACCGTCAGAGGGTGGCGAGATGCAGGAACCTGGCTACGTGGAAATGGGGCCAGAGGTATGGGAAAGTCGGACAGCAGCCATCACTCTCCTCAAGCTGCTCCTGTGTCGAAAACAGCGCAAGGCATCCAGACATCTCTTGATCGGGGCCATCTTTCCTGAGCGGGAAGAAGCCAGTGCCTTGCATAGCCTCAAGTCTGCCGTCGGAGTCCTGCGCAATGTCCTGCGCGAGGCTTCTGGGGAAGACTTACTCACCACGAGCAACAATGGAGAAGACCTCCAACTCGCTGATCAACAGCGACTCTGGCTCGATGTCGATGCGTTTGAGGCGGCGGTGGATGAAGCGAGCTTTTCCGAAGGGAGGGAAGCCGATCTCGTCGTCCTCTGGGAGAAAGCGTATGCGTTTCTCAAGCGGGGTGAGTTTGAGGCGGAAGCGGTCCGCTGTCAATGGGTTGAGGCGAGGCTGGAGGTGCTTGAAGGAGACCGACGATTGTGCGTGCATCGGTTGGCGGAACTCTATCTTCTCCAGGGAAGAGCTCTTGAAGCAGAGCGCGTTCTGCGTGCTTTTTTTGCCACGCATCCAACGGACGAAGATACGCTCTATCGGTTAATGAAATTGAGTGCTGAGCGCGGTCATCCTCATGAGGCTCTCCGGCTGTATGAGCGTGGGGTAGCCGATCTGCTGGATGCGAAACAGCTCCAACCATCAGCGCGGATCACCGATCTGGCTGAACATATTCGCGCGGCAATGGCTCCAAAATATGCCGAAGCCCGCACAGACCTGTTACTGAGTGCTGCCTGGTTTGGGCAAAAGCAGGCCCAAATGCTTGCCGTGGTCATGACGTGGAGGGGGCAAGC
>Ga0070738_10005208_pt1 | contig 14674 bp, 9 predicted proteins | sample Coa_R2_2_FD_66446 | JGI IMG/M metagenome (GOLD analysis project Ga0070738, IMG submission 66446) | Surface soil microbial communities from Centralia Pennsylvania, which are recovering from an underground coalmine fire - Coalmine... | ecosystem: Environmental > Terrestrial > Soil > Unclassified ...
TGGGCGACTCACCCGACATGATCTACGCCGAGCTAACCGAAAGCCCGATCGCGGCAGCGTCGTTGGGGCAGGTGTACCGGGGCAGGCTCAAGACGGGTGAAGAGGTTGCGGTGAAGGTGCAACGTCCCGGATTGGCGCAAAGCATTGCGCTGGATACGTATATTTTGCGTCAGTTGGCGGCCCTGGCTATGCGTCGGGTCAAACGTATCCGCAGTGACCTGGTCGGCATCATGGACGAGTTTTCTGCCCGCATCTTTGAGGAGATGGACTATACCCAGGAAGGGCAGAATGCGGAACGCTTTGCACAGCTCTATGGGCATATGCAGGATGTGTACGTGCCCAAGATTTACTGGCAATATACAGGGCGGCGCGTCCTGACGATGGAGTGGATCACCGGCACCAAGCTGACCCAGCCTGAAGCGATCCGCGCCCAAGGCATTGATGCCAGCTACCTGATTGAGGTGGGCGTCCAGTGCTCGCTGCGTCAGCTTCTCGAGAGTGGCTTTTTCCATGCAGACCCGCATCCCGGTAATTTGCTGGCAACACCCGATGGCAAGCTGGCGTATCTGGACTTTGGCATGATGAGTGAGGTCAAGCCACCGCAGCGCTACGGGTTAATTGAGGCGATCGTGCATCTGGTCAATCGCGACTTTGAAGGCTTGGCGCGCGACTACGTGAATCTGGAGTTTCTGACCCCCGATACCGATTTGACGCCAATTATTCCAGCGTTCGCCACAGTCTTTAACGATGCCCTGGGTACGAGCGTGGCGGAGATCAACATTAAAAGCATTACCGATCAACTGTCGGCATTGATGTATGAGTTTCCGTTTCGGGTACCTGCGTATTACGCACTGATCATCCGATCGCTCGTGACGCTCGAAGGCATTGCCATTAACGTCGATCCAGACTTTAAAGTCCTCAGCAAAGCCTATCCCTATGTGGCGAAACGCCTGCTGACTGACCCCGCTCCTCAACTGCGGGCATCGCTGCGTGACCTGCTGTTTAAGGACGGTAGTTTCCGCTGGAACCGTCTGGAAAACCTGCTGCGTAATGCGCGGGGCAACAGCGATTATGACCTCAGCAAAGTGGTTGATCAAACCCTGGATTATCTGTTTTCCGAACGGGGAGAACTCATTCGGCAGCAGTTGGTGGAGGAGGTGGTCAAGGGGCTAGATACGCTGGGCAGCAATGCGTTAAACAGCATTAGCTACATTCTGGCCGAGCGCATTGGCCTGACGGTGAACCGCACTTCAGTGTCCACGGAGAGCCAACAAACCCTGGAGCATGTGAAGCGAATTTGGGGCATTTTGCGCGAAACGCGAGGCTTTGATCCGACGACCATTCTCCCGGTGATTCCAAAGCTGCTATTCAAACCGGAAGCACAGCAGATGGGACAGCAGATTGCCGAAGGGTTAGCGCAACGAGCGATCGCGCGCTTCATCCGCGAATTCCTGCTGACTGATGAACCGGAAAACACGATCTCTGTGCCTGCCAATCGGCTACCCACGAGTCAGCCACGCCTTCCCGTCGCTCGATCGTGAGCGTGTGGTTTGCTAGCGGGACGATCGCTTAGCGGAGCGGGGCAATCTGAGTCGATCGAAATTCAGAAAAGGTCACGAATTCAGCCTGCGGTTGCAACCATGCCAAAAATTGCTCTAAGCGGTGGAGCATGGGCGCACCGGAACGGCGATGAATGTAGGCAGGTAAATTGAAGGCAGCGATATCCGTAAACTCCCACGGGTGGAAGTACAGGTTGAGATAGCGATCCACACGCAGCGTCAACTGACAGGCGATTTGATAAAGCCACAGCGGCACATTTTTGAAGCTCAACCAAAACAGGGGAAAGCGCACCAGCGGCGTAACGGACACCGGGATCTGAAGTAATCGCCCTGAATAGTGGGCAGTGCGGGGCTGCCAAAAGTGGTTGTAGCGTCCCGGTAAATAGGTTGGATTCATGGACGAGTTGTACTGATACTCTGCCATCGCGATTTCAAACGCGCTAACCGGTTGCAATCGTGCCATCCGAAATCCGGTCACAGGCGTATGGGAAATTTCCTCCAGGACTTGTTTCGAGTCTCGTAAGTCGGACACCGTAAACGATGCATGATAAAACCCGTGGGATGCAATCTCATGGGTTCGAGCCAGTTCGCGGATCATGTCAGGGTGGCGCAGGGCAAAGTTTGCTGTGACAAAAAACGTTGCCCGAATGTTTAACCGCGCCAAGACGGGCAAAAGCGCTTCTAGCCCATGAAAAGAAACGGAAAACTTCACCGTGTCCGTTAATACCTGTCCATACTCCTCTGGAATGTCAAATTCCTCGACATCAAAGCTCAATAAAACAACGTTATTCATAGCGACCCAGACTGTCGTTATACCGAATCTTAAAGAGGTCAATGAGCATTTTGTAAGAGTCCCGCAGCAAATTCACCTTAGAGTGTTTGTGGTCATGGCTGAGCGAGACCCACGCAGGAATTTCATCAATCGTGTAACCCATTTTTTGGGCGAGATAAATCAGCTCAACGTCGAACGAAAACCCGTTAATGACTTGTTTTTTAAATAGCGCTTTGGCCGCTTCTTTCCTAAATCCTTTTAAACCGGCTTGCATATCTCTAAATCTGAGGTTGAGAATGCTTTGGGAGCAAAGATTAAATATCCGTCCGGTAATTTTCCTGGTGAGCGGCAAATTTCGCTGTCGATCGCAAATCAGGCTGCGGCAGCCAATGACAATATCCGCATCCTCCAGTTTCTCTAGCAGCGGGTAGTGGTGCGCTAATGAGTAGGCTAAATCACCATCCATAAAGCAGATATAGTCGCCTGTCGCCGCATTAATTCCCTGGCGCACAGCATGTCCTTTCCCCTGACGGTCAGGGCAGGAAATTAACTGAAGGCGAGTGGTCTGACACGTACACAAGCGATCGATCAGTAGTTGGCTTGTCCCATCCGTCGAGCCATCATCGACAAGAATAAAGTCAACAAACGCATGGCGATCGATGTAGTCCAGAACCGTATCGATCGTTTTTTGAATACATTCTTTCTCATTATAAATTGGCAGTACAACTGATACCTGATAGGGTGCCAGCCGCAACTCTGATTGCCCAAAATCAGCGTACTTATCCGTTGTATGATCTTCTGCGATCGCGTAGTCACTCGCAGCTAAAAGCGCTTTGTCTTCACAATTTGTGGATTTGAACATTCGAGTTTGACTGTGGTTGACACTTAACCAGAACCGCCGGTTCTTTGATGATGCTCGTCTTCGTAAGGCTTTCATAATGGTGTCCTTAGCAGCGCACAGCAAGCCGTTGAGTCAATTTTCCTCGACGCGTTTGTTCCGGTCATTCAGGAGCGAATTTCCCGGTGGTGATAGCAATTGTGGTCGAAAGTTCCGCCAGGCCGTTAGCGCTGTCGGGTCTGAACGAACGCCTTTTTGCAATAGCACCACGCCATCTTCGACCGCCCGGATGCCGTAGGAGGAGTCCGCGATCACGCGATCACACAGTTCCAGCGCACTCTGTAAATGGCTCACATCAAACTTGGGTAATCCCTGCGGGCGCAGCAGTTGCCATACATCTGCCGCCACATAGTCCACCGTCGCAATTTGGCCGTTGTCTTCCTGAAGTTTCATAAACGGTACGCGCAATACCCCCCGCCGATTTGACAACGCCGGAATCATGTAGGTGCTGGTAGACACAGTAGCCTGGGGGGGAATGGCATGTACGATATTCCAGACATGCCGCGAATGCTCCCACTGCCGCGCGATCGGTACCGAAAACTGTGCCAGAAAGGGGTCGGGTTGTAGAAAATAGAACGTTCGATTGGGATTATCGGCCAGCACAATGACCAGGGATAACGATAGACAGCCAATCCAGAAGCGTCGAAAGGATGGCTTAAATTGGTTTGCATGGTAAGACCACCAGATAATCGCCCCATAAAAGAGACCCGGCACCACAGAAATTGAATAGCGAATCGAAATTGTCAGCGCGATCGGTCCAGACTGCGTCATCAGCGACAGCAGCGGTACGCCCGTCAAAATCCAGCTAGCACCTGAAATAGCTGACACGAAGGCCAGCGGTAGCCATTGTTTGAAGAGGTAGAAGATTCGCGTATCGAAGGGACTGAACAGCTTTGTGAAGAGGTTGATTGGATGCGTCAACAGGCCTAGCAACACCTGCAGTGTGCTCGGATCGGAGTTCCCCTCGACAAAATCTTTGAAACGGCTCGCCAGATAGAGCTTGGAGCTATCCGCCGAAAAGTGTGGCATGACAAAGGTTGTGATTGCTGTGACATAGCCGAAGCTCAACACGCACAGCAGCCCCCCAATCAACGGTTGGCGACGGCTCACCAGGAGGTACAACCCAATGCTGAATAGGATTAACCCGGTATCCTCCCGAATGCCCAGTACCAGCAGTGCCAGGAGCCAGAAGAGCCACCAGCGCTGCTTCTCCATCGCCAGCAGACACCCAAACGTGAGGAGCGGAATCTGGCACTGCTCGTAGAAGTTGGCGAGCGTCGGACCCAAAACAGCGCTGGCACTGTAGTAACTTGCTGTAATGAATAGCGACAGGTTGGGCTGGAGGTAATGTCGTGCGAGCCAGTAAAGCACCACACCTCCCGCTGTCATCAGACTGGTTTGCAGCACAACCAGCGTCACCGGGTCAGGAAAAAGGGCGTAGAACGGGAGCCACAACAAAAAATCGGGCACAAAATGCTGCCCTAAATGTACCGCTGATATTAATGGAACTTTACCTTCAGCCAGGGCACCAAATGAATTTGCCCCCGATAGGGAACTTTGAAAAAAGCGCCCGTGGAGGTTGTTGAGAAAGATCTGATTGAATAACCCGTGGTCGTAGGAGACGTAAAAGGTGTAGTAGCGATGTAGTGATAAACACAGAACAAAACTGAAGAAAAAGGCTGTAATAATTGACAGTTGTTTTAGTTCAGATTGAACTTGTTGATCAAACCGCGATCGCTGGGATGCAATCCAGTCAAAGTAAGTATGTAGCACGTATCGTCTCACCCAGTGATGACTGTACAGACATTTGCATGATTTACTGCTGGCAACCCACTGCAATTACTTAAAACTGCTTAGCAGAAAGCAGTTCAATTGCTGGTTTTTAACAGCAAATCGCGTATATTCCCCTTAACCAGTGATTACTCTCAACCGACGACTATAAAGATAACAGAATCGGCAACCCTATCGATCTAATTGCTATCTCACATGTCGATAAAATGTGCACTTTGTGTGGCAGCTAAGTGACAATAATTTGCGAAAATGTGATTTTCCAGACAGAGTTTCTTCCTGATCGCGATGCCCAATCAGGTCAATCAAAGGCCTTTCCGTTTACTAGCTCTAAGCTGGGAGAATTGAAATCGTGCTTCCTGGTTTTCTGTTTGTCCAGTTGTCACCGGAAGTTTACTTAGCAGTCTCTTTTATTAACCGCGATCGATACTCCTGTGCCAACCCTTTCCACGTTTTCAGCAGTTCTGGCTGCGAAGGAACGCCCTTTTTCAATAGGATTACTTTGTCTTCCAGCCCCACAACACCGTAGCGATTCTGACTGGTCAAGGTATCGATCAGCGGCACCAGATCCCGCAAATGACCACGCTCTAATTTAAACGCCACTTGATAGCGCTCTAATTGCCACAGATCCGCAATGAGGTAATCGACATCGACAACGTCATTCTGATCATTGCGAACCTGCATGAAAGGCACACGCAGCACCTCCCGCCGTGTGGAGACGTGGGGCACAATGTAAGTTGTCGCGCTGACGCTGGCATCGGGGGGGATTTCCTGCAGCAGGTGGTTAATATGGCTGGCGTGTTCCCACTGGCGCGGCAAGGAGACATAAATCCAGGGCTTGAAGGAGGTGGGTACGATAAAGTAGAACGCCTCATTTGGGTTGTAGGCCAGCCCAATGAGCAGCGATAGGGCAATGCAACCGGCCCAAAGCTGCCGAAACCGTGGTTTGAATTGGTTGGCGTGCGTTGACCACCAAAGGACCGCGCCATAAAACAGCCCCGGCACCAGCGTAATCGCGTAGCGAATGTGGATGCCCAGAGGGGAATCGCCTTTTTGCAGGCAAAGCTGCAGGAGTGGAAAGCCCGCGATCGCCCAGGCATACGGTGCACGTAATGGGATCAACACCAGCGTGAGCGTCTGGATCAGCAGATAAAAAACCTTGACCTCCGGCTCCCGAAAAATGGTTGCCAGGACGCGCTGGGGATGACTGGCGATCGCCCAGAGTAGCTGCACCGTGGTGGCTTGATTACCCGATGCATACTGGCCGAAACGCTCGATCGCAAATCGCCGCGAAATATCATCCGAAAACGCCGGCATAAATACGTTCGTCACCAGCAGCGCATAGCCAAATCCTGCCGCACAGAGGATCAGCCCGACTCTGGGAAAACGACGGCTCACTAGCATATAAACGCCCACGCCAAACAGGACGACGCCGGTATCCTCTCGCACCATCAGCAGCAGGAATGCCATTAGCCAGACCAGCCACCAGATGCGCTTTTCCATTGCTAGCAGCAGGCTAAATACAAATACGGGAATCTGGCACAAATCGTGAAAGTTGGAGAATACAGGCCCAATCACAGCATTACTGCTGTAGTAGCCCGCAGTCACCATGAGCGATAGTGCTGGCGATAAATATAGCCGCGCCAGTGCGTAGAGAAGTAGCCCGCCGAGCGTGACCAGACTGACCTGGAGGACGACCAGCGTTGCCGGCGATGGAAACAGGGCGTAAATCGGCAACCACAGCAACAGCGCTGGCGTAAAATGCTGACCCAGGCGGTGATAGAAGACTGCTGGCACCTGGTTGTCATGCACGACCGCACTGGATAGTACCGACGATAGCGAACTCTGAAAAAACCGCCCGTGCAAGCTGTTCCAGTACACCTGATTAAAAATGCCCTGGTCGTAGGACGCAAAATACGTGAAGTAGCGGTGTAGCCCAAATACCAGCGTAATGCTGAAAAAAATGGCCGCCAGAATCAGTACCGGACGGCTAAACAGGGCGTCAGCGGAAAAGAGTTTCCTGAATTCAGGGGCTTTGAGACGCATGTGGCGGTAGTGGAGACAGCGATCGAACGGGTTCTGCTCGTCGCGAAAACCCTTAACGACAATACCGCAAGCCGCGAGAGCCGTCAAAGTCAGGCGTCTGCTGTCAGACGTTGCCAACTAAACGCTACCCGGCCCCCAAATTCTGCATCCTTGTCCTTCTTCATGCCTTACCTGGCTAACCCGCTTGCTTTGCGCCTGTAGGCTTGGGACTAACTCCAGGTAACGCTGCCGAGGGTTTTGGTTTGGGTGCATTTTGAGGGGCAACGCGAACGGTCGGCGAGGTTGATGCTCGTGGGGCGGGTTTGCCTGGACGAGCGGGCACTGCCGTGGGTGAAGCGGTCGGTGCTGGTGCAGCTGTAGACGGTGACGCGATCGAACTGGGCGTGGCGGAAGGCACCGGTGCCTGGGCGGGCGTGGGCTTGACGACAGGAACGGGTGCGGCCTTCTCACCTAAAATGCTCGGGTTGCCCGTGTCAAATACTCCTGCAACGCACGCAATCATCATCGTTGCCAGCGTCCCAACGAACAAAGCTTTCCAGCCCAGTTCCGAAATGTCTTTGCGGCGCGAGGGGATGAGGGCGATCGTCCCGCCTACAAAAATCCCCACCGACGCCAGATGAGCAAACCCCGATAACGCATAGCTGATGATAAGAACCGCCCGATCGCTAATAACCCGTGTTCCCTCTGGTAGGGCCGCCGCCGCCGCTAACGCTTGATAGGGGGGAATTGCCGTCTCAAACAGCCGACGACCGATAATGACGGACGACTGCCACAGCTCCTGCCACTCCAGAGAAACGCCAGTGAGGGCGGTCAATGGCAAGAACAGTGCGCCCAAAATATTCGCAAGCGTCACCACTTTGAACACATCCCCAACGGGACTGGGCAACGCCGCCAGCCACCCAAAAAACTGGTTAATTAGGGAGACCAGCCCCAGGATCAGAATTAAGACTGCCGCGATCGCCACAGCCATTTTGACCCCGTCCAGTGCGCCCACGATCGCGGCATCCAGCGGACTAACGCGCTCGATTACCTCCCCGCCCACAGTCTCCTGGGGGATCGCCGCGATGTCTTCATCATCCGACTGGATGCGGGTACGGGGAAAATCACCGGCATCGATCGGTATGTCCGTTGCCTCCACGATGGTATCCCGCACATTGGACCGCTGCGGTTCCTGAGGAATGCCGCCCGCCGTTAAGGGCACTTCGGTTTCGGGCACCAGGATCTTGGACAGCACAAAGCACGCCGGGATCGCGATGATCGACGCCGATACCAGGTGCCCCAGGATGTTTGGAAAGACGGGCTTCAAAAAGCTGACGTAGATTGCCAGCGTAGAGGACGCGGCAGTGCCAAAACAGCAGGCCAGAATAGCGCACAGCTCGCTACGAGTCATCTTTGCCAAAAACGGCTTCACCACGATCGCCGCTTCAATGCCCACAAAAATATTGGCTGCACCGCTCAATGCTTCCGCACCGCTCAACCGCATTACCTTGTAAAACACTTTGGCGAACACGTTCGTGATGACCTGAATGACGCCGATGTTGTAAAGCAGCGCCATCAGCCCGGAGAAGAAAACCACGGTGGGCAGCGCTCGAAACGCAAAGATATAGCCTAAATTGACGTCAGGTGGCGTTCCGGGCACGGGGACAATGTTCCTACCAAAAACAAATCGTGCCCCGGCATCAGCGGCATCGAACACACTGTTGAGTAGATCGCTAAAGACCTGAAGGGCATCCCGCGTTCCTGGCACAATGAAAACGCACGCGCCCAAAATGAGCTGCAGCAGAATGCCTGTGCTCACGACTCGCCAGGGAAATACACGCAGGCTGCGGTTTTCTGAAAAGATCCAGGCAATCAGGCACAGCCCGAAAATGCCGAGAAACGAAATGAGGTTGAGCAGCGGCATAGGTGAATGCTTTCCTTAACGTGGCGGCAGTCCCAGGTTTGAGGGGTTGGGGCGTCAGCTTCGGCTTCTGACGTCGGCGAATTCCTTGAAGGCTCTAAACCAGGACGCTGAATGGCGATTAATTTGCAATGAAACAATACCTAAAGTAGACGACTTCAGTGCGTTTGTAGCGATCGCAGCGACGTTATTTCTCAAAACTTATCGGAACACAGGCGGTGGCTGCGTGCGTCCTGTTCCGCATGACCAGGGCGTGGGAGCGTGGTAGATTTTAGCGTTGAGTGTATAGGGAATGGCGCGGTTGAGGAAACGAGGCGACGGGGGAAAACAGCCCCACTCTTTATACGGGATGCTTCACCTTTTGGCTTCTCCCTTTTACCACTAGGCAGTCGGGGGGGCAAAAGGTTGATAATGGATGCAACCCTCCTTCTCTTTGTCTGCATGGAAGCGTTTGAGCTAACTCCTCCTGAGTGGACCCAGCCTGCCGTTCACGCGGCTGAATTTTGTTGTCCTGCGTGTCGATCGCTCAGCAAAGTGGCAAAACGGGTCTGGATCAACCGGCGATCGCCGGTCTACACCGAAGACCACCGCCGCAAGTGGCAAGAATTTTATGAGTGCCAGTGTAGTCAGGTCTGGTGGGCCTGGAGCAGCGATCGTCCACCGTCTGAACTAGCCGGTAAGGAGCGGGAAATTCCCCCACCCCGGTTCTTTAATCCATTTGACGATTTGTAGTCCGCAAGATCCCTGCGCTAACGAAATCTGGTCGGCTGGATATTCAGGCGGCAGCCCGATCGGCAACGAACGATCGGGCGTGATCCGAAATTCTCTCAATTTGGGTTACCAATCATTGTCGGGGCGTACGACCATACGCCCTTACAGACCTCATCCGTGCGCCTTCTTTGAAACTGGTATAGCTGTAGCCAGATTCAGGATGGCGGCAAGTCAGCCAGCCTACCTAGAATAATTTGCCGCACTTCGTACGGTTGAACCGAAGGGGGGTACTAGTTAGCCGGATTATTCTGGGAGGCCAGCGCTTCAATCGCCTTTTTTTCTCGCCGCAGCTTTTCCTCCATTTCCTGGATTTGCTCTTTGCGGGCTTCCAGCTCTAACGCACGGCGATCGAGTTCCTGACTCTGTAAAGTCAATGATTGCCGCCACTGTTCCGCACGTTCAGTTTCTTGCTGCAAAAACGTCGGCGTAATGCCACTGATCAGGAACGTTTGCACTATGTCCAGAATCCATTCCTTGGCATCTTTGACGGTTAATACCTGACGAGTGTTTGTCAGTTCAACTAAGACAAGCACACCTTCATTAAAACTGCTTGCTTCAGCGGCGAGGATTACCTCCTCTTCTACCAGGACAGCCCACGCGTTCTCAGACTTTTGGCGTGCCAGTAGCTGTAGCCCCGCTTTGCCCAAAATGCTCTTTTTTTGTACCTGCGCCAGATACAACATGCCGTATCTCTGCCTTATTGGTGTAAAAGTAGCGTCCGATGGTCTCTTTTGTTGAACCTTCAAGTGGGGCAAGCATTTGCTGACAATTGCTGACTATGCTAACGAGCATGGCTGTTATTAGCACGATCACTTGAGAAGAGTATAACCTGTCTCACCGCCCCGGAGTTTTATAGTTTAGCAAGGCGATCGCGCAAAATTTCAGCCTGTTTCTCCGCTTCTGCCAGCGTCGCTCGTGCACCCTCAACGACATCCGCAGGTGCTTTGTTGACAAAGCCCGGATTGTTAAGACGGCCTGAGAGGGACTGGATCTCGGCCTCAACTTTCTTGAGATCCCGCTCTAGCTTAGTGCGTTGGGCTTCAACGTCAACCACTCCTGCCAAGGGGATGAGCACCTGAACCGTCCCGACGACACCCGCGATCGCTTGCGTGGATGACGTATCTGAGGGCAACGTGCTGTTGGCTCCAGTAATGTCCAGCGTCTCAACCTTTGCCAACTCTTTAATATAAGAAACTCCCGCCGCAAGAATGTGCTGTTCGCGATCGCTCTCGGTCTGCAAAATTGCTTTGACCTTCACTGCTGGCTTAATCTCTGCTTCGGCGCGCAGGTTGCGAATGGTGCGAATAGTGCCAATCAGCAATTCAAACTGTTGTTCCAGTTCGGGGTCGATCAGGCTCAAGTCCGCTTCGGGATAGGGTTGCAGCGCCAAGTAGCGATCGTCGCCTGCCTGGGTCAACGTGTGCCAGATCTCTTCAGTAATGTGTGGTGTGAAAGGGTGCAGCAGTTTGAGAATGCCTTCTAGAACGAAAACCAGCACCTGCTGAACAGTCTGTTTCGACGCGGCATCATCGCCCTGCAACCGAGCCTTGACCAGTTCAATGTACCAGTCGCAGAAGTCGCCCCAGATAAACTCGTACAGCCCTTTAGCGGCTTCGCCTAAGCCAAAACTGTCAATGTTGTGGCGGGTTTGTTGGGTGACTTGATGGAAGCGGGAGAGAATCCAGCGATCGGCGAGTTCAAGGGAGTGGGGAGTGGGGAGTGGGGAGTGGGGAGTGGGGAGTGAATTTGCTCTATCTCCCAGGTTCATCAGCACGAATCGAGACGCATTCCACAGCTTGTTGGTGAAGTTACGGGAAGCTTCGACGGTGGCGGATTCGTCGGTTTTGCGGTTGTACTCCAGGCGAATATCCTGTCCAGCACCGGCAACCTCGCGGATCAGCGTATAGCGGAGAGCATCGGTGCCGTATTTATTGATCAGCAGTAGGGGATCGATGCCGTTGTTAGACGATTTGGACATCTTTTTGTTGTTTTCGTCCCGCACCAACCCGTGAATATAGACGGTTTCAAAGGGCATTTGTTTGGTGAAGTGCCCTGCCATCAGCGTCATTCGCACAACCCAGAAGAAGATGATGTCAAAGCCGGTTACGAGGGTTGTGGTGGGATAGTACCGCGCCAGGTCTGCTGTTTGTTCAGGCCAACCAAGGGTGGAGAAGGGCCACAGTCCGGATGAGAACCAGGTGTCCAGCACATCTGGATCTTGCACTAGCTGTACATCTGGCCCAAACTGAGCGATCGCTTTTTCTTTCGCTTCCGCCTCATTGCGTGCCACGACAAACGGGGTGGTGTCGGTGATTTCGCCACCTGTCTCATTGACCGCATACCAGGCGGGAATTTGATGCCCCCACCAGAGTTGCCGTGAGATGCACCAGTCACGCAGGCTCACGAGCCAGTCACGGTACACTTTCGTCCAGCGATCAGGCACAAAAACAGGCGAATGCTTCTGCTCCAGAAAGTCCAGCGTCTGGTCTGCCAGCGGTCGAATTTTGACAAACCACTGAGTAGAGAGCAACGGCTCGACGGGCACTTTGCCGCGATCGCTATACGGCACCGTATGCTTATAGTCCTCAACTTTGACCAGAAAGCCTTCTGCGTCCAACTGTGCGACCACATTCTTCCGCGCCACAAAGCGATCCTGTCCCTGAAACGGCCCAGCGTTTTCGTTCAGGGTGCCGTCTTTGTTCATGATGTTGATGAAGGGCAGGTTGTGGCGCTTGCCCATCTCAAAATCGTTGGGATCATGTGCAGGGGTCACTTTGACGCAGCCCGTCCCGAAGGTGGAATCCACATACTCATCAGCAATGATGGGGATCGGTCGGTTCATGATCGGTAGCGTGACGGTTTTGCCCACCAGTGACTTGTAGCGATCGTCGTTGGGATTCACCGCCACAGCCGTATCGCCCAGCATGGTTTCGGGTCGCGTCGTTGCGACTTCCACGGAGCCGGAGCCATCCGTCAGCGGATAGCGAAAATGCCAGAGGTGCCCGTTCACTTCCTGGTCTTCGACTTCCTGGTCGGCGATCGCTGACTGGCTGGCGGGACACCAGTTGACGAGATATTCACCACGATAAATCAGCCCCTCGTCGTAAAGCTGAACAAAGGCTTCGGCAACGGCCTTCGAGAGTCCCTCGTCCATCGTGAAGCGTTCCCGCGACCAGTCTACGGAAAGCCCCAGACGGCGCAGTTGACCGACGATCGTATTGCCCGACTCTTCTTTCCACTGCCACGCGCGTTCCAGATACGCTTCGCGACCGACCTCCTCTCGCTTCTTTCGCTGTGCCTTGAGTTCCTTATCCAGAATGGCACTCACCGCAATGCTGGCATGGTCGGTTCCCGGTAGCCAGAGGGTGTTGCGCCCAATCATCCGGTGATAGCGAATCAGCACGTCGATCAAGGAGTGCTCGAAGGCGTGACCCATGTGCAAACTGCCCGTCACGTTGGGCGGCGGAATCACGATGCAGTAGGGTTCGCCGGGATGATTGGGGTCAGCTTTGAAGACGTCGTTGGCTTCCCATAATTGCTGCCACTTGGCTTCGGCGGTTGCGGGGTCGTATTGGCTGGGCAGATTGGGGGTTGCGGCAGTCATGGGAGAAGCGTGTGTATTTAACTTTGATACATTCTGCCACGATGCGCGGTTGGGATGCGAATGGGATAGCGCGATCGCCCATCAAGCCCGATTGAAGGCTCCTTATGTAAAGGATGATTCACGATCACTCTGGCTTCTTCTGAATTGAATTACCTAAATCAGATAGTCCAAGCAACGACCGAATCTAAGTGGTATCGGCGCTTTTCCGTAACTTCAAAAAAAATTACGTGATTTTTCGCAACAGATTTAGACACGACTCTTACTACATTGAAGGAGCCTCCCTAAGCTCGTCTGGGTTAGAAGCACTACCAAACCGTATTCAGGAATTTTCTCAATGTCTAAAGTTGAAGCACAGCACTCTCGAAAAATCTGGCAGCCACTAAATCGTAAATCACAAGTACTAGCCACAATCGGAGTGGTTATTCTTGCAGGCTTTCAACTTTATTCATGGCACGTTCGATCAGTGAAGTCGCTATCTTCTCAGCTACATACTCAGCAATTACCCGAAAGTAAAAAGTAGATACGTGTTTCTCTTTGAAGCAACTAAAGGACTCTGCTATTAGATCGCTTTTGGGTGTTATTTCTACAAAAAACTGAATTTTATGCTGATTCAAACGCTGACCACCCATCCGATCCAATATGTTCAGATTATTGGGATTACGATCTTTTCGATCTGCATACATGAGCTAGCGCACGGCGTAACAGCGATGAGTCAAGGCGATAGCACCCCACAAAAGACTGGTCACATGACAATCAATCCTGTGGTGCATATGGGTTGGCAGTCAATCATTTTCCTTTGTATTGGTGGTATTGCCTGGGGAGCAATGCCCGTGAATCCAGCCAAATTTCGATCGCGCTGGGGAGATGTGTTCGTCTCCGCCGCCGGTCCTTTATCTAACCTCTTTCTAGGGCTTGTGTTTATTGCCTTAATAGGAATTACACTGCATATTCGATCGCTCAGTCTTGAGTTCTTCTATTTGGCTGCACAAATCAATCTTGCCTTGTTCTTATTTAATTTGCTACCCATTCCGCCACTTGATGGGTATCATGTCTTTAGCAAATTTTTCCCGGAACTCAAAATGCTGGAGCGTTCCCAGTGGGGGCTATTTTCACTGATGTTTTTTCTGGTTTCAGGGCTGGGTGCAGGCTTATACACTGTTTCTAATTCAATCATTCTAAGTCTTCTAGGAATAGGTGCGAGTAGCTTTTAACAGTTAATATTCAACTTGCAGCATGGGCTTGAAGAACGCTCAATACGTTGCAGAGATCTTGATCAACGTGTGTACGATCGTTAGCTCGATAAACATCATGCAGAACGATTCACGCGAATTAACTG
>Ga0070738_10005209_pt1 | contig 14673 bp, 10 predicted proteins | sample Coa_R2_2_FD_66446 | JGI IMG/M metagenome (GOLD analysis project Ga0070738, IMG submission 66446) | Surface soil microbial communities from Centralia Pennsylvania, which are recovering from an underground coalmine fire - Coalmine... | ecosystem: Environmental > Terrestrial > Soil > Unclassified ...
GTGGAAGAGGGGCTTCGGGCCCGGGTAATAGACGACGCGGCTCTCGTACCGAGGCATCACGGCGCGCAGGAACTCCTTCGCGCGCATGTAGACCTCGTGGTCGTCGATCACCGCCTCCTCGATGTCGCCCGAGAAGATGTCGCGCATCGTCCGGATGACGAGATCGGACTCCTTGTAGATCGTGGCGGGAGATTCTTCCGTCTTGACCCTCTTGAGGATCGCCTTCCAGAGGTTGAGGAGATAGGTGAGGTCGCGCGCCAGCTCGGCGCGAGTTCGGTCGATTCCGGCGGTGCGGATGATGTAGCCCATGCCCGCCGGCGGGTTGAGACCCTGGAGCAGCTGCCGGAGCTTCCGGCGCTCGATGTCGTCCGTGATCTTCTTCGACACCCCGCACTTGGAGATCGAGGGCATGAGGACGAGGTAGCGGCCGGGGAGAGAGATGTAGGTCGTGAGCGTCGGCACCTTGGTGCCGATCTGGTCCTTGGTGATCTGCACGAGCACCTCCTGGCCCTTCTTGAGGACCTGGGAGATGTCCCGCTTCTCGGGCGGGGTGCCGTCGCGCTTGCCATAGGCGGGCATCACGTCCGAGAGGTGGAGGAAGCCGTTTCGGTCCCGCCCGAAGTCGACGAAGGCCGCCTGGATCGACGGCTCGACGTTCACGACCCGGCCCTTGTAGATGTTGCCGAGGAACTTCTCCTCCGTCGTCCTCTCGACGTAGAGCTCGGAGAGAAGGTCGCCGTCAACGACCGCGATGCGGCCTTCTTCCTGCTCGGCGACGTTGATGAGCATCCGCTTGGTCATGCTTGATTCCCTGAAGTGGAGCGAGCTCCGGCCGGCAGCCGGAGCTCGCTCCGAGACGTGGATTCAGCCGGTGCTACTTGGGCTGATCGCCACTACCGCCGGCCGGCACGTTACCACCCTGGTCGCCGCCCGTCGACGCCGGGGGCAACGCCGGAGGGGCAGCCGCGCCGCCAGCTCCGCCGCTCTCGTCGAGCTGGGGCCGCTCGTACTTCTTGTAGAAGTAGTCGCGTGCCTTCCACTGTGCCTCGTGGTGCCGGTAGAGGGCGTTCGATTGGGCCCTCGTCCGCACGATCGTCGTCGTGATGAGGATGAGGAGGTTGTCCACTTCCTTCTGGACGTGCGTGTGCGTGAAGAGGCTGCCGATGAGCGGGATGTGGCTGATGATCGGCATCCGGGTAATCGTCTCGTCGTCGGTCTCGGTGAGGAGACCGCCGATGACCGCCGTCTGCCCGTCGTCGACCATGATATGAGTCACGAGCGCCTGCTCCCTGGTATGGGGGAGCTGGATCGAGAGCGTGCCGATCGAGAATGTGTCGAAGATGTTCTCCGACCCACCGCTACCCCCGGGCGACGAAACGCGAGGGATCACGGTCAGCATGATCCGGTCGGTCTCGGGCACGACGTGCGCGGAGATGAACAGCGAGAAACCGATCGCGATGGGAGACCCCCCGCCCGGGGCGATCGAGAGGACCACGTTACCGTTCAGGTCAGGAGTCGTGGTCGACTGCGCGAAGGGGACGTTCTCACCCACGAAGATGATCGCGTCCTCGTTGTCGCGGAGGAAGAGTGACGGCGTCTGGAGGAGCCGCGTCCGGGTGTCGATGTCGATCAGGTTGAGCGTCGCCTGGAGTCCACGGAAGTCGAGGATTCCAGGGACCTGGAATGCGCTCGCGAACGCTCTGATCCCGTCGCCGAACATGAAGGGGAACGTGCCGACGGGGACGGCGGTCGTGAGCGACTGGAAGCCCGTGAAGGCTTGTCCGTTCGCGTTGACGCCCTTGCCGGGGAGAAGGAAGCCAGGGCTCGAAAGAGTGTTCTGGCCCGCCGTAGTCAAGGTTGACGCCTGCGAAGTGAAGGTCTGCCCGGAGGGGAACGGACCTGCGATCGAGTAGCCCTTGACCTGATCATCGGGCTTGATGCCGTGCTCGAGGAAGTTCGAGTCCGTGGTCGAGATGAAGCGGACCTCGACGTAGACCTGCGAAGGCTCGAGGTCCATCTGGGCAATGATCCCCTCGATTTCCTTGATGAGGGTCTCGGTCCCACGCACGATGAACGCGTTCTTCTGCTGATCGTACTCGATCGTGCTGCCCTGGGCGCCACCCGATCCCACCTTCGAGGCGTTCACGATGTTCTGGAGCGCCTTGAAGAGGGTGAACTCCTTGGCCGCGTCACCCGTCGGCACGATCGGGTTACCGAGGAAGAGGTTCGCCGCCGCCTGGGCCGCTCCAACGCCACCCGAGGCCGACGTCTTGGGCGGAACCGCGATGTACTTGGCCGGGGGACGCAGGTACTTGAGCGGGATGTACTTCGTCACGAGGTTGAGCGCGATCGAGGCGCGCGGGACGACGCGGAGGAGGTCCGCGGTCTCCTCGACGACCTCGTAGTCGCCCACGGTCTTGACGATCGCGTGGAGCGCCTTGAGCCAGTGGACCTCGTGGAGATCGAGCGTGATCTCCCCGTGGACCTCGGGAGCGATGATGATGTTCTTGCCCGAGTAGGCCGCGAGGAGTTGGAGCACGGTCCGCACGTTCGCGTCCGTGAACTGGATCGTGACCTTGGGCGGCTGCGACAGGACGTAGATCTCGCCCTTGCGCTCGAGCTCGCACTTGGTCAGCTTGGCGATCACGTTCACGGCGTCGAGCCAGGGAATCTGGCGGAGCGTGATCGTGACGCGCTCGTGCACGTCGGGTTCGACGATGATGTTCCGCCCGACGCGGCGGCCGATCTCGTCCATGACCTCGCGGAGATCGGCGTCCTCGACGTTCACGTCGATGTTCCGCTTGTACTCCTTGGCCTCGGGCCTGCGGTCCATGAACCGTTTGATGTCTTCGCCCGTCTTGGCGGCGTCTCCGCCTTGCGCCCGGGCGGTCGCCGGCGCGAAACCGGCGGCGAGCGCGAGGATGGCGAAGATCTTAGAGGTTCTCATGCATCCCCCTTCTTTTGTCTCCCCTCGGCGCCCGGCACATTACCGAAACGCCGCCTGGACATCACCAACCTTGTGACCCAGCAGGTCCGCCTCGGCCCCTCGCTCGGCAAGGGCCCGCGGCGGACTGCTGGCTGTGTAGTTACTTGTTGTTTTCAGGGCTCTTGAGCGGCCGGTTGAACTTCTGGTCCTCGTACTGGAACTGGATCGTGCCTTCCTGGATCTTGACCAGCTTGAGGCCCGGCACCGGCTTGCCCTCGCGATCCTTCAACGAGTCGCCCTCGGTGTAGATCTGGCCCTTCTTCGTGTCGTTGTTCGGGTCGTCGAAGACAATGATCGCCTTGTTCGTGCTGCCGGGACGCGGATCGACCACGATCCCCGTCACGATCAGGTTGAACTCCTTGATCTTCTTCATCTTCGCGGCCTCGTCACTGAGCCCCTTCGCCCGGAGGTAGATCGCGTCGGCGTTCCTTGTGAACTCCTCGCGGTCTTCCTTGCGCATGCTCTCGCAGAGTCCCTTGACCTCGCCGAAGAGCTCCTGGACCTGGTCGTACTTCTCGGCCTGCTTCGCCTTCACCATGGCCCGGAGGTAGTTGTTGCCCTTCGTGATGTCGACGTTGAGCTGGATCGAGAGCCGGATCTCCTTCCACTCGTCGAGCCGCTTCTCCCAGCGCTTCAGGTTCTGCTCGACGCGCTCGGGGGCGTTCTTCTTGTAGTCCACCATGAGCTTCGTCAGCTCATCGAAGAGCGGCGCCAGCTTGTCGATCTCCTTGTTCTGCATGAGCGCTTCGATCTTGTCGAAGATGTCCTTGATCTTCGCCTCCATCTTGAGGAGTTCCTGACCGGTGATGCGCTCCTTGTTGGGATCGTCAGTCTTGTCGCCGTGCGGGTATTGGAAGGGGTTGCGGGCGCCCTTCTGGTTCACCGCCTGGAAATCCTGTGACGCCCTCATCGCTGCCAGGATGAACTTGGGGTCTTCCTGGAGCTGCTTGAACGCCGGGTTCTTCGAGCCACGGAGTTCGCGGATCGTGTAGAAGCCGTTCTTCGCCGCCTGGAGGAGGAAGTCCTTCGAGTCGGCGAGCGGTTGGGGCTTGTCCTTCGTGGCTTGCTCAGCCTTGATCTGGGCCATGAGGTACATGGCCAGGATGTTTTCGGGGTCGTCCTGGAGAAGCTGCTGGAGCTGTGACTGCGCCTCGTCCTTGCGCTTCGTGTTGTAGAGGGCGACGGAGTACTTGTAGACGTAGGCCGGATCCTTGGCGTAGGTGTAGTTCGGGAGCGGATAAGTCTTGATGAGCTCCGCGAACGCGGCCGCCGCCTTCTCGTAGTCCTGGACCTGGTAGGCCTCGACGAACTTGGTCGTGAGCGTGTTCTCGCCCACCGACTGACCCTGGGGGTCGTCGCCCGTCCCTGTCTGCGGCTTGTCCGCGGGCTTGCCGGTGTCGGTCGTCGGCTTGTCGGTCGCGGGCTTGCCCGTGTCCTGGGCCCTGGCGAGCAGGGCGCTTCCCGCCACGAGGAGCGTGGCGAGGGCTGCGACCTGGATCTTCCTTCTGTTCATCATGGTCGCTCTCCTGCTCACTTCTTCGTCGGGATGTACTTGTAGGTCGCGACCTCGATCGTGATCGAGAGGTCGATGATCTCCTTCCCGTCCACGACCCGCGGGTTCGCCGAGGGGTTGACGGAGAAGGAGTTGACCTTCATGAACTGCTCGTGCCGCTCCATCTGGTTGAGGAAGCGGACGAAGCCGTCGAAGTCAGCGTCGATGCGGAAGTTCAGCGTCACCGCCTGGAACTCGCCCAGCTTGCCGCCACCCTCGGCGGCCTTGTTGCTCGTGATGACTTCCTCGATGTGGATCTGGGCGGCGTCCGCGTCGTTCGCGATCGTGTTGTAGAGCTTCTCGGTCGTTGCGATCTCGGCCGACGGGAGGATCTTGACGTAGTCGCGGAAGTTCGCGTCGAGCTCATCCGACTGCCGCTTGAGCTCGGGGCCCTTCTTGCAGTAGTCGTCGTTGGCCTTGATCTCCTCCTCGATCGAGGAGTTCTCCTTCAAGACCGCGTCGAGCTGGTCCTGGGTGTTCGAGATCGAGTAGATCATGACGCCCAGAACGGCCACGAAGAGGGCGACGGCGATCAGCGTATTTCTCAGGTCCTTGCTCATGGTCGTGTCCTCTCAGCGCAGCGGGATCGTGACGTCGAAGTACATGATCGGACCGTCGTAGCCGTACTTGGAGAGGATGCCGCCTCCCTTGGCGCCACTGGTCGCCTGCGGCGTCGTGACTCGAGGGGCGTCGAACTTGTCGAAGTGGTACCAGAAGTTCGTGTCCTCGAGGACGCGCTTGCGGAAGGCCGCCACGTCGCGGAGGTTGTTCCCGAGCGCGTAGAAGTTGAGGGTCAGCTTGCCCTTGTCGTTTCCGCCGCCCTTCTGGAGGGCGAGGCGGTCGATCCAGAAGTTCGGGTATTCGGCCATGATCCGCCCGAACTGGACGAGCTTCTGGGACCAGATGATCTTCGACTGGGAGATCTCGATGATCGTCTCCTGACGCTTCTTCTTGATCTCGATCTCCTTCTCGAGCTTCTGGACCTCGGCCTTGCGCGCCGCGCTCTTCTGCTGCTCGTCCTTGAGCTTGGCGTTCTGCTCCTGGGCGTTCGTGAGGTCCTTGTTGAGGCGGATGTCGTAGACCCCGGCCGCGCCCACGGCGCAGATGCCGATGACGACGGTCAGGAAGAGGCCGAGCGGCGTCCTCTCCTGGACACGGTATTCCTGCGGCAGCAGGTTGATCTCGATCATGCCGAGCACGGGATCACCACTTCCTCACGCGGGCGGCGAGACCCGCCGCGACCGCGAGCTGGGAGGAGTAGGCGGAGATGGTCTTCTGGTCGATCCGATCGCTCTTGATGTCCACCGACTCGATCGGGTTCCAGAAGACGACGGACTTCTCGAAGGCCCCCTCGAACGCGCGCTGGAGGCCGGGGAGCTGGGCGCTGCCGCCCGAGATGTAGACCTCCTCGACGACCCGGTCGAACTGGTTCTCGAAGTAGTCGAACGAGAGCTGGATCTCGTTCCCCAGGTCATCGAGCGTCGGGAGGATCGCCTCCTCGACTTCGCTCGTCCGGTCGCCGGGCTCGCACTTGAGCTTCTCGGCCTCGGGCGTGTCGAGGTTGAACTTGCGGGAGACCGCCTCGGTGAAGTCGTTGCCGGCGAGGTAGACCTCGCGCGTGAAGTAGGAGGTCGGTCCCTTGAGGATGTTGATGTTGGTCTTGTTGGCGCCGATGTCGATGAGCGCCACGACCTTCTCGGGGGCGAGGCCCCCCTGGGCGCGGGCGCGCATCTCGAAGGCGTTGCCGATGGAGAACGCGTCCACGTCGATGATCGTGCTCTGGAGTCCCGCCTCCTGCAGGAGCGCGAGGTGCTCGTCGATCAGGCTCTTCTTCACCGCGACGAGGAGGACCTTCATCTCGGGCTGGTCGCCCTCGCCCTTGCCGACGTTCTCCTCGAGGATCTGGCAGTCCATGACCACCTCGTCGACCTCGAAGGGAATGTACTTGTCGGCCTCGAACTTGATCGCGTTCCTGAGGTCCTCCATCGGCATCTGCGTCATATTGACGTAGCGCACGATGACCGACCGTCCCGAGACCGCGGTCACGCAGCGCTTCGTCTTGAAGCCCGCGTGCCGCAGGATCTCCTTGATCGCGAAGATCGTCTCGTTCTGCGAGCCGATCTTCGTCGAGGCGAACCCCGTGAAGGCGATCCCCGTCCCCGTGTCGGCGACCTCGGCCGCCTTGATCTCGCTCGAGCCAATGTCGAGCGCGAGGAGCTTGTTCTTCCGACCTATCATTGAGGGTCACGCTCCTGGTGTGATCGTGGCTCGACGGCGATTCCCAGAGGAATCGCTCCGCCGGTCCAGGGGATGACTACCGCCCAAGCGCGGGCCGAGGGAAAGAAGCGAACCCTGTTGAAAGAACCCATCCCCCTCTTTTCCCACTTCCCGCCCCGGGTTACGCCGCCCGGAGGCTCCACCCCTTTGAGACTCTTCGGCTTGGCCGCGGAGTATAGACGTGGCGACATCCGCCTGTCAAGCCGACCAACAGTCCCTTAAGACCTTTGAGTCAAGCCCTTTCGGAACGTCCGGCGCTGAAAAATTGCGGCGATCCCTCGCGGCGTTGCGCTTTCCGTGCCGTTCGAGGCAGCGCGCGGAAGTGCTTTCGGCTCCGAGCCCACGACGTCCGTGTCCATTGAGGGACGCCCATTCTTGCCCGACGGTCGGGTGAAATGACGATGAGAGCTCATCGACCGAGGTCGAGAGCCTGGGGGACGGGGTCGAGAAGCCTGGGGGACGAGGTGGAGAGCCTCTAGGGCTGATCCTTGTGGGGATTCCCGCCCCCCACGAGGTTCGTGAGGAACTGCTTTCCTTCTATGACGCGATATTCCAGCGCGATGCGATCGCCAGCCTTGAGGCGCTTGAGCGCCAGCGCCATGCGCGACGAGCGTGCTCCCTCGTCGTCACCCTGCGGCACGAAGAAGTCGCGCGGATCGCCCGAGGCCTCCTTGACCTTGACCCCGTCCTTCAAGACCTCGACGACGGTGCCGACGATGAGTCTCCCGCCGCCCGTGGTCTGAGTCACGTGGACGGAGGCTGACATCACCGGAGCAGAGTCCAGCCCGGGAACCTCGGGCTGCTTCTCGACGCGGGGCGTCGGGGTGGGCTCGGGGCGGCTCTCCTCGGGCAAGAAGCGCCGACTCTTCGGCTGCTCCACGACCGCCGAGGGCGCGCTTCCTTCGGGCCGCGGTCTCACGACGAGGATCTTGTTCCTCACGTGCGCGTCGAGCGAGTAGGCGTCGCAGATCACGTCGAGGGCCTGCTCGACCGGCACGTCGCGGAGGTTGAGCGAGATCTTCCCGGCGCGCTCGAGGGCCGCGTCGTTCGCGACGAAGCCGATCCCCTGGGCGGCGCAGATCTTCTTGATGACGTTGAGGAGAGGCTCGTGCTCCGCCTCGATCGTGACCGTCGCCTGCTTCTCGGCGTCCTGCGACCGCGATGGGGCAGCGAGCCCCACGAGAAGCCCGAGGCCCAGGCCCCAGGTGATCACTTTTCCACGCTGTGCCATTGGCTTCTCCTGCGCCCCTCGGCTACCAGTTAACCACAGGGTCCAACACAGCACTAGGGTTCTCCGTAGGTTATGCGGGAGGCACGCGATGCGGTCGATCCTCGTCGTTTCTCTCGTTTCGGTCGCTCTCCTGCTCGGCGCGGGCGCTCGCGCGCAGGACGACGGCGACAAGCCGCCCGAGGGGCCCGAGGTCGAGATGGCGAAGTCCATGACCGCGCTCCTCAAGGCCGAGCTCGAGCTCTCGGACGAGCAGGCGGACAAGGTCAAGGCCGCGATCCAGGACGGGATCAAGGACGGCTTCAAGCAGATGATGAAGCACATGGCCGACGAGGAGCAGCCGGACGAGCAGACCATGCAGCACGAGCGCGAGCAGATCCGCGACTCGATCCTCGGCAAGATCCGCACCGTCCTCGACGACTCGCAGAAGAAGGAGTTCGAGGTCCTCATCAAGGAGTTCGACCAGCGCGCCGGGAAGTTCGAGCGCGGGCAGCGCGAGGCGGGCGGCGACGCGCTCGTCTGGCTCGAGGGCGAGCTGCCGACCAAGGAGCGCTTCCTCATGAAGGCGGAGAACTGTCTCCTCCTGAACGAGGACGAGAAGAAGGTCGTGCTCCCCAAGGTGGACGCGGTCGTGTCGGCGCGGATCAAGCTCCACGAGACGAGGCGCGAGCACCGGAAGAGCCTCGCCCAGGCGGCGCGCGCCGGGGCGAAGGAGGACGAGATGCGCGAGCGGCTCCACTCCTTCCGGGAGAAGGAGTTCACGCTCCAGCGCGAGATCCGCAAGGCCGAGGAGGAGCTCCGCGAGCTCGTGACGGTCGATCAGGAAGCGCGGCTCGTCGCGATCGGCGTGCTCGACTGAGGCTTCGGGGGGATCTGGCTCATCGCGTGCTCCGCGATGGCCGTGATCGTGAGTGACGGGTTCACCCCGAGGTTCGCGGGGATCACCGAGCCGTCGATCACGTAGAGCCCCTCGTGTCCGAAGACCCGGCAGCTCCCGTCCACGACCCCGTCCGCGGGGCCGTGACCGATCGCGCACCCTCCCAGGATGTGCGCCGTCGAGCAGGTGTCGAGGAGGACCTCGGGGAGCACGCTCTGGGGCATGCCGTCCATGCGCTTCGCCATGCGGACGGCGGTCTCGTTGGCGACCGGGATGTAGGTCGGCGCGGGCGGTCGATCGCCGCGGTCCGAGTCGAGGCTCCGCCGGAAAGGCCAGTACCAGGGCCGCCGCATCCTCAGCTCGAGCGAGTTGTCGAGCGGCTGCATGCAGAGAAGGATCACCGTGCGCTTCGCCCACCCGAAGGGCCAGAGGAGTCGCAGGAACTGGATCGGGTGGCGGAGGATCGCCCCCAGGAAGTGGAGCGGCCTCGGCACCCGGCCACCCCCCACGAGCACGGTGCCGAGGAGCGACATGAAGTCCGACCCCTTCGGGTAGCGGACGGTCTCGATGTGCGTCTTGTCGTCGGCGTGGAAGCCGGCCGAGATCGCGATCCCCTTCGAGTAGTCCACGTCCGTCCGCTTCGACTTGATCCCGAGGAGAGCCTCGCTGTTCGTGCGGACGTAGCTCCCGAGCGGCGCCGGGAGGGTGAGCGAGCCCCGGTCCCGGCACGCCATGAGGAGCTTCACCGTCCCGAGGACGCCCGCCGCGACGATGACGTTCTTCGCCCTCAGCTTCGTTCGGCCTTTGAAGACGAGCGAGGTCGAGCGCTCGAGCGAGAGCTCGTAGCCGCCTCCCTCGAGGGGCCGTATGTCGCTGACGCGGGTCTCGGGCTGGACGCGCGCCCCCTTCTTCTCGGCGAGGTAGAGGTAGTTCTTGTCGAGCGTGTTCTTCGCTCCGTGGCGGCAACCGACCATGCAGCCGCCACAGAGAGTGCACCCGGTCCGCTCCGGGCCCTCGCCGCCGAAGAAGGGATCGGGGACGGTCTTCCCCGGCTCGCCGAAGTAGACGCCGACGTGGGTCCGGTGGAACGTCTCCTCGCGGCCCATGTCGCGGGCGACGGCGCGGAGGTGCTCGTCGGTCTCGGCGAGGAACGCGGCCTCCGTGACTCCGAGCATCCTCTTCGCCGTCGCGTAGTGGGGGGCGAGGACTTCCTTCCAGCGCGCCATGTCCGCCCACTTGGGATCCTCGAAGAAGGCGTCGGGCGGCACGAGGAGTGTGTTCGCGTAGACGAGCGAGCCCCCTCCGACGCCCGCGCCGTGGAAGACGAGCACGTCCCGGAGGAGCGTGATCTGCTGGAAGCCGTGGAGGAGGAGGCGCGGCATCCAGATGAAGCGCCGGAGGTTCCAGTTGGTCTTCGGGAAGTCCTCGGCCTTCCACCTCTTTCCCTGCTCGAGGACGAGGACGGAGTAGCCCTTCTCCGCGAGCCGGAGCGCCGAGACGCTCCCGCCGAAGCCCGATCCCACGATCGCGTAGTCCGTATCCTTCGACTCGCCTTCGGGCGAGGGCTCGCTCAGGATGCTCCGGTCTCTCATTCGTCGGCGAGCGCGGCGAAGGCCGCCCGCAGCTCGGCCACGGACTCGGGCGAGAGGCCGAGCGCGCAGGCCATGTCGCTCCGACGGGCCCAGACCGCGCCGCCCTCCTCGAGCCCGATGAAGAGCTCGTGCTTACCCCCGACCTCGACGGTGAGCGTCGCCTGGGGCGCGAGGAGCCCGTGGGCCGAGGAGCCGCGGGGGTCGAAGGTCGTGAGGGCGAGCCCGACGGCGGCGGCGACGGCGCGTGTCCGCTTGGCTTCGGGCACGGGCTTCGCCGGGGAGGCCCCGCTCGTGATGACGGTGACGTTCCAGCCCGGGCCCTCGCGCGCGAGCGCGATGGTCCTCCCTCCTTCCATGAGAGAGGCCTTCGTGACGGCCGCCGGCACCTTCTCGCCGAGGGCGTGCTGGAGCGCGAGGCTCTCGGCGGTCGCCGAGACGAGCTGCGCGACGGAGGCCTGCGTCACGAGGATCGGCCCGGGCTTGTCGGGGACGCGCGCCGCGTAGCAGGGTAGGCCGCTCGGGACGGCCGCCGCATCGCCCAGGAGGAGCCGGAGCGGGGCGAGGGCGGGCGTGTTCGGCTCGCCGAGGGCGAGGTCGCACTCGAGGGCCGGCGGCTTCAAGCCTGCCTTCGCGTCGTCCTCGTCGGTCGTGTCCTGGACGTTCGCGTTGAGGAGCTCCTTCACGAGCGCCTTCACCTTGTCGGGCTCGAGGGGCCTCCCGTCGGCCGCGAGTCTCGGGTAGGGGTCGAGCTGGATCGTGAGGTCCTCGCCGCTGCGCTTCTTGAGACGAAGGGCCCGGGCCTTCGTCTCGTCGCCCGTGAGCGGCTTGTCGAGCCACTCGTTGGGCGAGGGCTCGAGGTCCGACGTGACGAAGTCCTGGACGAAGTAGACGAGCTCCTCGTCGGTCTTCCTGAAGTAGCGGCCGAGCATGTTGGGGTCGAGCTTGCCGCTCTCGGTCCGCGCCTTCTCGGTGTCGATCCCGGCGACGGCTCCCATGAGGAACTCGCACACGGTCTGTCCCGAGAAGTCTTCGAGCTTGACCGTGATGCCCTTCTCGGGCGTCACGGCGTACGTGTCGTGGATCTTCTTGTCGCCCGCGACGCGCTCGCGCTTCCAGCTCTTGATCCGGGCGAGGACGCGCTCGACCTTCTGCGCCTTGGCGGGGAAGTTCTTCGAGCTCGCGACGACCCAGCTCTGGCCGGCGGAGCGCGCGACGACGACCGGAGGCTTGCCGGAGCGCGCGACGACGATCTTGGCGATCCCGGCCGCGTCGAAGGCCACGAAGGGCTCGCCTGGCTTGACCTCTCGCGCCGCCTCGGTCCGCCGGTCCACGAGCGCGAGCGTCCCGTCGAGGAGTCCCAGGGCAAGGACGAGCGCGAACAGCCACTGGAGTCTCTCGGTCATGCGGCACCCACTGCCTTGCGCGAGAGCGTCGCGGCGCGCCTCCCGGCCCGCCGCCTCAGCCAGAAGCGCAGGACGCCGAGGAGCCCGACCGCGACCGGCATGATGATGAGGTTCCAGAGCCACGCGACCGCGCGCGCGGACTCCGAGATGTCGTTGAGCGGCGGCGCGCCCTCGCGCGTCCTCATGGTCGCGAGCGACGGGTCCTGCGCCGCCCAGTCGATCGCGTTGAGGAGGAGGGTCACGTTCTGCCCGAAGGCGTCCTGGAAGCCCTCGCGCGTCCCGTCCTTCGCGAAGTCGGTCTCCGCGAAGACGAGGAGCCGACCCGAGGTCGCGCTCGCGATCCGCGTCGCGAGCGGGTCCGTCGGCCCCGGCTTGGCCGGGGGGACGGGCGCGTCGAAGAAGCTCGGGATCTCGCCCGAGACCGCGGCCGCGACCGTCTTCGTCTCCCGGTTCTTGGACGCGCGGAGCTGCTCGACCGCCGCGACGGGGTCCACGTCGAGCGGTCCCTCGAGCGCGAGCGCGTCCCGCGAGGTCTTGAGGAGGAGCGTCACGAGCGAGCCCTTCCGCTCGGGGGCCAGGACCTCGCCCGAGAAGGGGAGGAAGGCGTGGGTGAGCTGCTCGGCGATCGGGCTCCCCTGGTTCGAGTTGCCGTCGGGCTCGAGGAAGTAGGGGTACTGGGCCCAGATCCTCTGCCCGCGCGCCTGCCGGGCCGGCAAGGCGAACGAGTGCATGTGGACGGACCGCGCCATGACGAGGCGCGGCGGGACCTCGACGCCCCACCTCTTGAGCGCCTGGGCCGTCCTTCCCCAGTCGACGGGGGTCGCGTGCATGGTGCGGGCGTCCACGTTCGTGACCTTCACCAGGACGACGAGCGAGCCGCCCCGCATGAGGAACTGGTCGAGCTCGTAGAGGGAGCGGTCGTCGAGGGGCGGCACGCCCTGGTCGAGGACCAGGACCGCCGTCTGGTAGTCCTTCTTGATCTCGGGCACGGACTTCAGGTCGCAGCCCTCGACCGTGTAGGTGCGGGCGAGCTCGTTCCGCACGACCTGGTAGGCGGTCCCGTGCGGGCCCTGCGCTCCCGGCTCGATCCACGCGATCCGCTGCGCCTCCTTCTGGGCGAGCTTGTGGATGAGGACGGCGATCTCGTACTCGAGGTTCGGCTTGTAGAGCGCGAGCGGGATCGAGAGGGGCGGCTTGCCGCCGTAGAGGAGCGAGACGCCGCCCCAGATCACCTTCGTCTCGGCGGCCTCGCTCGAGAGCATCTGGCGGGTGAGGTGCTGGATCCCCTCGCGGTTCGCCTGCTCGGTGAGCTTCTCGTCGCCCTTGGGGTCGAAGATCTCGAGGCGCACGTTCTTGCCGCCCACGGCCTCGATCTCGTGGAGGAGGTCGAGGAGGCTCCGGCGCTGGCGCTCCTCGCGGGCCGAGAGGTCGCGCGAGAGGTAGCAGCGGAGCGTGAGGCGGGCGTCGAGGTTCCTGAGCGCCGCCTTCGTGCTCGGGTGGAGCGAGAAGGCGTTCCTCGAGGTGAGGTCGAAGCGGACGCGCCGCCTCGACGCCGCGTCCTCGGCGAGGAAGAACGCGGCCGCCGCGAGGACGATGACGAGCGCCCCCTCGAGGCGGCTCCGGCGCCGCCGCTCGACGGCGACGACGTTCGCCGTGAGGAAGAACGCGGAGAAGGCGAAGAAGTAGACGAGGTCGCGCGTGTCGAGGACGCCGCGCGAGAGGGCGTCCTGGTGCTCGCCCGTGCCGAGGCGTGAGAGGCCGCCGACGAGCGCCGAGCGGACGGGCACGAGCCAGTCGGGGACCTGGAAGTGCTCGGCCTCGCTGAGGATCCCGGGCTCGCCCACGATGAGGAGGAGGAAGCTCGCGACCGCCGCGCCGACGAAGGCGACGATCTGGTTGTCGGTGAGCGACGACACGAGGAGCCCGAGCGCGATCTCGACCGCCGCGAGGAGCAGGACGCCGAGGTAGCCCGCGAGCACGGCGCCCACGTCGAAGTGCGCCCAGTAGGCGAGCGAGAGCGGGAGCGAGGTGCCGAGGACGAGCGCGACGGCGACGAGGCCGAGAGCGCCGAGGAACTTTCCGACGACGGTCTCCCAGGGCTTCACGGGGAGGGTGAAGAGGAGCTCGAAGGTCCCCGAGCGTCTCTCCTCGGCCCAGAGGCGCATCGAGACGGCGGGCGCGAAGAGGACGAAGGCATAGCGGATCGCGGCGAAGTAGTCGCGGAGGTCGGCCACGCCCCGGTCGAAGAAGCCGAGGAGGCCGCCCAGGGCGGCGAGGATGAGGAACGCCGCGATGAAGACGTACGCGATCGGGAGGTCGAAGGCCGAGCGGAACTCGCGCTTGGCGACGGTGAGGACGTTGCTCACGGCACCGCTCCGCCCTGCGGGTGTCCGGTGAGGGCGAGGAACACCTCTTCGAGGCTCGCCTGGATCGGCGCGAGCTCGAGGAGCGTCCAGCCCTTCTCGACCGCGAGCTTGAAGGCCTCGGTCGCGAGCGGCTCGGGCTCGCCCTTGGGCACGAGCACGAACGCGCCGTCCGTCGCCGGCTTGACCGAGGCGACAGAGTCGAGGCGGGCGAGGGTCGCCGCGAGCTCCTCGGCGCCCGGGAGCTCGGCCGTGCCGGACCGCAGGCGGACGCGCGTCGCTCCGTGCGCCGCCTTCTTCTTGAGGTCGTCGATCGGACCGTCGCCGGCGATCTTCCCCGCCGAGATGACGATCGCGCGCTTGCACGTCGCCTCGACCTCGGAGAGGACGTGCGT
>Ga0070738_10005210_pt1 | contig 14669 bp, 8 predicted proteins | sample Coa_R2_2_FD_66446 | JGI IMG/M metagenome (GOLD analysis project Ga0070738, IMG submission 66446) | Surface soil microbial communities from Centralia Pennsylvania, which are recovering from an underground coalmine fire - Coalmine... | ecosystem: Environmental > Terrestrial > Soil > Unclassified ...
CACCACGACGCCGAAGACGCCTTCCAGGCAACTTTCCTGGTCCTCGCCCGGAAGGCGGCTTCGGTCCTGCCGCGGGAGAAGCTCGGCAACTGGCTCTACGGGGTGGCATTCCAGACCGCCATGAAGGCGAGGACGACCCGGGCGAAGCGGCGGGTTCGGGAGCGCCCAGCCTGGGAGATGACCGAACCCGAGGCCGTCCCGGGCGAGGACGCCGACGAATTGCTCTCGCGGCTGGATCGCGAGGTCGCCCGGCTGCCCGAGAAGTACCGCGTGCCCATCATCCTCTGCGAGCTGGAAGGGAAGACCCACCGGCAAGCGGCCGAGCAGCTCGGCTGGCCCGTCGGCACGGTCTCGGGCCGACTATCGAGGGCCAGGGCGCTGCTGGCGAGCCGGTTGTCTCGGCGCGAGGCGACGCTCACGGTCGGGGCGCTCGGAGGGCTGTTGGCTGCTGATCTGGCGCAGGCCGGCGTGCCACCCGAGTTGGTCCGCTCCACGGCTCAAGCAGCGAGCCTATCGACGGCGGGAAAGGCGATGGCGGCGGGGATGGTCTCCGCCCAAGTCGCCGCCCTAACCGGGAAGGTCTTGAAGACCATGTTGCTCAACAAGCTCAAGCTCGCCACGGCGATGCTCCTGGTTGCCATGGCTCTCGCAGCAAGCGGGACGAGCCTGACCTACCGGGCGCACGCCACGGAACCCGCGAATCCAAAGAAAGGCGCCGAGACTCTCGAGGAGCGATCGCATCCGGCCGAGGCGGTGCCAGAGCAGATCTCGCCTCGGGAGGACCAACCGAAACCCGCCGAGGCACTGAAAGAAGACCGACCGAAATCCACCGAGGCGCTGACGCCGAAACAGGACCAACCGAAACCCGCCGAGGCACCGAAGCAGGACATCCCGAAGGACCCAAACCGCCTCACCGGGGTGGACACGAAGAGCTCGTCTCCGCCGGCCGACCTCCAGCAAGGCGTACACCAACCCACCAAATACTACTGGGGATACTCCTTCACGGCCTCGCCGACGGGGAACGTGGCCTTCGCCTACAAGCCCGAGACCCGAGAGGTGAAGACCCTTCGGCTGAATGCGACGGAGGGACACCCGATCAAGGTGACGCCGAAGGTGGTCCCGCGCACGTGCATCGTGGGGCTGTATCTCGAGGGGCCGAAAATCACCCGGGTCGCGGTCTTCAACATCGAGTCGGGCAAGTGGGCGCCCCTGGACCTGGACGAACCGGCCAGCGGCGTCGTTGAGCCGATCCCCCTGGGCCACGGCGCGTTGGCGTACCAGGTCGGTCGTTTTTTCTATATGTACCCCTCCAGGACATCCACGTGGGATCGTCTGGAGCTCCGGGCCATTGCGCAGGGACAGCCGATCCGGGTGACACCCTGGGAGCTCAAGGGCGCGGGGGTCATGGGGCTGCGTCTCGAGGGGCCGAAGATCACCCGGGTCGCCGTCTACGACATCGGGTCGGGCAAGTGGGCGCCCCTGGACCTGGACGAACCGGCCAGCGGCGTCGTCCAGCCGATGGTCCTGGGCCACGGCGCGGCGGCGTACCAAATCGGTCGATTTATGTATGTATATCTTTCAAAGACAACCACGTGGGGTCGTCTGGAGCTCCAGGCCATCACGAAGGGAGACCCGATCCGGGTGACACCCATGGAGCTCAAGGGCGCGGGGGTCGTGGGGCTGCGTCTCGAGGGGCCGAAGATCACCCGGGTCGCCGTCTACAACATCGAGTCGGGCAAGTGGGCGCCCCTGGACCTGGACGAACCGGCCAGCGGCGTCGTCCAGCCGATGGTCTTGGGCCCCGGGGCGGTGGCGTACCAAGTCGGTCGATTTGTGTATATATACCACACAAAGGCATCCATGTGGGATCGTCTGGACGTCGGTGCCGACGACAGGCAGGGCGCGCCTACGACCAAAGGCCAATGAGGTGTGCGCCGGGATTCCGCGTCCTCGGGCCGGGTGGGAGGACTTCGCCGCTGCGGCGAGGGGCGGCCCGCAACGCGTCGGCCCGTCGGGCGCCGACCGGGCGGCCGACGTGGTCTTGCGGAGACCGAACCGTATAAATCAACAAGCGATCACAACATTCGAAGCGGAGGGCATAGTCCCATGGAAAACCCGGGTCGAACCGAATGCCATCCCGCCGGGAGGCGCGAATTCCTCCGAGGGGCGGGCCTCGCGGCGTGCACGACGGCGCTCGGCGTGGCGGCGCCGGCACGTCGGGTGACGGCGGATTCCGGCGAAGGCGGCAAGGGCGCGGCGCGAGGGCTCGAGGGCCTCGATCCGAAGAACCTGGTCGACGAAGTGAAGGCCCGCAACCTCGATGCGGTGAGCGACGGGGAGCTCTTCCGAGAGGCGGCTGCGATCGTCTCCAGGCCCCCGGCGAGCGGGATGTCGAGCTTCGTGCTGCATGCCCCGCTGGAGGTCATGGCCCGCTACGGGCTGCTCCGCCTGGTCAGCCCGCCCGGGCGCGAGCTCGCCCGGCTTCAGATGATCGCCAGCGCCGCGGCCTACTCGAAGATGACGCCGTTGCCCCTGCCACCGCGCGTGAAGCCGTTCCCGGACCTGAGAGCGGCCTCGGTGGAGCTGGCGCGCACGTTCACCCAGGCGGATGCCGGCGGGATGGAGGCGCTTGTGCTCCAGATCGCCGAGCAATTCGGCACCGCGAGCCTGGTCTCGCTGCTGACCCCGCTTGCGCTGCCCACCCTGACCGGCGCGTCCCACGCCCACATCGGGCTGTGGCTGCTGCTGCGCCACGGCGAGGCGGCCGGCATCGCGGACGCCGCGCTCCTCCGGACCGCGGCTCGGTCCATTGCCTCCCGTCCCAACGACCGGATGAAGAGCTTTTCCGGCATGGCGATCGCCGGCGGTGAGCCGCTCTCAACGCCGCCCGGCGAGATCGCGCGGCAGGTCGCCGCGCAGCTCGCAAACCCGCCCAAGGGCCGGCCCGGGAGTCAGATGAGCATCCGGCCCCTCATCGAAGCCGGCGAGGCGACGGGCAACGCGGACAGCCTCTTCGGCGACCTCATCAAGCACGACCTGGACCGCGCGCAGGTCGACGCGGCGTTCCGCGCGGTGCTCAGGATCTGCGCCCGGAGCATGCTCCAGGACGACGTCAAACAGGACAAGTTCGGCTGGACCCACTGCCTGACCCTGCCACAGTCGGCCTGCGGCCTGGCGAGCCTCAACACCGACCGCAAGCTGGCACTGGCGGCCACGTTGGTCTGGATCACCGCGTACCGGAGCGTGCTCTCGCGCCGCTCCCTGGACCTGGACTGGGCCCCGGAGAAGGTCGAGGGCGCGAGCATTCGCGAGGCGCTCCACACGTCGCCGCAGGTCGCCGCCGGCCGGGTGTGGCATGCCAGCGAATCGGAATGGCCCGAGATCCGGGTCGCGCTGGCGACCGAGGCCTCGATCCGCAACGACCAGCACCTCGTCAAGTACACGCGCGCGACCCTCGACATGGGGTCGTTCGACCCCGGGTACACGCGGCTCTACCTCGCGGCGGCGGCACATCTGTGCGCGCTCTGGATCGCCGAGTGTCCCCGCGAAACCCTGCGCGATCGGCTCCTTGTCGGACGAACCACTCCGTGACGTCCCCGTCGATCGTCGGTCTCGGAACACCGGCTCATGTGCCCAGAGTTCGCTCGAGGTCGGCCAGGATCTCGGCGACGGTTTCGAAGCCGGGCAGGAGTGAGCTGCGCTCCTCATCGCGGAGCCAGCCCAGGACTTTCTTCTCGGCGGAGATGACCGTCGAGTGGTTCCGTCCGCCGAAATAGCGGCCGATCTCGCTGTAGGCGGCACCGGTGTGCTTCCGGGCCAGGTGCATGGCCAGCATGCGGGGATAGGCCAGCGCGCGGGCGCGGCTGTCGGACTTCAGCGCCTCGGCATCGATCTGGAAGAGCTGGCAGACGGCCCGCTCGACGTCGCGCAGCGCCACGGCCTGCGCCGTGTGCCGGATCGTGTCCCGCAGCGCGGCCCGCGCGAGGTTCACGTCGAGCCGCTTGCCGGTCAGCACCGCCTGGGCGATCACGGTGTGCAATGCCCCTTCCAGCTCGCGGATGCTGGCGCGCAGGTGCTCGGCGATGTAGCTGACGACCGCCTCGGGGATATCGACCCCGCGCGCCACGGCCCGCGCCTGGAGGATCGCCCGGCGCGTGGCCAGGTCGGGCGGCTCGATCTTGACGACCATCCCACCCAGGAACCGCGTGACCAGCTCGTCGCTCAGCCGGCCGATCAACCGGGGGTGCTGGTCGGCCGAGAGCACGATCGGGGCGCCCTTGTCGAAAAGGGCGTTGAACGTGTGGAGGAACTCATCCTGGGTGGCGCGCTTCGCGGCCAGGAAGTGGACGTCGTCGACGATCAGGCCGCCGGCGCCGCGGAACCGTCCCCGGAAGCTGCTCAAGGTCCCGGTCCGCATCGCCTCCAGGAAGCTGTTGGTGAACGCCTCGGCGGTGAGCTGGAGGATATTCCGGCCCGGGTGGGCCCGCCGCAAGGCGTGGCCGATCCCTTCGAGGAGATGCGTCTTGCCCAACCCGACGGCACTGTGGATCACCAGAGGGTTGAACGCGGCGCCGGCCGACTGGGCCATCTCGCGCGCCGCAGCGTGCGCCAGGCGGTTGCCGGGTCCGGTCACGAAGCCATCGAGGGTCCGCGCCGGCCGATGGCTCGACGATCCGGTCGCGGGGACCGCCGGTGCGGGCATCCGGTCCCGTGGCTGGGCCTGATCGAGGACAGGATCGGCGGCCGCGCGCCCCGCACGAGGGAACCGTCGGGGCGTCGTCGCGGGACCCGGCTCGGGACCGCTGGGCGCGACCGTCGGGAACGAGAGCGGGGCCTTGGGATTGCCCGGCATGGGGACCTTCACCGTCGGCCGCCGGCGGGGCTCGGCCTCGGGCTCGCCGCCGGCCGGCCCGACCACATCACCCAGCGGCGGCTCCCCTTCGTCGCGGACCTGGATCGACAGCCGCAACGGCCGACCGGCGACCGCCTCGGCCGCCTCCAGCAGGCTGGTCGTGTAGTGGCGGCCGATCCAATCGCGGAAGAAGGCGTCGGGGACACGGACTTCCAGCGCGTCGCCCTCGCCGTTGAGCCCCAGGCGCACGCCGTCGCCGAACCAGAGGCCGAACCGCGACTCACCCACCCGCTCCGACACGGCCGCGCGCAACGCGGATTCCGCAACCGCCGGGCCACCAGCCGACACTGTGGCCAATGCCCCCAGCCGATCCCGCCCCTGTCCAGGGTGTCCCGCCATGGCTTTACCCCCGCGACCGGTGCCGACACCCAAGGAGATGCTCGGACGATCGATCGCTGTGTGCAACGGCTGGGGGGATCCCTCCGACGGGATGTGTCATCCCGAGAACACCGATTCATCCGGATGCGCCGAGATGACCGAGCCCCCAAGGTCTTGCCATGATCCACCAGCCAGGAGGATATGCGCTCTATGGTGGAGATTGTCAAAGACGGGGAGTGGGCAATTGGACGGGGACCATGAGCAAGGCGCGAACTTTGGCGGACGTGCGGCCTGGCCGGGCGGTCTACCGGCGCGAGACGGAGTCGAACTCCCTCACGCGGCCTTCGGCCACAACCCCAGAAGAAGGGCCGATTCCCGATGCCGGATTCCAGATTCTAAATTCCAGATTCCTCCCCATGTGGAAGAGAAGGGGCCGATTCCCGATGCCTGCCCATTTGGAATCAGGAATCTGTCATTTGGAATTGCCAACACGCGTGCACGGCGCGGAAGTCTTCGGCAGGTCGACTCTAAGAATTCTTCCGGATGGCTCGGCGTGCGTCCGGACCGCGAGACGCGAGGAGTTCCCGGACCTTCGGGTGCAGTGCAAGGTCGCAGATCCATCGGACGGGAAGCTCCGAGTAGGAGCGGCGCAACTCGTCCGCGGCGAAGACGGCCAGCTCGAGATCCCCCCGCAGGCTGAGGCCGACCGCTTGTGGGAAAGCGGCTTCTCGCATCCGGTTCGATGCCGGGCCGAAGACCGTCTCCAACATGGGTGAGGCCCACACCCCCTGGCGCTGGTTTCCCGGCAAGTAGACGGGCTGCTCAAGGGTGATCGGGCGCCCCAGCATCAGCCCCGTGATGTGCGGGGTCGCGAGGGTCGTCAGAGGATATCGGTTCAGATGCGCCCAGTCGCCAATCCGGACCGGCTTGGACAGCGCCAGTCCCTGGGATCGAAATGCCTTTTCCGTCAGCTCGAGGCAGTAGAGCGCCGCATCGTCCAGGCGGAACTCGGAGTCGAACGGCACCTGCTGCTGGAAAACCTCGCGGCAATAGCCGATCACTCCGGGAATGTGGCGGCGGTACTCGGGCTTCAGTCGCTTGACGCCCAGGGGGCCGACGCAGTCGAGCATCCAGACCTCGAACGGCTGGCGCTGGATCCCGTCTGACGAGCAGTCGTAGACCACCGGCGATCCCTCCTCGATCGCGACGATGCCGGTATGCGAGAATGGGCTTCCCGTCGCCCTGGCGATGAACCGGCTCAAAGGAAAGATGCCGCACAGGGTCCGGGCATCGCCGAGCCGGAAGACGATGTCTCCCTCCCGAAGCACGGCCCGACCCCAGCGGCCCCACCGGGCCATTGCCGGGGTCATAGGCAGCGGCGGGAGCTGTCCGGCCGACCGGGCGCGGCTCGCGGCCGGGCCCCAATAATTGCCCGACCAGGTGGGCGGTTTCATCCAGTCGGTCGCTTCCGCCGCTCCCCGCTCGTAGGTCGCCAGCGCGATCATCCAGCAGCAGAACCAGGTCAAAGGAAGCCTCCCGGCGCGTCCTGGAGAGATCGTGCCAGAGCGTCCTGCACCGTCCCGGGACGTCGTCTCGTCCCCGGGAGACCTCCGTGCAGGGAACCGGCTTCGGCAGAGCCGCCGAAGCGGTGCTCAGGAGCTTCACACTGGAACTCTACCATACGGACACCATCCACCTGGCCGAAGATCACTTTTTGGCCCTGGCCCCGTCCAGCCCCGAGTCGCCGGACGGAGCCGGCTCCTACAAGGACGTGAACCGCCGGTCTTCTTGTAGGAGGCGGCTCCGTCCGCCGATCTCCACTCAACCCTCGCCTGCCTCGACGACGGCGGCGTCCAGCGAGCGGGACTCCCGGCCGTCGCCATGGGCGGCCGGCATCGCCTGGTCCGACCGCGCCCGGCGGGTCCCGGAGCCGATCAGCCGCTCGCCGAGGACGTAATAGATCGGGATCACGAACCGCCCGAGGATCGTGCTGACCGCGATCCCAAAGGCGATCACGACCCCCAGGGAGTTGCGGCTGTACGCCCCGGCGCCTGTGGCCTGCGCCATCGGCAAGACGCCGAAGACGAACGCGAACGAAGTCATCAGGATGGGCCGCAGCCGCTGGCGGGCCGCCTCCTTGGCCGAGTCGATGATGCTCATCCCGTGCTTCTCGATCAGCTCCACGCCGAACTCGACGATCAGGATCGCGTTCTTCGTCTCCAGGCCGATGAGCATCACCAGCCCGATCTGGCCGAAGACGTCCAGCGGCATGTCATACAGCCAGAGCCCGACCATCGCGCCGAAGGTCGCCAGGGGCACCGTCAGGATGATGACCATCGGGCGGATCCAGCTCTCGTAGAGCGCCGCCATGAAGAGGAAGACGCAGATGACCGAGAGGGCGAAGATATAGGTCGCCATGTTGCCGGTCTTCTGCTCCTGGTAGGTCGTGCCGGTCCATTCGTAACCGAAGCCCTCCGGCAGCACCTCGGCGGCCACTTCCTGCATCGCGCCGATCGCCTGGCCCGAGCTGTATCCGGGGGCGGGCTGCCCGGTAATCCGGGCGGATGTGTACATGTTGTAGTGCGGCACGTCGATCGGCCCGAGCTTGTACTTGACCTGACCGAGGGCGCTCAAGGGCACCTTGTCCCCCTTGTGGTTCAGGACGTACAACCGGGCGATGTCATCAGGCCGGTGGCGGTCGCGGGCCTCGGCCTGGACGATGACCTTCCAGGTCTTGCCATAGAGGTTGAAGTCGTTGACGTAGTAGGCCCCCAGGTTGGTCTGGAGGACGCTGAACACGTCGGAGACGGGGACATCGAGACGGCGGGCCTTGACGCGATCGATGTCGAACTGCAACTGGGGCACGCGCGCCGAGAAGGACGTGAAGACGCCTGTGAGCTCGGGCCGCTTCCGGGCCGCGTCCAGGAACCTGTCGGTGACCGACGCCACGGCCTCGACCCCCTTGCCCTCGCGATCCTCGATCATGAAGTCGAACCCGCCGGTGGAGCTGAGCCCCTGGATGGGCGGGGGCTGGAGGACCGTCACCCTCGCGTCGCGGATCTGCTCGGAAAGCCTGCGCTGGAGCTCGCGCGCCAGGCCGACCGCGCGGCGCTCCGGCGCGGTCCGGTGGTGCCACTCCTCGAGCATGACGAACGCGGTGGCGGTGTTGGTCTGGTTGATCGCGGTGACGGCGTTGTAGCCGTCGAGGAGCAGGACATCGCGGACGCCGTGGAGCTCGCCGGCGATCTGGCCGACGCGCCGGGCGGCCCGGCTGGTCGGCTCCCGGGTCGTACCGTCGGGCGTCTGGAGGGCGACGATCAAGTAGCCCTGGTCCTCGGTCGGGATGAAGGCCTTGGGGCGCTCGTAGATCAACCAGCCGGTCAGCGCCAGCAGGCCGAGCGAGGGCAGGACGATGGTCCACCAGTGGTGGGCCCCGAAGTCGAGGAACGAGTCGTAGGAGTCCTCGACCCACTTCAAGCCGCGGTTGAACCACCGGAACGGCGGGAACTTGGTCTCGCCGTGCTTGGGCCGCAAGAACAGCCGGGCGATCGCCGGGGTGAACGTCAAGGAGTTGAACGCCGAGAACAGGAAGGAGAAGACGATCGTCAGGGCGAACTGGTTGTAGAGCCGGCCGGTCAGGCCCGGGATGAACGCCACCGGCACGAACACCGCCGCCAGGACCAGGCCGATCGTGACGATCGGCGCCGTGATCTCGGCCATCGCCGCCCGGGTCGCCTCCAGCGGCCCCAGCCCGCGCTCGAGGAACTTCTCGATGTTCTCCACAACGATGATCGCGTCGTCGACCACCAGGCCGATCGCCAGCACGAGCCCGCACATCGTCAGCGTGTTGATCGAGAATCCGAACGCAGCCATCATCGCGAACGTGGCCACGAGCGAGACGGGGATCGCGATCATCGGGATGATGGTGGCGCGGAAGCCCTGGAGGAAGATGAACACGACGATCAGCACCAGGCCGAACGCCTCGATGAGCGTGTCCCACACCTCGGTGATGTTCTCGCGGACGTAGAGGGTCGTATCGTAGGCGATCCGGTATTCGAGGCCGTCGGGGAAGTTCCGGGCCACGCGGTCCATCTCCTGGCGGACCTGCTTGACGATGTCCAGGGCGTTGGCGTCGGCGAGCTGGTAGATCGGGATCGTGCCGGCGGGCTTGCCGTTGAGCCAGCCGGCCGTCTCGTAGTTCTCCGAGTCAAGCTCGACACGCGCGACGTCGGCGAGGTAGACGATCGAGCCGTCGTCGTTGCGTCGGACGACGATCTTCTCGAACTCCTCGACCTTCGAGAGCCGTCCCTTGGACGTGACCGGGTACTCGAACCGCTGGCCGGGAGGAGCTGGCAGGCCGCCGATCTTTCCCGAGGCGGCCTGCTTGTTCTCCTGCTGGATCGCCTCGACGACCTCGCTGGGCGAGATCCGCTGGTTGGCCATCCGGTCCGGGTCGAGCCAGATGCGCATCGCGTACTTGCGGCCGAAGGGGTTCACGTCGCTGACGCCCGGGATCCGCTTGAGCGCGTCGACGACGTTGATCTGCCCGTAGTTGTCGAGGAACGTCGCATCATACCGGCCATCGGGTGACACGAGGTTGACGACGCAGACCATGTTGGTCGAGGTCTTCTTGACCGTCACCCCGAACTGCTTCACCTCCGGCGGCAGGCTGGTCTGGGCCGTCGACACCTTGTTCTGAATGTCGACGGCGGCGATGTCCTGGTCGTAGCCGACATCGAACGTGGCGATGATGTTGGCCAGGCCGTTGGAAGTGCTGTCCGAGTTGAAATAGATCTGCCCCTTCACGCCGTTGATCTGCTGCTCGATCGGGGTCGTGACGGTGTCGGCGACGGTCTGGGCATCGGCGCCGGTGTAGGTCGTCGTGACCTGGACCTGGGGCGGCACGACGTCCGGGTAGAGCGAGATCGGCAGGACGAAGATGCAGATGCCGCCGACGAGCAGCATCAGCAGGGCCAGCACGGTGGCGAAGATCGGGCGGCCGATGAAGAAGTTGACCATGGCAGTTCTCGCTCCGGTGGCCGTGAATCGGCATCGATGGGAGACCCGGGCCGTTCGCGGCCCGGGCCTGGTCGAAGGTCAGGGCTTCCGGCCGGGCTCGCGGGGCGTTCCCGCGTCGGAGCTGCCCTTCTTCACCGCTGGGCTCGGCTCGGGCACTCGGAGGGTCTCGGGCGATGCCGGTTCGGCCTTGACCGTTATCCCGGGGCGGACCAACTGCAGCCCCTCGACGATCACCTGCTGGCCGGGCTGGATGCCCGATTCGAGGACGCGCAGGCCCTCGTAGACGAAGGTCGCCCGGACCGTGGCGACCGCCACCTTGCCCTGGCCGTCGACGGTATAGACAGTCGGACCGGCCTGGGTCTCGATCACGGCCTGCTCGGGGACGACGACCGCGTCCCGGGCCTCGCCGACCTTGACGTCGGCCTTGACATACTCGCCGGGCAGGAGGGTCTTCTCCGGGTTGGGGACCTCCGCCTGGACCCGGAAGGTGGAGGTCGTCGAGTCGATCGTGTTGTCGATGACGGTCGCCCTGCCGGGGAAGCGGCGGGCCTCCTCGCCTTCGAGGCCGGGGCGGTAGACCTCGACCGGAAGCCCCTGGGCGATCAGTCGCGCCGCCCGGTCGAGGTATCGGGAGGCCGCCTGGATGTCGACTCCCATCGGGTCCAGTTGCCGGACCACAGCCAGCTCGGTGTAATCGGAGCCGCCGCCCCCGGTCGCAGGGCCGACGAGGTTGCCCAGCTTGACCTGGGCCAAACCGATCCGCCCGTCGATCGGTGAGGACAATCGGCAATAGCTCAGGTTGATCTCGGCGTCGATGACCTGGGCCTTGGCCGCGTCCACGTCGGCCTGAGCGGCCAGGATATTCGTCTGGTAGTCGGCCTTGGCCTGATCCAGGCTGGCCGTGTCGGCCTCGACCTGCGCCGCGTCCTTCTTGCGCATCGCCTGCTTGCGCTGGACATCCTCGACGGTGGCGGCATTGCGCTTCAGCAGCGCCTGCTCGCGCCGCTCCTCGACCTCGGCGAGTTCGAGCAGGGACTGGCTGAGCGCGACCTGGGCCGCCCCGACCTCCCGCGCCTTGGAGTCCCGTGCCTTCTTAAGCGAGGCCTCGGCCTGCTCCAGTTTGGCCCGGGCTCCGGCGAGCTGGGCCTTGAACGGCTCCTCGTCGATGACGAACAGGAGCTGGCCCTTCTTGACGTCGGCTCCCTCCTGGAAATGGATTTCCTTGAGGAAGCCGCGCACGCGGGCGCGGATCGAAACTTCCTGGAGGGACCGGCTCGTCCCGATCGGCTCGGCCATGATCGGGACGGTCATCCGACGGGCTTCGACGACGGAGACCACCGGGGGCGGCGGGGCCCGCTCCGCCCCGGCCCGAGGCGAGCAACCCGCCATCGTGGTCCATGCCCAGGCCATTCCCAGGGCGAGCCACCCGGCTGCCTTCGGCCCATTCTGCTCCAGTTCGGTCATGATCCCTCCCCACCTCAAGCGGACCACTACGGGCTGCGCCGTGTGGGGCAGTCGCCCCCGGCTGGCAGCGGGCAGCCGGGGGCGGCTGACCCACAAACCACTGATCCGCCGCGCCATGTGCAAGACAGACCGGAAAAAGGTCGCTGCTGCCGGGGCCAACGTGACCGGAGACGCTCCCGCCTGACCTTCGAAGTCATCATTGGAACGACCTCAGCCTTGCAAATCGGAGCGGGATTATCAAGCGAGCCCTCGATTTGCCCTGCGGCCGACGGCCTGAGGGCGCTTGGGAACTGGGGTGCGCCGGGTTACGTTGCGGCCTCCTGGTTCATCCGCCGGCTGCGGTGGGCGGCCTGCTTCGCCCTGTTCCCGCAGATCGCCATGCTGCACCATCGCCGGGCGCGCCCGCGCGTGCGATCCACGAACAGGAGCGTGCAGGTCGAACCCTCGCAGATCTTCACATATTGAAAATCTTCGTTGCAGAGAAATTTGGCGAGTTCCTCGCCGATCGGCAGCAACAGCGATTCTGGGGAGCGCCATCGCCGGAACGTCTTCAACTCCAGGACGGAAGCTCCTGCTGCTGTTTCGGCCACAATCTGAACGAATCGTTCGTCGCGGTCGAGCAGGCGGTTCAACGGCTCCAATTCACGCAGGTCGTCAGCCCCGAGCCTCCGACCCCTCCGCGCCATGACGAACCCTCGGAACCATTCGCGCAGGTTCCGAGCCTGGGCCGCGACGCCATCGAACTCGCCCGGCATCGCCCGGGCCTTCAAGGCCTTCAGCGCCTTCGCCGGCACGAGCCGCGCCTGTTCCAGCCAGGCGAGCAAACCGGCGCCGTCGTCGATCCAGTCGACCTGCTCGTCCACCGGGGTGGCCAGGGTGTTGAGGAAATCGAGGCCGAGCGAGCCAGCTATGAAGATCGCCGGCTGTTTAGGATTGCTCATCCGATCCCGCCCAGCATTTCTTTTGATAACCCGTTAAAATCCACTTGACAGGTTACGGAACGCACCATAATCTGTCAAGTGGACTCTGTCCGGTTGCGAGATCGACAGCGTGGACTGCGACCTGTGGCTCAATTCAGCCACTCCCGGAATCACCGTAGAGATAGTTCAAACCGTTCTGCCGTTATCGGCAAGGTTACCAACCCCGAGGAGAGTCGAGGTGACTTCCGTTCGATACCGCACGATCGACGTCGAAGGGCTCGACGTCTTCTATCGCGAGGCCGGGAATCCCGAGGCGCTCAAGCTGCTGCTGCTCCACGGGTTTCCCAGCTCGAGCCACATGTTCCGGGACCTCATCCCGCGCCTGGCCGACCGCTGTCACGCCATCGCGCCCGACCTCCCGGGCTTCGGCCGCACGGCGATGCCGGCGCGGGACGAGTTCGGCTACACGTTCGACAATCTCGCCCGGGTCGTGGTGCGGTTCACCGAGCTCGTCGGCTTCGATCGATTCGCGCTCTACGTCTTCGACTACGGCGCGCCGACGGGCTTCCGCATGGCGATGCAGCACCCGGAACGGATCGCCGCGATCATCTCCCAGAACGGCAACGCCTACGAGGAAGGCCTGAGCGACGGTTGGGATCCCATCCGTGCGTACTGGCGCGAGCCGTCGCCAGCCAACCGGGAGGCGCTCCGCGCCTTCCTGACCCCACAGGCAACGCACTGGCAGTATACCCACGGCGTGCCCGACGCGACCGCCGTCTCCCCGGACGGCTCTTCGCTCGACGACTTCTACCTGGCGCGACCCGGAGCCGACGAGATCCAGCTCGACCTGTTCCGCGACTACGCGAGCAACGTGGCCCTGTACCCGGCTTTCCAGGACTACTTCCGCAAGCACCGGCCGCGGTTCCTGGCGGTCTGGGGCAAGAACGACCCCTTCTTCCTGCCGGCCGGCGCGGAGGCGTTCCAGCGCGACATCCCGGAGGCGGACGTCCGCTTCTTCGAGACCGGCCACTTCGCGCTCGAGACGCACGCCGAGCCGATCGCCGCGGCGATCCGGGAGTTCCTGGCCGGGTGAGTCCACGAGACGGGCCGCGTCGCGCCTCGCGGCCCGACGGGAGTGTGTCCACATCGGCCTTGCGACTGGACCGGCGGTGCCTCTGCCAACCTCGTCCGTTCGGTCAAACGTTGTCCGCGGCGGTGTCGTCGGCGCGGCCGGCTGTCGCGCCACCAGGCCATTTCCATTCGCGGACTTCCGGCATGTCGTCTCCGTGCTTGGCGATGTACTGCTTGTGGTCGATCAGCTTCTCGCGGATTGCCTGCTGGGCGTAGGCCGCCCGCTCGCCCAGCTTCGGCACGCGGTCGATCACGTCGCTGACGAGGCTGAAGCGGTCGAGCTGATTGAGCACGGCCATGTCGAACGGCGTCGTGGTCGTCCCCTCCTCCTTGTAGCCGCGGACATGCAGGTTCTCGTGATTGGTCCGGCGGTACGTCAGCCGGTGGATCAGCCATGGGTAGCCATGGAACGCGAAGATGATCGGCTTCGCCTTGGTGAAGATTGCGTCGAACTCCTTGTGCGGCAGACCGTGAGGATGCTCCTCCGCGGGCTGGAGCTTCATCAGGTCGACGACGTTGACCACACGCACCTTCAGCTCCGGCAGATGCCGGCGCAGCAGGTCCACGGCGGCGAGGGTCTCGAGCGTCGGCACGTCCCCGCAGCAGGCCATGACGACGTCCGGCTCACCCTCCTTGTCGTTGCTCGCCCATTCCCAGATCGACAGGCCGGCCGTGCAGTGCTTGACGGCCTGGTCCATGGTCAGCCATTGCGGGGCAGGCTGCTTGCCGGCGACGATTACATTGACGTAGTCGCGACTGCGCAGGCAGTGGTCGGTGACCGAGAGCAGACAGTTCGCATCCGGGGGCAGGTAGACGCGGATCACCTCGGCCTTCTTGTTAACCACGTGGTCGAGGAAACCGGGGTCCTGGTGGCTGAAGCCGTTGTGGTCCTGCCGCCAGACGTG
>Ga0070738_10005212_pt1 | contig 14666 bp, 10 predicted proteins | sample Coa_R2_2_FD_66446 | JGI IMG/M metagenome (GOLD analysis project Ga0070738, IMG submission 66446) | Surface soil microbial communities from Centralia Pennsylvania, which are recovering from an underground coalmine fire - Coalmine... | ecosystem: Environmental > Terrestrial > Soil > Unclassified ...
TATGCCTTCTATGATGCAGGGCAGGGCGGCGGCATCTGGATGGGCAAACATTACGGCGAGGACGGCGAACGCATAGGCGATCCTTTAAAGAACCACTCACACGCCGCGACGGTGCGCCAGCTCTTGCGCTTTTTGCTGTTGTTGGAACAGGGCCAGCTTGTGTCGCCTGAAGCTTCGGCGCGAATGCGTGAGGTGTTTGATTCTCCTGAAATCCCGCACGACCACATTAAATTCGTCAAAGGTCTCGAAGGGCGAAACCTCCGCGTCCGGCGCAAGTGGGGTTCCTGGGAGGATTGGCTCCATGACTGTGCCGTGGTCGAAGGTCGCGGACGGCATTATCTGCTGGTCGCATTAACGCATCATCCGCGCGGTGACGAGTATCTCGAGGAACTGGCCAGGCGAATTGATGACTTGCAGTCGCCCAGGTAACGTGGGGTGCGTTAGGAAATCGGACCGGAATCCGCCTCCTCACGTCGGCGGCTACTTAGCCCAATTTGTACTTTTGTTTTAAGGATTTTTGAAGGGCGGCGGCATCGTACGTGAACGGCTTCTCGGGCTTCGAGGCAAAGCATTTGATTCGCAAAACGGTGCCGGGCTTAAAGAAAACACGGGGCTGATCGTACTCCATGAGGTAATCCTGCTCATACGGCCAGGACCCGGAGAGCCCGAACGGCGGCCACGCTTTGGAAGGCGGCACGGCTGTGTAATACCGCTGCCGCACCGTATACGGCCTTGCCGAACTGGTATTAGTTACATCCAGCACCGCGAACCGGCTGAATCCATGCTGCAATGTAACCTGGGCGGAGCGAAGCAGGGCGAAATCTGCCGCCCGCTGGGCATCCGTCTCCCCGTTTCCTATGAAACTCACCGCGAACTCGTTCGTCGAGATCGGCCAGTCCGAATAGCCCTTACCCGAGTGCAGCGGCTGATATCCAGTCGCGCATGAGCAGACAACGAGCGTCAGCGCCGTGGCGGCATTGAAACAAGCCGTGGCCGCTCGAACCGTTCGCTTTTTGTGATCGGTCCGGGCCGTTCCCTTCATTTCTTTTGCGGCTTAGTTACCGGATTAAAAGCCGCGCTCACGCCGGACTGGTCTATTGCCTCTTCTGTGCCCAAAGAATCCCGTTCGCCGCTGAATTCGCCTCCGGGCGCGGGCGCGCCCGCCCGCTGTTCACGCGGCCTGGGCTCTGCGCGCGTCAGCTTTTGACCTTTTCGCGAAAAGCCCTCAGAGCCGACCTCCTTGCACGTGCACCCGGTCCCTTCAGCACAACCCTGGCAGCAGTAGGTCTGATTTTCATGGGTGTACCCTTCCCCGGGCCATGAGTTTTTGACCATCCCGCAACCCGGACACGCCGGCAACGGCGGCGTCGCGTTTTCAACGGTATCCATTTTCATTTGGCTTCTTTCCTCCCCTTGAGCATAGCACAGCCGGTCGAAACCCCTATGCGGCAAAACCCTAGTTGGTAAACCACGGACCACACGGAAAAAGGAAAACGCGGGGGCCGTTAAAGACAGGGGGATCTCCATGAAAATTACCGTCACGGGTTAAGACGCGGTACTGACTGCCCCCGGTCGCCTGGCTTCGTCTTCGGTCGAGCCGAATTCATGGCAATTTATACGGCGCTCGATAACGGTAGCTGAGCAGTTTGTTGGCGTCGTCGTGGTTTTTGAATTGCTCCGCCTGGGCGTCCCAATCCAGCACCGCGCTTGTTTTGAGCGCGATATTCGCGACCAAAGTGGCCGAGGTGCTCCGGTGACCAATTTCAATGTCGCAGTTGCACCGGGCGCGGCTCTTGACGCAGTCCAGGAAATTTCTCGCGTGCGGCGCGGTGTCCGCGGTGGAAGTGCCGCGCTGTTTTTTCGACTCGATGCGCGGCGCAGCGTTTCGCCGGTATTGGGCGTCCTGCGAGCGGCGCAGCGGTGAGCGCGCGGGAAATTCGTTCTCAGAAATCGCGTCTGAATGGACTTCATAGCCGTCGCCAAACAGGTAAAGCGTGCCGAGCGTGCCGCGCAGTTCCAGTTCGCATCCGGGCAGGCTCCAGGGCCCCGCATTGGCGTTGAACTGTGAAAAAGTAACGATTGTGCCACCGGGGTATTGCCATACCGCTTCGAGGGTATCGGGGATTTCGCGGTTATCTTTGATCGCCGCCGGCTTGCCGCCCATGGCCATCACCCGCTGTGGCGCATCAGCTCCCAGGGCCCATTGAATGAAGTCGATGTAATGCACCCCGAAGTTGGTGACCTGGCCGCCGCTGTAATCATAAAACCAGCGGAACCGATAATACGTGCGGTTCTTGTTGTAAGAACGTTTTGGCGCCGGCCCTAGCCACGCCTCCCAGTCAAAGCCAGCCGGCGGGGCTTCATCAGGCGGATTCCCAATTCCGTTTGGCCATTCGTTCTGGATGTGGAATGCGCGCGCAGCCGTCACCTTGCCCAGGCCTCCGTTGCGGACAAAATCGGCAGCCTCCCGGCACACCGCAACCGAGCGCCGGTGAATGCCAACCTGGCTGACTCGATTGTGCGTTCGGACCGCCTCGACCATGCGCCGGCCTTCGGCTACACAAAGCGAGAGCGGTTTCTCGACATACACGTCCTTGCCCGCCTGGCACGCGTGAATCGCTTGCAGCGCGTGCCAATGGTCGGGTGTGGCGATGACCACCGCATCGACGTCCTTTTGGTCCAGCAACTGCCGGTAATCCTTGAAGCGCCGGGGTGATGTCCCGGTTTTGCGGGCGGCGTTGTCCATATATTCGTCCGACAGGTCGCACAACGCCACAACCTCTGCGTCGGAGTGTTGTAGAAAAGCATCCAGGACCTGGTCCCCGCGATTGCCCAGGCCGATACACCCCAACCGGACGCGCTCATTGGCGGCGCCGGCGCGCAACGCTCCCAGGGCGGTTCCTGTCCCCGCCAGGATCATTTTTTTGCCAAAGTCCCGTCGGGTCAAACCGCCGGTTTCCCTTGCTTTCATAAAGCTGTCACCCCGTAGCCGCCGAGGTCACGAGGCGGATGGGAGCGTGGAACCCGGACGTCCGCCTCGTGACCTCGGCGGCTACGGGGGTTTCTAGTCGAGTTTCTTTACCCGAATGTTCTTGTATCGCACCACGCTTTTCGGGTCGTGGGCCTGCAGCGCGAAGGTGCCGAAAGAAAGTTTTCTTTCGTAATCCCCAGGCCTGGCGCCCGGAGGTTCGGTGTACTCCAGCAACGTCTTCCCATCGATTTTCACCGTGACTTTGTTGCCTTTGACAATCACTTCCTGAGTCCACCATTTGGCGTCCTCGGCGGGCGACTTGGCAATGTTCACCACGTCGTAAAGACTCCCGGTTTTTTTCCAGTCGCTATGCGTGTTATCGACCTGGCACTCGAATCCGCCCTTGGGAAACCCTTTCTCCTGGTACTTGGTATGAAAATAAATCCCGCCATTCGCGCCGGGGTCGGTCATCACATCCACCTTGAGATCGAAGTTCGTGAACGGGGCGAGTTCGCCCACGTAAAACAAGTGGGCGGTTTGGCCGCGCGTAACGAACGCGCCATCTTCGATTTTCCACGTGTCCGGGTGGTCGATTGACGATTTCCAACCGTTGAAGGTTTTCCCGTCCGTAAGAGCCGCAAACCCCGGTTCGAGGTCCTGAGCAATGAGGTTGAGGCCGGCCAGAGTTGTTGCCGTGAAAACGAGTAAAAGTGAAGGTCGTCGCATAAGCCGGACGATAAGGCCGACCTTATCGGGCGCAAGGGAATTCCGATCAGGAAAATCGCGTGACGTGTGCAGTGGGACGCACAGTTCCTAATGGAGCCAAAAGGTATATTCTTCATCGAAAACAACGCCTGATTTGAATCTTGTGCAAACATTGACAAAGCCCGGCAGAAGCGGGTATTGTTGAGATCAGCCCCTTGGCCTATGAAAATGAATTCTTCGCAGTTCCCTTTGGTTTCGCCGAAACCCTCGCCCGCCGCAGCGGGTAGAAATGCCTTTACGCTGATTGAGTTATTGGTGGTGATTGCGATCATCGCCATCCTCGCGGCGATGCTCCTGCCGGCGCTGAGCGCGGCAAAGACCAAAGCCCAGGGCATCCAATGCCTGAGCAATAACAAACAGTTGATCAGCGCCTGGCACTTGTACTCGGTTGATTTCCAGGACAAGGTTGCCAACAACTTCACCGTGCCGGGAACGCAGTCGACCATCGCCGATGGATTGTTCGCAAATTGGGTCAATAACGTCATCGACTGGAACTTGACCGTCGATAATACCAATGTCGATTACGTGCGTAAGGGCGTCCTTTCTGCCTACACCGGTGGTTCAGTGGGCGTCTATGAGTGTCCGGCGGATAATTACTTGAGCCCGGTGCAGCTACGCGCCGGTTGGTCTCGGCGGGTTCGCAGTAACTCCATGAACTCGCTTTTTGGGATGACCGCCGACCCGAAAAACATGGGTTCTCAGGATTTCCAGGCGGCAAGTGGCAAGTCATGGGGTTACGGTGGTTACTACCGTCAATACTTGAAACAGTCCCAAGTCTTGAACGCGGCAACTACCTGGGTTACGCTCGACGAGCAGGCCGACTCCATTAACGACGGGTTCTTTACCGTGCCGCATAATCCCGATCCGTCAAACTGGGGCGACATTCCGGCTTCGTATCATAACGGGGCGTGCGGATTCTCATTCGCCGACGGCCACGCTGAAATCCATAAATGGAAAAGTCCATCCTCCCACGTTCCGGTTCACTACGTTTTTGCACCCCCGCCGTTCGATGCTGTTGCCAGGAATATTGATCTCCCATGGTACAACGATCATACTGGTTACGTGATCTATCGGTGATTTGACTCTGCGCTTTGCGCAGAGAGGTCGTAGTACTTTTCCGCCGGAAGACTGCTGAGAACCAGTTTCGAAGCGTCCGGGAACCGAATTTCCGCTGAGTCGACCCGGGTTGCTTCACCGATTCCGATGTGAACGGTGTTGGACGATTGGGAGCGGTGCGAATCTCCGTTCAACAGGGTGCGTGTTTCCGTTCGGCCGCCGAAGTGGATGGTTACAGACGCGCCCACGGGCGAATGGCGGCCGGGTTTTTCGGCAAACCGGAACCCGATCCAATTTCCCGGGTCCCGCAGTTGATTCTTGAATACCCGTAATGTTTGCCTGACTTGAGGCCAAAGCTCGTGAGTGGTCACCACCAGGTCCACCCGTCCGTCACCGTCCAAATCGTCCCCCACCACATTCCGGGAATCCTCTTCTAGCGAAACGCCCGCCAATTGGCCTATTTCGGCGAACGACTCGCCGTTCAGATTCACAAAAAGCCGGTTCTTTTCATAACCGCCATACGACCAGCCGTTGCCGCGAGTCCGTTTGTGCTTGCGCAGGAAGTATTGGCTTGCCGTGAAATCGTCCACCGTGTCCTCCACGAAAATATCATGCAGCCAGAATTCCGATTCGTAGTCTCGCACGGTTTCCTTCGTCTCGAGGCCGTTTGCGATGTAAACGTCCGGGAAACCATCGTTGTCGAAATCAAAAGCGCAACAACCCCACGACCAGCCGGAGCGCACAATGGAGCTACTGAGCTTGGTTTGCTCAAATCCGCCGTCTGGCCGCGCCAGCAGCAAGCGATTTCCAAAAGCCATTGCCGGGCGGCGGTCTTTTTCCTCAATCCCGGACGGTCGCCACAAATTCAGGTATTGCAAACGGTCCACGGTCGGAGAAGGCATCCCGATCATCAATAAATCCAGGCGACCGTCTGCGTTGAAATCTGCCAGCGCGCTAGCCATTCCGAAACCGAGCGGTTCGCTCACCCATCTGTCGGTCGCATCCTTGAAATGACCCTGGCCGTCGTTTTGATACAGATCGAGTCCGGCGAAGTCGCTTACAACCACCAGGTCCAGGTTACCGTCCCCGTCGAGATCCACAAAAGTCGCGCTGTAAACGCGGCGATTCCGCTTTTTTTCAAGGCCCGAGTTGGCTGTGACGTCGGTAAAGTTACCTTTACCGTCGTTGCGCAGGAGGTAGCAGGGCCAACCGTCGTTCGCATCGTAATAGTGTGGCCGGAGAATTTGACCCAGGTACGGAACCCGGTACTGCCCGACAAAGACGTCCAGGTGTCCCGTGTGGGCGATGTCGCCACAACTCATCACCATTGCGTTGCTCAGGCCGGGTTGTGCCGCCCAGACGAGCCTCGGCGGGGCATCAAACGTTCCCAATGAACTGCCGCTAAACAGAAACAACCCGCGGCCGTTAGCGCAAAGCAGGTCCGCATAGCCGTCCCCATCAAAGTCCGCGACCAGCGCTGTGCTCAAGAAATCGATGGGGTATCGGCACAACGGCTCCGGCTCGTATCGATCGCCTCGCTTTCGGTACACGAGGTTCGCAGCCGCCAGGATGATTTCTGACTGCCCGTCTCCATCCAGGTCATAAACAATCAGTGGATCAATCAGACCCGTTTTGGCTGCCGGGGTAATTGTCTCGGCAAGTATCTCTTTAAAGAACGGTTCGCCTTTGCGGCTTTTCAACACCAAATGGGTTCCATCGAACTCCTGGACTGTTGGAGAATCCTCGCCGCTTCGGGGGCTGCCCCATCTAACAAAAAGATCCCCTTCCAGAAGTGCGCGTTGCGAGTCCGATTCGTTTCGCAGTCGCGCGGCGAAATAGTATCGGCTTCGCGAAGGCTGCCCGTTTGCGTCGGTGTCGAAGGCATTGTGGCGCAGTTCGAGATTGTCCAGGGCCCAACCGGCTGCGGACAATCTTTCAAGCCACTGACGCCATTGCGACGCCGAGAGCCGCTCGCCCGACGCGCCGCCTTCCCGGAGCTCAATGCCGTGGGGCAGGTTGCGAGTTGGTTGCCATCGTGGCAGAACGACCTGTTGGACGGGAAACTCAGCAATGACGTTCAGCTTATTGCTGGATGAGTTGACCCGATCCCAAAGGTCTTCCAGCCGGCGCCCACATTTCTCGGCCAACATTTCTTTGGCCCAGACCGTTTTGTCCGCCTCCAATTCGCGGGTTTCGAGCCAGTTTGTCGTGGTTACGTCCGAACCTGCGTTTTCCCAGGGCATCGGCGCACGGACTAATCGCAGTGAAACCAGGACCACCACCAGCAGCGGGAGCAAACAAATCAACAACCATTTCTTTGAGCGCGATTTCAATGGCCAGTGGAGGATATAACGGGACCACACCCGGACGCCACACGAGATCCGGTTCGGCGTTTTCGGAACTCATCTCGTTCGCTGATGAACAAGGTTGAAACCCGGTTAAAACCTTGGCTGTTTTCAACCGTCCCGTTCGGGGACGAAAAAGCTGCCAAAGGTCGCGCTAGAGCATCGTGTTTGCACCGGAGCATCCTTTTTGCACCGGGGACAGCCGCTTGGTTTTGCCTGGTCAGTTTCCGTCGCTAGGCGGTATCCCGACTGTCCCGAAGGGACAATTGCAAATAGCCCAAGGTTTCAACCTTGGGGGTACGGCGCGAGGGCCATGAGTCCCGAAGGGACGGCTGAGGGGTTAGTCTCGCAGGAACCTTCGTGGTGGGGGATTCTGTGTTTGATTCGCACCCGTGAGGATTCATTCCTTCAGCGAACTCCGGTGAGTTGTTCCTGGTTGATAACGGACATTTAACCGGTGCTGAGGTCCCACAATCGGCCCACGATTCCAGCCGTCCCTTCGGGACTTATCGACGTTGCATAGTGGACCCAAGGTTGAAACCTTGGGCTAGTGTCATTCGTCCCTTTCGGGACGGCAAACAGTACCAAAAGCTTGCGCCGGACCGGGAACAGCCGCTTGTCTTTGCCTGGTCGGTTATATTCCGCGGCCAAGGCGTCTATCCCGACTGTCCCGGAGGGACAATTGAAACTAGCCCAAGGTTTCAACCTTGGGGTACGGTGCAAGGGCCATGAGTCCCGAAGGGACGGCTGGCATTGCGGCTTAATTGTTTGTTGCGCTGTGATATCAGCACCGCTTAAATGGCCTGCGGGATGTCATTCATCAGCTCATACTACCACTGCGTTTTTAGCACAAAAGAACGTCGTCCTTTGATCGAAAAGCCCCTCCAGGAACGCCTTTGGCCATTTCTTGGTGGAATTGCGCGAAAACACCGGATGCAAATCGTCGAAATCGGGGGAGTTTCCGACCATGTTCATATCCTGCTGTCCCTGCCTTCCACAATGTCGATCGCTCAGGCGATTCAACTCATCAAGGGCGGCTCAAGCAAATGGATTCACGATACCTTCCCCGAATATTGGCAGTTTAGGTGGCAGGTCAAGTATGCCGGCTTCAGCGTCAGCGTTTCGCAGTTGGACAAGACGATTCGATACATTAAAAACCAGGAACAACATCACCGCAGAGTTGCTTTCAAGGAGGAATTCCTCACGTTGCTTATCAAACACAGGATCGCGTACGATGAACGTTTCCTATGGGACTAACCCCTCGGCCGTCCCTTCGGGACTTATCGACGTTGCATAGTGGACCCAAGGTTGAAACCTTGGGCTAGTGTCATTCGTCCCTTTCGGGACGAAAAATGCCAAAGCTCGTGCCCGAGCATCGTGTTTGCACCGGGGACCCCCGTTTGTCTTTGCCTGGTCAGTTTCCGTCGCCAGGCGGTATCCCGTCTGTCCCGAAGGGACAATTGCACATAGCCCAAGGTTTCAACCTTGGGGGTACGGCGCGAGGGCCATGAGTCCCGAAGGGACGGCTGAGGGGTTAGTCCAACAGGAACCTTCGTGGTGGGGGATTCTGTGTTTCATAAGCACCGTGAGGAATCATTCCTCGAACGAACTCCGCGGTGAGTTGTTCCTGGTGATAACGGAACATTTAACCGGTGCCGAGGACCCACAATCGGCCCACCATTCCAGCCGTCCCTTCGGGACTTATCGACGTTGCATAGTGGACCCAAGGTTGAAACCTTGGGCTTTTTTCATCCGTCCCTTTCGGGACGGGAAACAATGCCAAACCCCCGGTCGGAGCATCATTTTGCACCGGGGACAGCCGTTTGCCTTTGCCGGGTCAGTTATATTCCGGGGCCAGGCGTCTATCCCGAATGTCCCAAAGTATCAGCCACACGCCACGGTTGTGGCAGGGTTCGTCGCGCATTTCCGGATTGCTAAGGGACATGACCTGCCTTAGCCATATCGGCATATGAAACCACCGCTGCGGCTTTTTCTGACGATCCTGTTCTCAAGCGCTTTGCCTGTTTCGGAACTTTCGGCGGCCACTCCGCCCGCGGGGTTCATAGCTTTGTTCAACGGTCAGGATCTTTCGGGGTGGTGGGGTGCCGAGACAGAGGATCCCCGCAAGTACCTGGCGCTCGACCCCGTCGCATTCAAGGAGAAGCATGATGCGAGCCTCAAGGACATCCGGCAGCATTGGCGCGCCGTAAACGACGAACTCATCAACGACGGCCAAGGACTTTACCTCACCACCGACAAAAACTACGGCGATTTCGAGTTGCTCATTGATTATCGCACTGTCCCCCTCGCCGACAGCGGCATTTACCTGCGGGGCTGCCCGCAGGTTCAAATCTGGGATTCAACCGAGAAAGACAAATTCAACCTTGGCGCGGATAAAGGTTCGGGCGGACTCTGGAACAATAGTCCCGGTGCACCGGGAAAGGATCCTCTCGTGAAAGCGGACAAGCCCTTTGGCGAATGGAATCATTTCAGAGTGATCATGGTGGGATCCCGTGTCTGGGTATGGCTGAATGACCAGCAAACCGTCAATGGCGCGATCCTCGAGAATTATTACGACCGCAGCCTGCCGGTTCCTCCGAAAGGCCCGTTGCAGCTGCAAACCCACGGCGGCGAAATCCGCTGGCGCAACCTTTTCATACGCGAGATTGGGTCCGACGAAGCCAACAAACTCTTGAGGGGAACCGATCCTCAGGGCTTCGAGTCCGTGTTCGACGGCAAGGATTTTGAGGGGTGGGGCGGGCCGGTGGACGAATACCAGGTCAAGGACGGCGCGATCATGTGTCGTCCGGGCAAAGGCGGAACGATTTACACGAAGCGGGAGTATGGGGACTTTGTCGCACGACTGGAATTCAAACTGCCGCCCGGCGGCAATAATGGCCTGGCGATACGGTATCCGGGCTCAGGCGATACGGCGTACGTGGGCATGTGTGAATGCCAGGTGCTGGATGATAATTATGAGAAAGCCACCGGGGAAAAGATCGACCCACGACAAGCCCACGGTTCGGCGTACGGCATGGTCGCGGCCCAGCGAGGCTACCAGCATCCGATCAATGAGTGGAATTACGAGGAAGTCACCGTGAAAGGCTCGACGATGAAGGTAGAGCTTAATGGAACAGTGATCCTGGACTGCGATCTGAGTAAGGTGCACGACTTCATGGCCGGCCACGCGCACCCGGGCAAGGACCGGACCCGCGGTTATTTCGGTTTTGCTGGTCACAATGACCCCGTGGCGTTTCGGAACATATCCATCAAACCGCTCGATTGAGGTTGCCGCGTGCACCTGGCGCTTATTGATTGGATCATTGTTTTAGCAACGCTGGCGATTTGTTTTTTGCCTGCGCTGTTTTTCGGCAATCGCGCCGGGAAAAGTACGACGGAATTTTTCGCTTCGGGCCGTTCTGTTCCATGGTGGCTTGCGGGCCTGTCCATGGTGGCAACGACCTTCAGCAGCGACACGCCCAACCTGGTAACCGATATCGTACGCCGGCAGGGAGTCGCCGGCAACTGGTGTTGGTGGGCCTTTACCCTGACCGGGGTGGCCACGGTTTTTTTCTACGCTCGAATGTGGCGCCGCTCCGGTGTCATGACTGACCTGGAGTTTTATGAAATCCGATATTCCGGTACGGCCGCGAGCATTGTGCGCGGATTTCGATCGGTTTACCTCGGGTTCCTTTTCAACTGCATGATCATGGCCACGGTCATGCTGGCGGCCTGTAAGATCGCAGCGATCCTTTTCGGCATGCCGCGATGGGAAACCTTGCTGTTCTGCGGCGTCCTCAACGTGATTTTCGCGGCTCACTCCGGGCTTTGGGGTGTCCTGGTGATCGACATGATCCAATTCTTCGTGAAAATGACCGCGGTGATCGCGGCGGCATGGTTTGCCGTCAAACATGTTGGAGGGTTGCAAACTCTGGTCTCCACGCTCTCCGCCAAAACTGGACCCAATGGACTCAACTACCTCAATATCCTTCCCGATTTCAAAAACAATTGGGATGTTGCTGTTGCGGTGTTCGTCATGCCCATCGCGGTCCAGTGGTGGGCCGTGTGGTACCCGGGCGCCGAACCGGGCGGCGGAAGCTATATCGCCCAGCGGATGCTGGCTTCCAAATCGGAGAAGGATTCGCTCGGGGCCGTCCTTTTCTTCAACCTCGCGCATTACGTGCTGCGTCCCTGGCCATGGATCCTTGTGGCGCTTTGTTCGATTTTGGTTTTTCCTCAACTTTCGGATATCCAAAAGGCTTTTCCAAACCTCGACCCGAAGCTTCTCGGCCACGACATCGCATACCCGGCAATGCTGAAATTCCTGCCGGCAGGTTTCATCGGGCTTATGGTTGGGGGGCTGATTGCCGCAAATTCATCGACCATCCTGACGCACTTGAATTGGGGCGCGTCCTACCTGGTGCATGATTTTTATCGGCGTTTCATCGACAAAAGCGCATCTGAACATCACTACGTTTGGATGGGGCGCCTGGCGACGGTGGGCCTGTTTTTGTGCGCCTCTGGGCTGACGTACGTCCTCGACACGGCGAAAGATGCATTCGACGTCATCCTGCAGGTCGGCGCGGGCACCGGGCTGCTTTACCTTTTGAGATGGTTTTGGTGGCGTATCAATGCGTGGTGCGAAGTCGTTGCGATGATTAGTTCGTTCGGCGTTTCTCTTGTTTTGTTGGGTTTGCGAAGCCATGGAACGGTGATCAGCACCCACGTGGCGTTGCTTCTGACCATTGCCGTCACCACGGTTTGCTGGGTAACGACGGCTTTCCTGGGACCCCCCACTGACCGTCGCACGCTTGTCAATTTTTATAAGAAAGTGAAGCCGTTCGGGCCCGGTTGGCGAATCATTCGGGAACAGGCCGGGGAGTCCGATGCGGCAGCTGCTACAGGCGAAAATATGCCGTTAGCCCTTGTCGGTTGGGTTGCCGGCTGCACCGTCATCTGGTCCGGCCTTTTCATGGTCGGTAATTTTTTATTCGGCCGGACCGGGCTTGCGCTGTTGCTCTTGCTTATACTGGTAGTGAGTGGCGCTGTCCTGATCGCCGTAATCAATCGCCTTTGGTCAGGACAGAACCAACCGCTTGCTGCCGGGTCAGCGCAGCAACCGGCTGCAGCAGCGGCCACCGCAGGCAGACGGACGGGTTCCTGACGTTGAGGTTCTTAATCCGGCCGCGCTATCGAGTTTTCTGATTCCGACGTTATGAATATCAAGTCCACACCCGGTTGTTCGGATGCGAATTGCCATTGTTCATCGAACGGGCGCGGCGCCACCTGGAATCGCCGTGAGTTTTTGAAGACCGCCGGGCTTGCGGTCGGGTTGCTCGCCGGTTCTCCCGTTGGCGCGATGGCCGGGCCGTTCACCCGCAACGATTTCGATCGGTTGGTTCCCGCGGACAAAAAGCTTCGGGAAGATTGGACGCGATCTCTCACGGAGCGCGGCGAACCCGCTGTTTATCACGGAGGCGACCTGGAGAAGATTGGAATGCCGATTGGTGGGTTGTGCGCCGGCCAATTGTACTTGGGCGGAGATGGGAGACTGTGGTGCTGGGACATCTTCAATCAACGCGTCTCGACCGGGGCGGAGCATTATGCCAAGCCGCTGACACCGTCGTTCCCGGTCGAACAGGGGTTTGGCATAAAGGTGTCCGGCAAGGAAATGCGGCCACTGGACATGACGCATTGGAGTAATGTCCAATTCAAGGGGCAGTATCCCATAGCTTTTGTGAGCTTTAGCGATGGCGCGATGCCTGTTAAAGTCGATCTGCAGGCTTTCTCTCCGTTCATACCTTTGAACACAGAAGATTCGTCACTTCCAGCGACTGTTTTCGAATTTACAGTTTCAAACGTCACTGCTGGGCGAGTCGAAGTGGAACTGTCCGGCTGGCTTGAAAATGCTGTTTGTCTGCACAGCAGCCGCACCCGGCCAGGCCTGAGACACAACAACGTAGTGCGAGCCAAAGACCTTCTGGCCGTGAGTTGCAGCGCGGGAGCTGGTTCCGCGCAGGAAGTCCCGACTAAAACCTCGGACCAACCGGCGGCTGGATCCCTGGCCGATGAACCTGATTTCGGAACACTGGTTTTGGGCATCGTGGATCCGAAACGTTCCGATTCCGCTCGGCCTGACACCGCCGAATCGACGGAACGCTCCTCTTCACCTGCTTCAGCGACGAAGCCTTTAGGGGAGAAATTGGTGGGCTCGGTCACCCGGAAACTCGTCGTGGCGCCAAACAGCGCAGTCCGTGTTGCTTTCGTGCTCGCCTGGCACATGCCGAACCTCAGGATGAGCCGCCTGCCGCCCGGACGCCATTACGCGAGCCGGTTCGGCTCGGCTTTGGATGTGGCGGCTTATGTCTCAAACGATTTCAATCGTTTGACCCGGCAGACACGCCTTTGGCATGACACATGGTACGACTCGACTCTGCCTTTTTGGTTCCTGGACCGCACATTCCTCAATACCTCAATTCTTGCAACTTCCACGGCTTATCGCTTCGGTAACGGACGGTTTTATGGGTGGGAAGGGGTGGGCTGCTGCGAAGGCACCTGCGCCCATGTATGGCAATACGCGCACGCGGTTGCGCGGCTGTTTCCCGATTTGGAGAGAATGACCCGCGAAAAAATCGACTTCGGGCTGGCGCTCCAGCCGGACGGTGCGATCCATTTCAGGGGTGAATTCAACGACTTTCCCGCAATCGATGCCCAGGCTGGCGCGATTCTGCGGGCCTTGCGCGAACATCAAATGTCCGTGGACTCCGGATTTCTGAACCGGACCTGGCCAGCAATCAAGCGAGCCACACAGTGGCTGATCGCCAAGGATGGCGACGGCGATGGCCTGATCCAAAGCAATCAGCACAACACGCTCGACACGGATTGGTTCGGCCCTGTTTCCTGGCTGAGCGGTCTCTACCTGGCCGCGCTGCTGGCGGCCGAGACGATGGCGCACGAAGTCGGCGACCTCTCCTTCGCTTCAGATTGCAGGCGGATTTTCATTAAAGGCCAAAAAAACATCACCGACGAACTGTTCGACGGAGAATACTTTATCAACAAGCCAGACCCTCGCCACCTGGACGCAATCAACTCCGGAACCGGTTGTGAAATCGACCAGGTTTTTGGACAGAGCTGGGCATTTCAGGTCGGCCTGCCGCGCGTTTTTCCGAAGCCCCAAACTCTGTCGGCATTGAAATCACTCTACCGTTACAACTTCAGTCCGGACGTGGGGCCTTACAGGAAAGAATATACTGCTGGGCGATGGTATGCGATGCCCGGAGAGGCGGGCTTGTTAATGTGCACTTTCCCGCGCGCGGATTGGGACTATTCCCAGGCGAAAGGGAAGGGGCCCGATTGGGCGGCAGGCTATTTCAATGAATGCATGAACGGTTTTGAATACCAGGCCGCGGGCCACATGATTTGGGAAGGTCTGGTCACCGAGGGCCTGGCGGTAACCCGGGCGGTTCACAACCGGTATCATCCGTCTCGACGGAACCCGTGGAACGAAATCGAGTGTGGCGATCATTACG
>Ga0070738_10005214_pt1 | contig 14662 bp, 13 predicted proteins | sample Coa_R2_2_FD_66446 | JGI IMG/M metagenome (GOLD analysis project Ga0070738, IMG submission 66446) | Surface soil microbial communities from Centralia Pennsylvania, which are recovering from an underground coalmine fire - Coalmine... | ecosystem: Environmental > Terrestrial > Soil > Unclassified ...
GTGTTCAATGCATAGTCTACCGGCGCCGTAGGGTTAAGCATGTTTGGTGGAATTGCCGATGGACGAGTTTGGGGCCGCTCCGCAGAAAACGTTGAAAGCCGCGATCCATTGCCGCGGCGTGGCGCTTCATTCGGGCGCCCGTGTCGGCATGACGCTGCATCCGGCGCCGCCCAATGCCGGCATCCTCTTCCGCCGCAGCGACAAGGCCGGCGCGGAGATCGAGGCACATTGGCTGAACGCCGTGGAAACGCCGCTCTGCACCCGTCTCGAGAATGATCAGGGCCTGTCGGTTGCGACCATCGAGCATCTGATGGGTGCGCTGGCGGGGCTCGAGATCGACAACGCCGTGATCGAGCTCGACGGGCCGGAAGTTCCCGTCATGGACGGCAGCGCCGCGCCTTTCGTCTTCCTCATCGAATGCGCGGGCATCGTCGAGCAGGAGGTGCCGCGCCGCGCGATCAAGGTGTTGAAGCCGGTGAGCGTCAGCGAGGCGGGGAAATCGGCGTCGCTCTTGCCCGATGACGGCTTCTCCATGAGCTTCGCCATCGACTTCGCCAGCGGCGCCATTAGCCGGCAGGACATCACCATCGCGCTCGATCCCGAGAGCTTCAAGGCCGACATCAGCCGGGCGCGGACCTTCGGCTTTCTGCACGAGGTCGATCAGATGCGGGCCGCGGGACTGGCACGCGGCGGTTCGCTCGAGAATGCCGTGGTCATCAATGGCGACGAGGTGCTGAACCGCGAAGGGCTGCGCTACGTCGATGAATTCGTGCGCCACAAGGTGCTCGACGCGCTGGGCGATCTCTATCTCGCCGGCGCGCCGATCATCGGCCATTTCCGCGGCATGCGTTCGGGCCATGCGCTCAATTGCCGCCTGCTCCAGACGCTGTTCGCCGATCCTTCCGCCTGGTGCTTCACGACGACCGCGCGCCGCATGCCGGCGGCACTCGCCTGGGAGGAGACGGCGCGGCTTGCCAGCGCCTAAAGGGTTGTCCGCTCGCTCCTTCGAGTGGCCCGCGGCGACTAGGCTGTGCTATAGAAGCGCGCTTGTTCAGCGTTTCCGGTGGGTTCCGACATGCTTGTTTCCTTTCGTTTTCGCCGGCTGATCGTCACGGGCTGCCTGCTGCTGGGAGCCTGCGGCGGCGCCGACAAGGACAAATATGTCGAGAAGCCGGTCGAGGAGCTTTACAACAACGCGATGAACCAGCTCCTCGATGAGGAGTACGACAAGGCCGCCAAGGCCTTCGACGAGGTCGAGCGCCAGCATCCCTACTCCGTCTGGGCGACCAAGGCGCAGCTCATGTCGGCCTATTCGCTGTACGAGGCGGGCAAATACGATGACTCTATCACCGCCGCGGACCGCTTCATCCAATTGCATCCCGGTCATCGCGACATCGCCTATGCCTATTATCTGAAGGCGCTCGACTATTATGTGCAGATCGCCGATGTCGGGCGCGATCAGAAGACGACGCAGCAGGCGATGACGGCGCTGGGCGAGGTCGCACGCCGCTTCCCCGACAGCCGCTATGGCCGCGACGCCAAGCTCAAGATCGATCTTGCGCGCGATCATCTCGCCGGCAAGGAGATGGAGATCGGCCGCTATTACGAGCGGCAAGGTTTCTATCTCGCGGCCATCAACCGCTTCCGCCGGGTCGTCGATGACTACCAGACGACCACCCATGTCCCCGAAGCGCTGCACCGGCTGACCGAGTGCTATCTATCGCTGGGATTGACCGACGAAGCGCAGAAGACCGCCGCCGTCCTCGGCTATAACTACCCCGGCAATAAATGGTACTCGAACACCTACGCGCTGGTCGAAGGCGGCGCCACCGCCGTCGCCAAGGATGAGGACGGCAAGCCTTTGCGGCAGAAGCCCACGCAAAGCGCCAATGAGGACACCGGCTGGTTCGGCCGCATCGTCGGCTCGGTCACGTCGATCTTCTGAAGGCGGTATCGCCCCTCTCCGCGCGTAGCGGGGAGAGGGAGGGACCCGGCGCGAAGCGGCGGGAGGGTGAGGTGTGCGCCCGCCGCACGCATCTTATTGCCTCCAGCACCCACCTCACCCGCGCGATGCGCGCGCCCTCTCCCCCCGCGCGCTTGGTGCGCCGGCGGAGAGGGCAGTGATAGTCAGCGGCCGTACGTTCCGGTGAAGGTTCCCTTGGCAAGCGTGTGGAAGTGCAGATTGAACCCCACCACCGCCGCCGAGACATCGGGACCGGGCACGTCGAGATGATCGACATCGACCGCATAGATCGTGAAATGATAGTGATGCGGCTTGTCGCCCTGCGGCGGGCAGGGGCCGCCATAGCCGGGCACGCCGAAATCGGTGCGGCTCTGCACTGCGCCTGCCGGCATCAGATTGGCTTTGACGTCACCCGCATTCTTCGGCAGCGAGGTGGTCGAAGGAGGAATGTTGAAGACGACCCAATGCCAGAAGCCGCTTCCCGTGGGGGCATCGGGATCGTAGACGGTGAGCGCCAAGCTCTTGGTGCCCGCCGGCGCGCCCTTCCAATTGAGCGCCGGCGAGATATTGCCGCCGGTGCAGCCGAAGCCCTTATAGACCTGCTCTTCCTTGATCGTGCCGCCCGGCTTGATGTCGGGGCTGCTCAGCGACATCTTGCCCACCGGCTTTTTTTGATCGGCGGCGATTGCCGGCGCCGCCGAGACCATGGCGCCAACCGCCAGCGCTGCGCCCATCATCAGCAATTTGCGGAACATCGCATTCCTCCCTGTTGCCCTCGTCTGGGCGACCACGCCGCGCACGGCCCCTGGCGCACCCACCGTGCCGCGAGAATAGGATCGGCTTGAAACTAGCGTCAAGCGGCGGCCGGCGCCGTGCTTCCGCTGGCCTGAGCGCGGGCGCGTCGCTATCATTCGCCGCGATGTCAACCACGCACCGTCGTTCGGGCGCGCAATGCTGCTCGGCCTGACCATCCGGGACGTCGTCCTGATCGACCGGCTCGACCTCACCTTCCATGCCGGGCTGTGCGTCCTGACCGGCGAGACCGGTGCCGGCAAATCGATTTTGCTCGACGCCTTGGGTCTGGCGCTTGGCGTGCGCGCGGAAAGCGGGCTCGTCCGCCACGGCGCCGAGCAAGCCGTCGTCACCGCCGAATTCTCGCTGACCCCAGACCATCCCGCACGGCGCCTTCTCGACGAGGCGGGCTTTGCCGCCGATGGCGATGCCCTGGTGTTGCGCCGCGTCGTCAACGCCGATGGCCGCAGCCGCGCCTTCATCGACGATCAGCCCGCGAGCGTCGGATTGCTGAAGCAATTGGGCGAGTTGCTGGTCGAGATCCAGGGACAATTCGAGCAGCGCGGCCTCCTCGATCCCGCGACCCATCGCGACGCGCTCGACACCTATGCCGATCTCGGCCACGAGAGAGCCGCGCTCGCTGCCGCCTGGCGCGGCTGGCGTGACGCCGCCCAGGAGCGCGAAGCGGCGGAAGCGGCGCTCGCCAAGGCGCGGGCCGATGAGGATTACCTGCGCCACGTCCTGGCGGAGCTCGACGCGCTCGACCCGCAAGCGGGCGAGGAAGCGATGCTTGCCGAGAAGCGCGCGCTCCTGATGAATCGCGAGAAGCTCATGGAGGCGCTCGACGCCGCACGCGGCGAGCTCGCGGGCGAGCAAGGCGGCGAGCGGCGGCTTCATGCCGCTGCACGCCAGCTCGAAAGGCTGAGGGACAAGGCGGGCGGCCGCCTCGACGCGGCCCTTGCCGCCTTGGAGCGCGCCGCGGTCGAGACCAGCGAGGCACTCGCCGCGATCGAGGCGGCCGCCCGCGATCTGGGCGGCGGCTCCGGCGATCTCGAGCGGATCGAGGAGCGGCTCTTCGCCTTGCGCGGCTTGGCCCGCAAGCATTCGGTGACAAGCGAGGCGCTGCCTCATTTGCGCGCCGAGATCGCGGCGAAACTCGCCGCGCTCGACGATGGCGGCGACGCGCTCACGCGCCTGGCGCGCGCCGAAGAGGAGGCGCGGGCACGCTATGTGGCTGCCGCAGAAGCGGTGGGCAAAGGACGGCGCCGCGCGGCAAAATCGCTCGACACCGCGGTGAAGAAGGAGCTGGCGCCGCTCAAGCTCGACAAGGCGCGGTTTCAGACCGTCGTGACGCCGCTCGCCGAAAGCGACTGGGGCGAGTTCGGTTGCGAACGCGTTCACTTCGAGGTCGCAACCAACCCCGGCGCGCCGGCCGGGCCGCTCGCCAAGATCGCCTCGGGCGGCGAGCTCTCGCGCTTCATGCTGGCGCTCAAGGTGGTGCTGGCGAAGACCTCGCCCGTGCCGACCTTGGTCTTCGACGAGGTCGATAGCGGCATCGGCGGCGCGGTGGCCGCCGCGGTCGGTGAGCGGCTTCAACGCCTGGGAGAGGAGCTGCAAGTGCTGGTCGTCACCCATTCGCCGCAAGTGGCGGCACGCGGCGCACATCATTGGCGCGTGGCGAAGCAGCAGGCGCAGACGCGGACCTTGACCCGCGTCGAGGAGCTCTCCGCCGAAGAGCGGCGCGAGGAGATCGCCCGCATGCTCTCGGGAAGCGCCGTCACCGCCGAGGCGCGCGCCGCGGCGCTGAGCCTGATGGAGGGGGCGCGCCTTTGAGCCGCGCCCGCGCTCCTGAGGCGCCGCGCGATGTCGCGTCGCTCACCGCAGCGGACGCGAAGGCCGAGCTCGAGCGCCTCGCCCAGGTGATCGCCCATCACGACCGGCTCTATCACGAGCGCGACGCGCCGGAAATCTCCGACGCCGAATACGACGCGCTCCGTCAGCGCAATGCCGCGATCGAGGCGCGCTTTCCCGATCTCGTCCGCCCCGACAGCCCGTCGCGCCGGGTCGGCGCCGCACCCGCGACCGGCTTTGCCAAGGTCACGCATGCGCGGCCGATGCTGTCGCTCGACAATGCTTTCGACGCCGAGGATGTGCGCGCCTTCTTCACGAGCGTGCGCAACTTCTTCAGAAGCCCCAAGGATCTCGAACGCGTCGATCCCGCCACGATCGAGGTGGTGGCCGAGCCCAAGATCGACGGCCTCTCCTGCTCGCTGCGCTACCAGCATGGCAAGCTGGTGCTGGGCGCGACCCGCGGCGACGGCGTAACCGGCGAAGATGTCACGGCCAATGTGAGGACGCTCGCCACCATTCCCAAAGAGCTCAAGGGCCGCGGCTGGCCCGATTCCATCGAGATTCGCGGCGAGATCTATCTGGAACGTCAGGATTTCCTCGCGCTCAATGCCGAACGCGAGAGGGAGGGAAAGCCGCTCTTCGCCAATCCCCGCAACTCGGCGGCCGGCTCGCTGCGCCAGCTCGATCCTTCCATCACTGCCGGGCGGCCGCTCAAATTCTTCGCCTATGCCTGGGGCGAGGCGACGCGGCGCATCGCCGACAGCCATTGGGAGGCGCTCGGCCATCTCCGCGATTGGGGGTTTGCGGTCAATCCGCTCTCGAAGCTCTGTCACGGCGTCGACGAGCTCATTGCCTTTCATCAGCGGATCGGCGCCGAGCGCGCGGCGCTGCCCTATGACATCGACGGCGTCGTCTACAAGGTCAACGACCTCGATCTCGAGGAGCGCCTCGGCTTTGCAAGCCGTGCGCCGCGCTGGGCGATCGCGCATAAGTTCCCGGCGCAGCAGGCGCAGACGGTGCTCAACCGCATCTTCATTCAAGTGGGCCGGCACGGCACGCTGACGCCTGTGGCCGATCTCGCGCCCATCACCGTGGGCGGCGTCGTCGTCGAGCGCGCGACGCTCCACAATGAAGACGAGATCAAGCGCAAGGACATCCGCGAAGGCGACACCGTCATCATCCAGCGCGCCGGCGATGTCATTCCGCAGGTCGTCGGCGTCGTCATGGAGCGCCGGCCCAAGGACAGCCAGCCCTATAAATTCCCGCATCGCTGCCCGATCTGCGGCAGCTCCGCGGTGCGCGAGCCGGGCGAAGCCGCATGGCGCTGCACCGGCGGACTCATCTGCGCCGCGCAAGCGGTCGAGCGCTTGAGGCATTTCGTCTCGCGCGATGCCTTCGACATCGAGGGGCTCGGCGCCAAGCACGTCCAGAGCTTCTGGGAAGACAAGCTCATCCAGAAGCCGGGCGACATCTTCCGCCTCGATCCCGTGGCGATCGCCGAGCGCGAAGGCTGGGGCGAGCAGAGCGCGCGCAAGCTTCATGAGGCGGTCGAGCAGCGCCGAACCATCGCGCTCGACCGTTTCATCTATGCACTCGGCATCCCGCAGGTGGGTCTGCAGACGGCGAGGCTCCTCGCCCGTCACTATCGGACGTTTTCCCGTTGGCGCGAAGCGATGGTGGCGGCGCAAGACCGCGCGAGCGATGCGTGGTTGGAGCTCAACGACATCAACGGCATTGGCGAGGACATGGCGGCCGACATCGTGGGATTCTTCGCCGAGCCGCACAACACCGAGGTGCTCGACGATCTCTGCCGCGAGCTGCGCGAGATCACCGATTTCGCCGCGCCCGCCGCCGCGACCGGCTCGCCGCTTGCAGGCAAGACGATCGTCTTCACCGGGACGCTCACTGCGATGTCGCGTTCGGAAGCCAAGGCGCGGGCCGAGGCGCTCGGCGCCACCGTGAGCGGCAGCGTCTCAGGAAAAACGAATTATCTCGTCGTCGGCGCCGATGCCGGGTCCAAAGCCGAGAAGGCGCGCGCGCTCGGCGTGACGACGCTGAGCGAAGAGGAATGGTTGAAGCTCATCAGCGGAAGTTAGAGCGGATACCGAGTAGATGGAACAAGAGCGTCATTGCGAGCGCAGCGAAGCAATCCAAGACGAGCGATGGCGCGTCAACAGTGGATTGCTTCGTCGGCGCTGCCTCCTCGCAATGACGCCGTTCAAACCGATTCCACCTGCGCGGGACCCGCTCTAGCAAGCCCTCTCCCATGGGAGTGGGAGAGGGGCTCGTTGGCGAGCCTACGTTAAGCCGCCTTCGCGCGCCTCACCCAGCCGTTGATGGTGAAGCGGCTGTCGATGAAGCGGTTCGAGGGGCAGCGCACCGGCAGCACCTCGTGGTGGCAGTGGCTCGGGAAGAACAGGATGCTGTTGTTCTTCGGCATGATGTCGGTCGCGTGCTCGCCGCATTCGTAGCGGCCATTGGCGATGCGGCTGTTGTAGAGCCGAAACTCGCCGCCGGTGAAGGATTGCGGCTCGTTGAAGAAATAGTAGACGTAGCTGATCGTGCGCTCGAGGGTGTCGGGCGAGCCGTTGTCGTTGTGAAGCTTGAAGTAGTCGCCGTCATTATGCGCGGTGAGCTGGCATTCGATCTCGCTCACCGGAAATTCGCCGAGACCGAAGGCGGTGGTGAGCTGCGGCAGCAGCGAGCGCACGCGGTCGCGGAAGAGGTTGCTGAATTCCGGAAACTGATGGAGCACGTGCGAGCGGCGATAATCCGCATCGTTGGTCGAGACGCTGGAGGCGGTGAATTCCTGCTCGTGCTCCGCGACGAATTTGAGCAGCTCGGCATGGCGCGCCGGATCGATGAAATTCTCGAGCAGCACATAAGGCGATTTCTCGACCGATGGCCGCTCGGCGGGATGGCTCGGCTGGCGCGTCGGATTCTCGTTCCGAAGCGGCGGATCGGTGACGAGACCGACGAGATCGGTCGAGGAGAAGATGAAGGAGCGGCGGCCCTGATCGAGATGAATGTTGAAGGAGCGCGCCGGCCGCCCGCCGCCATAGCTTTTCTCGCCGATCGACGAGACCAGCGACACGAGCAGCGGATCCTTCGGCCGCAAATAGAGCGTCCTGGTGTGGCCGCCATTGAGGAGCAGCGTGACGCTGATCTCTCCTTCCTTCTTTTCCATATCCTGCGCCTTCTCGAATCTGCAAGGTCGACTTGCTCGGCAAGCCCCATTGGAGTCGAGGGTTGGCCGAAAAGATTAACGAATGGTTTGCCGGCGTTCCCGGTTGCGTTCTTTTGGTGCGGCCGAGCGCGCGCCGATCGGACGCGTCGCCTGATCGAGCCATTGCGCCGTCGGCCGATCGAGAAGCGGCGTAAGCTCGCGGCGAACCCGAGCGTGATAGGCGTCGAGCCAGGCGATCTCACCGGCATCGAGGAGCGACGGCTCCACGAGCGCAAGATCGATCGGTGCGAGCGTCAGCGTCTCGAAACCGAGAAGCGCGCGCTCGGCGCTCTCCTCCCCATCGATGCGCGTGACCACCACGAGGTTCTCGATGCGGATGCCATAGGCGCCGGTCTTGTAATACCCCGGCTCGTCCGAGACGATCATGCCGGGGAGCAGCGGCTGCGTGTTCGGCACTTTCGAGATGCGCTGCGGTCCCTCGTGAACGGCGAGATAGCTGCCGACGCCATGACCCGTGCCGTGATCGTAGTCGAGCCCCGCCTCCCACAGCGCGCGGCGGGCAAGCACGTCGAGCTGTGAGCCCGTGGTGCCTCGCGGGAAGCGGCAGGTGGCGAGCGCGATATGGCCCTTGAGCACGCGCGTGAAGCGATCGCGCATCTCCTCGCTCGGCTCGCCGATCGCCACGGTGCGTGTCACATCCGTGGTGCCGTCCAGATATTGCGCGCCGGAATCGACGAGATAGAGCGTGCCGGGTTCGAGCCGGCGCTCGGTCTTGGGACTGGCGCGGTAATGAACGATGGCACCGTTGGGACCCGCGCCGGAGATCGTGGGGAAGCTCAGATCGCGGAAACTCTCGCCTTCGCTGCGAAAGGCTTCGAGCCGGTCGGAGGCGGCGATCTCGCCGAGTCCGCCCTTGGGCGCGGTTTGCGCGAGCCAGGCGAGAAACCGCGTCAGCGCCGCGCCGTCGCGGCGATGGGCGGCGCGCGTGCCGTGGAGCTCGACCGCGTTCTTGCACGCCTTGGGCAACAGGCAGGGATCGGGGCCGCGCTCGACCCGCGCGCCGGCGGCGGCAAGCGTGTCGAAGACCCAGGCGCTGGCGCTCATGGGATCGGCGAGCACGTGCTTGGCGCCGAGCGTCTCGAGCGCCGCGCCGAACATCGCCATCGGCGCGATGCGCACCGCATTGCCGAGATGCTCGGCAAGCCCGGGCATGAGCTTGCGCCGGTCGATGAAGAGATCGACGCTGGCATCGCGGTTGACGATCGCGAAGGAGAGCGGCAACGGCGTATGCGGCACGTCGCCGCCGCGAATATTGAGGAGCCAGGCGATCGAATCGGGCGCCGTCAGCACCGCCGCATCGAGTGCCGCGGCGGCGAGCTTGTCGGCAACCGCCAGGCGCTTTGCCTCGCTGCTCTCGCCGGCGAAACGGAGCGCGTGCGGCACGACCGGCGCCAAAGGCGGCGGCGGACGATCGGTCCAGACGGCGTCGAGCGGATTGTCGGGCAGCGCCTTGAGGCTGCCGCCCGCCTGCTCCGCCGCCTGCCGAAAACGCTCGATCTCGCCCAGCGTGTGGAGGCGCGGATCATAAGCGAGCACTTGGCCGCGTTGCAGCTTCGCTGCGATCCATTCGCTCGCCGGCTGCTCGGTCAAGTGGCGCAGCGCGTAGAGCGCGCGGTCCACCTCCACCTGCGCCTGAAGCGTATAGCGGCCATCGACGAACACCGCGGCGGCGTCCGGCAAGATCGCCGCCAATCCTGCCGAGCCGGTGAAACCCGTCAACCAGGCCAGCCGTTGCGCCGAGCTCGGCACGTATTCGCCCTGATGCTCATCGGCGCGCGGCACGAGAAAGCCATGAACGCCGCGGCGCGCCAGTTCCGCCCGAAGAAGCATGAGCCGCTCGGCCGGGCTCGGGACGGGCGGCTTCGGTGCGGCGTTCAGCATCGTCAACAGCGCCACGAGCTCGGATCTGAGCGCCGGCGAGGGCGAGGGCGCGATCAACAGGGTCCAAGCATCGTCGCGCTGCTCCGGCGCCGCCGCGAGACCTGCCAAGATTGCGCGCACCTCAGCGATGCCATAGGGAGACGCATCTTGGCGGAGCAAGGCGGCGAGCGCGTCATCGCCGCCATAGGCGGCATGCTTCGTCATGCGGGAATCATCCATCGCAATCTCCTGGGATTACGCTAGGTCGCCGGGACCGCCGATACAAGCGCATGCCCGGCCATGCATTCCCGGAAAAGCTGAGTTGCGGCACCTCCCGATTTAACTTTCCGTCAACATAGCTTACCTATTGTGCAAGTGCGAAGGCATTTCGCACGCGCGTAAAGGAGACTCTACCATGTTGAATTTTCTGGAGAATCTTGGGCATGTGCTGGGCTCAGCCTGGTCGGATTGGCGGTCGCGCCAGCAGGCCTATGCCGAGTTGGCCTCGCTCGATGACCGCTCGCTCGCCGATATCGGCATCACCCGCTCCGAGATCCCCTACGTGCTGTCGCATGGGGCGGAGTTGCATGGCAGCGGCGCATTAACCACTCCCGCCAACAACAATTTCCAGCACGCGGCATAGAAGCATCGCTCAGATCGTCCGCGACAACTCGTCGAGCAGGATCTCGCGCAGGCGCGCCACCGCCGGTGTAAGGGACGGCTCGGCCGCATAGAGCGACAAGACGATCTCCGGCAGCTTCGGCAAATCGCCGGACCGCCCCAGCGGCGCGAGTTGCGGCGGCAGGCCCAGCGGCGTGCGGATGGTGAGGGCAAGCCCGGCCGCAGCCGCTGCCCACAAGCCGCTGAGGCTCGGCGAGGTAAAAGCGAGTCGCCAGCGCCGCCGGCTCCGTTCGAGCGCTTCGATTCCAGGCTGGCGAAAGACACAAGGTGGATCGAACAAGGCGAGCGGAAGCTCCTCGCCGCGCTTGACGATGTAATCCTTCGCACCGATCCAGACGATCGGCAGCCGCTTCACCGGTACGGCATCGGGAAGCGGCTTGCCCCAGAGAAGCGCCAGATCGAGCCCGCGTTCGCCAATGCGCTCGACAAGGCTGTTGGTCCGGTCCACCCGCGCCTCGATCATCACCGCCGGATGAAGCCGCGTGAACCGCGCGAGCACGCCGGGCAGCCAGGTCTCCCCGAAATCCTGCGGCACGCCGAACCGCACTGATCCCGCGACATCCATGCCGCGCGCCGCAGCCAAAGCCTGGTCGTTGAGCTCGAGAATGCGGCGGGCATAGCCGAGGACGACATCGCCCGCTTCGGTGAGGCCGAGCCCGCGACCCTGCTTACGAAAGAGCGGGCGGCCGACACGCTCTTCGAGCCGGCGCATCTGCAAGCTCACCGCCGATTGCGAGCGGCCGAGCCGCTCCGCCGCTTTGCCGAAGCCGCCGAGATCCATGGCGACGGCGAGCGTCCGCAACACGTCCATGTCGAGATTGGCGAGCTGCATCGTTCAGTTCTACAAATGTCTCACTTTTAAACTATCAATTATTCTAAAGGATGGCAAGGCGCCATATTGCCATCCATACCATTCGATGGAGGGATCCATGCCGTTGATCCGGATATCACTGCAAGCGGGGAAGCCTGCCCCTTACCGCCGCGCCATCGCGGAGAATGTCTACGCGGCGCTGCGTGAGACCTTCGACGTGCCGGCGAACGATTTCTTCGCGACGGTCACCGAGCATAAGCCCGAAGATTTCATCTTCGACCGGCGCTATTTCAACATCGAGCGCTCCGATGATTTCGTCATCATCCAGCTGACGGTGAGCAACACGCGCACGGTCGCACAGAAGAAGGCGCTCTATCGCCGCATCGTCGAGCGGCTCGCGAAGGATCCGGGTCTGCGTCCGCAGGATGTCTTCATCAACCTCGTCGAGGTCGCCCGGGACGATTGGTCCTTCGGCAACGGGGAGGCGCAATATGTATGAGCTCGCTTCGATGCCGATGCGCTCCGCGCCCGCCGCGCGCGGTGGGGCAATCGGCCTTGTGCTTCTTGGCATGCTCGCCGCGGCTCTCCTCCTCGCGACCGCCTTGTTGCTGGTCCGCGCCGCACCATCGCCGGTGCTCGAGGGCATCACTTGGCCGGCCGAGCAAATCGGCGCGCCAGCGCCCGGCACTTAGAGGACGAAGAACATCACCGCGAGCGAGATCAGCCCCGCCGCCCAGCAGTAATAGGCAAAGGGGTCGAGCGCCTCGAAATCATGGCGACGGAAGTAGCGCATGAGGAAGGCGGTGCTCGCGAAGGCGGTCACGCCGGCGACGATGCCCGCCAGCCAGACGGTGGCGCCGAACCCGCCCGTGCCACCGTGATGGAGGAGATGCGGCACTTCCAGCACCGCAGCGCCGATGATGATCGGCGTCGCGATGAGGAAGGAGAAATGCGCGGATTCCCGGTGATGGAGGCCCAAGAGCAAGCCGCCGACGATGGTGGCGCCGGAGCGCGAGATGCCGGGGATGAGCGCCGTGCTCTGCCACAGCCCAATGAGCACGGCCTCGCGCCAGCTCATCTCGGCCAGGGTGCGCGTGCCGCTCTTCTGACGTAGCCTTTCGCCGGCAAAGAGCAGGACACCATTCACCATCAGGAAGAGCGCGGCGATGGCGGGTGAGCCGAAGAGCCCGCGCAGGAATTTCTCGAAGGCGAAGCCGAGCACTACCGCCGGCAGGGTGGCGACGATGATGAGCCAGAGGAGGCGCCATTGCGCCTTGCGCTCGGCAACCGGCCCCTGTCCGAAAAAAGCCAGCACCAGCCCCAGCCAGTCGCGCCAAAAATAGCCCAAGAGCGCCGCCGCGGTGCCGAGATGGAGCACGACGAGGAACGGCAGGAAGGCGGGATCATGCTGGTCGATATCCCAGCCGAAGAGCTTCGGCAGGATCACCGCATGGCCGAGGCTGCTGACGGGAAAGAGCTCGGTGACGCCCTGAAGGACGGCGATGACAAGAGCCTGCAAGGTGTTCATGGCGCCTCGCGCGGTTGAGAAGGCGGGAGATGAGATGAGGATTGCGGCGCCGATATGGCGCCACGGCGCGCGATCACCAGCGTGTGCCAGCCATCGATCGCGATGCGTCGCCGGAGCGCCAAGCCAAGCCGGCGATGCGCCGCCAGGACAAAGCGTTCCTGGCGCGCCAGCAATCCCGAGAGAATGGCGATTCCGCCGGGGGCGAGAGCGCGCGCGAGATGGGGCGCCATCGCGGCCAGCGGTCGCGCGAGAATATTGGCGAAGATGAGGTCGAAGGGCGGCGCGCGCCGGAGAGACCGGTCGCGATAGCCATCGGCGCGACGCGCTGCGACAAGCGAGCCGACGCCGTTCACGGCGGCATTTCGCGCCGTCACGCGCACCGATTCGGGATCGATATCGCAGGCGGCGACCGGGCGGCGCCAGGTCTTGGCCGCGGCAATGGCGAGAATGCCCGTGCCCGTGCCCATATCGAGCACGCGGCGCCGCCGGCCCCGCTTCGCGATCCGGTCGAGGGCGAGAAGACATCCGCGCGTCGTCGCATGCTCCCCCGTCCCAAAGGCGGTTGCGGCGTCGATGCGCAGGCCGACGCGCCCCGGCGGCACCGGCGCGCGGCGATGCGAGCCATAGACGAAGTACCGGCCGATCGTGAGCGGCTGAAAGCTCGCCTGGTTCTCGGCGAGCCAATCGCGCGGCGCCACGCGTTCGACGGATAGCTCGGGCGGCGCCTCCGCCTCGCCGAGCCAAGCCAGTGCCATCGCCGCTTCGATCGCGCCGCGCTCCAGCGGCTCGGCCGTGAAGCCTTCGACCTGCCAAGCGCCCGCCGGCGAGATCTCGAAAGCGCCGACCGCGCCGCACCAAGAGCCGATCGCCGCCGCCGCCCGCTCAGCGGAATCGGCGTCCGGCGCCGTCAGCGCGACCCGCCAGACGCCCGCACCCTTGTGATGCCGTCCGCTCAGCGACACCCCCTCTTCCGATGTCAGGCTTTTTGCACGAAGGCGTCCATGACCATCTTGTCGCCGGCCTTGTCGAAGCTGATGGAGAGCTTGTTGTCCTCGACGCGGCGCACGGTACCGTAGCCGAATTTCTGATGGAAGATGCGATCGCCCGCGGCGAAGCCGCCGACGCGGCGGATCTCGCGGCCCGCCATCGGCGCGGCCGTGGTCTCGACGAGCGGCGGCCGGCGGCCGAGCGGCCCCAGCTTCGTCGCATCGAAGCGGAAGCCGCCGGGGCTCCACGCCTCCGGCCCCAAAGCGGCGGCGCGCGGATGGAGACCGGGCTCGGCCACGACCTCCAGATGCTCGCTCGGCAGTTCGGCGATGAAGCGCGAGGGCAGCGTACTCTGCCACTGGCCGTGGATGCGCCGATTGGCCGCATAGGAGACATAGGCGCGGTGGCGCGCGCGGGTGAGGCCGACATAAGCGAGCCGCCGCTCCTCCTCGAGCCCGGCGCGACCGGTCTCCTCCATGGCGCGCTGATTGGGGAAAAGCCCCTCCTCCCAGCCCGGCAGGAAGACCGTGTCGAATTCGAGCCCCTTGGCGCTGTGAAGCGTCATCACGCTGACCATGTCGCCCGAACCCGCGGCGGTCGCCTCCATGACGAGGCTCACATGCTCGAGAAAGCCGGTGAGGTTCTCGAACTCCGCCATCGCCGCGACGAGTTCCCTGAGATTCTCAAGCCGGCCCGGCGCATCGGGCGATTTGTCGGCCTGCCACATCGCGGTATAGCCGGATTCGTCGAGCACCATGGCCGCGAGCTCTGTGTGGAGCTTCGTCTCGGCGGCGCCGCGCCAGCGCGAGAGGGACGTCAAGAAATCGCGCAGCGCGCGGCGCGCCGCGGGCTTCAACTCGTCGGTCTCGATGAGCCGCACCGCCGCCTCGGCCAAGGGAACGCGCTCGGCGCGGGAGAGCGCATGGAGTGATTGCAGCGTCG
>Ga0070738_10005219_pt1 | contig 14655 bp, 12 predicted proteins | sample Coa_R2_2_FD_66446 | JGI IMG/M metagenome (GOLD analysis project Ga0070738, IMG submission 66446) | Surface soil microbial communities from Centralia Pennsylvania, which are recovering from an underground coalmine fire - Coalmine... | ecosystem: Environmental > Terrestrial > Soil > Unclassified ...
TTGATCGCGGCCTGCTCTGCCTTGCGTGCAATTCCCAAACAGGGCTGGCGGCTCGCATTGCGATGGATTGGGTTTGGCCTTGTTGGTTTTATGGGAAGTCTTTTTTATGACATTCTCGTGTTCGAGCCGGTGTCACCGCTCATTCTCGCTTTCGTTGCCGCGGTCGTTATGGCAGTGTTAAACTTTATCGGCAGGAAGAGACATGCACTCGTCGGCTGACCCCTTGCTGCTCGCGACGCCGGTTTACGCGCAGCTTTCATTCCTGAGCCAGTGGCCCGGTGCGAGAGAGCCGGATCGTTGGCCGGCGTGAGCCTGATGAAGAGAATCGTAATCCTTTCGGCTGTTGGGGTAACGGTTGTGGCGGTTGCCCTGTGGCTGGCTGCCGCGCTGGAGTGCGAGTTTCCCTTCTGGGCCTCACTGTAGTTGGCGGAACACACACGAACCTCTGACGGCACCCGGGTAAGCGAGTTGCTTCGCGTTCACTCCGGCAGCAATTACGTTTCCCAGTATTGGCATCACGGTACCTGGTGCGATGTCGTTTACCATCACGCTCCGCATTCGGCTGTTAAGGTGACGGTTAACACGAACGAGTATGATTTCTATCTGTTCGATTGGGACCTGTGGCATCGGAAGCTGCTTCCCGTTACCGTTCGTACCGCAAAAGCCTTTCCCGAACTGATTCCTGTCAGGTGTGTCGTAAAGCCGCTGGGGGTCGGGCTGAATCCTCAGCTTTATCGTAATGACGAGCCATGCGCAATCGTTGCCAAGAAATGACTGCATCGCCCAACTATAGGATGGAAGGCCGACTTTGCGCGATCTAGATTCGGCCGGTTTTGCATGGTTCGTGGCGCTAAGGGTGGTCCTGCGGTTTAAGCCGACTTTAAGTCGGCGCTCCGGGATGTAGTGTATCCGGCTACCGCCGGGGCGCCGACTTGCAGTCGGCTTTGGTCGTCCGCCGGTTGAACCAGATACCGTAGCTGACACCCACCCAGCATGGCCCGGCACGTGCTCGGGGGTCAGACTGCGAATCTTATCGTGGCCGCAAATGAGGAACAATTCATACAGTAACCTAGCCATCAACCATCAGTAACGCAGGGTGAGAATGGTTAACTCCTGTTCGCCCGCCGGAGATTTGAAACGCACGGTATCGCCCGCTTTGCTGTTCATCAGGGCCTGTGCCAGGGGTGAAATCGAACTGATTCGCCCTTGTGCGGGTTCAGCCTCGTCCGGTCCCACAATCTGGTAGGTCTCTTCCTCGCCCTGCTGATCACGAATCCGGACTGAAGCCCCGAATCCGACCTTGCCAGAATCAGCCGGTGGTTCGGCAATGATCACCGAATCCAAAACTTGCTCAAGCCGCTGAATGGCTGCTTCGATCCGTCGAACTCTTGCAGTGGTGTCGATGCCACCGGCGCGTCCTCCACTCACCAGGGTCCGTTTCTCTTGGAGGAGGGCATTCGCCTGTTGTCTCAACCGGTCGGCGCCATCCCTTGTGATGTAACGCGTCGCCCCAGTGGGAACGTCAGTTCGGAGCGGTGCGATTTCGTCACCACTCGCGTCATCAGATTCACGGGTAAACGCTTTGCTCACGTAGAAATAATACCGCCCGGATTTAAGATGATCAATGGGTGGAAACTACCTCCCGTTGCATTGCTCGCCATTCAAATCCAAGGTGGAATACCAAACCCTCCAATATTTTGACGGAACAACCTCCCGTAATTGCAACGGTTCGGCGCGTCGTATTGCCCCAGATGGAAGCCGGTCCTGTAAACACACGAGAGCTGTGGATATGGCCACGGCGGATCAAAGCTGCAAGGCCCCACAACTACGAATTACGGCCGCGTTATTCACAAACCGCTCCATTCGGCAGCATTTTAAATGAACAAAAATGGCACGTTTGGGTGTCTATAGGTATGGACGTAAAGCTGGCATCACACATCGGATATTTCCGATCCCAAATATGAAAAGCAAAAACGCGGTCTGGGGGATTCTGGTTGCAGTCATCGCGTTGCTCCTAGCGGCATGCCTCCTCCCGCCTATTCCTAGATTTAAGGCGCGAGCGTCGCGTGTCACTGGGGTTAACAACATTTCAAGTTTCTCAGCGACGGGCACCAATGGTCTTTCCACTGTCACGCCGAGCAAATGAGGGCCCGCACGCTTAACGAACGCGGTGGAGTGGACGCCGGGACGGAGGCTTGTCCGCGAATTCGGCGTCTGTGGCCCGGCGCAACTCAGCGCGATTGTTACGCAAGAAAGGATCCTGTATGAAAAGTTTCTCTGGCATAACAATGCTCATCCGAGGGAGAAGGCAGTGCTGTGCGACCGGAGCATCCGTGGTGCTGTCGCTCATGCTGAGTGCCGAAGCGCAGGCGCTGGACTTTGCTTATACCAACACCAATGGCACGATCACCATCACGGGTTACACAGGACCTGGTGGTGCCATAACCATCCCTGGCGCCATTGACGGCCTGCCGGTCACCAGCATCACGGGTGACGCGTTCCAATACCGCACTAGCGTGACCAGCGTTACCATCCCCAACAGCGTCACCAATATCGAGGATGGATCTTTGTGGAAAGGTGGTGGTGCTGGCACGTTCTGGTACTGCACTGGCCTAAGCAACATCACAATCGGAAATGGCGTTGCGCACATCGGTTTTGGCGCGTTCCAAGACTGCTCCAGCCTGATCAGGGTCACCGTGCCCGACAGCGTTACCAGCATTGGCGATTTTGCGTTCCACGGCTGCACCAACCTCACCGCCGTCACAATCGGCAAGAACGTCACCAGCATTGGAATCGGTTTTGGCTATGCTTTTGCCGGATGCCCCAGCCTGGTGAGCGCTTTGTTTCAAGGAAACGCCCCAGCCGCCAACCCGAACACGTTCGAGGATGACAACAACCTGACAGTCTATTACCTGCCGGGAACAACTGGATGGGGTGCCTGGTTTGGGGATAATAATCGTCCCACTGCGCCCTGGACAACCACCAATCCACTTATCCTGACCACCAACCCCAGTTTCGGCCTGCGCACCAACAGGTTCGGTTTCCTGGCCTCCTCGGCGACGAACTTGCCTTTTGTGGTTGAAGGCACCACGGACCTGGTCAACCCAGCGTGGCAGCCGGTGCAGACCGTACCCACCGGTGGCTCGTTCTACTTCAGCGATCCTCAGTGGACAAACTATCCCAGTCGGTTCTACCGCATCCGGTCGCCTTGAGTGAAATGTGTAACCCACTTTCCCAGCTTGGCTATCGAGAGAGGAGTCAGCCACGTTGCTGCGTCAGCGATTTGCGATTGAGCACCTGTTGCCCATCGCCAAAAGCAAATAAGCGCCAAGGGTGAGCGAGTCCGGGTTTTGTCCGCCGCGTCGAGACTTCATTTTTCTTGCACGCAGGGGCGTTCCACGTCAGGTTTCAAGAGCGATTTTTGCGCTTACACATGTGGTCGTGTGGACTAGCGTGCTGTCGCGTTTGAATTTCAGTGGGCGCTTGGCGCAGTGGCTAGCGCGTCTCGTTTACACCGAGTAGGTCGGGGGTTCGAATCCCTCAGCGCCCACCAATCTCATTGCTCGCCGCAAAAAGCCGGCGTCGCTCGTCAGCCCGGTCGAACCGGGCGATGTTCGGGCCGGAGGGCTGATCCTCCAACAACAATTCATCATCATCAATGCCCGCGCCAGTGCGCGCGGTGCCGAACCGGCGCGGCGCTAAAGTGGTAAAACGGGGCCAGGATCGAGTGACTTGGAACAAGTATTACCGGAGGACAAAAAGAAGTTTTATTCATTCTCAGGGGTTTATCATCCTGCGGCGTATTATGAGGTAGCCGACGGGAATGGTTCCCAAGCGGCGTCAAAATTGAACATTGTATGAAATTAACTATCCTCAAGAACATTCTTACCGGAACCTTCGCCGCGCTCGCCCTCGTCGCCTTCTCGGTTCCCGCTGAACAGATCAAAGGCGCCCAGCGGCTCATGAAGCAAGCCCCTTCCACGGACGCCATGGCTGCGGCGCCCGCGAAATCTCATGATTGTGCCACGTGCCAGGACGTGACAAAAGAAGTGAAGTTCGTGTCCAGCAAAGGTGCCGGAGTCAAAACCGCACTTGTGAATCGGCACACCTGTCCAACCTGCGACACAAGGCTCCTGACGGCCGGCCAGGGCAAAGCGGCGCACACGGTTGCGGTGCACATCTGCGCGAGTGGAGCAACGCCAAATTGTTGTAAGTAATCGCAATTCTCCTCTACAACGGCAGTCGGCAATCCCCGGCTGCCGTTCGCTTTTAGCCTCGCGCGCGCCGAATCTGGTCTTGAGTTCCTTCGCGATTCGCCAGGCGAGCTAAGAAGAATCGAGCAAAAATGCCTCCGGTTCCTCGTGGCAGATTGACACGACCTCAGGAAATTGTGGCTTTGTTCGAGCACCAGGACCGGTCAGGGGTTCGAATCCCCCGGCGCCCACCATTTAATTGAGGGTCAAACCGGAACCGGCTTCTTCCAGATAGGGACCACTTGCTTCATTTGGTCAATGAGCCATTGGCATGCGGCGAAGGCTTCGGCGCGGTGCGGGGCGGTGACTTCCACCCAGAGCGAGGGTTCATTCACCGGGACGATGCCGAGGCGGTGGACCAACCGGACGCTCTCGACGGGCCATCGTTTCGCCATTTCATCAAACAGCAGGTTGAATTGGTGCTCGGCCATTTTGTGAAAGGCCTCGTATTCGATCGCCCGGATCGGCGCGTCGTTTTCCATTTCGCGAACAACGCCGAGGAAATAGACGACAGCGCCCATGCCTGGAGAAAAGGCGCGCCGGCCCAGCAGCGCGGCTTCGTCGATCCGTTCCGTGGTCAGCACGAGTTGTCGCTGGATCGGCATGGATGACTTATCCTCCCTGGACGGGCGGGAAGAGCGACACTTCGTCTTTGTCTTTGAGCACGTACCAGCGTTCCTGGTATTCGACCCCGACCGCGACGAGCATCGACCGTTTCATCGGCTCCACACGCGGGAAGCGCGTCCCGGCAAGATCCACGAGTTGGGCCAGCGTAGTGCCCGCGGGAACCGAATGGGCCCATACCGCGCAGCCGGTGAGCTCTTTAAAAAAGGAAAAGAAATTTACCGTCACCCTGATTTGAGTTTCGGGAGCTGCCATGACGCCAATGCCATTGAGCTCAAGGCGAGGAATGCCCGGAACCTTCCCCCGGCGGCTGGAGTTCCGAATAAAGCCGCGGGTGCAGCACGCCGACGAAGGGGAGGTTGCGGTAGCGCTCGGCGAAATCGAGACCGTACCCGACCACAAAGACGTCGGGGATTTCGAACCCCACGTAATCCGCGCGCACGGGCTGAATTCGCCTGGACGGCTTGTCCAGCAACACACACACGCGCACGCGGCGCGGGGCCGACGCCGCCAGCGTCTCGAGCACGCGGGACATCGTGTTGCCGGTATCGAGGATATCGTCCACCAGGAGCACATCACGGGAATGGACGTCCAATCTCAGGTTTTTGGTAAACACCAACTCGCCGGAGTTGGTCCTGGCGCGATAACTGGACACGCCGATGAAATCCAGGCGCAACGGGAGGGGCAAGTTCCGCACGAGATCGGCCAGGAACATCACTGTGCCGTTGAGAAGCGAGACGACAACCAGGTCAGTGCCCGTGAAATCGCGCTGGATGTCGCGGGCCATGACTCGCACACGACGGGCGATATCGGCGCGCGTGATGAGCACGTGCTGGATATCGGCCCGCCACCGGGCAGGAACACGGCCGTTAGCAGCGCCCGGAATTTGGGGTTTTGAGGTTGTCATGACGCCTTGCTCATCGAGTTCCTTACCGCCGGCACGGCGGGCTTTAGCGAAAGCTCCATAAAGACGGCAATCGGGCTGGGGTTGTCGTTATACGGACCGATTTTTCTGAATCCGAGCGAATGGTACAGGTCGATGGCGGGCTGCAGGGAGGCCAGTGTGTCGAGGCGCATAGTATCGTAGCCGGCCTGTTGAGCGCGCGAAATAATGTTGGATGCGAGCAGGCGCCCGATCCCGCCGCGACGCCACTGCGGGCGCACGTAAAGCCGCTTCATTTCGCAGATACCGTCCTGGATTGGGCGCAAGGCGACGCACCCTGCCGGCGCAGCGGCGTCAAGTCCCAACAGAATGCAGCCGCCAGGGGGGCCGTATTTACCGGGAAGCGTGGCCAGTTCCTCTTCGAAGTTTTGAAAACAGAGACTGATTTCCAGAGAGGCGGCATATTCGAGAAACAATTCTCGCACGGCGGGCAGGTCCGCCGTGGTGGCCTCGCGAATGGTACAGTTGTTCAAGTTGCCGGCTGATTGGCCGGAAATTCAGAGTACTATGTGGACGCGTGCTTTGTCAAAAGTCGGCCGCCGGGGCGAAGGAATGCTGATTTAGTCTCATGCTAAGACGCCAAGACGCAAAGATGAGGGACAAGGAAATTGGCAGGGGTCGCGGATCTGGTAACCAAGGTGCGTCAAGAGCTTGGCTGGCGTTTCGCACAAAAAACTTTGCGTCTTTGCGGCTTAGCGTGAGCTTCCTTCTTCTCCGAAACGAGGCCCCTGAGCCCGAGGGGCTGTGCGGTGAGACGCACAGTTCCAAGCCGGCGCAGGTTGGCTCATGATGTCAAACCTAATGCATTATGGAATTGCATTCATGCATTCAGTCGATATCCTGCCACGCTTGACGGATTAGTTCGATGCGACAGTTCATTACCATCGCCACCAATGCTTTCATGGAGCTGGTTCGGCAGCCCATCTTTCTGCTGCTCATGACCAGTTCGGCGGTGTTTGAAATCTTTTTGGCGACCCCGTTTTACTTCGCCTTCGGGGATGAACCGAAACTAGTCAAGGACAGCACGCTGGCGACGATGCTGCTGGCAGGGCTTTTTGGAGCGGTGTTGAGCGCTTCGGCGTCGCTGGCGCGCGAGATACGGACCGGGACGGCGCTGGCAGTGCTTTCCAAGCCGGTGGGCCGCGCGCAATTTGTGCTGGCCAAGTACCTGGGGTTGACCGTTGCCCTGGCGGTGCTCACGTATGTGAACCTGCTTTCGGCGCTCCTGGCCAGCCGAATGGCCTTTGACGCTTATGGATCCACCGACCTTTTCGCGGTGGGGATTTTCGCGGCGTCCCTGGTGATTGCGTATTCCCTCGGGGGGTTCAGCAACTTTTTCCTGAGGCGCCCGTTTGTGTCGGATGCGGTGTTTTGCGTGGTGCTGATGACGAGCGTGGCGTTCATCGTGATCAACTTCTACGACAAGCACGGCACCGCGCAGGCCTTCGCCACCGGCGTGGATTGGCGGATGGTTCCGGCGGGTATCCTGGTTTTGTTCGCCTTATGGATTCTGGCCGGACTGGCGCTGGCATGTTCCACACGGTTCGACATGATTCCAACGCTGGCGATTTGCTCGGCAATTTTTCTTCTCGGGATCATGTCCGATTATTTATTTGGCCGCCGGGCGGAACCGGTCTGGCGCTACGATTTGCAGGGGGAAGTGGCCAGCTCGAGATGGACCCTGGGCCAAAAAGCGCTGCTGAAGGAACTGGTGGCCAAGTACGACGAGGATAAGAATGGAATCGTGGAGGCAAGCGAGCGCCAGAAAATCACGCCCGAAGACAAAGCGCGCCTGTCGCGCGCGGGGATGGGGGGCGAATGGTGGGCATCCATCCTTTACACGCTGACGCCGAATTGGCAGCTTTTTTGGCTCGCCGACGCTTTGAACACGGACAAGGGCGCTGTGCCCTTGAGCTACCTTGGGAAAGCCTTTGCATATATGATCGGGTATGTGGGAGCGGCCCTGGCCATAGCGGTGGCGTTATTCGAGGACCGCGAACTGAATTAAAGCCGGCGGCATATGAGCCGCTCTGAATTTCGATGGAACGAAACGTACAAAAAAACGGACTGGTCAACCTGGTAATCTCGCTGATCGCGGGAGTGGCCGCTTTTATTGTGGCCCGCTACACCAATTCGCTGGCGGGCATCGTCAGCGTGCTGTTCCTGGCCCTGGGCACGCTGGTAGCCGCCGTGAGCTGGTTCCAGATGCGGCTCGAGCAAAGCGAGAAGCTCGAAAAACTGGAATTCGACGAACTGGCGCGCACCCATGGCGATTCGGCGCTTTTTGAATCGCGCGACGCCGAGGTTTTTCCGGCGCAGCGGTCCCGGGAACAGTTCGAGCGATTTTTTGTTCCTATTTTCACGGTCATTCTGTGCCTGGCGGAAGCCGGCGGCGCGTATTTCTTCTGGAAATGGCTTTCGGGCAGCACGATCAGCACGAACCTGAAACAGCCGATGGCGGGGATGTTCATCTTTTTCGTCACGGCGCTGGTTTTGTTTCTGCTGGGAAGGTTTTCGTCCACCTATGCGCGGCTGGAAAACCAGCGGTTGCTGCGGCCCAGCGCGAGTTATCTGCTTCTGAACGCGTTCCTGTGCGCGATCGTCGGGGCGGGGATCATCGCAGTCCAGGCCCGTTTTGGGCGCGCGGATTTGTATGTCGCGCGCGTCATGTGCGGGCTGCTGGCGCTGATGGCGATCGAAACACTGGTGGCGTTGGTCCTCGAGATTTATCGTCCGCGTGTCAAAGGCAAGGTCAGCCGGCCGCTCTATGACGGCAGGCTGGTCGGTTTGCTGGGGCAACCCGAGGGGCTGATTACAACCGCGGCCCAGGCCATCGATTACCAATTCGGATTCAAAGTCTCGGAGACGTGGTTTTACCGGTTTTTCGAACGGGCGCTGGTGTGGCTGCTGCCGTTGCAGGTGCTCCTGCTGGTTCTTTCGACCGGCATGGTGGTCGTGGAACCCGGCGAACAGGCTTTACTGGAACATTTCGGGAAACCCGCCGAGGGCAGGCCGGTGCTGGGACCGGGTCCGCACTTGAAGTGGCCGTGGCCGATCGACCGCATTTACCGGTTTCGAACCGAGCAGATTCAAAGCTTTGAGGTCGGCGCGTCCGAGGACCAGGAAAATGAAAACGAACGCGCGGTTCTTTGGACGGTCGCCCACACGAAAAAGGACGAGGAGAATTTCCTGGTGGCAAACCACGAGCCGGCTGATGTCGGAGTAACAAACCAGGTTGGCGGCAAACGCACTCCTCCGGTCAGCTTGATCACGGGAAGCATTCCGGTGCTGTACCAGATCACCAACGTGGAACACTGGGCGTATAACAACGAAGATGCCCCGTCGCTGTTGCAGGACCTGGGCACGAGAGAAATCGTCCGGTTCCTTGCCGGCGTCGATTTGTCCGAACTGATGTCGGCGGGACGATTGGAAGCGTCACAGGAACTGGCCCGACGGATCCAGGCCGCGGCCGATTCGCATGGCTTAGGCGCGCGGGTCATCGAAGTGGGGCTGCAGGACGTTCACCCCCCGGTAAAAGTGGCTCCCGACTACGAAAAGGTAGTAGCGGCGACCCAGCTGGCCGAAGCCAAAATTCTCGGCGCGCGCGCCGATGAGATCAAGACCAACGCCCTTTCCGTCGCCCAGGCCACCACTGTGGTTGACGCAGCCGAATCAGACGCAGTTTCCAAACGGGTGGGCGCGATGGCAAAAGCGGGCCTGTTTACAAACCAGATCCCGGCCTTCCAGGCGGCGCCCTCAGTTTACGTGCGCAGGGCGTATCTGAACGCGTTCGCCCGTTCCACCGCCAGCGCCCGCAAATACCTGATGCTCACGACCAATACCCACGACGTCATCGTGTTTGACCTGCAAGAGTCCATTGCGCGCGACTTGCTCAACATGAAGGTGCCGTCCCCGAACCAAAAGTAATTTTAAAGATGAAACGCAATCCACTCATTCTTGGGATCGGAATCTTCCTGGTCCTAATCGTCGGCCTGTTACTATTCGTCTTCCAGGTCCGCAAATCCGAGGTAGTCGTCATTACTCGGTTTGGCAAACCCGTGCGCGATCTCAACCAACCGGGACCGCACTTGAAATGGCCATGGCCGATTGAAAAGGTGAACCGCTTCGACCAGCGCGTGCAGAACTTCGAAGACAAGCTCACCGAAGGATTGACCATGGACAGCTTCAACGTGCTGGCTTCGGTCTTTGTCGGGTGGGAAATCACCGATCCGCAAGCGTTCTATCCCACCTTTGCCAGCGCGAGCTCCGAGCCGATTGCCGAAGCCGAGAAGATGATGGACCGCATGTTGAGCAACGCCAAGTTGGCAGTCATTGGCAAGCACCCGCTGTCGGACTTCCTGTCTTCGGATGCGGAAACCAACAAATTCGCGGATATCGAGAAGGAGATTCTGACGGTGGTGCAAAACCAGGTGAACCAATACAAATACGGTTTGAAAATTGATTTTCTTGGGATCAAAAGACTGGGGTTGCCGCAAAATGTGACGGCCTCGGTTTTTGAGCGGATGCAGGCCGAGAGAAAGCGGCTAGCGGACAAGTCCCAGTACCAGGGCGAAGCCGACGCGCAGACCATCCGGGCTGAAGCCGACCGCAAAGCGGCGGTGGTGCTGGCCGATGCAGCCGCCGAGGCGACAGCCATTCGCGGCAAAGGGGAAGCCGAGGCGGCCAAATCGCTTGAGACCTTCCAGGCCAATCCCGAGCTGGCCAATTTCATTTTCAGCCTGACCGCACTTGAGGATTCATTGAAGGAAAGGTCCACGCTGATCCTCGACCAGCATACTCCTCCTTTCGATCTGTTTAACGGCGTGACGACCAATCTCCTCAAATCCGCCCGATGAGCGACCACGACCCGAAACTGGAAGAGGCCCCGGAGCCGATGACGGCGCCGGAACGGCCGTTTGACACGGGTTCCGAGGCGCTTACCGAGGCGCTGCGCAGCAGCTTTTGGATCGTCAAAGTAGTGATGTTCCTGTTGCTGATCGTGTTCCTCGGATCCGGCTTTTTTACCGTCGAACCCCAGGAGCAGGCGATGATTATCCGGTTGGGCAAGCCAGTGGGTGAGGGAAAGAAGGCTTTGCTGGGCCCGGGACTGCATTGGTCCTTTCCGTATCCTATCGACGAGTACGTGAAGGTGCCGATCTCGGCGATTCAACACGTATATTCCACGGTGGGTTGGTACGCCACGACACCGGAACAGGAAGTTGCGGGGACGGAAGAGCCTTCGCTCCCGGTAGGTTACCCGCTGAACCCGCTGGTCGACGGTTTTGTTCTGACGGCCGACCGCAACATTGTGCATACCCGCGCGACGCTCACCTACCACATAGCCGACCCCGTCACCTATGTGTTCAATTTCGTCAACGCCTCCAACGCCGTCCAAAGCGCCCTGGATAACGCGCTTATCTACGCGGCGTCCACGTATAAAGTGGATGACCTTCTCACTCGCGACGTGGCCGGTTTTAAGGAAGCAGTGCGCAAACGGGTCGTTCAGCTGGTCAACCAGCAGAACCTCGGAATCGATGTCGAGGAATGCCTGATCCAAAGCCGGGCCCCGCGTCAATTGAAGGATGCCTTTGACAGTGTGCTCAAGGCGGCCCTGAACCGGCAGAAGCTCCTCGAAGATGCCCGGAGCTACGAAGCACAGGTTTCGAGCAAGGCCGGGGCTGATGCCCGGTCCATGATCAACCTGGCGGAATCGGACCGGTCGCGCCTGGTCAGCGAAGTTCGGAGCCAGGCGGATCGCTTTAACGATTTGCTGCCCAAATTCAAACAAAACCCCCGCCTTTTCGTTCAGCAACGCCTCACCGACACCATCGGTCGCGTTTTGACCAACGCCCAGGACACGATTTTCGTTACGGAAGGCCAGGGTGGAAACCCGAAGGAATTTCGTCTATTGTTAAACAGGCCGCCGCCGAAACAAAGCACGGGCGAAACCAAGCCATAAAATGCAAGTCACTTCTCTATTAAGCCGCCAGGACCACGAACACGATGATTCGTGCGGTTGCGCCCACGATCATGAGCACACGCCGGTGCGGCTGTGGCAGACACTCGTTGGGGTGGTGTTTGTCGTCAACGCGTTTGTAGTCGATTGGCTTTTTGACAAGGGGCAGACCGTTGCGAGCGTCAGTGCGTTCGTGGGGGCCATCGCGTTAGGCGCCCCGATTGTATGGACGGCGATGAAGGACATTTACCGGGGATTGCTTGGCATTAATGAGCTTGTGGCGATCGCCGTGCTCGCGGCTTTTGCCACCGGCGATTATAAGACCGCCGGAGTGGTTGCGTTTTTCATGCTCCTGGGAGAAATCATTGAAACCCGCACTGCGGAAGGCGCCCGAGCCTCGATTGAATCACTCATAAAGCTAACTCCAACCAAGGCGCGCCGGATCACGCCTCAGGGCGAAGAGGAAGTGGCGGCCAGGGATTTGGCGATCGGGGATGTCATTCGCATTCGGCCCGGAGACAACGTGGCGGCCGACGGCATCATCGTAACAGGCCAGGGGTCTTTTAATCAATCAACGATCACCGGCGAGTCGTTGCCGGTCGACAAGAAACCCGGCGACGAAGTGTTCGCCGGGACACAGAACCTGACGGGCGTTTTGGAGATTAAAGTAAGCCGCGCCGGGCAGGACACGACGCTGGGACGCGTGCGTGAACTGATCCTGGCGGCGGAAAAGACCAAGCTCCCGATCATGAAGATCGTGGATCAATACATGGGCTTTTACACGCCGCTGGTTCTGGTAATCGCCGCGCTGGTCTGGGCCTTCACACGGCGCCTGGACAACGTGATCTCGGTAATCATTTTCAGCTGCCCGTGCGCGTTCATTCTGGCAACGCCCACCGCGATGGTTGCGGCGTTGTCGGCCGCCGCGCGGCTGGGGATCCTCATCAAGAACGTGGCGGACATCGAGCTGGCTGCGAAAATCAACGCGTTCATCTTTGACAAAACGGGAACTTTGACCACCGGCGAGCTTGCCGTCAGCCGGCTGGCTCCGCTGGGCGACACCAAGCCGGCGGAATTGTTGCGGTTGGCGGCCTCGGCAGAAAAGTACAGCAATCACCCGACGGCCAAGGCGCTTGCGCAGCTCGCCAAAGAGGCGGGCGTGCCGCTGACCGAGCCGAAAGATTTCTCAGAAACGGCGGGGCGCGGCATCAAAGCGCAGGTGAACGGAAGCGCGGTGTTGGTGGGACGCGCACAGTGGCTCAAGGATAACCACGTGGACGGAGACTTTACCAAGTCAGTGGACCTGAATGAGACGGAGGGCTGGAGCCTTATTTTCGTAGCCGAAGGCAATCGGTGCATCGGCTGGGTCGGCTTGCAGGATCAGACTCGCAAAGAAGCGCGTGAGTCCCTGGCTGAATTGAAGGAAAGCGGCGTGCGCCGCATTTCAATGGTTTCAGGCGACCGCCAGCCGGTTGCCAATCGTGTCGCAAAGGAGATAGGGTGCGAAGAAGCCAAGGGCGAATGCCTGCCTCAGAACAAGGTTGAGTTCGTCAAGAACGTGAAGGCGAAGGGCTACCAGGTGGCCGTGGTGGGCGACGGCGTGAACGACGCGCCGGCATTGGCCGCAGGGGACATCGGGATTGCGATGGGCGCCGCCGGCAGCGAAGTGGCGATTCACAGCGCCACAATCGCGCTGATGAACAACGACCTGCGGAGGCTCCCATTTTTGGTCAAGCTTTCCCGGAGCACGCGCGCGGTAATTAACCAGAACTTCCTTTTCGGCGTGGTATTTATCATTGGCGGCATGACCCTGGCCGCGTTGGGCAAAGTTCCGCCGGTGCTGGCAGCAGCCATGCACACCGCGGGTTCTTTGATCGTTGTCTTCAACAGCGCGCGGCTCGTTCGCAAGGGTGAGGAACTGGAGCATTATCAGCCCCAGCCCGCCGCCCCGGCGCCGCGCCGTCCGACTCCGCCATCTCCCGCGCCCAGGCGCGAGCTCGAACCGAAACTGGCCGCATGATCCAGCGCCGCTGGCGGCGCATTATCCAATTGCATGACACTAACTGAAAATGCCCCTTCGCCGGCGGCCGCGCAAAGCGTCAATGGAGAGGTCGTCATCTCCGTCAGGGGATTGACCAAGGTCTTCAAGGATTTTTGGGGCAGGCCCAAAGCGCGGGCCGTCGACAACGTGGATTTCGAGGTGCGCCGGGGCGAGGTGTTCGGGTTGCTTGGTCCCAACGGTTCGGGCAAATCGACGACGGTAAAGCTGCTGCTCGGCCTCCTTTATCCCACGAAAGGATTCATCGAGGTGTTTGGCCATTCGCCGCGGCACGTGGCCACCAAATCACGGATCGGCTATCTGCCGGAGGAATCCTACTTGTACCGCTACCTGAACTCGCGCGAAACTCTGGATTTTTTCGGGAACCTTTTCGAGCTGCCCAAAAAGGACCGGCGCAGCCGGGCGGAAGAGCTTCTGGAAATGGTCGGGCTGAGCCAGGCGCATTTCCGGGCCGTAGGCGAATTCTCGAAGGGAATGCAGCGCAGGATTGGGCTTGCCCAGGCGCTCATCAATGACCCGGACCTGGTGATCCTGGACGAACCCACCTCGGGGCTCGACCCGATTGGATGCCGGGAAGTCAAAGACTTGATCCTGGCCCTGGCGCGCCGCGGCAAGACGGTCATCCTGAGCAGTCATTTGTTGTCGGATGTGGAAGACGTGTGCAACCGGGTAGTGATTTATTACGGCGGAAAAATTCACGCGATGGGAACGCTCAAGGAACTGCTCGCCACGCCCGACGCCATTCGCATCACGACACCGGCGCTTCCAAGGCTAACCATGGAACGGGTGCTGGAGATTATTCGGAAGGACGTCGCCGAGG
>Ga0070738_10005221_pt1 | contig 14650 bp, 13 predicted proteins | sample Coa_R2_2_FD_66446 | JGI IMG/M metagenome (GOLD analysis project Ga0070738, IMG submission 66446) | Surface soil microbial communities from Centralia Pennsylvania, which are recovering from an underground coalmine fire - Coalmine... | ecosystem: Environmental > Terrestrial > Soil > Unclassified ...
ACCAACTGCACGAAAAAAGAGGTCAGATCTGACCTCTTTTTTATTGAACCTATTAAATTTACAAAATTCAGTCTGGCGATCGCCAGTGTGGCTGCACTAAAGCAGGCCAGTGTTTGTGCCCGGCTTACCTGTTGCCAGTTCAACCTTAACGATTTTGCCGCCTTGCTTTTGAATGCGTTGCTGTTCACGAAACCAGTTTTCGTAGGGCACCAGCTTGGTGAAATAGGTGTTTTGCAGTTCCCGCTGAGTCCGAATGCGGGTCTGGCTGGGAACACAAGCAGTAACTTTGAAGAAGCGCATGGGTGATTTCTCCTGGATAAAAGCGTGACGGAGTGAAGAAATTTTAGATCTGAATGAAAGCCAGTAATGGTTGGATTGATTCAGCTGCTTTAACAACTAAATATCTTACGACGAAGCCTTCAATGAATTAAGCCACAAGTTAAGCTGCGCATTGCCTCAGAACAAGGTTGGAAGTCGAAAGTCAATATTAAAACACTAAAGCAGAGTGGTAAATCCCAATTAGCCTTTGGTGCGCTAACACTCACTTCAGACTTCCAAACCTCGTAGATCGTTTTGAATTTTGAGCTTCAAGCCTTGAGTTGGATCAACTCAATACTTACACTCATCATTCACAACTGTTGTTGGAGTTAGCTCAATCCAGAGGAGATGTAGTCGAGGTAAACGCCCAGTTCTTTACCAGCATCACTGCCAACCAAGCCTGCTGCCACTTCTTTAACAGCCTGGATTGCTTGGATGGTTGCGCCAACGGGTACACCCAGGGAGTTGTAGGTTTCCTTCAAACCGTTGAGCACGCGCTCATCCAGGATGGAAGGATCGCCAGCCAGCATCGCATAGGTAGCGTAGCGCAGGTAGTAGTCGAGGTCGCGGATGCAAGCAGCATAGCGACGGGTGGTGTACATGTTGCCACCGGGACGGGTGATGTCGGAGTACAGCAGGGACTTCGCCACAGCTTCTCTGATGATGGCCGAGGAGTTAGCCGCGATCGTGGTTGCAGCCCGAACGCGCAGTTCGCCGGTTGAGAAATAAGCCTTCAATTTTTCCAAAGCCGAAGTGTCCAGGTAGCGACCTTGAACGTCGGAGGAATTAATAACAGCGGTAATTGCGTCTTGTGCCATGATTTTGATTCCTTAAAAGGGTCGTTATGTGTCGAGCTAGAAGTAAAACGGTTTAAAGCGGTAGAGGCTAACAGCGAATACGTCTTTCGATGCGGATCGCCAGCCGATCGCTCATCGCCCTTACTGGAGTGAGCCGACAACGTAATCGAAGTATGCGTTAGCTTCAGCCGCATCTTCACCAGACAGTAGCGAAGCCGCAACGTTCTTCAGTTCATTAACACCAGCCGAAACAGCCTCGATGGGGGTACCCAGAGACTTGTACATTTCGCGAACGCCCACGATACCGATTTCTTCGATGGGGGTAACATCACCAGCAACCACACCGTAGGTCACAAGACGCAGGTAGTAGTCCAGGTCACGCAGGCAGGTAGCGGTCAGCTCTTCACCATATGCGTTGCCACCGGGGGAAACAACGTCAGGGCGCTTTTGGAACAGACGATCGCCAGCTTGCTTCACGATGCGCTCACGAGAATCAGTCAGCGTTTGGGCAATCCGCAGTCTGCGCTCGCCAGTGGTGACGAAGCTCTTGATCCGATCCAATTCACCGGGGCTGAGGTAGCGAGCCTCGGCATCTGCATTCACGATTGACTTCGTGACAATACTCATTGATGGATTCCTCCAGAAGAATGTAACCGATTATGTTACTGGTCGTGTGTTGAAGGGGAGGCTACCCAGATGGGTATGTTAAGTCCATTCAGAACCGACTGAAGCACCAGAGCTGCAGCGCATGAATCGCCGTTGGATCTGGCTTGAAACCGTTCGATCAGGCTTGAGCAGGCCATGCCATCGGTTCCAGTCGGTCTAGAAAATTCAGCAGCCGCTCACGCTGCCCTAGCCTATCGCCCCTGACCACTCGTATAAGCAGTGAGTGCTATCACGAGCAAGCAGATTGATTAGGCGCTCAGACTCAGTTACCTTCCGTAGTTAATTCTGCGGCATTGCGTTCACTGTCCTTGATTGGATGTAATAGTTTGTAATATTGTCCTCATGTGAACAGGGGGTTACGGGCATCTGTCCTTTAGCATATTTCTGCAAACAATTAGCATTCTTAGCCTGGCGGCGCTGCTGGATTACGGCATTGGTGACCCGAAAGGATGGTGGCATCCGGTTCAGGGAATGGGGTGGGTCATCACTCATTACGCGTCTCTGGCGCTTGATCGCCTGCGATCGCCCTGGGCGTTACGCAGTGCTGGCGTCGCGCTCACGCTGGGGTTAACGGTTGGTAGTGGACTGGTCGGTTGGCTGTTAGTGGCGATCGCACACCAGATTCACCCGCTCTTGGGCATCGCGATCGCCAGTGTCTTACTCGCCAGCTGTTTCGCCGCCAGAAGCCTCAGAGCTGCGGCTATGGACGTGCTGCGACCCTTGGTCCGAGGCGAATTAGTCAATGCTCGCGTCCGTTTGCGTCAGTACGTTGGTCGTGACACAGAGCATTTGACCGAGCCAGACTTGCTCCGGGCGGTATTTGAGACAGTCACTGAGAACGCGACCGATGGCGTTCTGGCACCCCTGTTTTATGCACTTTTGGGTGCGGCGCTACCAGACATCGGCAGTGTGCCTTTAGCCCTGGCCTACAAAGCCGCCAGCACGCTCGATTCGATGGTGGGATACCGCGATGCGCCCTACACCCATCTGGGTTGGTTTAGCGCCAGAACCGATGATGTGTTGACATGGTTGCCCTGCCGATTGGTAGTTGTGAGTGTTGCCCTGATATCTGGCAGCCCTCAGCACGTCTGGCGCATTTGCCGACGCGATGCACCACAGGACCCCAGCCCCAACTCTGGTTGGAGTGAATGCGCCTATGCGGCTGCGCTTAATGTCCAGGTGGGGGGTGTTAACTGGTATCGAGGGGTGGCAAGGCCAAAACCACTGCTGGGTGAGGCGATTACCCCCATCACGCCCGCCACGATCGATCGCGCCCTGCACATCACGCGATGGTGCGTCTTGTCCTGGCTCGGCGGCTTTACAGCGGTGGTTGGTGCTTTAGTTGGTGCTTTAACCTTCAGCCGTTAGCCGTTCACGAGCATCACCGTTTGGGGTGCAGCAGAGACGCACCAGAAAGCCGACTCGAATCCGATGGTTTACCTGACTTTGGCCGAAGCGGTTTGACCAACGCGATCGCCTTAATTCCGGTATGCTCACCATCAGTCTGACCCAAACAGGCATTCACTCCAGGATTCCGAGCACCAACAACGCGCGGCTAATTTTCAATATGAAACCCACGAATAAAATTGACCAACCCGATGATGGGTGGAAGATGATAAGCGGCATGATTGGGCTGGGCGATCGGAGCCACGGTCGGGTCAAGATTGGCCATGACGCGTTTACCAAACAATGGGTGGCTGTGCAGATTAAGATTCTGGTTACTGGAATTGACCAGCGTGAGCTTAGTCGGTGCCTGGAAGAACGGCACCTTGCTCAAAGTATTGAGGGTCGTTTCGGATAGTTTAAGGCCATTGACCTGCGTCAAGGTTTGCGTCAAAGCCGTTTTAAGGGACTGAAACCATTCCAGGATGCTAAAACGGTCGGCCATTTCAGCCGACAGCAGCAGTTTGATGAGCGCCGTCAGCGTGGCCTGAACCGCAGGTGCATCTTTGAAGGGAAGAATGGCCACACAGCAGACGAAGAAGAGTTGTTCATCGCGATCGAGCTCAAACGTGAGCGTTGTTCGACGACGACCAACTTGAATATTCGGTGGATTGACCGCCAGGCCACAGTGCTGCGCCACCTGACGATAGGTGACAGCCAGAGCATAGTGGGCGTCTTGATTGAAGGTGTCATCGATAACCAACCGAACGGTAGGGGGTGCCGCATGAAAAAAGGGGGTTGTATCGTCAGACGTAAAGCGGTAGATATGGCTCTGATCGCCGATCGGGCTCAGGTCTACCCACTCACAGATAATGCCGTCTGTCTTGACACCAAAGCGCGGCACATCGTACAGCTTTGCGCCCGTAAGCGTTGCACCACTGAGATCGGCACCGACCCAATCCGCGCCAATTAGATTGGCCCGCGTGAGATCAACATGTACCAGTGTTGTACCGATCAGGTTGGCATTGCTGAGGTTGGCTCCCGTCATATTTGCTCCACTCAGCTTGGCCCCACTCAAATCGGCCCCACTCAGGTCAGCCCCACTCAAATCGGCCCATCGCAGGTTAGAGCCACTGAGATTAACGCCACGCAGGTTGGCACGACTCAAATTTGACTGACGCAATTCGGTGTTGCTCAGGTTAGCTCCGCTGCAATCAGCGCTGCTGAGATCGGTACCGTGAAGGTTGGCATCAGCCAGGTTGGCACCGGTGAAGGTTGTCCATTTCAGGTCGGCACGGCTCAAATTAGCGCTTGTGAGATTGGCATTCCTGAGTTTGGCGTCTTTCAAGTCGGCCCCGCTCAGATTGGCACGACTGAGGTTAGCATTGCTGAGGTCGGCTCTGGCAAGTTCCGCCCGCACAAGCGATGCCTGGTTCAACTCTGCACCCGTTAAATCAGCCAGCGTCAGGTTGGCAACGTTGAGGATCGCTTCATTGAGGATGGCTTTGGTGAGATTGGCACCGCTGAGTTTCGCAACGTTGAGTTTGGCTCGGCTCAGGTTGCTTTCACTTAAGTTCGCCCCACTTAGATTGGCCACACTCAAATTGACGCCGTTAAAGTCAGCACTGCTCAGGTCGGCTCCGCTCAGGTTAACCTCATTGAGGTTGACAGCAGTGAAGGTGCGCTCACCAGCGGCATATCGTTTTAGAACATCCTCAGCTTTCATCAAGATTTCCTTTCGCACGATCTCCAGGTTGCACCGAAGTCCCCTCCCAAATGCCTGACTTCTTGCATTATTCGTCAACCATATCTCAAATGACGATCTGCTAGAACTCAAGGCTAGAATGCCCGCATTGGAAACCAGAATTACCTGGTCGTCAGTGAATGCCAACGCAGCAGGGAGTAGAGCGATCAGTCGCGAACCGTACCGTGAATGGCCATCGGCGGCGCTACCAGATAGTCTAGGAACGGGGGGCTAGCCGCAAACATCCACCCCGATGGAAGGGCGCTATGAATATTGGCATTGTTGGGCTGGGATTGATTGGGGGGTCACTGGGACTGGACCTGCGATCGCGCGGACATACCGTTTGGGGCGTTAGCCGCAGCGCGCAGACCTGTCAGCGTGCCATTGACCGCGGTGCCGTGGATGACGCTGGCGTTAGCCTGACTTTAATGCAAACGGCAGATGTAGTCTTTATCTGTACACCACTGGCCGCCATGCAGGCAACGGTCGTCGCCTTAATTCCGCATTTGGCACCCACCACGGTACTGACTGATGTGGGTTCGGTGAAGGGATGGGTCGTCGAAACGATCGCGCCTCTGTGGCCAAACTTTGTGGGTGGGCATCCGATGGCCGGTACTGCCGAGAGCGGCATTGAAGCAGCCCAGCACGATTTGTTTGTGGGTGCGGCCTATGTCCTGACGCCAACCCCAACCACCCCCGTCGCTGCGGTGCAACAGGTAGAAGCACTGGCCAGGTCACTGCAAACCCGCATTTACCACTGCCAACCGGACGAACACGATCGCGCGGTTGCGTGGATCTCTCACCTGCCGGTCATGACCAGCGCCAGCCTCATTGCGGCTTGCATTAGCGAACCAGATGAAACCGTTTTGAACTTAGCGCAGGCCCTCGCCAGTTCTGGCTTTCGCGACACCAGCCGCGTTGGCGGAGGCAACCCCGAACTGGGCGTCATGATGGCTCAGTACAACCAAACTGCCCTGGTGCGATCGCTCCACACCTACCGCAACGCCCTTGACCAACTCATTCGGCAAGTTGAGCAGGCTAACTGGAACGAAATTGAACATTGCCTCAAGCAAACGCAGCAGGCACGCCAGGGGTTTGTGGTGAAGGATGGGACATGAGAAGGGCAAGATGTCGGGAGTCCAGTGGCGCTACCCTCATGCCACGAATTGGATGGAGCCAGTTTCACCCCTAAGCAGCAGGCTGAAGCTGGGGGACAGGCGGAGCGGTCTGAACGGCTGGTGATTGTGCCGGTGGCGCAATTGCGTTGGGCAGAGCCGTTGGTTTCGATGGTGTGGGAGCCGCGGGTTGGGTCGGTGAGGCTTTGGCCGTGAGGGCGGGTTCTAATGTTGCCAGTCCTCGCAGATCAAACTTCTGTAACCAGGCAATCCGATCGTCCTGAGTGAAGGAGGGATCGCGCGAAAGCACCTTTACCTGGTAGCGATCGTTGACCAGTAGACCGGTCGCGGTCGCGCCTTGCTCAACCGTGGGGTAGCCTGCAATGGTTGAGAGCGCACTGCGGTACTTGGCCGCTGCCGACGGAATGCTGGTGGTATCGCTGATCGAAAGCATCGCCAGCGTGTTACCGTCCTTGTTCAGCTTGTATTCGGCAAAACCTTTCTTTTCCTGGGCCGGGATCACCGTGTAGCTACCCTGAGATCCCGGAAAGAACTGGTTAAAGGTTCCACCCTGCTCGGCGGCTTTCACAACGGCAGCCGGAGCACCACGACGCGTGGATTCTTGCTGCGCCTTGGCATAAGGAGACGCGTCTCTGGGGGTACAGGCTGTGATCAATAACAGGAGGCTGAGACAAAGGGGAAATAGCCCTCGAAGCCAACGCGTGAAAATCATAATGCTCTCCTGGGATGGCTAAACGCGCAGTTGGGAGTTTTCAAGGTCAGACTGACAATCGTAAACCGGCCGTACTGGCGATCGCTTGGTTAACGTTGCATGAACGGTGTGGTTTCTCATTCTTACCAGAATTGCCCCCCAGCCGTACTATACCGCGAGAGCTGTTTTAAGTTTTGCCAGCGCGACGGCCTCTTTGTCGCTGACTTTTGCGCCGGTGCCAAACAAACCGCTGCCAGCCGCATTCGCAACAGCTTCAGCCGCAGAAAAGATGAATTCCTTGTACTCACGAATTTCGTCGGGTGTCGCTTTGCCGTTCAACGCATCCAGTGCCGTGTTGATCGCCGCGATCGCGCGATCCACAACAGAACCAGATTGAATCTCTTCGGGCTTGATGTCCGGCTTGGCCAGTTTCACGGCCCCACTTCTAATTGCAGTCTCTGAAAACACCGATTGAATAATTGAATTGTCGGGATACTTTTGGGCTGACGTTGCCAGGACTGACGACAGGGCAGCCGCTTCGGTCAGTGACGAAATCAGACCCAGATCAACCAGCGACACGGCCAGACCTGTGAGCACGGCTGCCTCAGCAATTATCGATAATTCTTGAGATGTATAACTCGCAGCCATTTTGCTTACCTTAGTGTAAAAAATTGACCGTCAGCACGAGCGCAAAAAACAACGAAACTGATAATGACACAACGAACGATGGGTGCGATGTATGGTCGTTACCAAAATCCCCTCATTTTTAGGTTGAGGCAGGCGCGTTCCGGGGAGTCGTCCCCAAAAATGGCACAACGGGTCTGCTTTAAAGCCCATCACGCAGAAGCTCATCACGCAGAAGCCCATTGCTGGCCCTTTATCGCGTAGATCTTATTGGCGTTAACTCATAAATCGGTGTTTGGAAATTCGGTGCTCAGGTGGCCCAAAATGACAGCCGAGTAAGGTAAACTCCTGTCATGATTCTACCTGGTGGAAGTTTTATGGCATTTTGTGAAGACCTGAAGGCGATCGTCGATCGCAAGCACCTGTTGACCCACCCCTTCTACATCGCCTGGACGGAAGGCAAACTCACCCGTACACACCTGAAGCACTACGCCATCCAATACTTTCAGAATGTATTGGCGTTTCCCACCTATTTGAGCGCAGTCCATTTCAACACGCCCCATTTTGACAATGCGATCGTCGCTCGCCAGGAGATTCTCGAAAACCTGATCGAAGAAGAACGGGGTGAGAACAACCACCCGGCTCTATGGCGACGCTTTGCCCTGGCGCTGGGTGCAACCGAAGCAGAACTGTCCGAGACAGCCGCGCTAGCGACAACGACGGCTTTAGTTGAGACGTTCCGGCACCTCTGCCTGACCTCGCCCTTTTACGCGGGACTGGCAGCCCTGTATGCCTATGAGTCACAAATTCCCGCCATTGCAGCCGTCAAAATTGATGGACTGAGGCAGTTCTACGGCATGGACAACGCGGCCGACTATGAGTTTTTCACAGTCCACCAGCAGGCTGATGAATGGCACACCGCGGCTGAACAAACGCTGATTGAGCAATACGCCGACACGCCCGAAAAGCAAGCCGTCGTGCTGGCAGTTGCCGAAACAGCGACTGATGCACTCTGGCAATTCCTGGATGGGGTCTACGAAACCTACTGCCAGGACATCATGGCTGAGCCTGTAGCCGCATAAACCGTCTTAGATCAAAAGGGAACCGGAGTTCGGCACAGACAGATGCGACTTGGGCATCCAGATTTACCTGGATGCCCGGTTTCTCATTGCCCTGACTGAGCCGCTTCATGGTCATCAGTCCTGGTCGCTCAGTCTGGCCGTTTTACGCTCAAAGCCTGGAGTGTAAACCGCGATCGATGCCCTCGCCAATTGGTCAATCACCGAATCTGGGTTGGCTGTCTGACTCGCTGCGGCCCCACGTTAAATGGCGGCGGCTAGAATCGCCATGCACTCTGAAGTTCAATGGAGCGATCGCCTCGGTTTGATTCGTTTCAGTGAGCATGGTGTCGCTGATGGTACATCGACTACCAGGATCGGGTATAAACGACTGCGTTACAGTTGGAAAGCATCTTTGTTTAACCTGGCACTGACCTATGACTGGCTCGATCGCCGCCTCCAAAAATTCCGATCGCCGTGTGCGTGAGACTGACTGGCGACTGTTTTTGCGACTGGCAACCTATGGGCTGCGGGACAAGCGGCTATTGGTGTGGTCATTTGTGCTCCTCGTACCGACTGCGATCGCGGGTGCCTTACAGCCCATCCTGGTCGGGGAAGCGATTTCGCTCATTCGTCAGGAGCCAACCAGTTGGGCAATTTTGCGACAGGTACCTTTGACCACTGGCATCAACATCCTGGCCGGGTTGCTCCTGCTAACGCTGGTGCTGCGGACGTTTTTTGATTCGCGACAGAGCTTCCTCGTGCAAAAAATGGGGCAGCGCATTACCGCAGACATTCGGGAAGATCTGTTTCACCATGTCACCTCGCTGGCAATGCGCTTTTTTGACCGCACGCCGGTTGGGCGACTGATTACGCGATTGACTAGCGATGTGGAAGCGCTGGGCGATGTGTTTTCAACCGGGGCGATCGGCATCCTGGGCGATTTCTTTTCCATTGTGGTGCTGGCGATCGCGATGTTCTGGCAGCAGTGGCAGTTAGCGCTCTTGCTGACCGTGATGCTGATCCCCGCGACCGTTCTTATCATTTACTTTCAGCAGCAATACCGCAAAGCCAACTACAAAGCCAGAGAAGAACTATCGACACTGAACTCCATCCTGCAAGAGAACATTGTCGGCATCAACGTGGTGCAGTTATTCCGCCGCGAAGCCTTTAACGCCGATATGTTTCGCACGGTCAACAAGCGCTACATCAAAGAGGTTGATCGCACCATCTTTCACGATTCAGCCATTTCGGCCACACTGGAATGGATCTCGCTGGCCGCGATCGCGGCGGTGCTGTGGGTGGGTGGCCAGTTTGTGCTCGGTAAAACGCTCAATCTAGGCCAACTCTCAACCTTTATCCTGTTTGCCCAACGTCTGTTTGACCCGCTACGTCAGTTTGCCGAAAAGTTCACGGCAATTCAGGCAGGCTTTACAGCCGTTGAGCGCGTGAGTGACATTTTCAATGAGCCGATCGATATCCGCGACCCGGAAAACCCGAAGACCTTAGATGCTGACAGCAGCCGCAAAACGGGCGAAATTCGCTTTGAACACGTCTGGTTTGCTTACAAATCTGGTGAATACGTGCTGCAAGACCTGGATTTCACGATTCATCCTGGTGAAAAAGTCGCCCTCGTCGGGCCGACCGGGGCAGGCAAAAGCTCGATCATTCGCCTGCTAAGCCGACTGTATGAAACGACGCAGGGGCGCATTCTGGTGGATGGCATCGATATTCGTGATTTGCCTCAAACCGAACTGCGAAAGCACATGGGCGTGATTTTACAGGATGGCTTTGTGTTTGCGGGTGATGTGAAGAGCAATATCACACTGGGAGAAACGTATTCATTGGAGGCGGTTCAGGCCGCGGCCCGGAGCACCAATGTCGATCGACTGATTGAGCAATTGCCGCAAGGATACGCCACCCCTTTACGCGAACGGGGCACTAACCTTTCAGGCGGCCAAAAGCAGCTACTGGCCTTCGCTCGCGCAGCGGTGCGCGAACCGCGCATTCTGGTGCTGGATGAAGCGACTGCAAGTCTGGATGTGGGCACGGAGGCGCTGATTCAAGAAGCCCTGGATCATTTACTGGAAAACCGCACCGCGATTATCATTGCTCACCGGCTATCAACCATTCGTAACTGCGATCGCATTCTGGTACTTAAACGCGGTCAACTGGTGGAATCTGGTAGCCATGAAGAACTGCTCAGTCAGGGTGGACTCTACGCCAGCCTTTACCAGCTACAGATGCTGGAAACATAATGCTATTGCCTGGAACAGGGTAGTGAGCATTTTCCCCACCAGTCACCCCAACCGAAGGAATACAGTTTTGGCGGGGACTGCTCAACCAGCCTGGTGATCAGTCATGGGTGACCTGGGATTCGAACCCAGAACCAGCGGATTAAGAGTCCGATGCGCTACCGTTGCGCTAGTCACCCGGGTTTTTAATTTTAGCATCCCAGACACAATTAATCCCCCCACCATTTCGGACGCCCCAATTGTGCGATCGTCGTTCTGGGTTGCCCGCGTGGGCAGCCGGGATGGCCTGGAGCCGTTCACGTCGCTTCAAATAGTTGCGTGATCAGGGGCGATCGCGGCTATTCTGGAGAACCATCAACTTGCCGTCAATCGTTTTGTTCAAGATTCATTCCACGACAGGAATCCAACCCGTTTCGATCGCCCACCAGACGGGCGGCGGCACGCTGTTTTGTGGCGATTCCCTCCAGTGGCTAGCCACGCTGGAGGATGAATCCATTGATCTGGTGGTTGCCGATCCGCCCTACAACTTGAAGAAGGCCGATTGGGACACCTTTGCATCCCAGGATGCGTATATCGCCTGGTCGTTGCAATGGATTCAGCACGCGGCCAGAATCCTGAAACCATCTGGTTCGCTCTATATTATGGGCTTTTCAGAGATCCTGGCCGATCTCAAGCGCCCATCACTCCAGTATTTTCAAGCCTGTCGCTGGCTGGTGTGGCACTACAAAAATAAAGCCAATCTGGGCAAAGACTGGGGGCGATCGCACGAAAGCATCTTGCTGCTGCGAAAAACGACCTGCGCCAAGATGAATATTGACCGTATCCGCATTCCCTACGGCCACCACACGCTGAAGTACCCGCTCCATCCCCAGGCGGTGACTAGCCACTATGGCGACGGCAAGCCCCGCGACCAGTGGACACCGCATCCCCTCGGCGCGAAGCCAAAAGACGTGATGGAAATTCCCACAACCTGTAATGGGATGCTCGAAAAGACGCCCCACCCGACGCAGAAGCCCGAGGAACTCATTCGCAAGCTGGTGTTTGCGGCGTCTGATGTGGGCGACGTCGTGGTGGATCCCTTTTCGGGGTCGGGCACAACACTGGTTGTCGCGGAACAGTCCGGTCGCAGATGGCTGGGTTGCGATGTCAATCCAGAGTACAACGGTTGGGCGATCGCGCGGCTGCAAACAACGCCCCACCTTACTGAAGCCGAGTGGATCGAGCGCGATCGCAAAACCGCGGCTCGCCGCCACAAGATTCGGTAATCCACAGTGACTCTAGCGAGAGATCTGACTCATGCGTTCACGGCTCTGGGCGGTACTGCGGTTCAGGTTGCCACGGCTGGGAAAATCGCTTTCGTCGTAAATTTCGCCCACCAGTTCTTCCAGAATGTCCTCCAGCGTCACCAACCCCACCGTACCGCCGTACTCATCGACCACGATCGCAATGTGCAATCGCTGGCGCAGCATTTCTTTCAGCATGTCAGCCACACGCTTGGTATCGGGTACATAGAACGGTGGATCCATTGCCAGCGTGACCAGACCGTTACTTTGCCCGTCATTGCGGAGATGGCTGAGCTGTTGAAGCGCCCGTTTCAGGTTAACGATCCCCACGATCTCATCCTTGGATTCTTCCTGGACGGGGATCCGGGAGTAGCCAGTTTCAAGGCATAGAGCAACCAGGTCTTGCAGGGTCGCTTCACGGGAAATGGTGCGCATTTCAATTCGGGGCTTGACAACTTCACGCACACTGAGGCGATCGAGCATCAGTGCCTTGTTCAACATCTGGTGCTGATCCAGATCAAGCTGTCCTTTACCACCCAAAATTTCGATCATCAGCTCCAAGTCCTGGAGCGATTCACCTTCCGGCACAACCTCACTCTGAAACTTGTGGATCGCAAACTGCGTAATCGTCTCAAATAGCCAGATGATGCCAAACAGCGATAGTAGCTGCGAGAGCCAATAGATTGGGCGCACGACCAGCGTAAAGATTGGCATCACATTGTTAATGGCCAGCGATTTGGGTACGATCTCACCAAACGTCAGCGTCAAAAAGGTAATCACAAACGTTGCGATGCCGATCGTCTGATTTCCCAACCAGAGGCTAAACAGGTTGCTGGTCAGGATCGCCGAAAAGTTGTTGACCAGCGTGTTGCCAACCAGCAGCGTAGTAATAAACCGTCGCCGATTGTTGAGTACCAGCGTAAAGAGGCGGGTGGGGTCGCCCTGCTCTTTAATTAATGCTCGCAGCTTGAGGTTATCCAATGCCGTAATCGCTGTTTCTGAACCAGAAAAAAAGGCAGACAGTAACAGCATCAGCACCAGCACTGCCAGATCGAGCCGAACATCGCCCAGGAGCGGACCGAGATCGGTGGCAGTCAACAAGTAGGAAGGTATAAACAAAATTACAAGATGCCTTCAGGCAAGACTCAATTCAGATTACTGGGGACGTTATTCGTTGATAATAGCTTTCTTACCTGGAGTCTTCCATTGGATCTTGCAAGATATTCGATAGGAGAGGCAAGGACGGCAGGGCAACCGAGCCAGTAGCCTGGGTCACGGGTGCCGCCGCTGTTCCCTCCGCACTCTTCTGCGCCCTCTTCTTCTCCGCTACGCATTAAAGATGCGATACGCTGGACTGGAAGCCCTCACATTCAAAACTACTGCCGATCGCGCATCGCTGCATGACACAACCGACAGATTTTCTCAGCCATCTCAATCCATCCCAGCGGCAGGCTGTAGAGCACTACTGTGGCCCCTTGCTAGTCGTGGCGGGTGCAGGCTCTGGTAAAACGCGCGCGCTGACCTATCGCATTGCCAATCTGGTACTCACCCACCGGGTTGATCCCGAAAATATTCTGGCGGTGACGTTTACGAACAAAGCGGCCAGAGAAATGAAAGAGCGGATTGAGAAGCTGTTTGCCGATCGCGAAGCCCACAGTCAGTTTGGGAAGTCTTTCGAGTCACTGCCGTCCTATGAGCAAACAAAGCTCAAATCGAAAGTCTACAAAACAATTACCAAAGACCTGTGGATTGGCACCTTTCATGCCCTGTGCTCGCGCATTCTCCGATTTGATATTGAAAAGTTTCAGGATGAAAAAGGGCGGCGCTGGAACCGCAGTTTCTCGATCTTCGATGAATCGGACGCGCAAAGCCTGGTAAAGGACATCGTGACCAACCGGCTCAACCTGGATGACAAGAAGTTTGATCCCCGTTCCGTCCGGTTTGCCATCAGCAATGCCAAGAACCAGAGCTGGTCGCCCCAAGATCTGGAACGGGAACAACCCAACTATCGGGGCCGCGTCATCGCCAACGTCTATGCCATGTATCAGGATGCGCTGGTGGCAAACAACGCGCTCGATTTTGATGACCTGATTCTCATGCCCGTGAAGTTGTTTCGGCAGAATGAACAGGTGCGGGCATACTGGCACAAGCGCTTCCGACATGTGCTTGTAGACGAATATCAGGACACGAACCGGACTCAGTACGACCTGATTCGTCTACTGGTGACCAACGGCGACGATACCCAATCGTTCACGGACTGGGAGTATCGATCGGTCTTTGTGGTAGGCGATGCCGATCAGTCGATCTACTCATTCCGGGCGGCAGACTTTACGATTCTGATGGGCTTTCAGCGAGACTTTGGCGATTGCCTGCCCGATGATGACACTCGCACAATGGTCAAGCTGGAGGAAAACTACCGCTCCACCGAAAACATTCTCGACGTTGCCAATCAGCTCATCGAAAACAACACCGAGCGCATCGACAAAGTGCTGAAGCCGACGCGGGGCAGTGGTGAAGCGATCTTTTGCTACCGCGCCGACGATGAGACGGCAGAAGCCGAATTTGTTGTGCAGCAGATCCGCACCCTGGAGGCCAAGCACCCCGAACTGCACTGGGGCAAGTTTGCCATTCTCTATCGCACTAATGCCCAATCACGTGCGCTTGAAGACGTTTTGGTCCGCCATCAGGTGCCTTA
>Ga0070738_10005224_pt1 | contig 14644 bp, 9 predicted proteins | sample Coa_R2_2_FD_66446 | JGI IMG/M metagenome (GOLD analysis project Ga0070738, IMG submission 66446) | Surface soil microbial communities from Centralia Pennsylvania, which are recovering from an underground coalmine fire - Coalmine... | ecosystem: Environmental > Terrestrial > Soil > Unclassified ...
AGACGGCTGGCAGAAAGCCAAAGACGCCTATGCCTACAACTTTCCCTTAGATAAACCCCTGTCGCCAGAATTTGAGAAGGGCTATCGAATTGCGGTGAAATCGGGCGTGACTTTTCGCCCTTTACGTACGAAAGGTGAGGGATTTGAGCAGGATTGTATTAGCCTCTATAACCTGTTTACAACAGCGTTTTCAAACAACTGGAGTTCCACGCCGCGCACACAAGAAGAATTTTTGGAAGAGGCGAAAGATTTACAGAGTTTGGTTGATCCAGATGTGTTTCCGATCGCGGAATACAACGGCGAAATGGTTGGCTTCTGGATGGGTTTGCCGGACTACAATATTCCCCTCAAGCAGGTGAATGGCAAGCTAAATTGGCTCGGTATTCTCAAGTTTCTCTGGTACCGTCGTCAAATTGATCAGGGACGTGTGATTGCTATTTGCTCTCTGCCCGAATTTCGTCGCAAGATGGTGCCACTGGCACTCATTTACCTGGGAATGCAAGGTGGTATTCAAAAAGGTAAACCTTACAAACGTGCCGAACTTTCCTGGGTCTACGAAGATAATTTTCCGTCACGCAAATTGATTGAAGCGTCTGGCGGCATTATCTACAAAACGTATCGCATTTATGAAAAGGCTCTTTAATGGGTCGGGTTTTTGACTTTGAAACAGCTCGTCAGCGTAAAAGCGATGATTGCTTAGTTAAGCATTCTTTGAGCTAATCGGTGATCGCTGGTCGATCGTAAACCATTAAGTAGACACCAGTTTTCTATTCATAACTATCTACCAGAGGTAATGATGACGACAAAATTCTTCCTGCTCTGCATGCCGATTCTTGCCAGCATCGCGATTTCTGGCTTATATCCTGCCAGCCCTGCCAGCGCACTTGGTAAGAAGCATACAAAATTTTCTCGATGCTCTGTTACGGCTCAAAATTCCAGTGATTCCACTGTCCAGAAAACCGAACAAACAGATGTCAATACTGACGTTAGCGAATGGTTACTGAATGAACGAGTGATCGTTCTCAGCAAAGAAATTGATGAGGATGTCGCTGAATCAGTCATACCGCAGCTACTCTATTTAGACCGTAAAGCACCCGGGAAAGATATTTATTTGTACATCAATTCTCCTGGCGGCGATATCACGTCAGGAATGGCGATTTACGATGCGATGCGATCGCTAAAATCCGATGTCGTAACGGTTAGCATTGGTGAAGCAAGCTCAATGGCCAGCATCTTGTTGGCCGGTGGAACAAAAGGAAAGCGGTTTGCATTACCAAACTCACGCATCATGATCCATCAACCCTGGGGTGGCGTGGATGGACAGGCAACCGATGTCGCGATTGAGGCAAAAGAGATTTTGTATCAAAAAAAGCAACTCAATCGCCTTTTAGCTGATTTTACAGGTCAGCCCCTGCAGCGAATTGATGTTGATACTGATCGAAATTTTTATATGTCTGCTCAAGAAGCAAAAGTGTATGGCATTGTAGACAAAGTCATCACTCAATTGCCTTCCAATTCACGACCTTAAACTCATATTGTTTCGGTTCGCTATGAAAGCATTGCTCACGGGGCAAACGGATTTTGGCAGTGCACTTAATCAGGCCATTTGAGCAACGTGGCGATTCGGTGGTGGACTGGTACGAAAGTCCAGTAATCTGGCGCGGTTGGCTGAAAGCAACGTAGAGTTGTCTATCCGGACAGCCGCTCCTGCCGCCTCATTCCTCACTCTCCCCCACCAGCGCTACAACCTTGTCTAGAAGCTGGTAGGGCTGCACAGGCTTTGCCAGGTACTCGTCGGCCCCAACATCGAGACACCGCTCCTGGTCTTCCGGCGTCACTTTGGCTGTGAGCGCCAAAATTTTGGTTTTTTGTAACGTTGGGTGCTTGCGCAGGAAATGCATAATCTCATAGCCATCCATCCCCGGCAGTTGGATATCGGTAATGACCAGGGATGGCTGCAACATCTCAATTTGCTTGAGGGCCGTTGAGCCATCAATCATCCATACGACCTGACAGCCAGCAACCGTCAACAGATCGCAGATCAGCATGGCGGTTTCTTCGTGATCTTCGATGAGGACAACCTGCCCCCTGATCGGCAGGGAATGGGTACCCGTAACGTCCGCTGGCAGAAGGTCTGAGGGGGGGACGATCGACCGTTCGGAGCTGGCGGGTTTGCTGGCCGCGTGGGCGATCGCTTGCGTCGGGAGCCATACGGTAAACGTTGATCCGACACCAACTGTAGAACGCACCTCAATTTTGCCACCGTGCAGTTCAACCAGCTGCTTGGTCAAAGCCAGACCTAACCCGGTGCCTTCGTAGGTTCGATGTAAGGAGCTGTCGAGCTGCTGAAACTTTTGGAATAGCAAATGCTGTTGGTTCTCAGGAATACCAATGCCTGTATCTTCGACCTGAAAAATCGCGGTATCGTGATTTTTGCCAAACCGCAGCGTTACGTGCCCCCCTTCCGGTGTGAACTTAATGGCGTTGCTCAGCAGATTGAGCAGGATCTGACTCACGCGCCGCGCATCGGCCAGAAAAGAATCACGATCCAGATCAGTCGGGTTGGCGTCGGATGGGGACAGTAACGGCTCCATCCTTAAATCAACCTTTTTGATGTAAGCCCGTTCCCGAAGCATTTGAAGGCTTTGATGGGCGATCTGAGAGACTGCAAATGGTTTGATATTGAGGACGGTCTTTCCGGCTTCAACCTGAGAGACGTCGAGAATATCATTGATTAGTTCAAGCAGGTGTTCGCCGCTACGCTTAATGATTTCGAGATATTCCCGCTGTTTGTGGGGCTGCAGAGTGTGGGTATCGGGCTTCATTGTCATAGTTCGCAACAGCGTCTCTGCCATCCCAATGACACAGGTGAGCGGGGTTCGTAGCTCGTGGCTCATGGCCGCCAAAAAGTCAGTTTTCGTGCGGTTGGCGGTTTGGGCAACGAGGAGCGCATCATGTAGTTCCTGAGTCCGCTCGGCAACGTGCTGTTCTAGCATTTGCTTCTGCTGTTGGAGCTGCGCATAGAGCCGTGCTTGATAAATACCGATCGCCAGATGTTCAGCGATACGCTTTAAGAACGTCTGCTCTCGCTCTTGCCACTGGCGCGGAACGGTACATTGATGAGCCATCAGCAGCCCCCAGAGTTCATCCTCAATGATGATGGGAACAATGAGCTTGGCGCGGACGTGCGCCTGCTGCATCAGTTTCAGCAAGCAGGGCGATCGCTCATAGGCTGTTGCAACATCGTCAATCGCTACCACAGAGCCTTTATGGTACTTGATATGACGGTTAGGCAAGTTTGGAAAGCAATACATGCCTTCGCTAACATACAGCACTGACGGGATGCGATCGGACGCCAGCGCCTCGTAGGTGATACCGCCATAGGCCAGGTCGTTAGGGTGAGCCAGGTGTGGCGACAGGGTAACTGTCTCTGGACCCGCATCAAGCCGCGGGACGATTGCCGCCTGACTGAATTCGTAAATGACCGCGCGATCTACCTGGAGTGACTGTTGCACTTGCTGGACGGCTGTTTCAAGCATTGCTGGCAGGTCAATGCTCTGCCGGATTTGTGCCGTCACCTGATTCAGCGATCGCTCCTGTTCAACCTGCTGCTGTAAGGCGGCGGCTACAACCATATCGCAGGAGTCTGCCGTTCGCGATGGTGGTTGCATCGCCGTCAAAATTTCCGCCAGATGCAGCGTGAACTCACTTTGAATACGACTGTCGTTGGGCTGTCGGTGCTGCTTGACAACATCCAGCGCGGAAGACTTGATAACGTCAGCGTCGGGTTGAAGACTCAACTGAGCCAGAAACGCCGCGATCACCTCAGGGTCAAACGTTAGTTCAGTCTGATAGCTGGTAATGGCTGCGGTTCCGGACTCCTCATGCATTGCGGTTGGATGGAGTGCCGCCACCCCGCTCATTGAGAGCTGTCTTGCCAGCAGTAGCCCACTAAACTGACCTGATACGACCACCACAAAGCGTTCAAGCTGCTTTGCCTCATGCTGGGTTGCCGCAATCATTGTTTCATCCAGTACCAATGCATTCGGATCGTTTGCCTGAGCGGTTTGCTGCATGGCAGTGCTCAGTTGATCGAATACGCTACAGGGCAGCAATCGGCTCAAATTCGGTCGTCGGTCGTTAGGCATTGTGCGATCGCGGCTCTCGTAGCACCGTATCTAGATTAAGACAACTTTAAATGGGCAGCGTCAGCTACCCAGCATTTTGATCCCTGCCCGTGGGCAACGATCGCCCGTCCATCCAATTATGAAGCCATTTCAAATCAGATCGGCGCGGCATCGCAGTCATTCCTGGCAGTCGCTATTGTCAGTCTTCACGATCGACCCCATTGCTGACAGAACCCCAACGTCAGATTTAACGGCGCTGTAGCTGTCGAGCCTGCGCGTGTGTCTGAACTGGATCTAAGCCTGTATCAAGGGAAAGCGGTGCAGTTTCCAGTGCGGGCGTGACGGCTTGAAAGGTTCGCAGGGCCGTACTGATGTCTGGCACCAGCATTCCAGAAACATAAGCTGTCAGGGTGGCGGCCAGGGCGATCGCGATCGCGGCAGGATTGCTACCGTCCCAGATCAGCGGAATCTGCGTCACTTGTTCAACCGTAATCACACCATTCTGAGTCAGCAGATTGAGATCGCCATCTTCATAAATTGCCGCAACGCCGCCATCTCGAACATGGCTCCAGACAACGGGATTCCAGGGATTCGTCGAGAAATAGACAGCGGTTGCCTTGACACGATTGGCCATCGCAACCACATGCGGATCCTCTGCATTTAAGACTACAAATCCAGTCGGGCTGGTGGCCTCCGCGACCACACTCATCACCCGTGCAGCCTCGTCCAGCATCTGTCGATCGGTGGTTGGGTCATCATCCGCTACGTTTAGCACCACGCCCACATCGCACTGATCGTACGCCAGACCTGCGCGGAGAATATCATCTATAGCCGTTTCAAATACAGCCGCTTCTACCGTTGGGTCTTGCAGAATCAGGCGATCGCGCTGGCACGCATCATGACTGGCGATTACTGGAAAATCACCAATAAATATGCCCTCTGCGGTCGTATAGCCCACCACTTGCTGGCACTGCCGCAGCACATGCGCCACTAACCGGGTCGCCAGCGTTTTGTGGCTGGTGCCCGTGATCGCCACGATGGGAATGCGACTAGGTTGACCGTCAGGATAAAGCATCGCCAGAATTGGGGCTGCTACGTTGCGCGGGGTGCCTTCACTCGGTTGCAGATGCATCCGCAGTCCTGGTGCCGCGTTGACTTCGACAATTACTCCGTCTAGTTCACGCAACGGTCGATCAATGGCCGGTGCGGTTATATCAATCCCAGCAATATCCAACCCGATTGTTTTAGCCGCACGTTCTGCAATCCACACGTTTTCGGGATGAATGACATCGGTGCGATCAATAGCAACGCCCCCTGTACTGAGATTAGCCGTCGCCTTCAAATAGCAAATGGCCCCTTTAGCCGGAATGCTGTCTTGCGTATAGCCCTGCTGATCGAGCACTTGCTCACTGTGCACGTCGATCGTGATGCGGGTGAGCATATTCTCATGCCCTCTGCCCCGTCGCGGGTCGCGGTTGGTTTGGGTCACCAGTTCCGCCACCGTCGATCGGCCATCGCCAATAACATGTGCCGGTACTCGTTCAGCCACGGCCACGACCTTACCATCGACCACCAGCACCCGGTAGTCGTTGCCACGGTAAAAGCGCTCAACCATGACAATGCCCGACTTGGCCTCACGTTTGGCCGCGTAGTAAGCCGCCTCAGCATCGCGCCAGTTGGTGATGTTGAGTGTAATGCCCCGTCCGTGATTACCGTCCAGCGGCTTAATCACAATTGGAAACTCGATCGCGGCGATCGCAGCCATCAAATCCTCGATGTGATACACCACTTCCCCCTGCGGCACAGGCAAACCACACGATCGCAACAGCCTGATCGTGCTTTCTTTGTCGCCTGCCAGTTCAATCGCCAACATGCTGGTATGGTTGGTTTGCGCGGCCTGCACCCGCTTTTGATGCACACCATAACCAAACTGCACCACCCGCCGTGTTGGCAGTTCCATCCAGGGAATATTCCGCGCGATCGCTTCATCCACCAGCGCCTCGGTCGTTGGCCCCAGTAGTTCGTCGGCCCACAGTTCGCGCAGATCGTCCAGGTCTCTCGCCAATTCAGCCGCAGGATAATCGCCGCGATCGATGAGGCTCTCCACCAGCCGAAAGGCGGCCCGTCCAGCGTAACGTCCAGCGCGCTCAGCCTGATATTCAAATACAACCCGATAGACACCCGGCACAGCACCCCTCCGGGTACGCCCAAAATCCACTGTCATCCCCGCAAGCGACTGCAGCTCTAACGCCACGTGCTCAATGACATGGCCCATCAACGTCCCATCCTTCACCCGCTCAAAAAAGCCACCCCGATAACCAGGAGAACAGGCGTGGTCAATTAAGCTTGGTAATGCGGCGACCAACCCGTCATAAAAGCCAGGGATAGTATCAGAAAACACTTCATCCATGGCTTGCAGATCGAGCTGCATTTCAATTAACTTTGGGCGACGAATGCTCCAATCGTTAGGACCGCGAAGCGTTTGTAGACTCAGGATTCTCATAGCAATCAACCTTGCGTGTGTAGAGAGGGGAAAATCTAGGCATCCCAGACCGACCAACCGTAACAATACGGAGCTTGATCAGCACTAGCAGGCGATCCAACTCGCTGTTACCTTATGATCCAGATTCTTTGATCCATCACGAGGGGGCGTCCTGCGCTCGGTTCACCCGAGCAGGTGAGGCTGACATCCTGCCAACGGTGGAAGGGCGCGCTGGCCGTGCTGGTGACATCACACGCCCTTGACGTGATGGCGACGGAGGCTGCCGCCAAAGCATCAGGGGAATGCTGAGAAGACCGAGAAGCGTCACGATCGCGGCAGTTGTCCAGATGATGAAGCGGTTCGGCCGGTAGTCATTGCGCTCAATTTGCCAGAAAACGCGATTGTAGCGCCAAACGGCGAGCGGAATCACAACGATCCCAGTCATGACCAAAACAATACCAATGCTCTGGGAGCTGACCCACGCGTGAGCCGGAACGTCTTGATGCGTGAGCGCCGTCTGGAGTTCGCGCAAAAACAGCCCAAATCGAGCGATCGCAAAACCAAACCCAATCAGGGCGATCGCGGTTCGCAGCCATGCGAGAAAGGTGCACTCATTGGCCTGGTGCTCACGTTGGCGGTCAATCTTTTGCATGGCGTAGCAATATAAACGGCAGCCATTAAGCAGAGTTGTTCCACATTCTCCCATCAATTCGGTTGCTTATAGCCAGCGGCCTGGTTGCCGGAGACAGCAACGCCATCGGCAGACGGATTAAAATTCTTTTGCCAAAAACTACCCGCGAGGGTGCAGCGCTACCAGCGACGATCGCTCAGGATAGAAAGGGGGTCATTGAGTGATTGATCGTTCACGTTGACCACTATCGCTGCATGCTGTAGAGGAATTCATGCCTGAAAAACTATTATCGATGCTCGAAAAACTTGATTTTGGCAGGTTGGGGGCAGAAGCAGATATTCTCCAGGACGATCCAGAAGTATTTGTGACAACTCGACAGAGTAAAGCCTTTCAGCTATCTCAGCATCGCCTGATTCTTGGACGTAAAGGCTCGGGAAAAACGGCACTCGCCCAGCAATTTTGCCGCAACTATAAGGCCAACTACGACTTTCTTCTGCCGATCGATGCGGATGCCATCCGGTTTCGTAAACTCATCGAAGACTATCGTAAAATCGAAGCCCAAATTGGCGGAACAATCGAACTCAAGAAGACATTAACAAATGTATGGGAACATGCGCTTCTCACGGGATGCATGATATTAGTAGCGCGAAAAATTAGCAGTTTCACAGGCCCAGGCTCCATCATCCACAACTACTTACGCAGGCGAGGACTGCTAAAAAAACGCATCTATGATTTGCTGGTAGACACTCTGGATAACCTGCTGCAGGTGTTTATCGGTACGCAGGGTAAAGCGGTATCAGAGATCATCAAGGCGATCGATAACTACCCACTCAACAATACTGATTTTCAGGACGCCTGCAAATCGCTGCAGGCCTATCTGACGACATCAAAAGGGATCCTTGTCACCTTCGATCGCATCGATACCTATTTTGAAGTTGAGGCGCGTCCCTACGAAGATGATCAAGTGGAGCGCTATGCATTGCGTAATTCGATCGCGGGCTTAGTACAAGCCGTTTACAACATTTCAGTATCACCACTCGGCAGAAAAATCGGCTTTAAAGTATTTTTGCCAGAGGACAAGTACGAGGCCATTCGCTCACGCGACCTCGACAAAATTAAAGAATTTATCTTCAAGATTGAATGGACACCTGCGGAGCTGAAGGAGTTCATTGCGCGTCGGATTGCCCACAGTTTAAATATTCGTGACGATCGCGGCAACCTTCTCACCGATATGCAAAATACCTGGCATCGAGTTTTTCCACGTACAGTCGTTAACAAGCAAGTCTCTCAAATCCGAGAAGATATTGCCGACTATCTTATTCGACACACTCACTACAAACCGCGAGATTTGCAATATTACTGCGCTAAATTAAGAGACTTAACCCTGGCAGAAGAAGACAGCTATACCGTTGTCTCTGAAGACGTTGTGCGTCGAGCGGTCAGAGACGTGACTAAAGAGCTGGTTGATAATTTGTTCATTGAATTTGCGTATGAATATCCATTTCTGAAAAAGCTCATCGAGCAATTTAGGCGTTTCCCAAATGTGATGTCTTACGAGGAACAGTTTTATCCGCAGATTCATCGATTCAAATCACGCGAGAAGCTAGAAGACAGCCCGGATGAACTAATTGACTTGCTGTTTAAAGTTGGATTTGTTGGCGGTATTGTTTCGCTTCGAAACGGGCTGGAGGACCATGCCCCCATTCGTAAAGTTAAAGGAAAAACCTATTCGTTTTACTTTAGCTATATCGATCCAGGCTATGATATTCGTCACTGCGATACGATTGCGATCCATCCGATTTTTAATGAGTATCTGTATTTAGAAACGGATCCGGATTTAATTGTTGGATAGCAAAATTAATAGTCTCATGGCTCAGGCAAGACCTGAGCCTAAAGGAGTGCGAACTCGATCGCTGCATAGGCATAGCATTGTCTGGCGAAGTCATGTCTAAACCTAAAATTTGCTTATGGTGAATTCACATTTTTAAGGCCTTATTCGCTTGCCAGAACGGTATTGTCACCGCATTGAGTAGCAGACTGAGAATCATAAGTGAGTAACAGCAAGACTAACGCCACGTTACGAACATAGGTGGTAGTTCTGGGGACGGTGAAGACGGTTGCGAAGCGAGCCCATGTCCTGCATGAACCACAGAATCCTGTAGATTTCCAAGACGATTGGTGTGCCACGTCTTTGTCGAAACCCTATCACAATTGAGATGATAATCGTCCAAAATCGTCACGCTGTCGCGAAATGAGCGCTGCTCATATCAGGTTTAACCTTTTATTTACAAATACTTAATCTAATGACAATGGCAGCTATTTATCCTGTTACCTTGCATCCAGAAATTAATCGTAGTAGTTCTTCTCTTTGTGAAGCATAGAGTTTTTGATTTGAGGATAGAGCACAGGCGATAGAAAGTGGAGGCGATGAACGGCCTCTCTTCCTAATTTTCGCTTTAATTCTCGCCACATATAATTTTTGCTTCACTCAGAATTGATGGCTTGCTGCGGGTGCTAGTTGCGCGATGTCGCGTTTCTAGTACCTCAAACCTGGAAGTATTGACTGAAGTTCTGCTCACATGGCGGTTAAATGTCTGAAGCTGGAAGGTTTAGCCCACTGATGCGATCACCAGGAGTCTCTGACTCCTCTGAAGAGGCTCAACCCTTGATTTTGGTGGTTGAGGACGAAGCATTGATTCGTGAAACTGTGACAATGGCACTCTCTGACGAGGGCTATGAGGTAGTGGCCGTGGAAGACGGTCGGCAGGCCCTTGACATTATTCGCGATGCTCACGTTAGTGATGACAATGAAATATCGGCGATCGATTTAATTATTCTCGATCTGATGTTGCCTTACGTTAACGGGCTTGATCTATGCCGTTTAATGCGGCAGGACGGCGTTACAACGCCGATCTTGATGCTAAGCGCGAAGGGTACAGAAACCGATATTGTAGTTGGTTTGGAAATTGGTGCCGATGATTACCTGGCAAAGCCCTTTGGTATGCGGGAATTAATCGCACGCTGTCGATCGCTGCTACGGCGTGCAAGTCGGCAACCTCAGCTACCAGAGCAGCTCGTACTCCAGTTTCAAGAGATTGCACTTTATCCACAGGAATGCCGGGTAACGGTACGTGAGGACGCTGTTAACCTATCGCCAAAAGAATTCACGCTGTTAGAGCTGTTTATGAATAATCCACGCCGCGTCTTTTCCCGCGATCAACTGCTGGAGAAGGTTTGGGGCATTGACTTTATGGGTGATTCCAAAACGGTGGATGTGCATATTCGCTGGCTGCGTGAAAAGCTAGAGCTGGACCCCAGCAATCCGCAATACATTATTACCGTCAGGGGATTTGGCTATCGCTTGGGTTAGCATGCCCCCCATCCCGCCGGTTCGTAATATCGGCGGCTTCAGCCGATGGTTGTTAGAGGGACGCCCAACCATCCGAAAAAGTTCTGTGCCTGTTGAGGGGAGGGGTGATTCACTGGGACGATTTGAAAGCGGGTTAACCGTGCCTCTCCCAGCGTAACGGCGCACGATCGCAGCTCATCCTGATGGAAAAAGCTCAGCTCGACGCGATCGCCCGGTCGAAAGTCGCGCAGGCGATCGGTGATCTGCTCCGCACTGACGCGAATACCATTGAACGCTAGCAGTTCATCGCCTGCATCAATACCAGCTGTTTGCGCCGGAGATGCAAATTCAACAAACTTGACCATCTCACGTCCAGCCTCAGTCTTAGCCGTCAACCCAAGATAGGGTACGCCGTCGTCGGCCCCACCATCAGCCTGTAGCCGTAGCCCAAAAGGATACAGGTAGTCATCAAACGGGAGTTCTTCAGTACGCTGGAGATACTGGTCAAAAAACTCAGACAAGTCTGTGTCAGCGACAGACTCAATCACCGCTTGCAGTTGTTCTGGTGTGAACCCAATCTCTGGTTTGCCAAACTGCTCCCACATTTGCCGCATCACGTCATCGAGCGATCGCTGGTTGCAGTGGCGCTTCCGAATCAGCAGATCGAGCAGCAGCGATACCATCTCCCCTTTCAGGTAATACGACATCTGGGAGTTAGGGCTGTTGGCGTCTGACCGATACAGCTTAATCCAGGCATCAAAACTAGACTCGCTCAACGGCTGGACTTTGCGCCCGGGCGTGACCTGAAACCGTGAGATCTCTCGGCTCAACGCTGCCAGATAAGCGCGCACATCATAGATCCCCGCCCGATAAGGAATGACTAGATCATAAAAGCTGGTGGTTCCTTCACTAAACCAGAGCGATGGCGTGTAATTTTCTTGCTCGTAGTCAAATATCTCCAGCGCTTTGGGGCGAATCCGCTTCACATTCCAGAGGTGAAAGAACTCATGTGCGACAAGCTGGATGAAGCGATCGTACTTTTCCTTATTACGAAATCCAAATCGCTGATAGATCAGCGAACAGGAAGCCTTGTGCTCCAGCCCACCAAACCCCTGCGATGAGAGATGCAGCAAAAACAGATAGCGATCGTAGGGCAATCCACCAAACAGATTGGCCTCAACTTGAATCAGCTTCTGAATGTCGGCAATTAGCCGCGTTGGGTTCAGATTCCCCTCGCCCCAAACAGCTAACTGATGCGGTTTCTCCAGGGCGGTAAATTCATGTACCTGATGCTGCCCAATTTCAAACGGGCTGTCTACCAGCGTGTCAAAGTCAGGAGCCAGAAATGTATTGGGTTGATCGGTGACGGCTGAAAGGGGGGTGGACACCCGCCAGCGATCGGGAGTCACAATGGTGACGCGCATCGGCTGCTGCTCAAACCCTGGGATGTAGAAGAATAGAGCGGCCCCATTAAAATAACCGTGCGTACCGTCCAGATGATTGGTTCGTACAGATAGCTCGTTGGCGTAAATTCGATAGCGGATGATCAGGGATTCGTGGCCTTGAGTCTCAATCTGCCAGTGATTTTTGCTTCGCTTCTGCCAGGGCACAGGTAGAGTGGCGCGATCGCCCACAGTGACCGTAAAATCCTGCAAATGTCTGGCATATTCCCGCACCAGATACGATCCTGGCGTCCACACAGGCATCTTTAAATCTAATGTAGCCGTCGTCCATCCTTCCACTTGCAATGTCACTTCAAACAGGTGTGACTCCGGCGCTGGCATTGCCACCTGGTAATGCAAGGAGAGCACTGGATAACTGGCAGACTGCGAAGATGGAGTCGTTTCTAGTTCTGAGCGTGTCTCAGTGGTTTGAAATTGTTCCGTGGGAGACACCTGCTCCAACTCCACCTCTTCTCGATTCATGCTTAATCTGCTCCTGACTTAGCAAGTAGTGGGTAAGCCTATACTTCTACCCTAAACCTTTCCTGCCAAATGCATCAGTTGCTTCATATTGATCAGGTGAATGGCCTGTCCTGTGGAGTCGATTTTGATCCAGCCCTTGCTGTCTAGCTTTTCCATGATCTTGGATGTTTCCTCAACTCCAATATCGGTGACATCCGCCAGATCTTTAAAGGGAATGTTAAAAATTTCTACGCCAGTTGGCAACGCATGACCGTAATTTTCCCCAAGGGACACCAGCGTGTTGGCTAGCTTCACAGCCGGTGGCTGATGTCGTAGCTGAAAGCGGAGATTCGTTTGCCGCAGGCGTCGCACCATGAGCTGCAACATACGGTGGTGTAGCTGTGGGTCTTTGAACAGGGTTTGAATAAATCGCTGCGCTGAAATGCTGATGAGTTTAACGGCAGAGAGCGCAATCACATCTGTCGATCGCGGCGACTCATCCAGAATTGCCATCTCCCCAAAGAAGTCTCCCCGCCCTAAAACAGCGAGTGTCACCACATCTTCACCAGAACCAGATAAACGTCGCACTTTTACCCAACCAGACACGATGAAATACACGGCATTGCCCCAGGCATCTTCCATCAAAACGGCCCGGTTTGCGGGATACTCGTGTTCAACCGCAACCGATAACAGCCAGTCGAGAGTCTCAGGATTGGCTGCGGTCAAAAGTGGGAAGAGTTCACTAAACGCTTCAATCTGCATGAAAGTCGGTGGAATATAAAGTAAAGCGAACAGCAATCGGTAAGGAAAGCGCCAATCTGTAGAACAGCCTCTCCTCTCACCATCATGGCAGGGTTCCCAGCCCTTCCCTTAGGGAGAATTTACGGATTCTCAGCGTAAAGGCATATTCTACCGAATCTGTCAAAAATGGTAGCAAGCTTTGGGCTGTACCAGCGATCGCCGTTAAGTAAAATAACTATCGCTTATGCGATCGTCCCTGGATCTCTCCACGACGATGAAGATGTGGTCGAACGACTGCCTTCAGGCGTTGAAGCCTGGTCGGACGATCACACGCTTTAACTACTTCATCATATCCCGGTTAAATTTCGGAGTTCTGGGAAAAAACCGCCTGACAAAAGACAGTCTGACAAAAGCCAGCAGAGTTTTAGTATAAGCCGTCCGCCCAGGTCTACGTGCCGAAATTTAGCTGAACGGTTGCAATCGCCGCCTGCAGTTTTGGTCGCAACAAATCAACATACTCTGACCAACCAATCAAAATGGGCTGAGTGTGTGCCAGCGTAGCTGAATCAATGTCCCTGGGCGAGAAACCGAGTGGACGACCATCCAGATCGCAGCAGACCAAACCAGCCGCTTGCGCTAATGCCAATGGCCCAACCGTGTCCCACAGCTTGACCCGCCCATTGCAGTAAAGATATAGTCCGGCCCGCCCCAGGATGACCTCGATGACTTTCAGCCCAAAGCTGCCTAGAGAGTAAAACTGGGCTTCTGGAATCAAGTGGGCGATCGCCTGACCAAAGCGTGCCTGATCGCGGTGTCCGATTAAGATGGGGCAAAATCCAGCGGTGGGAGATGGGGGCGCTTTTAGCACGATGGGCTCCGATCGGTAGTTCGCTACTGTTTGGAACACTCCCCACTGGACGCCACCGTGGTAAGCGCGATCGTAAGCGGGGGCATAAATCCAGCCGGCGATCGGCTGATAGTTTTGCAGCAAGCCCGCCATTACGGCATAATCGCGTTTACGATGGATAAAATCTTCTGTTCCATCGATTGGATCGATACACCACAGACGATCATAGCCAGCATGAAACTTCTGGCGTGACTGGGCATCTTCTTCGGTAATGATGCCGTCTGCAGGAAACATTTCTGAAAATGCGGTCGAAAGCTTTTGGTCGAGGACTCGATCAATATTTGTAACGTAATCATCTGGCCCTTTTTCAAAAACCTCAAATTGCTTATCTGCCATCTGTTCTGCGTATTGACCACAGTGACGCAGTAATTGTTGAACACGTTGATCGCAGTCTAGAGAAATCGGAGTCATAGCAGTGACATTACGACCAATGTTGGGGCTAAGAGTGGAATAAACGCAGTAACGATAGCACGATCCAATCACCAACACTTACGACACCAACA
>Ga0070738_10005226_pt1 | contig 14635 bp, 17 predicted proteins | sample Coa_R2_2_FD_66446 | JGI IMG/M metagenome (GOLD analysis project Ga0070738, IMG submission 66446) | Surface soil microbial communities from Centralia Pennsylvania, which are recovering from an underground coalmine fire - Coalmine... | ecosystem: Environmental > Terrestrial > Soil > Unclassified ...
CGCAACCGGCCTGGCGTGACGCTCGAGCCGTTCGCGCTCGAGCGTTTCTTCTCGCGCTACGAGTTCGGCACGCGCCATCTGCTCTGCGCGAGCGACGCCGAGTCGATGCCGCTCGGCGAGCTGCTCGCGCTCGAACCGGACGCGCAATCTCGGCTCGGAGCGCTGGGGCTCGGCTATACCGAAACGCGCGGCGGTGAAGCGCTGCGGGCCGCGATCGCCGCACTCTACGAAAGCGCCGATCCGCAGCGCGTGCTGGTCCACAGCGGATCGGAAGAGGCGATCTTTGCGTTTGCCAACGTCGTCTTAAACCCGGGCGATCATGTCGTCGTACAGTTTCCGGCCTATCAATCGCATTATACCGTTGCGCAGGCGCTTGGAGCCGAAATTTCCCGCTGGCACTCCGATTTGGACGGCGAAGGCTCGCCCGACGTCGACCAACTCACCGAGTTGATCCGCCCCACGACGCGTGCGATCGTCCTGACGACGCCCAACAACCCGACCGGTTACGCTCTCGACGCCGCGCAGATCGAGGCCGTGATCGGCGTGGCGCGGCGCCATGGCCTTTGGATCTTCGCCGACGAGGTCTATCGCGGGACCGAACGTGAGGCGCCGCCCAGCCCGGCAATCGCGGATCGCTACGAGCGCGGCGTCTCGCTCGGCGGCCTTTCGAAAGCCTACGGCTTGGCCGGACTTCGCATCGGTTGGATCGTGACGCCGGACCGCACTCTCTACGAGCGTATCGCGAGCTTCAAGGATTATCTCTCGATCTGCAACGCCGCACCGAGCGAGCTTCTCGCGGAGATTGCCCTGCGCCGGTCGTCGTTCTTGCTCGAACGCGTACGCCGGATCGTTGCCGCCAACTTACGGGCGCTGGACGAATTTTTCAACGCGCATCCTTCGCTCTTCCGGTGGCGTCGCCCGCGGGCAGGAACGACCGCCTTTCCGCGCTATCTCCAAGGAAGCAGCGAGGAGTTCTGCAGCCGGCTCGTCGAGCGCGCCGGAGTGCTGCTTCTGCCGAGCCGCATTTTTGAGGCGGGCGACGCGCACGTGCGATTCGGCTACGGGCGCGCCGATCTCCCAAACGCTCTTGCCGCACTCGACGCGTACGTCGCAAAGGAGACCGCATGAGAATCTTGCTCGTCGGCGCGAACGGTACGATCGGAAAAGCCGTCGCCGCCGAGCTCTGCGGACCGCACGAAATCGTGACGGCCGGACGCTCGAGCGGCGACCTTCGCGTGAACATCGCCGACCCGGCCAGCGTCCGAGAGATGTTCGCCTCGCTCGGAACCGTCGGTGCGGTCGCGTGTGCCGCCGGCAACGTCCACTTCGGACCGCTCGCAAACATGACCGCCGAAGAGTTCAACGTCGGTCTGCGCGACAAGCTGATGGGTCAGATCAACCTCGTCATCGAGGGCCGCTCGGCGGTCGAACCGGGCGGCTCGTTCACGCTGATCTCCGGCGTGCTCTCGCACGATCCGATCCGCTACGGCGTCTCCGCCTCGCTCGTCAACGCGGCGATCGACGCGTTCGTGCGCGCCGCCGCAATCGAACTGGCGCCGATCCGAATCAACGCCGTAAGCCCGAGCGTCCTCGAAGAATCGATGGACGCGTTCGGCGCATACTTCCGCGGCTTCGAGCCCGTGCCGGCACGTCGGGTCGCGCTGGCATACGTCAAAAGCATCGAAGGCGCCCAGACCGGCCAGGTCTACGGCGTGCTATGAACGTCGGCTCGTTCTTTCGTTTCACGTTCGGCATTTGCGTCGTTGCCGTTACGGCGGCCGGCTGCGCCGGCGTCTCGGCGACGCGCGGTGCGCTCGCGGCGCTGCCGCAAACGCACGCACGCGTCGTCAAGAGCTGGATTTCCCCCGAAGCGGCAACCGCGAAGCAACTGCTCTACGCCGGCGATCCGACGGGCGATCCGTCGTACAGCGGCGTTATCGATATCTTCTCGTTGCACGGTTTGAAATACACGCTCGTCGGACAGATCCAAGACGACTCGGCCCCGGACGGCATGACGACAGACGCCTCCGGGAATCTCTACGTTACGGACATGGGCGTTGCGACCGAAGGGCCGGCGGTCGGCGACATCAAGGTGTACCCCAAAGGCTCGACCCAATACTCGCGGTTCATCGTGCCCGGCAAATGGATTCCGTTCGACGTCGCGGTCGACCGCCGCGGCACGATGTACGTTTCCAACATCGCGCCGATTGGGTCGTTCTCGCCGGGCTCCGTCTCCATATTTCCACCCTCGGCGAGCCAGCCTTCCCGCACGCTTCGGCTGAAGAACTTCCAAGTCTACGGGATCACGCTGCACGCCCGCACCAAGACGATCTACATTTCGTACTACGCCGACGGCAGTCAGGGACGCATCGCCGAGTTCAAAAACGCGCGCGGTAAAGCCATCGACTTCGGCGTGACCTTCCCCGAACCGTGGGGTCTGCTCGAAGACGGATCCGACAATCTGCTCGCCGCCGACGGTGCCGGCACGATCGAAGTGTACTCCGAGGCATCGCACCAGCTCGTCGGGCAGATCTCGGTTCCAAACGGCGCCGAGTGGATGGCCTTCGACGCCGCGCGCAAGCGGCTCTACGTCTCGAACTTCCAGCAAATCGAGGTTCTGCGCTATCCCAGCGGCAGGGTCATCGGCACCATCACGCAACCGGGCTGGGGCAAAACGAATTACCCGACGGGACTCGCGCTCTGGCCGCCGCCGCCGTAAGTTCGGCAAAGCCGGCTTCGCGCAGCCGGGGCGCGGCCTGGGCGGCCTGGAGCGTCGCAGCCGTCGTCGCCGTGGTGCACTTTGCCGTAGCCACGCAGTACGACGCCTTCCGTAACGAGCTGTACTTCATCGTCTGCGGGCGTCACCCGGCTTTCGGATACGTGGACCAGCCGCCGCTGATCCCGCTGCTCGCCGCGCTCACGCAGTCGGCCGGCGTCAATATTTGGCTCTTGCGCCTTCCCGCGGTGCTCGCCGCAGTCGCGCTGATTCCCATCACCGTCGCGTTGGCGCAACTGGCCGGCGCCGGCACGCGCGGCGCCTGGCTCGCCGCGATCGCGGCGGCGAGCGCGACGCTGGTCACCGCGATGACCGCGTCGCTGTCGACTTCCACCTTCGAGCCGATCGCCTTTACGCTGATCGCCTTCTACATGGCGCGGGCACTGCTGCGCGCGGAACCCCGCGCGTTCTTATGGGCGGGCCTCGTGGTCGGCATTGCGTTCGAAATGAAGTACAACGTACTTTTCTGGGCCATCGGACTCGTCATCGGATTGGCGCTGACGGGACCGCGCGGAGCGTTTACCACCCGCGATTGGTGGGCCGGCATGGGGATCGCCGCCGTGATCGCGCTGCCCAACGTTATCTGGCAAGCCGCGCACGGGTTGCCGTTCCTGGAGCTCGTGCGCAACGACAATTCAGGCAACTTCACCGGAACGCCGCTGGTCTTTACGCTCGATCAAATCTTGTCGGTCAATTTTATGATCGCGCCGCTCTGGATCGCCGGCATCGTCGCACCGTTCGTCTCGGCACGCCTAAGCGCGTTCCGCTTCGTGTCGATCGCGTTCCTTTTCATGGCCGTCTTTATCTTGACGACCCACGGCAAGAGCTACTATCTCGCGGGCGCCTATCCGGCGATCATCGCGCTCGGCGCGGCCGCGTGCACGGGGCTCCCCCGGCTGCTCGTCGCCTTTTGGGCGGCGCTGATCGCGGTCAACGGCGCGCTCTCGCTCCCGCTCGTGCTGCCCGTTCTTCCTCCGGCCCGCCTGCAGGCGATGATGAACAACATGCATCCTCGTCCGCGGCCGCTGGAAGCCGCCGGAATCGGCGCACCGCTGATGCAGATGTTCTCCGATGAATTCGGCTGGCGCGAGCTCGCCGACGACGTCGAACGCTATTACGCCGCGCTGCCGCCGGTCGATCGTGCGAAGGCTGCAATCTTCGGTTCGAACTACGGCGAAGCGGCGGCGGTCGACGTCTACGCTCGTGGCTTGCCGCCCGCACTGAGCGGAAACAACAATTATTACATCTGGGGACCGCGCGGTTACGACGGTTCGGTCGTGCTCGCAATCGACGGCGATCCGGCGCAATGGTCGCGCATCTGCCAATCCGTGCGCGTGCTCGGCACGTTCGGCACCTCGCCGTATGCGATGCCGTACGAACGCGACCGGCCGATCCTGCTCTGCCGCGGCATGCGGCCGCCGCTGCCGCAGCTGTGGCCTGCCTTCAAACACTATGGCGTGGAGAACCTCGGCCAAGGAAAGTAAGCGCGCTCGACGGCGCGCGGAGTAAAGCGAGCGTTCACAAGGAATGCGCCGGCGAGGGTGAAAGGCGGCGCTTCATGGAGCGTCCCCGTATTGCAATCGTGGTTACCGTATGCTTGCTCGCCGCGTGTTCGTCCAACGGCGCGCTCATGCCGTCTCGTGTCATGCCGAGCGGCCATACCGTCACCCCGAGCGAACGTACTGTCACCCCGAGCGGAGTCGAAGGGCGCCATTGTAAGGATCGGCTGTACGTTTCGAGCTATAAGTTGAATTACGTCGCCATCTATTGCGTCAAGGGCCATAATCAAGCGCCGATCGGCAAGCTCACCGATGGAGTCGACGGGCCGGAGGGCGCCAACGTGGATTCCAAGGGCAATCTCTACGTCACGCAAACGAGCTCGAACAGCGTGACGGAGTACGCCCTCGGCAGCGCCAAGCCGCTCTTTACGTATACGTCGAGTCTGGGCGCTCCCGCAGGCGTCGCGATCGACAAAAAGGGCGACGTCTTCGTGACGAATCTGAGCCCCGCTTCGGTTGTGGTCTTTCCGCAACGATCGAATACGCCGAGCTTGCGCATTACCGACGCGCCGTATCCAATCGACGTCGCGCTCGACCGAACGGGCAACGCTTATGTCACCAGCTACGCGTCGGATTTCAAAAGCGGCGAGATTCTCGAGTACGCGCCCGGCAGCAGCACCGGCACGAACCTCGGCATCGTCACGAAGATTCCTGGCGGCATCACCCTCGACAAAGCCGGCGACATCGTCACCGCCGATCAAGGACTGCCCGGCGTGCTCGTCTTCCCGCCGGGCAAGACTTCGCCCTCGAAAACCTTTGCCACGAACACGCTCGATCCGGACCCCGTGCGCTTCGACAAACGGGAAGACCGCGTCTTCGTCGGCGATTCGATTGGAAGTACGGTCTACGCATACGATTATCCCAGCGGGAAGCAGAGCGATTCCATTACCGACGGCGTCGACGGACCTAACGGGCTCGCCCTCACTCCCGCCCCGCCGCTTTGAGGAGCTTCAAAATGAATAGATTGCTTTCGCTTGCCTCCGTCGCAATGGCGGCAACGTTCGCCGCCGGATGCGCGGCGCAGCAAACGACTCCGCCCGTCGAGACGCTGCCGGCCGGCGCTCCCCACGGCGTGCCGCAACCATCGCATCGTACCGGCGGATGGCTCTCGCCGGCGGCCAAGAAGTCCAAACATCTGATCTACGTTTCGGATTTCGTCGCGAACGTCGTTCAGATTTATCCCGAAAGCGGCTCGAATCCCAATCCGGTCGGCCAGATCACCGACGGCATCAGCGGCCCCGAGGGCAGCTTCGTCGATAAGCACGGCGACCTGTTCGTAACCAATGCATCGAACGCAACGGTCACGATGTACCCACGCGGCAGCACGACCTGGAAGCTGCAGTATACGGGATTCGCATATCCCAGCGACGTCACCGTCGGCAAAGACGGAACCGTCTACGTCGCCGACCTGGTCGGCGAAAAGGTGGTCGAGTTTCCCAAAGGTTCGACGCGCCCGAAGCTGACGATCGACATTACCTATCCGCAAGGCGTCGCTCTCGACTCGAAAAACAACCTCTACGTCTCCTACAACACCGGCGCGCACGGGCTCGGCCCGGGTGACGTCGAAGAGTTCGCCCCCGGCTCGTCAAGCGGTCGCAACCTCAATCTTCCGATCGTGTGGTCCGCCGGCGACGCGCTCGACGGCAAAAACGACGTCGTCGTCGCCGATCAAGGTTCGGGCAGCAACGCCGCCGTCTACGTCTTTCCTCCGGGTTCGACGACGCCGTCCGAGACGATCACGCAGGGGCTGAAAGATCCCTTCCGCGTCGCGCTCGACAACAAGTTCAAAAAGCTCTACGTCGCCGACCCCGAGGTCAACGCGCTGCTCGTCTACGATTATTCCTCGGGCAAGTTGCTGAAGACCATCAACAACAGCCTTCGTTCCGTTTACGGCGTCGCGCTCTACCCCGAGGGCAATTAGGGGAAAGCGGCGGGGTGCGTCAAAGGTCTTGGGCACTGTGAATCGCCATTGGTTAGTGGCCGGCGCCGCGCTCGCCGTCGCGATGCCGGCGACGGCGTGGAGCGCCCCAACCGGCACAGTCGCCCACCGGGCCGCCATGCCGGCCTCGCGCGCAGCGCTCCCGCAAGGCGGCATGGAAGCCGCGCCGGCACACTTTACGGTTCCGTTCCGAATGAGCGTTCCCGATAAGCCGGCAGTCGCGCCGCTCAAAGTTCCGGCGGCGCAGTGGTACGCATGGAAACCCGCTTACGCGTGGCGGCCGAACTACGTGGTGCTGTCCAATCCGTGCCTTCTGACCGGCATGAACTTGCTGCCCCGGCAGCAGGCCGCTTGGGAGAACCAAACGCTGCCGCCCGACGTGACGATCGGTTCGTTCGCCGGCAATCCGGCGCACAGCGTCATCGGAGCGAGCGGATCCGACGTCGCGCGCATGGCCTCGTCAAATCCGGCGTCGACCGCCTCGGCCGCCCCGGCAAGCGGCGTGCAGTTCGAGTGGCAGCCCTCGACCTGCGCGCAGCCCTATTTCTAACTCGTCGCCCGCCAGCACCGAGAAAACGTCGACCACGGCCTGCTTCACGTCGAACTAAATCGCGTCTACGTCGAACGTGGCGCCCGCGTCGTCGGTCTCGATGGCGCGAACGCGGAGTTGCGGATTGTCGCGTAGCCGCCGCAGCGTGTCGCCCGACGGCAGCGTTGCGATAAACGATCGCGCCTTCGGCGAGAGCCACACGGGATGCCCAGGTTCGCGGTCGCGCACCGGGTAGACGAAATCCGCTTCGCCGGCGCCGTCGCACACCGCCTGGACGAGATCGCAGCTCACCAAAGGCTTGTCGCCGAGCAGAACGACCATCGGCATCTCTGCCGCGATCGCGCTATCGGCCAGTTCCAGCGAATGCGACATTCCGCGCTGCGGGTCGTCGTTGCGCACGACCGTCACGTTACGGCGACCGTCGAGATATGCAGCGACCTCGGCTCCGGCAACGACCAGCGGATCGTAGTGCGCCGCTGCGGCGAGGGCGTACTCGATCATCGGGCGGCCGCGAAAAGGAACGAGAAGCTTCTGCCGTCCGGCGCGCGACGACGTCCCCGCTGCGAGAATGACGGCGCGTGCGCTAGCGATGGATTGCGCCGCGAGTCGCGCGCAGCGGCGTGCCTGCGCCGCCGCGCCGGCATGCCACGATCTCCGCAAGAATCGAGAGTGCCGTTTCGGCGACGGTGACGCCGCCGAGGTCCAATCCGGCGGGCCCGTGGATCCGCGCGAGCGCGTCGTCGTCAAACCCCTCCTCGCGCAGCGCCGCGCGCCGCGACGTCTGCGAACGGCGGCTTCCGAGCAGCGCGACGTACGGCGCCGGCGAATTGAGCGCGCAGCGCAACGCCGGGAGATCGAGCTTCGGATCGTGCGAGAGCACGACGACCGGCGAGGCGGCGTCGATGGAATGCGGCAAATACTCTTGCGGCCACGCTCCGACCAGCTCGTGCGCGTCGGCGATTCGCTCGCTCGTCGCAAAAGCCGGCCGCGGATCGACGACCACCGCGTTATAGTCCAAACGTTTGCCGATCGTCGCGAGCTCGGCCGCGAGCGCCGTCGCACCGATCAAGATCAGCCGCGCCTTGGGCGGAAAGAGATATTCGAACTCCACGTCGCGCCCGTCGGCGTCGCAGTAGACGAAACCGATCCGCGCGTCGCGGTCGCCGGCCGCGATTGCGCGGGCCTCCGTCAAAAACTCCCCATGCGGCCGCCACGTCACCACTTGCATCACCGCGCCGCAGGCGGTCCCGCCGAGCAGCACGTCGTCGCCGCTGAGATTGACGTCGAGCCGGCGCGTCACGCCGTCATCGGCGGTCTTAGAACACGCCTCGACGATCTCGCTCTCGTGACACCCTGCCCCGATATTGCCGTAGACGCGCCCGCCCCGCTCGACGGCGATCGTGGTGCCGACCGGCGCCGTGCCTGCGTCGCGCAGCGTCACGAGCGTTGCCAGCGCGAACGCGTGCCCATCTTCCAGCCACTGCGCCGCCACGCGGAACACGTCACGCACGGTGCGGCTCGGCGCCCAACCGCTTCTTGACGTTGGCGAAGGTTTCGCCGATCACACGCTCGGCTTGCGAATCGACCGTTCGGCCCCCCATCGCCGCAATCGGTCCACGCATCGCGGCGGTCGCCTGCCATTCCAGAATCGTCGCCTCGCCGCCGTCGTCGGTCAGATCGGCACCGGCATGTAGATCGAGGGAGCTTCCCAAGCCGCCGCCGGCGATCTTTATATCGAGATGACTGCCGTCGGCACGCGGCTGCAGCGCGATCTTAAATTTGAGCTTACCGCGCAAGGGTCCGACGGCGACGCCGACCGTGGCCTCGAGATTGTGCGCGTCGATAACTTTGGTTTCTCGCACCTCCGGCAGACACGACGCAAACTTCGCCGGATCGTTGACGAACGCCCAAACCGTCGCCTTCGGCACGGCAATTCGTTCGCGCCCGTTCCAACGAAGGTTCACGGCGCGGCGCTCTCAGGCGCGATCGGCGAGCGAATCAGCTGCGATGACGGATTGCCGGTCATCTGATCGAGCACGTCGTAAAGTGGTGCGACGTCCACGCTGATAAATCCACCTTGCGGATGGTCGAGGTCCACGATGGTAAAGACGGTCGCCGCGAAGAGCAAACAGAAGATCACCGCGAGAACGGCGTTTGGCGCTTTCGCTCGGCCAAACGTCAAGCCCAGAAGCAAGGCACCTACGAGCGTGCAGAGCAGAATCAACCCGAGGATCGCACGCGGCACGTGGTTGTTGAGCGCCGCCTCCTGCTCTTCGGCCGTCGTGATCGTCTCGATCACCGAGCGCGTCAGATCCACGTAGAACGGACTGCGGGGATCCCGGCGCGCCGTGCCTGCCGCCATCGTCCAGAGCTCGCCTTGCAGGACGGTTCCTCCGGAGATCGCCCGCTGCTCGGCGCGCACGTCGTGAACGCTGGCGTAGGTCTGCAGCCGGCTCCGCGTGTAGGCCACGACGATGGTGCGAAACTGCCGGGCCTTTTTGGGCGGTAGAAAACCGGCGCGCAGGTAGAGCCCGCGGATTGCGTCGGCTTCACTGACGACCAGACCGCGGCGCGTCTCGAACCGCGCCGCTGCGAATGCGAACGAAAAACCTAGGATAAGGGCGATCAATCCGAAGATCGCAGCCTGTCCCAGACCGAAGGCCCAGCCGGATTTCTCGTCCTCGAAGTGCGCGTGGCGGTAGGCGTAGACGTAGCCCGCGCCCAGCGCGATCAGCGAGAGCGGAAAGACGGCCGCGAGATAGAGCAGCGGATCGGGGCGGTCGAACATCGGTGCCCCGCAGAGATTACCGCTCGACGAGCCTCATGGCCTCCGCCGAGTACCGGTCGCCGGTCGTCTGGGAAGCGAGCCCCTCGAGCTTCGCCGCTTGCTCCTCGCTCAGCCGCACGTCGAGCGCGCGAACGTTCTCTTCGAGATATCGCACCCGTTTCGTGCCGGGAATCGGCACCACGTCGTGGCCGCGCGAGAGCACCCAGGCCAGCGCGACCTGCGCCGGCGTTGCGCCTAGTTCGCGCGCCACCTCGCGCACGACCCTCACGATCTCCGCGTTGCGGTCCGCGCTCTCTTTGAAAAATCGCGGCATGTTCCGGCGTCCGTCGTCCGCTTCAAGCTTTTCGACGTCGAGCGCTCCGGTCAAGAAACCGCGGCCGAGCGGACTGTAGGGAACCAAACCGACGCCCAGCGCGCGCGCCGCCGGAAGAATTTCCTCTTCGATCCCACGCTCCCACAGCGAATACTCGCTCTGCAACGCGCTGATCGGGTGTACCGCGTTAGCCCGGCGCAGCGTCTGCGCCGAAACCTCCGAAAGTCCGATATACCGCACTTTGCCTTCGGCAACGAGCTCCTTCATCGCGCCAACCGTCTCCTCGATGGGAACCGCGGGGTCGCGGCGATGCAGATAGTAGAGATCGATTTGCTCGATCCCAAGGCGTTCGAGCGATTCGTCGGCGACGCGTTTTGCGTTGGCGGGCGTCCCGTCGACGCCGCGGGTGCCCTCCGCAACCCGAAAGCCGAACTTCGTCGCGACGATAACGCCCTCGCGCCGGCCTTTGAGCGCGCGTCCGACGAGCCGTTCGTTCGTATACGGTCCGTAGACTTCGGCGGTGTCGAGAAAGTTGATGCCAAGATCGAGCGCGCGATGAATCGTTGCGATCGCTTCCGTTTCATCGGCTTTGCCGTAGGCGACGCTCATGCCCATACAGCCGAGCCCCATCGCCGAAACGACGAGTCCTTGGGTTCCAAGTTTGCGCTGTTCCATAGGCCACCCAGAACGATGCGGCGTCGCCGGCGGTTGCGGGCGAGCCTATGCCGCCAGCTCTTCGGCCTCTCGCCGGTTTCCGAGCAGAATCAGCACGACCGAACCGACGACCGCCGCGCCGCCCGCGAGCAGATTCCACGTGACCGGTTCGCGGAGAATGAGCGCGGCCAAAACCACCGCCACGACGGGATTGACGTAGGAGTAGGTCGCAACCGTTGCGGTCGGCAGCGTGCGAACCGCGTACGCGTACGCGCTGTATCCCGCCATCGCACCGCCGGTGATCAGCCAAACCATTCCCCAAAGCGACGCGGCGCTCACCGCATGCACGTCGAAGCGCGCGTTTTCGCCCGCCAAGAGTGCCACGATCGTACAAAGCACCCCGCCGGCAAACATCTCCAGCGACGGAGTCAACGGCCCGTGACGCTTGCCGAGCACGTAAATGGAACCGGCGGCCCAGGCGATCGAGCTGAGCATAATCAGGGCCGCGTACGGCAGGCTGGCGTGGCCCGGACCCTTTCCGACGAGCGCAGCGATTCCGATGCTGCCCAGGACGACCCCGCCAATCGCGCTTTTCGATGGCGGCGTGCGCGTGCGCAAGGCGTCGATCAACAGCATCCAAATCGGCGTCGTCGCAAGCAAGAGCGCCGACGTTCCGGCCTCAACTTTCTCTTCCGCCACGCAAAGCAGACCGTTGCCGACGACGAGCAGCAGCAGAGCCGTCACAACGATCTGCGCCAGCTCGCGCCCGCGCGGCAACGGCGGCTTTTCCTTCGCGGAAAACCATTGCAGCGCAAAAAGCAGACCGCCGGCGGTCATGTAGCGCACGCCGGTCATGAGATACGGCGGGATCGTCTCGACTGCGACCCGGATACCCAAATAGGTCGAGCCCCACAGAAAGTAGACGGAGCCGAGCGCGATCCAGGAAAGAAGGTTATTGCGGCGCGTCACCCGCCGTCGTCGCCGTCGAGCAAGCCTTGTCGAACCTCGTGGAATTCGTACTTGTCGCCGGATTTGCTCAAGATCCAGACGGCGTCGAAGCACTTGTCCGGCCACTGCGGAGGGGCCTGGGCAGCGAAGGCTTGCGCGATCAGCGGAATGTGATTGTGCTCCCACGCGATCAAGACGACGCCCGATTCGCTGTCGATGACGCTCTGCACGAGCTGCGACTCCTCGCCGACCGGATACGGCGTCTGCAAGCCGTCTTTAAGTGCGAGCGCGCGACAGAGCGGCGTGACCGTCTGCTGGGGACGAAGACTCTTCGAGATGTCGTGACCGTCGGCGATCAGCGCTTGATCGCCGACCATCGACGCATAGACGGCCTCCGGCGTCTCGATGCCGCGCACCCAAGGACGGCGAAAGAACGGCACCAGCGCGCCCGCGCGCTCCCAGCCGCGTACGATCAGCGAATGCTTATCGACCTCACCGGCTTCGTTGACGCCATACGGCGGCGGCCCGGCATCGGGCTCCTTCTCGCCGTGGCGGACGAGCATGATTTTGCGCGGGGAAGCTATGCCGGAGTGGCCTCCTTCGCCATCGAGCGAAGCGTCGACCTCAGCTCCGGCGAATCGTTGTGCTTGTGAACGGAAACCGCGTGCTGCACCGCCGCGTCCACGAGCTCCTCGTCGCTATCCGCGAAGATCGCGATCGTGCAGTTCATTTCGCTGGGATATTCGCGGCAGTCGATGAACTTGCGAGACATGGTATCCTCCGTTTCCCCGGGCACAGCCGGGAACGGTGGCTTCAGTCCTGCTTGAGAACTTTCCCGCCGGAGGTTCTGCCGTGAACCTAACGCGCTCCGAATTCGAAAAAGCCGTCGAGGAAGCGCTGGAGTCGCTCCCGGAGCGCTTCGCGCAGATGGTCGAAAACGTTGCGATCGCCGTCGAAGAGGAGCCCTCGCCCGAAGACCTCGATGGCTTGGAAGAAGCCGGGGACGCCGACGACTCCGAACTCCTGGGCATCTATCGCGGCGTCGCGCTGACCGAGCGCACGCACGACATGCCGCTGATGCCCGACGAGATCGCGATCTTTCGCGGCCCGATCAATCGCATCGCGCAAACGCGCGCCGAGGCCGTCGCCGAGATACGCGAGACCGTCATCCACGAGCTCGGCCATTACTTCGGACTGCACGATGACGACATGGAAGAGACCTGAGATGCAAGCGCTCGATCTCCGAACTCAGCCGCCGCGCAGCGGCTACGTCGAACTCGACGGTCTGATGGTCATGCCGCGCACCATCGACAAACTGCGAGCGATGCTCCCCGGCGGAAATCCCGGCGTTTATTTCATCAACGGGCGTATCAAGGGCATCTCAGGCTATCTGCTCGACCGCCTCGGAATCGCGGAGACGGATCTGCTCGAGGCGGTCGCGCGCGCGCAGAACGAGGACGAGGTCGCCGCTTGGATCCGCGAACGAACCGACGCGTCACAGTATCCGCAGATCAACGCAACGCTGCGCCGCATTCGTCCCAAGCATTCCCAAGACGAAGCCTACTTCCGCGAAGAGTACGCGGAAACGCTGCGCGAGCATCCGGAACTCGAGTTCGTCATCGACATCGTCGACGCCGACGACGAACGGCGGTTTCCGGGCGCTAGACCGTAAACGAGGCTATTTCGTGCTCGTCGCGCAGCGACGTCCACCATTGCGAGCCGTCGTAGGCCAACGTCCGGGCTTCGCTCGGCAGCGGGCGGATCGATTCGAAGCGCGGTTGGCTCTGCGCGATGTCGATCGTACCGAACTCGAGATTTTCGAACTCTTCGTCGGCCGAGATCATATAGAATCGGCCGTGCTCGCCGAAACGGAAGCCGGCGCTGCGCGGCGTGGGCAACTCGATCGTTCGCTCGACGCTCAAATCCGCATTGAGCGCTAAAATGCGATGGTAGTGCATCTGACCGAGATAGATCGTCGTGCCTTCCACGGCGAGATGCGAGCCCGTCATGTCGGGGCACGCCGTCTTGCTGCTCAGATCGAAGCCGCCGTCCGGCGTCAGGCGGTAGAGATAACGGTCGTCTTCCTCGCCGTGCGCGACCACGACGCGAAACTCGCCGGCGTACGCGGCGATGCCGTACGGCCGCCCGGGCGATTGAAACTCTTTTTGCACCTTCCACGACTGCGGATCGATGACGTAGATGCGGTCGGTATCCCACGACCCCATCCACAAGTTCCCGTCGTGAAAGGCCAAGCCGAAGGGGCGCGACGCCGGCGACGGCCGGCGGTTGAGTTCTTGTGCGGTTTGCATGACCGCACTAAGGCGCTCGCGCCGCCGATGGTTGCGCCTAGCGGCTCAGCGCGATTTCAAGACTCGCTGAATTGAGCCGGCCCTCGTAGAACCGGCGTTCTTCGGGATTGCGTGCCGCCGCGATGGCTGCGGCGAAGTGCTCGCGCGCGGCCGCGCCGTTGCCGCGGCGCAGTTCCAGCTCCGCCTGCGCGGCATGATAGAAGGGATACGCGCGCAGCAACTCCGACTGCTCGATGGCTCCGATTGCCGCCAGTCCGGTCGACGCCCCGTCGCGTTGCGCCAGCGCGATCGCGCGATTGAGCGCGACGATCGGCGACGGCCCGAGCCGCATCAGACGATCGTAAATCGCAACGATGGCGCTCCAGTTCGTTTGCTCGATGGACGGCGCCCGCGCGTGCTCCGCGGCGATTGCCGCTTCGAGATGATACCGGCTAACTTCGGGACCCTTCGCCGACCGTTCCAGCATCGCGATGCCTTGCGCGATCAGGGCGCGGTCCCATTTCGAGCGATCCTGGTCCAAGAGCGGCGTGAGATTGCCGCCGGAATCGACGCGTGCGGGCATCCGCGCCGCGCCCAAATACATCAAAGCGAGCAATGCATGGGTCGCCGGGGTCGAGCCCAACGGATGGTCTGCAAGCAATCGCGTCAGCCGGATCGCCTCGTGGCAGAGATCGGCCCGCACGGCGGCCTGCGCCGACGCGCCGTGATAACCTTCGCTAAAAATCAGGTAGAGCGCGCGCTGCACGGCCGGCAGCCGGTGCGCGAAATCGCCGGCATCGGCGATATCGAAAAGCGGACC
>Ga0070738_10005233_pt1 | contig 14623 bp, 9 predicted proteins | sample Coa_R2_2_FD_66446 | JGI IMG/M metagenome (GOLD analysis project Ga0070738, IMG submission 66446) | Surface soil microbial communities from Centralia Pennsylvania, which are recovering from an underground coalmine fire - Coalmine... | ecosystem: Environmental > Terrestrial > Soil > Unclassified ...
CAGCTGGTTCTTTTGCGATCAGCTTAACGATGCGGAAGCCCACGACCTGCTTGTTTAGGGGGTTAATCACGGTAATGACTTGCGTGTACTGACCCGGCTTGAGTTTGGAGACTGCATCGCGTGTGGTAGGGTCGGTGCGTTGCAATGCAGATTCCGGAGTGAAGCCAAGGTCGCCGCCATTGCCGGAGGTTTCCGGGTCTTCCGAATAATTCATTGCCAGAGTGGCGAAATCGTCGCCGCTGTCCAGACGGTTCATGACCGTCTGAATTTTCTTTCGCGCATCGGCCTCATTTTGCGCCTTGCCGCTCTGGTTGCGGACTTGCGGGTTTGGCGCAGGCGTGACGAAAATCTGGGCCAGATGGTACTGCGGCTCGACCAGGTTGAACTCAGCCTTGTGGTCGTTGTAGTAGCCACTGATGTCCTGATCGGAGACGGTAATTTTCGAAGTGACTTCTTTGTTCAAAACTTTTTCGACGGTAAGCGAACGGCGAATGTCGCGCTTGAAGTCATCGAGAGTAATTTTCTTCTCTGCCATCCGCTGATTGAATTGCTCCTGCGTAAAGGGAGCCTTGATTTCGTTGAGCTTGCTCTCGACTTCATCGTTGGTTGCGAGCAGCCCCAATTTTTCCGCGCGGCCCATGACAATTTCGTTGTCAATCATTTCATGGAGAATGTTCAGGCGCAGCGCTTGAGCCTGCTCACCCGTGGGATGTTGATCGGAGCCGGTGGTCTGGTTTTCGTAATACTTGTCGAGATCGGCATTGTAGATTTTGCGGCCGTCCACGACTGCCGCGGCGTCGCCGCCAGCCTGATGGGAATTGCACCCAAGACTTGCCGCCAGGGTAGCGCACAGTAAAATCAACGCAAATTGAAATTTAAGCTTCAAGCATTCCCTCCACAAATAAACTTTGACTCATGTATGCACCGAGAGCTTCACTTACTCGGCGTCGTTGTACTTGGCGAGGCCGTTGCCGGAGTGGTCGCAGGCGCTGGCGGCTCCGGATGCACAGGTGGCGTGACACCAGCTTGCAATAGCGCGCTATCGAGCACAGCGCGGACCTCGCTAATCGAGACTGCGCCGTCGAGCTCCTGCCCATTGATAAACATAGTCGGGGTCGCGCTCACGCCAACGGATTCGGCCTCTTTTTCTGATTTCTTGAGTGAGTCTTGGTTTTGCGCCTTGATGCAAGCCTGTAATTTATCGGTATCCACATGATGTTGCTGGCCCTGGGTTAGTACAAGGCGATCCACGGCAGCCGCCTGATCTTTTTCTCCTGAAACATCGCGCTGATGGGCATGAATGTAATCGGCAAAATCCCAATAGGCGTCGTTGTTCTGCGCGGCCAGGCAGTTGGCATCGATTGCAGCACGATCGGCCCAGGGATGAATCTCACTCAGCGGGTAATCTTTATAAACAAACATCACCTTATCGCCATATTCCTTCAGTATTTCCGGAAATAGCGTCGCATGCATGCGTGAGCAAAAAGGACATTCGAAATCGTCAAAGTTCACCATGACCACTTTCGCGTCTTTGTTGCCACGCGTCGGGCGGCCGTTCAGGTCAATCTTCTTCATCACGGCTTCGTAAGGATCGGTGGTCAAATCGAGTTTGGTGACGCGGACCAACTGCTTGTTGTCTTTGGAGAGGAGGAAATCGTAGCTAAGTTTCTTGGCCGCTCCCTCCATGGTGATGGTGAGGGCATCATAATTGGGGAACTCGCTGGGTTTGAGCGGACCCACATTGATGGTGACGGCGGCGGGGACGCTGTAGTATGAGCGCACTTCACGCTCGATTCGCCGCGAGACATCCGGCGAAACCGACTGGGCGGAACAGCCCAAACAAATCAAAAAAATAGCTACAAGCGAACGCCGAAAAAGTGCCACCAGAAACCGCCTATTCATGGGAAAACGAGTATGAGAACAACAGTGATTATCTCATACAGATGCGCTTGGAAGTGATTGGAGATGCTTGTTTTACGCAGGAATTGGAGGTTTTTTCGCAGCCGCAATCTGGGCTGCGGGAACCAGCGCGTTCATGGAGCCGGAACGGAAGCCTTCGAGGTCCAAACTGACAAACTTAAAGCCAAGTTGCTTAAAAATACGGACAAATTCGGAAGCCATTTCTGGCTTCAGCACCTGGTGCATTTCTTCCGGCGCAATCTCAATTCGAACAATGTCTCCATGATGCCGGACCCGAAATTGGCGAAATCCGAGTTGCCGAAGCGCATCTTCGCCGTTTTCGATCACCGCAAGGGTTTCACGTGAAACTGGACGCCCATACTCAATGCGCGAGGAAAGGCAAGCCGATGCAGGTTTATCCCAGACGGACAAACCTTCAGCCAGAGCCAAATCGCGAATGTCTTGTTTGGTGAGGCCGGCGTCGAGTAAGGGCGCAGCGACGTGATGCTGTGCTGCGGCCTTCTGCCCGGGACGAAAGTCGCCTTGATCGTCCACATTGACCCCGTAAGCGATGGCGTTGAAGCCTTTTTCCAGGCGAAATTTCTCCATCACAGTAAACAGCTCATCCTTGCAATGAAAACAGCGTGAGGCGTCATTGCGGATGTATTCGGGACGATCCAGTTCTTCTGTGTGAATAATATGCAGCGGGATATTTTGTGCCTGCGCGAAATTTACGGCATCGTTCAAGTGCGTGCGCGCAAGACTCGGAGAATCGGCGATGACCGCCAACATGTTTTCGCTCAGAACTTCATGAGCAGCCCATGCGAGAAAAGCTGAATCCACTCCGCCCGAATAAGCGACGAGCAATCGCCCCAGAGAGCGGAGCTTTTCCTCCAAGTGAGAGCGTTTCGCAGCGAGATGGGAATGAATTTGCATGACCAAAAGAATCCATACTAGAACAATCTGGCGTCACGCCGCAGATTGCCAAAGGCCCCGATATTCGCCAATGCGAATGTGAAGCGGTACTGATTTTCATTGCGTACTTCGCCAAGCGCAAACCGGCGATACTCAATGCTCAACCCGCAACAGTCCCAATTGTAGGTCGTTTGCAGGGATGCGTATTGCAAAAAATTGAGATTGGCATCAAAGCCTACGTTCGTGGCCGCGCTGAACCCGCGCTTGTTGGGATAACCGTAGCCCAGCAACAAACGAAATTGATTAAAAAGCACGGGCGATGTCTCGACGCTCTCGCCGGGGGCTTGCAGAAACGCATCCCCGCCTCCGATGGTGAATGGGCCAGCGCGGTAATTCACCAAAGCCGTACTAGTGTTGATGTGGCTCAAATGAAAGTCATAGTCCACGTCCCACTCGACATCTGTATGAGATGAGGTTGCAATGCGCAACCGGGAAATCAGAGGTGACAGCCTGCGCGTCCCATTGAGAAAAGCGATACCTGTCAGATCCTCGGTTGTCGCCAAGACGTTGGGAAGGCCGGGTATGAGCGCGCCACCAAAGGTAGGATCAATAAAATATTTTTGCGACAATTCCCAAGTGATGATCTCGCGCACCTGCGGCTCATCGGAGCATGGCGATTCCGCGACGGGACCTTTTTTTTGCCATGGAATCAAGCTGTGCGACGGAGCGCCACCGATAAACAGCGTCGGCATTCCCGGCCGATCGCAATCTTTTGCCGGCTGATTCAGGCGCTTGGCGAACAGCCGGTTGACGACGCCATATTCCACTTCATTGGTGTCACTCAAAATATCGCGTTGATCGAAACGGATGATGTCGGGGAAATTATTGATGCCGGTTACATAGCGATACGTAACTTTCGGCTCAATCACATGCTTCCACTTTTGCCCCAAAAACTCACGATCGAAAACCTTATCCAAGGCCGGTGGACGAAGCTCAACTTCTCCGTGGAGCGATTTGCGATTCAGTGAGTCAGTTACCGCGCTGCCGGGGCCGCCCGGGACAGCGGAAGGGATTTGCTGTTGGGTGTAGAAGGTATCACGCAGCGAAAGTGCGGGCCGCAGCGACCAACCGCGCAGCACAAGGGGTAATGAAAGGGTGGGGGTGAAGTCGAAACGGCCAACCAGCGGCGCTGTGCTGAAAGAAGGATCGCTGCGCGACAGGCCTTCCAACGCGGCGTCATAGGACCAGTAGAAAGGCGAACGGCCAATGCGATGGTCCACGCTGGAAAGCTCAACGCTGGGCGCGTGCAAGATGGTGATGACATCGCCGGGCGTTGTGCTTTCAAAGTTCTGATAACGCTGCATGGCGACGTTATAAAAATATCCGTCGGTGGTATTGGAAAGAAATGCAGTCGATTTGACTTCCGAGTTCACTGCCTGGGTAAAGACTTCGTTAAAAGCGAGCCGGAAGACGAACGAACTGAGATAGTCAATATCAGCAACGCCGCGGAAGTTATGCCCAAAAGAGCCTTCGGCGCTCAGCCGCACATCACCGCCGCCCTGGTCCACCGGGGGGCTGCCGATTCCGCGATCCAGAACACTGAAGAAGTTCAGGTCAACAAACGATGTATCACTAGGACGAGCGCGAAATTCGCCCTGAGGCGCCCAGCCGCGTAATGAAAAGTACTCCGCGCCAATTGTTGCGTCCATGCTGCGGTTCAGCGCGAGATAGACGGACTCGCCAAGGATGGTGCCTTTCACCGAAGACTGGCCGATATTGGGAATGAGAAAACCAGATTGGCGAGGGTAACGCTCCGCGGGATGCGTCGCAAAAGGGAAATACAGAACGGGAATTCCATGCAAACGAAAACTGCTGCGATAGATTTTTGCATTTCCGCCAACATCCACGACAACTTTGTGGGCATGAAATTCCCATTTAGGTTGAGGCAGTTCGCAGGTGGTTACCGTACCGTCGTACACAACGTAGTGATAGGGACTGTCTTTCTCGACTACTTTGCCGGCAAACGAGAATGGGTTCGACGAAGTGAGCATGAGGCGATTGCCATGCAGTCGAACTCCGATGCCGCCCGCGACGTGCTCAAAGCGCCCAGTCTCACTGTGGATGTTATAAGTGCCGTGGTTGGCTTCGATGTGTTCATCATTGGGTCCGCCCTCCAGCACCATATGGCCGTCGGCTGTTACCTGGCCTGAGGCGGAGTCATAGACCATTTCATCCGCGCGCACAATGTAGCTCTCATAATCAATTTCTGCGTTGCCATGCAATTTGTAGATGGCGCCATCTTTTTCCTGGGCCAGCGCTTTGATAGTGACTTCTTCACCAAGCACAGCGGAAGGGGCATCGGGAGTAGATTGCGGGGGATTGTCGCTTGCGCGCGACGGAACGGAAACCGCCAGCACGACAATTAACAGACTGCATGTGGCTGTGATAAACAGTCGTGTGCGGAAATTCATTGGAACGCGTGAGCTGCCCGCCCAACGGTGCACGGGGTCAAAGGTGACGTTAGCATGTTGCTACCCCAAGTAGCAAAAAAGCCCACGGCGGGCGCGGCTCGGTGTATTTTTTAATTGCTGATGATGAAAGCTAGATTTCAACCTGAAAGTACTCCCCCTGATGGGTTCCCCGGTCTCGAAGGCTTGGATGCGAGTGAAGAGATGTTTGCCGCCAGTCTCAATGCTCCACCGGAGCGGCCAGTTTTTACGGTAAATGCAGATGAAGAAACTGGGCCCAACCTGTCCGCAAGTGAAAATGAAAATCAATTGGTAGAGCCAGCTGTCGAAGTTTCCGAGCCGGGTGAAGTCACGACGAAAGAAAATTCCGTAGAGGATATCACGGACTCCTGGAAGCAGGAAGTTACGGCCCGGGTCAGCCGCTATCGCTCACGACGCCCCCGCACGCCACGCTATCCATCGTTGCTGTTGAAATTTGAAAATGCACCTCCTGAGATGGAGGCTGAAGAACTACGGGTCGCTGAAATTAATTTGCAGTCCGTGGCTGCGGCGATTGTCCCGCAGCCCAATCCAGTTCCGGTGACGCCGGAAATCACCGGCCGAGTGATTGAGTTTCCACGTGCGACGCTGGCTCCGCCCCGGCCACTTGAGGAACTGGCCGAGCCGGTACCCGACCGTCCGCGAATTTTGGATGTTCCTGAAGCCCCTGCGCCGCCGCCCGCGCTCGGCGGTATTTTGATCGAGGGCATACAAAGCGAAGAGCCGCCGCGCCGGCCGGGATTCGAAATTCCATTACAAGCGGCTTCCATGACGAGGCGCATTCTCGCGTCCGTGGTGGATATAGCCTTAATTTGTTGCGCACTGGTCGAATTTGGCTATATTTTTCTGCGTATTACGCACCTTGTGCCACCGCCTTTGCCGGCTGCGGCCATGCTGGCAGTTCTGAGCGGTCTACTTTGGATGGCATACCAATATGCGTTTTTGGTCTATAGAGGGACGACCCCGGGATTGCTCCTCATGCGATTGCGTTTAAGCTGCTTTGATGGCCGTCCGGTACTCCGAAAAACCCGCCGCTGGAGGGCGCTAACCTCCATGCTTTCTGCGGGTTCAATCGGATTGGGGTATCTGTGGTCTTTTTTAGACGAAGACCAGCTTTGCTGGCATGATCGCATCACGACCACATATATGGCGCCAAAGCCGGCGCAGACACAAATCTCCAAGTAATCCGCCGCTGTGTTAGATTTTTAGTTCGCCCAGTAGTGAATACCAACGCATGTCTTCCATGGAAAATATGAAGCGTCCCGCTGTGAAGGTCTTTGTGGCCACCACGGTCATGCTGACTTTTATTTCGTTCTGGCGGGCCGCAGCCATCGTTTTAGCTGATCTGGCTTCTTCGGCCTATTATGCGGGCGGCGATGCGGAAAATGTCATTGGCAAGAGCGCACCCTGGTTCATTCTCGCGGTCATGCTGTTCAGCTATGCGGTGCGCGCGTTATACATCGAATCGAGCAGCATGTTCGTGCGGGGCGGTGTGTACCGCGTGGTCAAGGAAGCCATGGGCGGAACAGTCGCCAAGTTTTCCGTTTCGGCGCTGCTTTTCGACTACGTTTTAACCGGCCCGATCAGCGCAGTCTCAGCGGGCCAATACCTCGCTGGTTTTATCGAAGACATTGGCCGCTACGCTCACCATCCTCTGGTTTTTTCGGAAGATCATTTTTCGGCGATCTTTGCCTGCATGGTCGTGGTTTATTTCTGGTGGAAGAACATCCAGGGTATTCACGAATCCAGCGAAAAAGCTCTTCAGATCATGATCATAACCACGGTAATGGTGGTGATCCTGATCCTGTGGTGCACGTTCACGGTTCTGCGGGCGCCCATCCATCTACCGCCGAGCCCGCTTACGCCGGGAGTGATTCCGCTTACGAAATCTTCGCTGGGTTGGCTGCACAACACTTGGTTTAGCCATCTCACGCTGATCATCATGTTTGTTGGGTTTGGCCACTCTGTGCTGGCCATGAGCGGCGAGGAGACGCTGGCCCAAGTCAATCGTGAAATCGAGCATCCGAAACTTAAGAACCTGGAAAAAACCGGGCTGGTGATTTTTGTTTACAGCCTGCTGTTCACTTCGCTGGTTTCGTTTTTTGCAGTGATGATCATTCCCGATGGTGTCCGCCCCAGCTATTTCGGCAACCTCATCGGCGGCATCGCCATGTATCTCGCGGGCCCGACGATTCTTAAAGTGTTGTTCCATGCCTTTGTGGTCGTGGTCGGGGTACTGATTCTGGCCGGCGCGCAGAATACCGCGATTGTGGGTGCGAATGGCGTGCTCAACCGGGTCGCCGAGGATGGCGTGCTCACCGCATGGTTCCAGAAGCCGCAAGCCCGCTATGGCACGAGTTACCGCATTATCAATCTCATCGTAGGCATGCAGCTTGCGACGATCATTCTCAGCAAAGGCAACGTCTATACACTCGCGGGTCTCTACGCTTTTGGTGTCATCTGGAGCTTCGCGCTGAAATCATTGGCCGTGTTGGTGCTGCGCTATACCGAGCCGGAAAACCGTCAGTGGAAGGTGCCGGGAAATCTTCACATCGGGGGCAAGGAAGTCCCGATTGGTTTGATTGTAATTTCCGCCGTCCTGTTGATGACCGCGCTGGTTAACCTGTTCACCAAATCGGAAGCCACAATCGCGGGGGTGACCTTTAGCCTGGCATTCTTCGCGATTTTCACCTACTCGGAGCATCGGGTTGCTAAGGAACGAAAAGGCAAACCCGAGAACCTCGACCAGTTCCGCGTGTATGGAAACCAGGAGCTGGGAAGTGGTGCGCTGGGTGTGCGTCCGGGCAATATTCTTGTTGCAGTACGCGATCCGCGCAATCTCTACTACCTGCGCGAAGTGCTCCGCCGCACGGATACCAATAAGCAGGACGTCGTTGTGATGACTGCTCGGCTTTACCATCGCGAACCGACGTTCGGCGGCAATGCGGTAATGGACGCGGGCGAGATTTTCGACCACTACGAACAGGAGTTGTTCACGGCTGTCGTTGCTGCGGCGGAAAAAGAAGGCCGTCCAGTTTCGCTCCTGGTCGTTCCCGCCAACGATGTTTTCGAGGCCATTGTGGTGACCGCACAGCGATTGGATTCAACCCGCGTGGCCTGTGGACTTTCCAATAAGCTGACTAGTGACGAGCAGGCGAGGCTGACAGGCGCAGCCTGGGAAAAGCTGCCGGAACCACGTCCGCGGTTGACGATCGAAGTGTTTGCTCCGGACGGCAGCATGAAGGAATATGCGGTAGGGCCGCATACGCCGCGCTTGCGCCCCCAGGATATCGAATTAATGCATAAAGTCTGGCTGGACATCACGGCTGATTCAAAGTATTGCGGCGCGCATCACTACCATGTAGTAGCTCTCGCGCTGGAAGAATTGCAACGTGAGCTCAATACCAATCAGCGCCCTGAGTTGCTCGCTAAATTGCTCGATGAAATGCATGATACGCCGAAAGATCCAGACAAACCTCCGCGGTGCGATTAGCCTGGTGACACTTTGACAGTGACCTCCGAATCCAAAGTCCGCGTTCGTTTCGCCCCCTCACCCACCGGCCATCTTCATGTCGGCAATGCCCGCACTGCCCTGTTTAACTGGCTTTTCGCCCGCAAGGCCGGTGGCACGATGATTCTACGCATTGAAGATACCGACCTAGAGCGGAGCCAGACGAAATATGAAGATTTGCTCATTGCTGATTTAAAGTGGCTCGGTCTTGATTGGGATGAAGGGCCGGACGTGGGTGGCCCGTATGTTCCTTACCGCCAGTCCGATCGGCTGGATGTTTATCGCGAATATGCGGAGAAACTGCTAAACGAACGCAAAGGATATTTGTGTTTTTGCACTGAGGAAGAATTGCAGAAAGAGCGTGAGCGTGCGCACGCCGAACACCGCCAGCCGATTTATTCGGGAAAATGCTGGAATCTTGATCCCGAAGAGTCGAAGCGCCGCCGTGCGGCCGGAGAGCATGCTGCGATTCGCTTGCGCATTCCAGAACGCCCAATTCGTTTTCACGACATCGTTCACGGCGAAGTGGAATTTTCGAATGAAGTAGTGAGTGATCCAATCATTCTGCGGTCAAGCGGAATTCCGGTCTATAACTACGTTGTCGTGGTGGACGACGCGCTGATGAAAATCACGCACGTTATTCGCGGCGACGATCACCTATCGAATACGCCGAAACAGGTTGCGCTTTACGAAGCGCTGGGCTGGCCAGTTCCGGAGTTTGCGCATCTTTCGACGATTCTAGGCAGCGACCGGGAACGCTTGTCGAAACGGCATGGCGCGACTTCGATCGCCAATTTCCGAGAGATGGGAGTTCTTCCCGAAGCTCTCACGAATTATCTGGCTCTGCTGGGTTGGGCACCCAGCGGTGGCACGCGCGAAATCTTTACGCCTGCTGAACTAACGAAAGAATTCACGCTTGAGCGCGTTACACCGTCACCTGCCGTGTTCGACATGGAGAAGCTGTATTGGCTGAACCGGCATTACATCAAGGAAGCACCGGCTGCCAAACTTATTCCGCTGGCGCGCAGCTTTTTTCTTAACGCTGGATTATTATCCGATTCTTTAAATATCTCAGCGAATGATTGGTTCGACAAAGTCATCCAGCTTCTCGTTCCGTCGGTGGATCGCCTCGATCAGCTTCCCGAGCGCGCTGCATTTATTTTCAACTACGACGCTCAAGCCGCGCTCACCGCGTCAGACAACGCCGAAGTTCTGGCATTGCCCCAAACAAACGCTGTGTTATCCGCGTTTACGACGAAGATTCTTGGAGACGAATCGGCTCAGGCAGGAAAGCTTGCGCCCGAGCGCTTCAAACAAATTGTGAACGAAGTCAAGGCCGAAACCGGAGTCAAAGGCAAAGAGCTATTTCATCCCATTCGCATCATTGTGACTGGATCGCACTCCGGGCCGGAGTTCGACAAGCTAGTCCCCATTCTCGAAGAGGGCAGTCACCTTGCCTTGCCAAAACACGTGCTAAGCGTCTTCGAACGCGCGCAAGCCTTCGCTAAGGCTCATGCCTAGTTAGCGCAGAATTTTGTTGAGAGCGGTTTTCAAAGCCGGACTTTCAAACTGATATCCGCTCACCATTAGCTTTGTGCAATTCACCCGCTGGCTGGCGAGTAAAAGTTCTTCTCCCATTTGCCCCAACGCCAGCCGAATCGCAAACGCGGGCACCGGCAGAACCGCAGGTCGCGATAAGGCCACGGCCAAAGTTTTTGTGAATTCAGCATTCGTCACTGGTTGCGGAGCCACCATATTGACCGGGCCTTCCAGCGACTCTGTTCGCAGCAGGTGAAGAAATCCGCCAACCAGGTCTTGAATACCAATCCAGCTCATCCATTGACGGCCGCTGCCAATTCTTCCGCCCAATCCCAAACGAAAGGGCGTCAGCATTTGCTTGAGCGCGCCGCCCAAAGAACTCAGAACCACCCCGATTCTCGGATGGACAATGCGGATTCTCGCCTGAGAGGCAGGTTCAGCAGCTGCTTCCCACGCCCGGCAAACTTCTGCCAGGAAACCGCCGCCTGATGAGCTGTTTTCGTTCAGGATTTCGTCGCCGCGGCTGCCGTAGTAACCAATCGCGGAGGCTGACAAGAATACTCGTGGCGGTTCGGATGTCTGCGCTAACGCCTCGGCGAGATGCCGGGTTCCAACGACGCGGCTGTTGAGAATTCTCTGCTTCTTGGCCACAGTCCAGAGGCCGAAAATATTTTCGCCGGCGAGATGAATGACGGCCTCAAAGCCGGAAACCGATTCCAAATCCACGGGCTGAGATGGATCCCATCCAATTTGTTGTGCATTCACAGGTTTTCCGCGAATGAGTTGAAAAACCTCCCAACCTTCTTTCGTTAACGCAGGAATCAAACCAGAGGCGATAAACCCGGACGCTCCGCTCACAAGAACTTTTTTAGGATTGCCCGCCACGAAACCACTCTAGCAGGATTTGTAGAACACAAATTTCCAACGAGATCAACTGTTGCCCAAAACCGCCGAAGAATCGCCCTGATGAAATTCCTGAACTTTTGCCGAACCGGAATTTAGCCACCAGGTGCGCCATTTCGTGGGATCATTGGGCAGATTGACGTTTGTAATTTCGCGCAGCGCCTGAAAAACCCACGAGCGGGTGGTTGGGTCGAGTGAATTATCTTCACCGACATCGATCAGACCCGGCACAGCTTTCATCCGCTGCTCGCGAGTTAACATGCCTGATTTGGCCAGACTGCATCCGGCGCGCTCACGCACATCCAAAGATGAATCGGTATGCAGCACCTCGACGAAATCTTTGATGGTTTCATCGGTTCCGAGGTGCGCCAATCCCTCGACTGCCCAAAAGCGCGTTTGCTGATCGGGATCGTGAAGATAATTTTCCAGCACACCGCGCACCCGTTCTAATTCGACGCCGCGATTGGCCAGCATGCCCATTTCCCAAGCCGCAAATGGGCGATTCTTTACGCTGCGCTCGCCGGCTTTGACCAGATTTTCGATGGTTGCCGGAGATTTCGCGAGCTTATAAACCGCCAAATTAATTTCGATCGCAGCCGCGCGTACGCGCAAGTCATTGGAGTAAAGCGCCGTATCCTGTAATACCTGCCAGCGGGGAGTGGAGTGTAATTGCCCAAACCATTCTTCGACCATCTTGTTGATGTAGTCGGTCGCGCCGTGGTCATGGTTCACCGCAGCTTGCAGAAGAAACTCCATTTGCTCCTGCGGCGGCTGTGTCTTCATCCATTCGATGTTGTGTTCGGATAGCTGCGAGTGATCCGCCGCAACTGGCCGGCCCGGAACCGGGAGCTGCTCGCCTGAACTTGGCGGAGGAGTTTGCTGGAATGCGAATGCGCTCAACCCGCAAATCAAGATCATCAAGAAAATTCTAGCGACCGGTTTGCGCATCATTCTCCTCCCAGCGATGAAGCCATCTGCTGAAAGGCTAGGGTTTCCGCATAAATCGGGCAAATTACGAGCGTCACCGCCCTGAATAGCAGCCGCGGAAGGCCTGCCAAGTATAATCTTCACAAGAGGTTTCGAATACCAGCCTCCGTTTGCGCCCTGCAGGCTGGCATCCAGCATGGGAACGTTTCGTCAACAGATCGCCACCAACGTCCTCACGGTCACCAAGTTCCGCGACCTGCTGCAAAACATGCGCGAAAATCGTCCCGCAGACGATCTGGAAATTGTCCGGAAAGCTTACGATTTTTCGCAAAAGCACCATGCCGGCCAATCCCGCGCCTCGGGCGAACCCTATCTCGTACATCCACTGGAAGTTGCCCTTGTTCTGGCGGAGATGAAGATGGATCCGACCGCCATTGCTGCGGGATTGCTTCACGATTCCGTCGAAGACACGTCCGTTACGATCGTGGACATTCGCAAAGAGTTCGGCGAGCAAGTCGCGCACATTGTTGAAGGCGTAACGAAAATCAGCAAAATTGATTTCGCCACCAAAGAAGAAGCGCAAGCGGAAAATCTGCGCAAGATGATGCTCGCGATGGTGGACGACATCCGCGTCGTTCTCATCAAACTGGCTGACCGCCTCCACAACATGCGCACGCTGGAGCATCTGGCGCCGGAGCGGCAGCAAAAAATCGCCCGCGAAACGCTGGACATCTACGGTCCCATCGCCCACCGCCTGGGCATGGGCAAAATTCGCGGTGAGTTGGAAGACCTGGGCTTCCGCTACCTCGATCCAATCAGTTATCAGCAAGTTCACGATGCGGTGGAAGCGCGCCGCAAAGTCGGGCAGCAATTTCTGGATCGTGTGGCAAATACGCTGCGAGAAAAGCTAAAAGATGCGGGAATTACGGCACGGGTTGAAAGCAGGACGAAGCGCCTCTACAGCATTCACAAAAAGCTCATCCGGCAGAAAATCAGCGTGGAGCAAGTTTATGACCTCTACGCTATGCGCGTGATTACAAACTCCGTGCAAGATTGTTACGCAGTGCTGGGAATTGTTCATAATGTTTGGAAGCCAGTGCCGGGCCGCATTAAAGATTTCATCGCGATGCCCCGGCCGAACTTTTACCAATCCCTCCACACCTCGGTCATCACCGAGCAAGGTACCTCCTTCGAAATTCAAATTCGTACCGAAGAGATGCACCGCACAGCGGAAGAAGGCATCGCCGCGCACTGGAAGTACAAAGACGGTCCAGTCTCGGCGCAGGACGAGCAGCGCCTCGCGTGGCTGCGGCAGGTGGTCGAATGGCAGCGCGATGTCTCCGATCCCAACGAATTTCTTTCGACGTTGAAAATTGATCTTTATCCGGAAGAGGTCTATACCTTTACGCCGAAGGGCAAAGTAGTCGTTCTGCCGCGAGATTCTACGCCGATTGATTTTGCCTATTCCGTTCATACCGAGGTTGGTCATGCGTGCGTCGGCGCCAAAGTCAACGGACGCATGGTGCCGTTGCGCCATAAATTGCATAGCGGAGACATCGTCGAAATTCTCACTCAAACGGGACACTCGCCAAGCCGCGACTGGCTGGGCATAGTTAAGTCGTCGCGCGCGCGAAACAAAATCAAGCATTGGCTGAACATTCATCAGCGGGAGCGCGCCGTCGAAATCGGCCGCAAGCTGATTGAAAAGGAAGCTCGCAAGTATCGCATCGCCTTCAAAGACATCAAAGACGAAGACCTGCAACGAGCAGCTTCCGACTATGGCCTGGGCCAGATTGATGACCTCATGGCCGGAATCGGCTACGGCAAATTCGCTGCACGCCAAGTGCTGGCGAAGCTGACCCCCAACGCTACGGAACCGCCGCCGGAAGAAGAGATCGAAAAACCGGGTGCTTTTACCAGCGTCGTGCGGAGGGTTTTCGGCGGAGATAAACACAACGCCATTCGCGTCAAAGGCCACGGCGATCTCCTCGTTTATCGCGCACGTTGTTGTAACCCCATCCGCGGGGAAGCTGTCGTTGGGTACGTCACCCGCGGCAAAGGCGTCGCTGTACATGCCGTAAGCTGCCCAAATGTCACCAATTTAATGTATGAGCCCGAGCGACGCATTGATGTCGAATGGGGCCATGAAGACGAAACTCCGAGTGCCTATCCTGTCAAAATTACTGTTTTCTGTGACGACCGCTTCGGCATGTTGAAACAGATCACAGCCGTCATCGGCGACGCCAAAACAAATATCCGCAATCTCGAAGTGAGATCGGAAAACGGGCAAGCCAATGTGGATGTCGTCCTCGACATCGCTGATTTGAAGCATCTGGAAAACATCATTAACGGCGTGCGCAAAGTACCGGGCGTGCACGATGTGCAACGCTTGCAAAAACTTTAATCAGGAGAATTCATGCGA
>Ga0070738_10005238_pt1 | contig 14609 bp, 6 predicted proteins | sample Coa_R2_2_FD_66446 | JGI IMG/M metagenome (GOLD analysis project Ga0070738, IMG submission 66446) | Surface soil microbial communities from Centralia Pennsylvania, which are recovering from an underground coalmine fire - Coalmine... | ecosystem: Environmental > Terrestrial > Soil > Unclassified ...
TATCTGGTGTGGTACAGCGTTTGCCTCCCCATCTGGCTCACAGGAGCGATGCCGAAAGCCGTTGCCTTGCAGTTTGTCGGATTGCCGATCGTGATCCTGGTAGTCTTTTGGGCAGCGTTTTGGGCCGAGGCTGCTCGTAGTCGCCACGATCTGATGCAGATGATCTTAGGACAGCCTGGTTCCCAGCGAGTGGCAAACCCGGTTGATCGATCGCTCCCCACGGCACTGCAATGGGGTGTCTTTGGCCTGGGCATAGCCATTGCATTTTTCCAAATCACGGGCACGTTCCGCCCACCGACACAGCCCGAAATAACGGCAGAAGCCGTCGCGTCCTGTGCCCAACACCCTGAGCATTCTCCTGTGTGCCAAGGCTCTCTCATCCACACGCTCACCGGACACCCAACGGCTACCGCATTAGCCATGAGCACGGATGGGCGGACGCTAATCAGTGGCGGGAGCGATAAAGCACTGAAGGTGTGGGATTTGCAAACGGGACGGTTACGGAAAACACTCCAGAGTGACTCTGGCAGCATCAACGCGGTGGCGATCGCGCCCGATGGCAAAACCATTGTTAGCGGCAGTGAGGATCGGATGGTGCGGATTTGGTCACTCACGCACAGTCAACCACCACGAATGCTGGCAGGGCACTCTGCAGCCGTAAACCAGGTCGGTATCACCCCGGATGGTAAGACCGTGATCAGCGGCAGTTATGGGGCCATTAAACAGTGGGATCTGGCGACCGGCCAGCTCAAAGCCACGTTTCCATCGGTTCCGCAAACGGAGACACACCTGGGGCCAGTTACGATGATTGACGATACAGCAGGACAGTTCAACCCGCTAGACATCGACCCCGACAGTAATACAGCGCTGATCAGCGATTTAAACCTGGTAGATCTGGCGACGAATCAGACGAAATCAATTCCAACCGATAAAGTCCAAAATCTTTTTGCCGATCACTTCCTGTCGGCTCATATTAGCCGTGGTGGTAAATTGGCTGTGCTGCAGTTTGGCAACAACTTCAACAAATTTGAAACCGGCCTCAAAGTGTGGGACTTGGCGACTGGTAACGTCCGCGCAGAGGGACATGCCGCCTTTGCACAAAACATGTTTGCCGATATCCCGTTAGCGCTGAGTCGCGATCGCATATTTGGCAGTATCGATGGCAAACTTAAAGTCTGGAACCTGCAAACGGCTAAACTGGAGGCCGTTCTGAAGACAGGGGGGATGAGTGCTTTGGTCGTGTCGCCCGATGGCCGTTGGTTGGCCGGACTCAGCAATGGTTTAGCAACGGATCAAAGTCAGATCAAAGTGTTTCGTTTGTTTGACTGATTACCGTGTCTGAGCAGGCTGACTAAAGCGGCGCTGCCATACACGCGTGTATGGCCGTCTAAGATTCAATCGCTGGTGCCGCCAGGATCCAGCGTACACCGTAAGGTTAGGGAATACGTTTGCCCTAATGCTGGTTTGCCGCTGGTCTTAATGACACAGACCTGAATCGAGCCGACATAAAGAACGACATCAAGGCTGGAAGTAGCCCCGACACAGGTGACCCCAAAGCGCCACTCGCGGTAGAGACAGAATTCAACCAGGCTCTGTATCCTATTAGCTGGCTGCAGCGTTAGCCTGTCCATTGAGAGCAAGCATTTTCTATGAAATACATCCGCCTTGGTAAGACTGGACTCAAAGTTTCGCGCATTTGTCTCGGTACTATGACCTATGGCAGTCCAAAATGGCGGGAATGGGTGTTGCCGGAGGCAGAGAGCCGTCCATTTATTGCCCGATCGCTGGAAGCCGGTATTAATTTCTTTGATACCGCCGATATGTATTCCCGTGGCGAAAGCGAAGCCGTGTTAGGACGAGCTTTGAAGGAACTGGCCAAACGCGAGCAGGTGGTCATTGCCACTAAAGTATTTAATCCCATGAGCGATGACCCCAACGATCGCGGGCTGTCACGCAAGCACATCTTCGATAGCATTGATGCGTCATTACGGCGGCTACAGACCGATTATGTTGACCTGTACCAGATCCATCGCTGGGATGACCAGACGCCCATTGGGGAAACGCTAGAAGCCTTGCATGACCTGGTGAAGGCAGGAAAAACCCGCTATATTGGTGCATCCAGTATGTATGCGTGGCAGTTTGCTAAAGCCCTGTACCTGGCCGATCTACATGGATGGACACGCTTTGTCTCAATGCAGAACCACTACAACCTGGTTTATCGCGAGGAAGAGCGCGAGATGCTACCACTGTGTCGAGCAGAAGGGATTGGGGTGATTCCCTGGAGTCCATTGGCACGCGGTTTTTTAGCAGGCAACCGCCAGAAAGAAACAAAAGGGGAAACCATTCGAGCCAAGACCGATGACTTTGCCCACCAGCTTTATTATCAGGATTCTGACTTTCAGGTGGTCGATCGCGTGGTTAAAATCGCTCAACAGCGGGGTGTGGCTCCGGCCCAGGTGGCACTGGCATGGTTGCTACACCAACCGGGAGTCACGGCTCCGATCATTGGTGCCAGCAAAATGAATCATCTGGAAGATGCGTTGGCGGCCCTGGAGATTGAGCTTACAGAAGCCGAGTGTCGGCAAATGGCCGAACCATACCAACCGCATCCAGTGCTGGGACATGGCTAATGTGAATGAGTGCTGAAAGTAGCCCAGCAGTTGTCATTTCCAGCTATCCTGGCTGACTAAAACGGGGTAAACATGCGGCGATCGCGCCTGGAATGGATGAGGCGCGATCGCGGGACAAACACTCTAAGTCAACTAGGCCCGCTGGCGCAGGCTCGATCAATGTCCGGTCTAAGCGAACGTAACCGCACCGAAGATATCAACAGTATCTCCTGGCACCCCGGTCGCCTGCGTTGCCTGATTCCCAAGGAAGGTCAACCCGGTTGCAGTAACGCTGCCGAGTCCTGGAAATGCCCCATCAAAGATCGCGCCGCCTTTGCCACCCGTTGTATTGTTGGTGAAGCTGCTGTTCGATATGTTGGCAGTGCCATTATCAAAAATCGCACCACCACCAAATGCTGCCTGATTCTGGCTAAAGCTACTGCCGCTCAAGGTCAACGTACCGGAATTGGCGATCGCGCCACCCATCCCATTGGGGCTGATGTTGCCGATGAAGTTAGTCCCTGTGACGGTGACCGTGCCGCCGATATTTTCGAGTCCACCGCCATTGCCACCAGTATTGCCGCTGAGGACACTGCTGGAGAGCGTTACGGTTCCCATGTTGTTGAAGATGCCCCCACCGCCCAGATCGGCAGTGTTACCGCTGATGATATCGTTGATGATTGTCAGGACACCCTGGTTATAGATGCCCCCACCAAAGTTGTTGTACCCGCTGGAACCATTGGTAATATTCAACCCTGTAATGGTCACGTTTGCATTCACACCGATGTTAAAGTCACGGGACTGGTGGTTACCGCTAATCGTCAATTGGTTAGCCCCAAGTCCTTGGATCGTCAGACTCTTGTTGATGGCTAGTTCGCCCAATGTCAGCGTGATTGTGCCAGCCGTCAACGCTGGCGCAAAATTAATGGTTTCACCGCTGATCGCGCCTGCAATGGCGTTGCGGAGCGAGAGATGACCAGCACTGAAATTGCCATCGTTGGTATCGAGCAGTGTATCAACGGTAGCGACAAAGGTGCCGAAGGTATCGGTGTTATTGGTCAGGCTGCCGTCGGCACCTGCCGAAGTATTGCCTGAGAAGGACAACCCTAGCGCCGTTGCGGTCGCACCGTGAGCATTGTCGTTATAGATTGCCGCACCTAAACCAGCATGGTTGTTGGTAAAGCTGCTGTTCGTCACGTTCAGCGTACTGGTGTTATTGTTCAGGACGGCACCGCCAAAACCACCGCCTGCACTGTTGCCCGTGAAAGTGCTGCCTGTGATCATCACTTTTCCGTTGGCAGCACCAACGACCGCCCCACCAAAACCACCAGTGCCTGTGTTGTTCGTAAAGGTGCTATTGACAATTGCCAGGGTATTCAAACTCTCAATGGCACCCCCATTAACGGCGCTGTTACCCGTGAAAGTGCTGTTGGTAATAGTCGCCGTACCCGCGTTCAGAATTGCGCCGCCAGCGCCGGTGAGTGCCGTGTTGTTCGTAAAGGTATCGCCACTGGCAATTAACGTGCCATTGTTGAAAATGCCGCCACCATTCGCAGCATTTGTGGAAGCAGCGTTATTAGTCAATGCGCTGTTGTTCAGCGTTAGTTTGCCATTGTTGAGGATGCCACCACCATTCGTAGTGCTGAGTCCGTTGGCGATCGTGAGACCTGAAATCGTCACGGATGCGCCAGTTTCGATCACAAAATCTTGCAGCTTGTTGTTGCCGCTAACGGTAACATTTGCTCCAGTGCCGTTGATGGTAAGGTTTTTGGCCGTAATATCCAGATCGGCTGAAGTCAGCGTAATTGTGTGAGTGCCTGTGCCCAGATTGAAATTGATGATGTCTACGGTCTTGGGATTCTTAACGCTATCAGCATTGGCATTTAAGATGGCCTGTCGCAACGACCCGGCACCGTGATCGTTAACATTGGTGACGGTGAAGGTATGGGTCGCCTGACTGGAACCCGAAAAGGATTTCACCGATTGCGTTGTCAGATTAAGCGGATTCACAGTCTGCAAAATCGTTGACTGCAAATTGTTGCTCAGTGTTGTGGTGAGTGGCGTAGCGGTCAGTTGATGTGTGTTCATTGTCTTTTCCTAAATCGGTAGGGGGTTCTGTGGGATTACACGGTTGCTTGTGGCGCATTATGCAGATCGCACCCACTACCTACCGTTCTTTTGGAGTAGATTCTCTGTTAGGCTACAACCAGCCACCTGCCAGCCATCACGGCCCAGTGCTTCACTCAACTGATTGAATCGATGCGTTCTCGCCACACTCTCATGGACCTTTTTTCGACCTTTCTGCAATTTGAGGACGATCGCGTTAGTCGGTGGGTCACAGACTCACAGTTACGTCGAAGTATGAACGGTGTCCTGGCACAGATGCCCGATGCGCCATCGACCGAGTCTTTCTGGGCGACCTACTGGAGCAAAGGCTGGCATGCTCAAACGGCTCTCGCCGCATCGCACCTGGCAGCGTACCTGCAAGAAACCTGTTACTGGGTTGCCCAAAAGGCCGTAAGCCGGGCACCATCCTCGCAGTTTAAGCTACCGGATTATTTTCAGATTGCGATCGCGGCGCTGCCCAAGATTTTGCGCGGGTTCGACCCAGACGGCATTGCCACGCTCAAAACCTTCGCAACAACGGCATTCAGCAATGTCATTCGCGATGCTCTGCGCCAGCGACGTGAAATTGATGTTTCCAGCGATTGGGGAGTGCTCCTCAAAATCAGTCGGAAGCGCTTGCGAGAAGCCTTGCAGCACGCCGGGTTCAGTACTGAAGCGATCGACCGCTACCTTTTGGCCTGGGTGTGTTTTGAAGCGGTCTACATTCAGATGAAACCCGCGAAGATGCGCCAGCTTCAACGCCCCGATCCCGCCACCTGGGATGAGATCGCTCGGCTCTATAATTGTGATCGCCCCGACCAGCGATCCGCACCAGAAGCAGACTGTACGCCAGCGGTACTAGAAAAATGGTTACTTGATTGCGTCAAGCACGCGCGTACCTATCTTTATCCTGCGGTGGCCTCACTAAATGCGCCTCAAGCAGGACAGGAAACGGGCGAACTGCAGGATCAGGTGCCGGACGATCGCGCCGATTCGTTATTAGCACCGCTCATTACTGAGGAAGAACTGGCAGAGCGGCAGGCGCAGCAATCGCAGGTTTCGGCTGTGCTGACGAATGCTCTGGCGCAACTGGATGAGCAAGCAAACACCATGATGCAGTTTTACTATCGGGAAAGGTTGACCCAACAGCAGATCGCAGCCCAGCTTGGGATACCTCAATACACCGTTTCGCGTCGCCTGTCGAAAATTAGAGAAGCGCTTTTGCTGGCGTTAGCAAAATGGGGTCAGGAGACACTGCATATTTCAACCACATCCAACGTGTTGAAACATATGAGTACTGTTTTGGAGGAGTGGCTGGAGGGTTACTACCGCCCTGCACCCCACGATTCCGCAAAGGAGTCCCTATGACGTTGCCGTGTGTTCCGCCAACCCAATTAGTGTTAGAAATTCCGGCTGCAATTCAGGAAGAGTCCTGGCAGCAAAGCCAGTTGTGTTCGACTCCGCAAGGATGCTGGACGGCCTACTTAAATCAGATGTGCCTCAAAACCTTACTTCCCTGGCTTCAGGAAGAGATTCCCGAAGCCGCTATCTGGTTGAATGGTGGAGCGATCGCGTCTGGCTGGGACGTTGTAAACGGTAGTGCCATCACTATCGCTACCCAACGCCTGGTGTTGATTCCGGACAAGTCGCTGGAGGCAGATGAACTTCGCGTGCCTCAGGAGTGGATCGATACGCCCCGCTGGGCAGGCGATTACTACCTGGCAGTGCAGGTCAACCCTGAAGGTGATTGGCTGCGGGTTTGGGGTTACACCACTCATGAACAGCTTAAAACGCAGGGTCACTATGATGCGGACGATCGCACCTACTGTCTGAATGCCACGCAGTTGGTAGACGACCTGAACGCCCTCTGGGTCGTGCGCCAGCTTAATCCCAATGAGCCAACCCGCGCCGCGATCGCGCCCCTGGTAGCTGTACCCGATGTGCAGGCAGAGAACCTGCTCCAGCGTCTTGGCAACGCTGCGATTAGGGAGCCACGATTGGCATTGCCCTCTGATCTGTGGGGTGCGCTGCTGGAGCGAGAAGACTGGTTGCCGCAACTGGTGCGCCTGCGGCAGGGTGAATCACCGGCCGAACAGCCTGCCGTAGCAAACGTGAATCTGCTCCCAATCAATCTCAGTCAGTGGTTTCAGCAGGTGTTCGACGAAACCTGGCAGGCGATCGAGATGCTGGTAAACCCCGATTCTCCCCTTGCCTTCAACGTACGCAAAGCACAGGCACCCACCGAAACGCTGATCCGACGAGTCAAACAAGTGCGCGTACAAACGCAGACAGTCGATCAGCGGTTGCTGTTGGTCTTGACGCTCGGTGAGGAAACTGACGGCAGAATCGGAGTGCAGGTGCAACTCTATCCGGTTGACGGCGATCGCCTGCCCGTGACGCTGAGACTGGCAATGCTGTCGGCGACCCGAACCGTCGTCCAGTCGGTGCAGGCACGCGAACAGGATGAATACATTCAACTGAAACGCTTTAAGTGCGCCCCCAGAACCCGGTTTGAGCTACAGATTGTGCTGAGTGAGTTTTGCTTTCGAGAGGAGTTTGTCAGTTAGCCATGAGTCAACTAGTCGTCCTCAATTTGGGCAAAGGCAATTGGCAGCACGGCTTTCCTACAGCGATCGCGCAGCTCTGGCAGCAGAACCAGACGGTGCCAATCCAGTTTACAGGGGCACTGCCGCCCGCTCCTGAACTCGAAGCGCTGTATGAACGCTGGCAGCGGCTATACGAGGCCCTTGCCTCTGGCATCAACTGGCGAAGGACTCGTACCCCACAGCCAGAATTTGAGCTGGATGATGCCGATGTCACTCAGGTTTCCAGAGCCGATTTCGCGCACCTTTGTCAGGACTTGCAGCAGCAGCTCAACCGCTGGCTCAATGCCGAGTCGTTTCGCAAGATTGACCAAAAGCTGCGCACCCACCTGACGCTGATCGACGAGATCCGTGTGGTCATCACGGCAGAAAGCGATTCTGTGTTGCAGTTACCCTGGTGTCTCTGGCACTTTTTTGACGATTACGCCAGAGCCGAGCTAGCGCTCAGTCCACCAGACTACATGCGATCGCTGCAAATAGCCCCAACCAAGCCCCAACGTCGTATCCGCATTCTGGCAATTCTGGGTGATCGCCAGGGGATCGATACGGCTCAGGATCAGGCGATTCTCCAGCAATTGCCCGATACTGACCTCACGTTTTTGGTAGAACCCAGTCGATCGCAGATCACGCAGCAGCTTTGGGAAGACCGTTGGGATGTGCTCTTTTTTGCGGGACACAGTTCCAGCCAGGAACACGGGCAAATCCAGGTCAATCCGACTGAAGCGTTAACGATCGACCAGTTAAAGTATGGCCTGCGTAAGGCAATCGAGCAGGGATTGAAGCTGGCAATCTTTAACTCCTGCGATGGGCTGGGGCTGGCGCGCGCCCTGGCCGATCTGCACCTGCCGCAGGTGATTGTGATGCGGGAGCCCGTGCCCGATCGCGTCGCTCAGGCGTTTCTCAAGCACTTTCTGGCGGCATTTTCTCAGGGGCGATCACTCTATCTGTCTGTGCGAGAAGCGCGCGAAAAACTGCAAGACCTGGAGAGTGACTTTCCCTGTGCCACCTGGCTACCCGTCATCTGCCAGAACCCGGCTGAACTGCCGCCAACGTGGCAAGACTGGTGCGGAAAACAACCGGCACGCGTTCGGCTCCCCACCCGCGCCGACATGCGAACCATTCTGCTCAGCAGCATCGTGATCACAGGACTGGTGATGGGAGTCCGCTGGCTGGGCTTCCTGCAACCAGCCGAACTATGGGCGTTTGACCAGCTCATGCGTCTGCGGCCAGCCGAAAAACCAGATGACCGGTTACTCGTCGTGACCGTAAATGAAGCTGACATTGCGGCCCAGGGCAACGAGCCGCGGCGGGGATCACTCTCCGATCGCACCTTGGAGCGACTGTTAGAAAAACTGGACTCGTTGGCACCCGCCGCGATCGGGCTGGATATCTACCGTGATTTTCCGGCCACACTACCTGCCCTGGCACAACGATTGAAGCAGAGCGATCGCGTATTTACACTGTGCAAACGTCCTGATTCCAAAGATGATCCAACGGGTGTCTTACCGCCCCCGGAACTCCCCACAGCCCGTCTGGGCTTCAGCGATTTTATCGAAGACGCGGATGGGGTGCTGCGCCGTCATCTGCTGCTGTTGTCTGCCAATACCGCCTCGCGCTGCACGCCCACTCAGGCTTTCAGCGTACAGATGGCCTTTCATTATTTGCATGAGCACAATATCACGGCTGGCTTCACCACCACCAACGATCTGATATTGGGCACGCACGTCTTTCCACACCTGACTGCTCGCACTGGTGGCTATCAGTCGGCAGACACGCGAGGTAGCCAGGTCTTGCTCAACTACCGCGCTACGTCATCGCCGCGCGGTTTAGCTCAACAGGTGACGCTGACACAGGTTCTGACCGGACAGATCAATCCCGCAGCCGTCCGGGGGCACATTGTCTTAATTGGTATCGTCACCAATACCAGCGGTGATTACTGGTCTACGCCGTATGGCACGGCGTTCTCACAACAGGTGCCAGGGGTATTTGTCCAGGCACACATGGTCAGCCAACTGCTGAGTGCCGCGATCGACCAGCGACCACTCCTCTGGGTCTGGTCAGCGATGGGTGAAAGCCTCTGGGTTGGCCTTTGGGCGCTGATTAGCGGAACGGTGATCTGGTGGTTTCGGCGGTTTCGCCACCGCACGATCGCGATTAGCCTGTCGCTGGGAACAATCACAGGTTTCTGTTTTATACTGCTTCTGCACGGTGGATGGGTGCCACTACTGCCAGCCCTGCTGGTTTGCCTCGCTACAGGTGGTCAGGTGAGTTATTTGCAGGCTCGCCTCCCGCAACAGCCCTAATGTGGAGTTATCGATGAAACGGATACGCGTATTCCCCTCTAACCACGCCCGATCGCCCCTTACCCTGAGGTTGACCAGGCTTGCAGCCGTCAGCGTTGCGATCGCCGTGCTCCTGCCTCCGTCCATGCTCCTGTCCATAGCAGCACCCGCTCCCGCCAAACTTCAGTTCGCCCCTCCAGGCTTACCAGAAGATCCAGGGGAACCGGAAGGGCGGGGCCGAGGCGGAGCCAGCCGGATTCCAACGTGTAAGCCGTATCAAACCTTCACGGCGCTGGTTCCAGTGGCCAAAAATAAGACCAGTGAATCGCTGTGGGGACTGACTACGCTCGATCGCCCCACCTTCTGGTTTTACCTCCCCCAACCGCTGGCGGCGGGTATGCCAATCAAATTCGTATTGCAAGACCAGGACGATAATCTGGTCTACGAAACCACCCTGGACGGGCCGACACCAGCGGGCATCATTCGGGCGGCGCTACCCGCGACAGCCGTTCCTTTACAGGCAAAACGGACTTACCACTGGGGAGTCTCTGTCCAGTGTGACCCAGCGGATCCAAATGCGATCGTGTGGCTTAAAGGGGCTATCCAGCGGGTATCTCTCCCTGCGGATGTGCAACAGTCTCTCTTGGCGGCCAAAACGCCCCTCGATCGCGCGACCTTATACGCAAAATATGGCATCTGGTTTGAGGCGTTGACCGCTTTAGGCGATGCGATGCAACCGCACAGCACTGGCGATCGAGCCGTCGCCACAGCCTGGAGCGATTTGCTCCAGCAAGGACAGCTTGGCGATATAGCCAAAGCGTCGATCGCGCCCTGCTGCCTGCTCAAGTGAGGTCGCAGGCTAATCCCATTTCACTACAGCAATCCTGAATCATTTGTGAAAAGAAGAGAGTTGTGAAAGGTTTCCCTGCGGGAAAGCCTTTTCACAATCCAAATAGGATCGCTATATGTGCACGCTACCGATCCAGATTCCCCCACCAATGGCATCCCTGATTCAGTAATCGTGTTCCCAGAGTAGTGCAGCGCCAAACTGAAAAATTAGGGGTTTATTCGACACGGAGACCGCGGGACACGGTAAGACGGAGCAATCCAGATGTTGCTGTTTCCCCTCCCCACGTCTCCGCGTCAGCTTAATTCACAACAGCTCAGTCGTCTGATCCAGCCAATGCCAAACCTGCTCCGCCCCAACCCTTCCAAGTTTCCAGGGATACGCCAACTCATCGAAAACAGCAGGCACCCGATCTGAAATCGCCGCCACCCCACATTGCCCAAGCACCAGGTACCCGATCACCCCAGCAATGCGAAGCGCTGTAACGCCACCCCACGTTAGCTCCTTCTGGAGGGGGTTTGGGGGACGCAGCCGTCCCTCAGATTGGGGGTTTGGGGGCCAGCCCCCAAGGGTCGGATTCCCCAGACTTGTGCAGACACCCCAAGAGCGCCAGAGTATCGCTTTTCCCCAAAAGCCGAATGTCCCAGATTTATGCGTATCCAGTGCTTAACAAGCGCGACTGAGCGCGATCGCCATCAGCACCAGAGTACCCTACAGCCCGTTGCCAATCAAAACAAACGGTGCCCAGAAAAAGGGATGGGAGAATGGTGCAGCCGTCGATCGCGTTCCTTGCGGATTTGTGTTCACGATACCAATGCCGCGCTGCTTGTCGGTAGTCGTTTCACCAGTGCCATGCAGCAGGCTGAGTTGCGCGAGACGGAGGGCGGCGGCTTTGGTCATCTTGCCCTGCTTAGACTCCGTGGCCAAATTTTTGTAGAACGATCGCATCAACTGGCTGGTACTGGCATCATCCACCGTCCACAGCGAAGCCATGACCGCTTTCGCACCCGCGTTCAAAAAGTAAGAACTCAGCCCCGAAATTTCAATTCCATCCTGGTCAGGGCCGCCCAGTGCTGTCTCGCAAGCCGAGAGTACGACCAGCTCTACGTCGCTCAAGTCCTGCAGCGTCTGGATTTGGGGAATCGTGAGCTTGTCACCTGTGCCCAACACCAAAAAGGAATCCTCTGGCCGACCGGGCACAAACTGCGCGTGGGTCGCAATGTGAATGATCTTATGCCCCAACAGATTATCGCGCAGGGTGCGAAAGTCAAAGGCGCGGTTGAGGAAAGTCACGCCGGGGTAAATACCCGTTTCACTGGGCGGTTGCTTGACGATACCACTGAGTTCGAGCGGCACATTGGGCAGGGGGCTAAAGTCGGCCAGTCCCTCCGAAACGCCTGCACCCAAAACGGGTGTCGTTTGTGGGTTGAGAGCCGTGCGATCGCGCATATCCGTTAGATCGGCTGATAGCACGGTATCGATCGTGTACTTTTCAATCAAATACTGGTTGCCGTCAAACAGCGCACTCATTGGGATGTAGCGTGTGACGCGATCAAGCGAGAAGACCAGATGCTGGATGTGGTTTGCGGCGAGTTCAGATTCGAGCGGCTTGATTAACCAGTTGTAGAGGGTATTCCCTGCGGACTTGACAGCCTTAGTGCCCAAAATGGGGCTTTGCAGAGTTTGGCGAAATTTGAGTACAGTTTCGCCTAACTGCTGCTCACTGACTGGCACCTGCACACTCTTGACCACCCCACCGCGAGAGGCCCAGATCAACCAGATTTTGTCTTTGAGCACCAGCGGATAAATAAGTATCGTATCTGGCTGCGCGTCTACGATCGCCCGCGCTTTGGGCAACAGCTGATTTGGATCGAGAAAGCCCTCGTCCTGGGCACGCCGTTCACGGGTAACGGCAGCAAAGCTTTGCACCGTCTGATTGTATTCCTGGGTTAAATTCTGGAGCTGGTCATTTAAGTGGCTCAACTGGGGGCAGTGAGTCTGCTTACAGTCATAAACCTGCTGCCCAAAGGCAATTAATGACCCGTGTTCTTTGAGAATAGTTTCCTCCGCTGGGGTGAGCGCCACCCCTGTCTGGTCGGTTACCGTCGCACGGCGGGTAAACTGACGAATTTCTTGAATTTTGAGCCGTTCCAGCACCTGCTGCGCTTCCAGGATACGCCCCTCTGACAGCAGCAAATCAGCCAGCGATCGATAGGTTTTGGCGACCGTTTGGGTATAGGACTCCTGTGCTTCACGCGACAGCACGCGAATGTCCTTGCGAATTGCTTCTGAGATGTTTACTGACTGTTTGTAAAAGACGATCGCCAGTTTGGGTTGCTGCTCCTGTCTAAACAGATCACCCAGATAGCTGAGCGTGCGGCGCTCACCAGGACGGGTGCCAATTTCGCGTTGAATTCCCAACGCCTGCTGATAAAGCGCCAGCGCTTGGGCATATTGCCCCTGCCGCTGATAAACGTTGGCTGTGGTCGCGAGAACATCGGCTTCATTGTCGCGCCGTCCCAGCGTTTGCACGATCGCCAGCGCTTGCTTCAACGCATCCAGCGCCTGAGGGTATTGGCCTAGTTGTTCATAGACATCCCCCAGATTGTCCAGCGTTTCGCCCATACCCACGCGATCATCGATCGCGCGACGCACCGTTAGCGCCTGCTGGTTCAGCGCGAGTGCCTGCGCGTAGTGGCCCTGATGACGCTGCACCAGCCCAAGGTTGTGCAACGCGGTTCCTTCTCCTCTGCGATCGCTGGTTTCGCGACGAATGGCTAACACCTGCTGGTATCGTTTCAGCGCCTGGTCATACTGCCCCAGCCCGTCATCAATCAGCCCCAGGTTGCTCAAGATGTCGCCAACGGCCTGACGATCGCCCTGCGCTTGAAATATAGACATCGCCTGCTGGTAGGCGGCTAACGCCCGCGGATACTGGCCTAAATTGCTATAGAGTCCGCCAATATTGCTCAGCGTATTGCCCTCACCGACTTGATCCCGTGTCTGCTGCCACGCCGTGAGGGCTTGCTGCTGTATTGCTAAGGCTTTGGGATACTGCCCCAACAACTGATAGGTAGCGCCCAGATTGTTGAGAATGCGTCCGTTGCTGGCCTGCTCACCTGGAGAGATCGCCAAAGCCTGCTGATAGGCCGCGATCGCCTGATCATAGTGCCCCAGTTGGCGATACGTGTTGCCGATCCAGTACAGCGATTCTCGCACGCATGGTTGGTTGTCGCTCGCCTGATAGCGTTCCAGCCCCATTTGATAAGCGGCCAGTGCCGAAACGTACTCCTCACGGGTGTACTGCTGCGTTGCCTGCTGAAATTGTTGGGTGGCGCTGAGGTTCCCCTTGGACTTTTCAGTTGGCATGATCGTCGGGTCACGGCGATCGCGCTGACTCACCGCAGACTGGCTGCTGAGTGGGATTAGACTCTGATCAGCCACACGGGCTTCATCAACGGGGAGGGCCAGACAGTCGGCGATCGCCGTGGTTGCCACAGGGGAATTGAGGGCCAGAGCGCGATCGGGCTGCAACACGTCCGTCGAGAGGGTGGCATTGGGCGCATTATCGAAACGGATGATCAGCGATCCAAACTCATCCCGTGTTCCCGCCTGGTCGGGCATCCCCGCGACGTTCTCAAAGACGCTGGAGATCTGGATCCCACTACTATTGACAACGGTTGCTTTCCCGGTTTGAACCAGAATACCTGATCCAGTGAGCTGCACACTCCCGTCAGGATTCACCTTCAAGCCGCTGGCGTTGCTGGCATTGCCACCGGTTAATAGCTCGGGCAACGAAGCAATTGGCAGGCTCCAGGGCTGCGGCAAGGTTGTGCTGCTGGCAATCGGCTGGAGGTCAAAGTTTAACATGCTGTCGACCTGACTCACCCGCAGCAGGGTTTGGCCAGGCACAGCGGCCACGGTCACTTGTCCGGCTGGTGCAATTAACTGCCCGGTACTCACAACGGTACCGCCCAGCAGCGTCAGGGTTTGGCCTGCGCCAACCGCTAGCGTACCTAAATTGACAATTGCGCCTGGCTGCGGCGTTGTAAATGCAAAGCGATCGGGTGTGCCAATCAGGGCAGCATAGTTATTCCCCCCGTTGCCGTTAAACCAATTCGTACCAAACCCAATTCCATTCGCCGTGGTGGCTGTAAATGAT
>Ga0070738_10005239_pt1 | contig 14605 bp, 15 predicted proteins | sample Coa_R2_2_FD_66446 | JGI IMG/M metagenome (GOLD analysis project Ga0070738, IMG submission 66446) | Surface soil microbial communities from Centralia Pennsylvania, which are recovering from an underground coalmine fire - Coalmine... | ecosystem: Environmental > Terrestrial > Soil > Unclassified ...
ATTTTGTATGGCGAAGACCGCTTTACTCCTGCAAAAAAAGTTGCCATGGCGCTCTCGCACCTGATTCGCACGCAATATCCCGGAGACTCGCTCTCGTTGATTTTGTTTCACGATTCCGCGGAAGAAGTCCCTCTGTCGCAACTCGCCCGCGTGAAAGTCGGCCCCTATTACACCAACACCCGCGAAGGCCTGCGCCTGGCGCAGAGAATTCTTCAGCGCCAACGCAAAGACATGAAGCAGATTGTCATGATCACCGACGGCAAACCGTCCGCGCTGACGCTGGAAGATGGACGGATTTATAAGAACGCTTTCGGCCTCGATCCCCTCGTCGTCAGCGAGACGCTACAAGAAGTCTCGAAGTGCAAGCGCGCCGGAGTCCTCATCAACACCTTCATGCTCGCCTCCGATTACGGGCTGATCCAGTTCGTACAGAAAGTCACGGAGATGTGCCGCGGCAAAGCCTACTTCACCACGCCTTACACGCTCGGCCAATATCTGCTGATGGACTACATGTCGCGGAAGACGAAGACCATTCACTGAGCCTATGCCTTTGCCAGCTCGCCTACTGCGCGCCAAGCCTGATCAATCGCGCAATCGGTATAGGCGTATGCGCCGGCATCGGCGTTGGCAATCGCGATTCTCCCAAACGGCTTTCGCGCGACTTCGCACGGAGTTTCCGTCCCCTCCAGCCAAAACTTGTCCCATAGCGAGTTGTACTCGTAGGCGTACCCATGCGGCCAGCGGTTCACGGTAATCGCCGTAATGTCATTCGCCGGATCAAAACCTCCCGCCCCCACAGTCCGTGCAAATTGCTCTCGAATCTTCCGCTCCATGGTTTCAAAACTCGTGGTGTACAACTCCATCCGACCACGCACATGCTGGTCGCGTGCCGGCAATCCCGGATGGCAGGGCGTCCGGCTCATGTGCACAACAATCGGGTTTTCGGGCCGTTTTGAGCACTCATATCCGCCAATGCTCACCGGAATATCGAGATTCATAAACGTGTGGTACATCCCCGGCGCGTAGATAGCATTCGTCTTTAGTTTTTGAAAAGCCGTCCAGTTTCGAATCGCAACATTTGTATAAAGCAGCGGGACTTTTGCCGCCGACCCTAGCGCCTGCCGCTGCTTCTCTGGAAGTTCTTCGCAGATGTATGGAATCACGACGTGCCAGCAGGCGAGAATGCAGCTCCCACCCTTCGCCGAATAAAGCTTGCCATCCTGCGAATACGTCACTTCCACTTCTTTCGCGCTGGACGCGTCGCCAACATGTTTCACGCGTACGACCGTGCTGTTCAGACGAATGCGCACTGGTGATGAATCGCGATCCAGCTTCGAATAATCTGCCTTCGCTAGCACAACATCTGTCGTTGAATTACCCGGGATCGCGTCAGGAATTAATTTCCTCACCAGCAATCGCGCAATGGTCGCGTTCCCATCCGGAAAATGGAAGAAATATTTCTCCGCCTCATCGTTGGGGATCGCATCCCGGTTCATTCCCTTCCCCGGCGCCGGACTCAACTTGAGACAATCGAATCCCGGCGCATCGAGTCCCCATGCGTCCTGCGCGGCCACCGCGTCAATGCCAACCCCGAACAACGGTTGCGGCATGGCTTTGAACATCTTCACCAGGTCCGGACTCACCTTGACCACATCGGTCAAATACGATTCATAACTCATCCGTGCCAACCGTGCCTTTTTTTCTTCATCGCTCAGGCCCGGCATGTAATCTTTCTTCTCGGTATAGAGCCGCCGCAAATCTTTCTTGGCCTGATCAGAAATCGGAGCATCTTTCAAAAATTGCTTAAAAACACGAATGCTCCCGCCAGATCCCCGGCTCTCTCCTCCATAACGAGGATCAGGATTAATCACCAGCTTATCTTTCCCAAATCCGCCCTTATCGAAAAAGATATGAGGATGCATTCCGTGAGACCGATAAAGTTTCTTGTTCACATATTTGTGATAGGAAGGAACATCGACTCCCAATTCTTCGATTAATCCCTTCGCAACCGGACTGTACGGCGCGGGGCTCTCAATGGAAAAGGTTCCACCGAAGCCGAGCATCATGTGACGATCGCTATGAAACTCATTACGCTTGGCGTGGCCGCCAAAATCATCGTGATTATCCAGAATCAGAACGCGGGCATTTGGCCCCATTTGCTTACGAAAAAAATGCGCCGCGGAGAGCCCGCTGATGCCCCCGCCGACAACAATAAGATCGTAGCGCTCACCGGTATCGCTTGCAGCACCAGCGCTATCCCAAAACGTACCGTCGCGGACGCTGTGCATGACTTCAAACGAGCCCACATGGCTGCCACGCAATCCCGTAAGCGCAGGAGGATAGTAATCGGGCATAGTCTGAGGCAACATTCCAAACACCGGCGAAGGCAGCATTGCTGCGCCGACCGTTAAAGCCACGCCGTTCATAAAATCACGCCGCGAAATTTCGCGATTCATGCCCAGTTCTTTGTCGCTAAATTCGCATTCCTGGAATTTGCCGTCTCTGCCTTTGCCCATGTTCCCCTCGGTCGCTACTGTTGTTGGCCCTCGTCTGCTTTCTTCACCGCGAGTTCTGCCCCTTGAAATCCGATCTTGCTGTGCGTTCCATCGCAGAATGGCTTATTGACCGAGCCGCCACACCGGCACAAGGAAAATGCCGGCTTGCCCGTCAGGTCATACTTATTGCCGTCTGCGTCCACTAACTCCACTGCGCCCTCGGGTCCTTCCACGCGGAACGGCCCATTCTTTTTCACTGTGATCTTGATGCTTGACATATTGGTTCTCCCTAAATCGAAAATAATGGCGAATCCAAGATACCAGTTTGTCCACTGAACTTCTCATTTAGGCGGGTTAACGGGGAACACTTGGGTAGGAAACGATTATGAAACGCAATCACGCAGCCGCGACATTGATGCCAATCAGTTCGCGGTAAAGCTCGATGTACTCACCCACCATGCGCCGGGCCGTAAAACGCTCTCTTGCCCGCTGATAAGCCCGGTTTCCATATCCCTGGCAGATATCGCGCTCTTCACTCAATGCCCCGATAATTTCGGTCAGATTCTTGGCGTCATTGGTGCGGAAGTAGAGAGCTGCATCGCTCCACATCTCGCGGTGCAGCGGCGTATCGTTCGCCACAATCGCGCAGCGTGAAAGCGCGGCCTCAATCGTTGTCATGCCAAATGCTTCATAGCGCGCTGTTGCGGCATAAACTGATGCCCGGCTGTAAAGCGTGCGCATCTGCGCCTCGGTCTGTGGTCCTTTCACTGCAAGACTTACTGGCTCGACAGCAACTTTCACATCGGTGCGAATGGTGGGCTGTGGCGTTGGAAGCACGCGATCCGACCCCACGATGCAGACAGGAACTGCCTGCGCATGCTGTGTGAGCAGGACTACTTGCTTTCCCGCATCCAACATGCCGCCGACTGCAAGCACGGTATTTTCTTTTTTCAAATGCGGATTAAATTGAACTGGATTTCGTCCGTTATAAATTACCGTGCCGTGCCTTCCGCTCGCGTAGCACTCCTGCACCGCGTCCAGCATCCATTGGGAAGGAGCAACGACCGCACTCGCCTGTCGCAAACCCCGCGTAATGACATCGCGATACCATCGCAACCATTCGCTGTTCTTTGGGTCGCATCCATGCACTGCGTTCCACCAGCTGATCATGTCGCCATGGGCCACGGCGACGCGAGGGATTTTCACTGGCAAGCTGCCATGCCCAAGATGATTTAAGTGTAGTAAGTGAGGCTTGACATCATGGGTCAGCGCCACAAGATAATTGGCGGACTCGTCATGGTCTTGCTGCCCATCCTGCATCCAGTCGAGGCGAAATGCCGTGGGCCGGTAATCCAGCCCCTCCAAGCCATCCATCCAGTGCGTTTGTTCAGGAAGCGGGATGTCCCCGAAGCTAACCAGCGTCACGCGAATGCCGCGCGTGACAAGGCCTGTGACTAATTCGCGGGTGTACGTCCAAACTCCGCCTAACGTGTCGGTTGTGACTAAAACATGCACCCGGGGAGGCTCCTCGAGTCAGCCCGTCGCTGGGAACGGCAAGCCAACGCGCACGATTCTAGCCGATTCCATCTTCCAATTGAAGAACTATTTGAATTGACTAAGTGGAGCGGGCCTTGCCCGCGTGGCATTCACTTGTCCGCGTTACAATCGCACCATGCTTCGCCTCATGTGCGTAACCGCTCATCCGGACGATGAAGCCGGCGGTTTTGGCGGCTCTCTTCGTCTTTACCACGAACGCGGCGTCGAAACCTTTGTTCTTTGCCTCACGCCCGGGCAAGCCGGTTCTCATCGAGGCACGGCCCAGAGTGATGCCGAACTGGCAGAGATCAGGCGCAAAGAGTTCGCGGCCTCCTGCCAAATTCTTAAAGTCACTCGCGGACTCGTGCTCGACTACCCCGACGGCCAACTCCATCGGCAGGAAACCAACAAAGTCGTGGCCGAAATCACCCGCCATGTGCGTGAATTCCGTCCTCACGTGATGATGTCATTCGGACCCGAAGGAGCGGTCACCGCCCACACCGACCACTCCATGGCATCGGTGTTTGCCACGCTCGCCTTTCACTGGGCTGGACGCGACAATCGCTTCCCCGAACAAATTTCTGCTGCATTAAAACCTCACCGCGCGCAAAAACTTTACTACGCGACCGCGACCTTCGCTTTGCCCGATCGTCAACCCGTGAACCTTCCCCCTATCACAGCCTCCATTGACATAGCGCCTTTTGTTGAAGACAAGATCGCTGCATTCAAGGCTCACGCTACACAGGTGCCATTGCTCGCGCGCTGGGAAGGTATGGTCCGCCAGCGCGGCGGACAGGAATTGTTCCATTTGGCCGCAACAACAGCCTACGGCCCCGTTGTACAGGAAACGGATCTATTTGCCGGAGTAACGAAAGATTAAATCTATGTGCATGTGGTTTCTGTTTCTTCGTGAGACTTCATGTCCTTATCGGTAATTCTTCGATTTCCTCTGTTTCTCTGCGCCCTCCACGTGCTCGGCGGAGAAATCTTGCTATGATCTCCGAGTGTCACGCGGAAAATTCATTACCTTCGAAGGCCTCGACGGCTGTGGCAAAAGCACGCAACTGAAAAAGCTTGCATCCGCCCTCGCCAAACAAGGCTTCGATGTTGTCATGACTCGCGAACCCGGCGGCACCGCAACCGGCGAAAATATCCGTAAGGTCCTGCTCGACTCTCGCACCGCCGGCCTCGATGCGCACGCCGAACTCGCTCTCATGTTCGCCTCCCGCGCCCAGCATATTCATGAAGTTATCCTTCCCGCCGTAGCCGAGGGCAAAATCGTGCTCTGTGATCGTTTCACTGATTCAACCGAAGCTTACCAGGGCGGAGGCCGCAAGCTGGGCAGCGCTCCTGTCCTCGAATTGCACCGCATTCTCTGCGGAAATTTGCAGCCCGATCTGACCATCTTGATGGATTGCGACGTTGCCATGAGCGTCTCTCGTGCCCGCCTGCGCAATTCATCGCATGCCGCAAAAAACAATCGCAAAAGCGATGAAAATCGTTTCGAACGCGAAAACCGCGCATTCTTTACTCGCGTCCATCAGGCGTTTCTGGCTATCGGCAAGCGCGAACCGCACCGCGTCAGCATCGTGGATGCCCGCGGTACGCCCAACGAAACCCATAGAAAAATCATGGAAATTGTCTCCGCGCGCTTAAAATTGAAGAAATAGCAATCCTGAATTTGTTTTCTCTGTATCTCGGTACCTCTATGGTGAAATATTTTTATGGGGTTTTCTGATTTTCACGGCAATACCGAAGTGGTCCATAGCCTGCGCGATATGCTGGCCCGCAACCGCTTTCCCCAAGCCGTAATCCTTTCCGGCCCGGAGGGCGCGGGTAAATATACGCTTGCCTTGATGCTGGCCAAGGCAATGAATTGCCTCGAGCCCAAAGTCACAAACGGCCTGCCGGACTTTTGCGGTCACTGCGCCAACTGCACCCGCATTGCCCAAAGCGAAGACCTTAGTGCTCGTTTTGCCGAAGCCGTCGAGGCCCGCGAAAACCTCCGCGAAACCGACAAGAAAGAAACGCGCATCTTCGTGCAGACGCATCCCGATGTTCTCGTCATCCCGCCCGACCCGCCGCAGTTGATGATCAAGATGGACCAAGTGCGCCGTGTAATTGGGACCATCTATTACCGTCCCGGTGAAGGCAAAGAGCGTGTTTACATCTTCACCGATTCTGCGTTTATGAAAGAAGCGGCCAATTCCCTGCTCAAAGTTCTGGAAGAGCCGCCCGAGTTCGCGACAATTTTCCTGCTGACTACCAACCCCGGAGAATTGCTGCCCACTCTGCGTTCGCGCTCCATGATCGTAACGCTCTCCGCCCTTCCCGTGGAAGAAGTCGAGCAATATCTGGCCAAAAATCGTCCCGATTGGAATGCCAAACAACGCGCCCTTGTCGCGCGGCTCTCTGAAGGCGCCATCGGACGCGCCCGCAACTTCGACCTTGCCGCTTATGTCGCCGCCCGCTCACAAGCTTTGGTACTGCTCAACGCCGCCCGGCGCAGCGACCATAGCGAGCTTTTTAAACTCACTGAAACATTTCGCGCCGGAGCTGATGGCCGAGAAAAAATCGAAAACCTTCTCCGTGCCACTTATTCGGTTTTGCAGGATTTAATGTTTTTGAATTCCGGAACGCCGCAGTTTATCCGCAACACCGATATTCAAGCGGATTTGCACAAGCTGGCTGAATCCACCGGCTTCGATTGGATCGCCCAGGCCGCCGACCGCCTCGCGGAAGTCGAACGCGGAATGCGCCGAAACCTTCTTCGTTCGCTCTCTTTGGACGCCTTCGCTACCGCGCTTGAACCAACCGCCTAGATGCCATATTGTCACGGCACCATTCCTGTGCTACGTTAGTCAAAAGTTTTCACGTCCCTGTATCCACAATCAAGTCGCGCCACGGGGTTGTGGCCCGCAAGAATTTACCTCGTACAGGTAAAGCAGGTGAAATTATGAAAGATGCGATCGACTCCATCCCAGCCGAGCGCAGTTTGACCTCCGAAGAGTTTGCCAACCGCAAGCTCATCCGCCCCTCGCTCAGCCGCGGCGAAAACCATCATGCCCACTCCGCGCCCGCTCCAGGACGCGAACGCAATGATCGTGACCGTGCTCACAACCACACCAATGGCGGAGCCAAAAAAGCTGCCCCACCGGAGCACACCAACGCCGAGAATTTTTATTACCAGAAGCAGATGCAGTCTAAAACTCCAATGATTCTGGTCCTGCACGACGGCGAAGAAATTCACGGCGTCATCGAGTGGTACGACAAAGACTGCCTGAAGATCAACCGCACCGGCGGCGCCCCCAACCTGATGATTTTCAAGCCGTCTATCAAATACATGTACAAAGAGAGCGAGAAGTAGGGCGGGAATTGCAGAATAGTTAACCTCGTCCAAGTCTATTTCCATTAAAAAGCGTCGGGCCATTGTTGTGCGCCGTGATAGATGGCGAGAATCACAATTTGGTTCTTTTGTTTGGTATAAACAACGACAAAAGGCGTATCTGGAATAACTAACTCGCGAGTACCAGAAACACGCCCCACTTTTCCCGACATGGGAAATGCTGCCAACCGTTCAACACTTTTGATGATTTGCGAGATGACCTGCTTGGCAATGCTCTCGCTGTTGGAAAGTGCAATGTAATCATAGGCTTGGTCGAGCTGGCGGGCTGCCTGCTTCGACCATTCGATCACGAGCGCGACCGTCCCCTATTTCTGAGACGTTTGACGACTTCCTCGTGTTGAACTACATCGCCCTTGCGCATCTCCTCGAGTCCCTTGCGGACGAGCCCGTCGTGGTAAGCATGCAGTTCAATGTAATTGGCAATCGCTTCGTTGATGAGATAGCTGCGAGGACGATCCTTGGCCCCAGCAAGTGAATCGAGAGCTTCTATCTTCTCGGAGGAGGCACGAAAGCTCACAAGCTTCTCGGCGGGCTTCATAATACATAAGCATACGTTGTAATACACGGCAATGCAAACTTGACCAAAATAATTGATATCTGTAATTTCTGTATTAACAGAAATTACAGATGAAACTGAACACTACTGAGCAGCGTTTCATTCTTCACTGGGGCGAAATGGGGACACGCTGGGGCATCAACCGCACAGTAGCCCAAGTGCATGCTCTGCTTTTCCTCTCTCCTGTCCCGCTTCATGCCGAAGAAATTGCCACTACTCTATCCGTCGCAAGATCGAATGTCAGCACCAGTTTGCGTGAATTGCAGGGTTGGGGCATTGTCCACGCTATCCATCAGTTGGGTGATCGCCGCGATCATTTCGAATCAGTTAAAGATGTTTGGGAAATTTTCCGAATTGTCGCCGAAGAGCGAAAGCGTCGCGAGATTGCCCCGACCTTGAGTGTCATACAACAGTGCGTCACCGAGTTAAGAAAAGCCGATGCAGAGGCGACATACACCCGGCAACGACTGGAAGAGATGTTGGAATTCCTGACCATGACGTCCTCATTATTTGAGGAATTTGTGCGCATGCCTGCGCAGTCCCTCAAAAACGTATATCGCCTTCACGGGAAGTTAACGAAATTACTGGGAGTTTCGAAAAAGTACAAAGAACGGAATTGATATGAAAATCACGTTCTCTGGATTGTGGCAAACGAGTGGAACCATTGACCGCGGGACTTACGCGGTTATCGGGTTGGTCGGATTCGCATTAAAGCACAATATCGACCGCCTCGTCGCCTTTTCCTTCCATCGCCCATGGGGCTTCTTCAATTATTGGGTACCGATGCAGGACATTCGACGGATCGGCGACTTGCACAGTAATGACGCCGTTTTTCTAGAGACATTGGTGCTCGCATCGCTGCCTTTTATCTGGATTGGAGTCGCGCAGACGATGAAGAGGCTGCGCAGCACGGGCCTATCACCGTACCTGATCGTTCTGTTTTTCGCTCCGTTTCTGAACCTATTGTTCTTTATTGCGCTTTGTCTATGGCCAGAACGCGCACAGTCGGCGCAGGTGCCGCTCGACGGCGGGGTTCGTCAAATGTTTCCGGGAACAGCCTTGGGTAGCGCGGCCCTTGCGCTTTTAATTACCGTTCCATTGGGCGTCCTAATTGCCTGGGCCGGAGAACGAATTCTCACGAGCTATGGGTGGGGGCTGTTCGTAGCGCTGCCCTTCACTATGGGTTTTGCGGCGGCTGTCATTTATGGCTTGCGCCAACCACGACAGATTGGAGGATGTGTTGGCGTGGCTTGCCTCTCGGTCGCGCTCTTTGGTTGCGGTTTGCTGGCAGTGGCGATTGAAGGCGTGCTCTGCCTTTTCATGGCAATGCCCATTGCACTTCCTCTCGCTGCGATCGGAGGCGCATTTGGATATCTTGTACAACGTCAGCGCTGGTTCCCGACTAATGCCCCCGCTGTGCTTGGAATGCTCTTGATTTTTTCGCCGGGCGTGCAGTGGATCGAACATGCCACCCAGCCAACACGACCGGTATTTGTTGTTCGATCTTCTATCGATATTCAGGCTCCGCCCGAGAAGGTCTGGAAACAAGTTATTGCTTTCAGCGAAATACCTCCGCCAACCGAGTGGCTATTTCGCGCCGGCATAGCGTATCCCATCCGTGCAGGAATCGCGGGGACGGGCCCTGGCGCCGAACGGCATTGCGTTTTTTCTACGGGAGCATTCGTTGAACCGATTCAGATTTGGGATGAGCCGCGCCTACTTAAATTCTCTGTCACATCCAACCCTGCGCCGATGGACGAATGGACGCCCTATTCCCACATTGATCCGCCTCATCTTCACGGATTCCTGCAATCGAACGGCGGCCAGTTTTGGCTCACACGGCTTCCAAATGGTGGAACGCGCCTAGAAGGAACTACATGGTACCAACATGGGCTCTGGCCTGCGGAATATTGGCGTCTGTGGTCGGACGCTATTATTCACAAGATTCACATGCGCGTGTTGCGCCACATTCGCGATGAAGTGGAGAAAGCAGGATAGCGAAAGCCGTTCCCCCTACAACTTCGGCAGCACGATTCCCTTCTGCGACTGGTACTTCCCTTTGCGGTCGGCATAACTGACTTCGCAGACTTCATCTGACTGGAAGAACAAAATCTGGCACAGGCCTTCGTTGGCGTAAATTTTTGCCGGCAGCGGCGTGGTGTTGGAAATTTCCAACGTGACAAAGCCTTCCCACTCCGGCTCGAAAGGCGTGACGTTCACAATAATCCCGCAGCGGGCATACGTGGATTTACCCACACAAATCGTCAGCACATCGCGGGGAATCTTGAAGTACTCAACCGAGCGGGCCAGCGCGAAAGAATTCGGCGGCACAATACAAACATCGGCGGTCACGGAAACAAACGACTTTTCGTCAAAATGTTTGGGGTCCACGATGGAATTATTGACGTTGGTAAAAATTTTGAATTCATCGGACACACGCAAATCGTAGCCGTACGAAGACAGTCCATAGGAAATCACGCCCTCCCGCACCTGTTTTTCGGAGAACGGGTTAATCATGTCGTGCTCTTTGGCGTATTTGCGGATCCAGCGGTCGCTCTTAATCATGAAACTCCTTGAATGGGTAATTTGTAAATTTTGTAATTGGGTAATTTAAACCTTACAACCAGCCCAGCTGCGCAGGGGTTCTATTGCGAAATTACCCGATTACCAAATTTCAAATGACAATGCATCTTACGGGACAACCCATGCCGTTGACAATCTCGCTTATCTTCCTTAGCATCAAGGACTTGATAGACAATTCTGAATTGCGCAGCGGGGGCTAGTCCTTGATCAAGCTGGACATCATCAACGAAGTGGTTGCCAAGACGGGCATCACCAAAACCAAGGCCGAAATTGCCGTCGAAACCGTCTTCGAGAGCATGAAGCGTTCGCTCACCAAAGGCGACCGCATCGAGCTGCGCGGATTCGGCGTCTTCAACGTAAAGCCGCGCAAAACCGGCATCGGCCGCAACCCGCGCACCGGCGCGGAAGTTTCCATTCCGCCGGGCAAAGCCGTGCGCTTCAAGCCGGGCAAAGAGTTGCAAGCGATTGAATAAATAACGGAATAAATGCAAATAGACGCTCATTGACTGAGGCGGCCTTGCAACTGCTTTCTTCCTTCTCAACCGAATTCTTAATGCCGATTTTCTGATGTCTGAAATTATTCCCCCAGATACTCCTTCGTTCCCGCCCGCACAATCCACCGTGGAGTATTACCGTCCGGGCTGGCAAACTCCCACCAGCATCTACACCATCGCGGCACCGAAACAACGTTACTGGCTGCATGTTTTGTTGCTCGTCGCAACAATTTTTACAACGTTGGTGGTCGGCGTTCGCATGGAATCGAATTTCCTGCATAACCTTCCCGCGTTTTCCATGAGCGACGACGCATTGTCGTTTTTCCCCTGGCGGGAGATATTGGCAAAGCCATCTATGTTGTTGTTAGGCGTGCCTTTCTCGGCCACACTGATGCTGATTCTGATGGCCCATGAGATGGGCCATTATCTCTACTGCCGTTACTACAAGGTCTATGCCACGCTGCCCTTTTTTATTCCCGCGCCAACTTTGATAGGCACGCTGGGAGCATTTATTCGCATTCGCGCGCCAATCCGTTCGCGGTCGGCCTTATTTGATATCGGAATCGCCGGGCCCATCGCCGGATTTGTCGTTGCCGTCGTTGTGCTGTTCTTCGCCCTGCCCTTATCGCACTTGGCCAATCCAGCCGCAGGCGTGGGCGACATTGAATTGCACTATCCCTTGATTTTTCACCTGGCATGGTGGGCATTGCCGCTAGCTGGCGTGAAGGCCGGAGCTTCGGGATTGTCCAATGTGAATTTGCACCCCACCGCCATCGCTGCCTGGGTCGGAATGTTCGCGACAGCTCTAAATCTGCTCCCCGGCGGGCAGCTCGACGGCGGCCATATCGTTTTTTCTGTGGCCCCGCGCAAGCATCGCTGGGTCTCTACCCTCACAATTTTCGCGTTAATCGTAATGTCTTTTTACTTCTGGGCAGGATGGCTGGTGTGGGCAATTTTGCTGCGCCTGACGGCGATGCGGCACCCAATGGTACCGGAATGGCCGGGAGTGAATACACCCCGCAAAGTCTTAGCCGGAATCGCGTTATTGCTGCTGGTTCTGACGCTTACGCCCGCGCCTTTCGCCCATAATTCGTTGCCAGAAACTATCCACGAACTTCGCTCCCGCTAACCACTCCCGGCCTATTCCGTCCTACAATAGATGGCAGCCGTGCGGGTTCTTCTCGACACTTTCGCGCAGATTTTTCGCAGCTTGTGGGCACACAAGTTGCGCTCATTTCTCACCATGTTTGGCATCGCATGGGGCGTGGGATCTCTGCTGCTGCTCGTCGGTTTGGGTGAAGGTTTCCGCTCCGGCAATATGCGCGAAACCGAAGAGTACGGCAAAGACATTATGTTCATTTTCCCCGGGCGCGCGCCGGCGGTGGCGGGAAACATGAGTTCCGGGCGCAATTACCTGCTCACCTATCAGGACTACACGGATATTCGAAAGGAAGCGCCGCATGTTCGTAACGCGGTCCCGATTTTAGCGCGAACGGATATTCACACGGTCAGCGACTTTGCCACGGCCAACGGCGAGATTGTCGGATCTGAGCCGCAATACAGTGACATCCGGTTTTTGCCGGTCAATCAAGGCCGGTGGCTGAACTGGCAGGATGAAACCCAGCGGCGCAACGTAATTGTGCTCGGGGATGAACTGACGAAGAATCTATTTCCCGGACGCCCAGCCGTCGGCGCCACAATTTTGCTGAACGGCATCAACTTTGAAGTGGTCGGAACGGTCAAGCGGGTGGGCCGCGGCGACGACAACTCGACGAACATTCGCGGCTACATTCCGTTTCGGGTAATGGCAACGTTTTTCCCGCTGAAAGGCGAGGGCCACGAAAATTCAATTTCATTCATCAATTACCAGCCGCGTGTAAGAAGTGAAAATCTGCTGGCGACGGAAGAAGTTCACAAGGTCATCGCGCGTAATCATGGCTTTGATTATCACGACAAAGACGCCTTCGAAGGCTGGGACACGATTGAACAATCAAAGATGGTGGGCACGATTTTTGACGCGATGAATGTCTTTCTCGGCAGCGTCGGACTCGTGACGCTGGCGTTGGGAGCCATTGGCGTCATCAACATCATGCTGGTGGCAGTCAGTGAACGTACCCGGGAAATCGGCTTGCGCAAAGCGTTGGGCGCGACCAATCGAAGCATCTTGTTTCAATTTTTTCTCGAAGGCATCATTCTCACGCTCGGCAGCGGCTTGATCGGCATGGGATTCGCCGCCGCGCTCATGGCATTGCTGGACACGGTGCAAGGGCCGGGAGGCTTCGATCCTCCACGATTAGTGCCGATGTCCGCGATGATCGCAATCGGCAGTCTCACCGTCGCGGGGGTGGTCGCGGGGCTTTACCCTGCACGCAAAGCGGCATTGCTCCAACCGGTGGAGGCGCTGCGAGCGGAATAACCTATGTGGCGTGACATTCTCCAGGAAGCTTATAGCGCCATGCGGCACAACCGCCGCCGAACGACATTAACCATGCTCGGTATGGCGTGGGGCATTGCGACTGTCGTCATGCTGCTAGCCTACGGCGACGGCTTCGGGCAGGCTTGCGCCAACATCTTCGCCAACTTTGGCACCAAGCTGATGATTCTGGTGCCAGACCGAAGCTCGATGCAGGCAGGCGGGCAGAAAGCCGGACAGTTGATCCGTTTCACACTGGATGACGTGGATCTGCTCACCACCAACCTTCCGCAAATCAAGCACATCACGCCCTCCGTGGACAAGAACTGCACCATTCAATACGACACCAGGACCTACACATTCAATGTCAGCGGGAATTACCCGAACGTGCCCGATATTCGCGCGCTGAAATTGGGCCAGGGCCGCTTCTATAACGCCGAAGACGAAATGCAACACGCGCGCGTGGCCATGATCGGAGCGGAGGCCAAGCAGAAATTATTCTCCGGGCGCAATGCGCTGGGGGAACGCATCCGCATTGACGGCTTGAGCTTTGAAGTCGTGGGTGTGCTGGCGGGCAAAATGCAGGAGGGCGACGACGACATCAACCGCGTCATCTACATTCCTTTCACGACGATGAGCGACATCAAGGACACGCACTATCTCGGCTCGATCTGGTTTAACTACGAGACTCCGGATTACGTAAGGTTGGAGCAGTCGGCGCGCGAGATTATGGCGAACGAACATAAGTTCAACGTGAGTGACCGGCGCGCGATGCGCGTATTCAATCTGATGGAGCAGGTGCATCAGTTCGAAGTCATCACGCTGGGCCTGAAAATTTTGCTCGGCTTCATCGGCACGCTGACGCTGGGTATCGGCGGCGTTGGATTGATGAACATCATGCTGGTTTCGGTCACGCAGCGTACCCGCGAAATCGGCGTGGAAAAAGCTTTGGGCGCGCGGCGCCGGCATATCTTAATGCAATTCCTCGCGGAAGCCCTGACCATTACGTTCATCGGCGGCCTGCTCGGCGTTGTGCTCGCCTATGTCGTCGCTCTTTCCGTCGGACGGCTCACCCTCTACAGCGCTTTCGCCAAGAACGCCGAGGCTGGCGATATCCGCCTG
>Ga0070738_10005240_pt1 | contig 14604 bp, 9 predicted proteins | sample Coa_R2_2_FD_66446 | JGI IMG/M metagenome (GOLD analysis project Ga0070738, IMG submission 66446) | Surface soil microbial communities from Centralia Pennsylvania, which are recovering from an underground coalmine fire - Coalmine... | ecosystem: Environmental > Terrestrial > Soil > Unclassified ...
GAAGATCGGCGTCATGTTCGGCAATCCGGAGACCACTTCCGGCGGTCTGGCTTTGAAGTTTTACAGTTCCGTGCGGCTGGACATCCGCAAGATGACGAGCATCAAGGAAGGCGACGAAACGGTCGGCTCGCGCGTCAAGGTGCGGGTGGTGAAGAACAAGGTAGCGCCCCCGTTCCGCCTGGCCGAGTTCGACTTGATGCACGATCGCGGCATCAGCCGCGAGGGCGACCTGATCGACCTGGGCATCGAGGATGAGTTGATTCAAAAGAGCGGTGGTCATCACAGCTACGGCGAGATCCGCCTGGGCAATGGCCGCGAGAACGTCAAGCAATACCTGCGCGACACACCGGCGCTGATGGACGAAATTAGCCGCAAGATCCTGGAGAAGCGCGGTTTGTTGGCGCCGGCCGCCAGCGCCGCCGACAACGGCCAAGTCGAGGAGACGCCCGCTCCGGCCGAGCCGGAATCCAGCACGAAAGGAACGCGCCGCCGCGCCGCCGCGGCGTCGGAGTAATCCGTTGCGAGCCTGAAGCATAAGCGAAGAGCCTCATCCAAAAGCCTTCGCTTACGCTTCAGGCTCGGAAAAGCATCGCAAAAACGAATCACCCATCTCTCAATTCATCGCGATCCACCTTTGTCCAAATCCTGTTGTCGCTCCACTCCCCCGGGATCAATTCTTGCCGCGTAACGGCGAATAGGGAATCTTGCGCAAAATTGTTGCGACCGGAGTAGACAGAGCGTCGATGAAAAGATCGAGTAGGCGAGGAAGCCTCCCGCAGGGCGGCTCCAAGGAGGAGGGACGGTTTCATGCTCGGAAAATCGGTGGTTTTGACGGCCATGGTTTGCGCCATGACCCTATTCGCCGGTATCATGGCCTTCGCTCAGGTGACGGAACCGCCTTATGTGTTCCTGCTGCGTTCGCGCGACGGCGTGGTCACGCCGGAGCGAACCAAGCACGGCGAGACAGGCGGCGGCTTCATCCAGGTGACGCAGATCACGCCGAACGTGGTAATGTTCCTGATGCGCGGCGCGGCCGCCGCCGGCGTAGAACATGCCGGCAGCGCCGGGATGCAATTCAAACTCGAGCAGGATCTGGAGATCATGTCCACCCGCGCCGGTCTCCGTCCTCCCCGGCTCGTCGCCGCCGCGTGGCTCATCGGCAGCTTGGATTCAACTCTGAGAAATGGCGGCACAGCCGAACAAGCCCCTGCCTGCGCCACGTTCCGGTCGGTCGCTCTCACCGAGCCGATCGTCTCCATGTGCATTAAACCGCACTCCGTCGGCAGCGGCGAGAACCTGCTGGTCAACGAGCGAGTGGGACCGCTGGAAGCCGTGGTCGCGCCGGGTGCTTATCACCTTTCGCAAACGTTCGCGATCAACGTCAACCAGGAGAAGGCTTGCTATCTCACCGGCTCCGTCGCCGCCAATTTCGACCCTGAGCCGCGCTTGGAGGGCAAATGGAATGATGTGCTCAAGCCGTTTCGAGCCGTGCCGAAACGCGATTTCGGCTACCGCGTAATCCTGCGGGTCGTCGAGGACGTTCCGCCGGTCGAAGCCCCCCCGCCGCAAACAGAAACGCTGCCGCCGCCGCAGCCCGTACCACAAGCGAGCGAGAAAGTGCCCGAGCCGCCGACAGTCCTCAAAGGAGAAAACAGTCCCCGGTAGCGGATCGAATGGACACCGCTGTCCGCAGCCCACGCAAGGGTGATCTCAGCTCTTGCTTTCGGTGCGGCCTGGTGTTGGATTGCTCGCGATTCATACCGCTTCTGAACTCGGGTCCGAAAGCAGCTTGTCGAGGGTGGCAGGCTCGACGGGTTTGACAAGATGGCCATTGAAGCCCGACTCGTGCGAGCGCCGTTTGTCTTCTTCCTGTCCCCAGCCGGTAAGCGCGAAGATGGCCACTCTCTGGGCCCATGGCTGCTCGCGGATGCGGCGGCACACGTCGTAACCATTCAGCCTGGGCATCCCGATATCGAGCAGGATCAGGTCGGGATGGAACGCCGCTGCGGCCTCCAGTCCAGCGAAGCCGTCATGCGCGGTTTGGACATCGTGGTCCATCGCCCGAAGCACCATTGCCAAACTGTTCGCGGCATCCACATTGTCGTCCACGATCAGAACGCGGCGGCGGCCCGAGGAAGAAGACAGCTGACCGCTCTTCTCTACCGATTGCTCGGGCGTTAAGGGCTTAACGAGCGGCAAGTGCACAACGAACTCGCTACCCATACCCTCGCCTTCGCTGTGGGCCTCGACCTTGCCGCCGTGCATCTCGATCAGTCGCTTCACAATCGTCAGGCCGACGCCAAGGCCGCCCTGCGATTTCTCCAACGATCGATCCACTTGCCAGAATAGGTCAAACACGCGGGGCAGCAGATGCGGTGGAATGCCGACCCCCGTATCTTTGACGTGGATCACCGCCTCGTTTCCCTCGCGCTGGACTGTCAGCCAAATTTTGCTCCCCGGATCGCTGTACTTCACCGCGTTGCTCAGTAAATTACAAAGCGACTGCGCCAACCGGATCTTGTCGGCATCGACATACACCTGCTCCTTAGGCAGTGTCACTGTCAGTTCGTCGCCACTCTCCTTGACTAATGCTTCGCACACTTCGAGGGCATGGCTCACGACGGCCGCGAGAGGGATGCGCTCCTTGCGCAGTTTCAACTTGCCCCGGCTGATGCGGCTCACGTCGAGTAGATCATCCACCAGCCGAACAAGATGTTGCAATTGTCGCTCCATCATCGAACGGGCTTGCTCAACCGCCTTCGGATCGTTGCCGGCGAGCCGCATCACCTCGAGACCATTGCGAAGCGGGGCCATCGGGTTTCGCAGTTCGTGGGCGAGCAAGGCGAGGAACTCGTTCCTGCGGCGGTCTTCCTCCTTGCGACTCGTGATGTCCCGCGCAATCTTCGACGCTCCAATGATTTTGCCTACAGGGTTGTGGATCGGCGAGATGGTCAGCGCTACGTCCACCCGTCTTCCGTCTTTGCGCACCCGCACCGTCTCATAATGCTCGATGAACTCGCCTCGTTTGATCCGCTCCAGGATCGTCTGTTGCTCGTCGGGGTGGTCGGACGGGGCCAGAATCGACGACGGCTGACCGACGACCTCCGCAGCGGTATAGCCATAGAGGCGCTTGGCTCCCCGATTCCAGCTCGTGATCGTTCCGTCGAGGCTTAGCCCAATGATCGCGTCGTCGGACGACTCGACAATTGCGGCTAGATGGATGCGGTTCTGCAGCGCCTTCCTCGCCTCCGTCACGTCTCGAAAGACGAGTACTGCCCCGCCGACGGCCTGGTCCTTGCCCCGGATCGGAGCACCGGAATCTTCAATGGGAAATTCCCGCCCATCTCTGGCGAGGAGAACGGTATGGTTCGCCAGACCGACCACTCTGCCCTCTTGGAAAACCTTGCTGACCGGATTCTCGACGACCTCGCGTGATTCTTCGTTAATGATGTGGAAGACGCGTTTGATCGGTTGTCCTACAGCTTCATCGAGCCTCCATCCGGTTAGCTCCTCGGCCACCGCATTCAAGAACGTCACACCGCTCTGGTTGTCCGTGACGATCACGGCATCGCCGATGCTGGCGAGAGTGACATGCAACTGCTCGCGCTGCCTATCTATTACTTGAGCGGATTCCTCGGCAGCTTTGCGGGCGGCTTCTTCCTGCACAAGTCGGCGGGCATTTTCCTCGGCCAGCCGCCTCTCCGTTAGGTCCCGCGTTACCTTGCCGAATCCCCGAAGCATGCCGCTTTCATCGCGTAAGGCAGTGATTACCACGTTGGCCCAGAACCGCGATCCATCCTTACGGACCCGCCACCCCTCGTCCTCGAAGCGGCCTTCCGCCGCTGCCCGCCTCAGTTCCTCGTCAGGCCAGCCGCGCCGAACAGGATCTTCGGGATAGAAGCGCGAGAAATGCTGGCCGATGATCTCCTCCGCCGTGTAGCCCTTGAGTCGCTGCGCGCCCTCGTTCCAGGTGACGACTCGTCCCTGGGGATCGAGCATGAAGATGGCGTAGTCTTTAACATTCTCGATCATGAGGCGGAAACGCTCTTCGCTCAATCGGAGCTTTTCTTCGGCTTGCTTGCGATCCGTCAGGTCCCGGGCGATCTCGAGAAAGCCCCGGACTGAGCCGGACTCATCGCGCAAGGCGGTAATGACCACGTTGGCCCAGAAGCGCGAGCCGTCTTTACGGATGCGCCAGCCCTCGTCCTCGAACCGGCCGGTTGCCGCAGCCATTTGTAATTCATGATCGGGCCAACCGGACGTCACGACTTCCTTGGGGTAGAAGCAGGAGAAGTGTTGTCCGATGATCTCTTCGGGCCGGTAACCTTTAATGCGCTCGGCCCCATCATTCCAGGTGTAAACACGGCCCTGGACATCAAGAAGGAAAATCGCGTAATCGCGTACCCCCGCCACCAAGTGCTTGAATTCTTCGCCGCTGTGCCGCATCGCTCGCTCGGCCCGCGCCTGGCCCACTAGCGCCGCGCGCAAAGACTCGGAACCGGCCGGTGTTTCTTCCGAAAACCTTCCGAAAAGCCTTTGAAAGAACTTAAGCATGATCTCCTCTTCAGCAAACAGCGTGCAGCCACCGATGCCCGCATCTTTGCTGCCGGCTCGTGGACCGCTACAATGCGGAGTGATGTTGGAAGGCGGGATTTTTATCCGTGGCAGGGACATACCTGCCTTGCTTGATTGTACAAGGTTCCAAGCGGAATGAGACCCCGCATAGCGACACTTCACCAAAACGGAGTGGCCGCTCCACGCTTCTTCGAAGCGTCGCTAAACGAGTTTCTGTTTTTTTTCCAGGGAGGAAGCAGACCTTACTTATTTTTTATTATGCGCCCGTAGCTCAGGGGATAGAGCATCGGTTTCCTAAACCGAGGGTCGCAGGTTCGAATCCTGCCGGGCGTATTCACATGAACATTCGTTATTCAACGCGAATACGATCGCCGCGGCGAACGGTGCCGCCGCGCTCGACGCTGGCGTAGACGCCGACATTTCCGCCGTTGTGCTGCACCGCTGTTTTCAGGATGCCAGTATCATGCGGTAGCTCGTACTGTGCCAGCGTGGTCATGACGCAGCGGCCGCACGGGCGAATTACCTTCAAGCGCACTTCCGAGCCGAGCGAGAGCGTTCGGCCCACCCAGTGGTTCTCGGCGAACGCTTGCGGCTCGCCGTCCACGGCGGCCACGATGTTGGGCCGGAAGCGTCGCACCTCGAAGCGCCCTTGCGGATAGAGCGAGCGCAGCCGATCGAGTGTGGCCGTCGTCACCAGATGAATCGTCGCGAGATCGAAGAACAGCCCCGCCGGCATGTGTTCATCGGTGACGGCATCGCGATGATTGAGTCCCTGTATGTCCGGCCAATATTCCTCCAAGACCGGCTTCTCCGGCGCCGCCGATTTCAGAACGACATCCCGGCCAAGAACCGGTTTCAGCGCGGCGGAGAGATCCGCTTGGCCGCCGTCGAGGACGGCGCCGTCGGGCAACGCGATCCGCACCGGGGCGGGTCCGGCGCCGGAGCGCGGCGTCTCGGTATAGTTGGCGCGGAAGGAGAACAGGTTCGGCCATTTCCGCGGGTTTTTGGCGCTGGCAACCTTGCCGTCGGCGGCATCGACGAGGGCATAGGCGCGATCGCCGAGCAGGCCGTGCTCGCCGACGATGCTGGCATTCAATTCCTCGCCCTGCATCGATTTGACGGGATAACGCCATAAGGAGACGACAGTGGCGGAATCATGGGAAGCGGACATGGGATGCTCCTTTTGAGGAAGGCGAACGGCCGGCGTCAGCCGGCCGGTGAACTCGAAACCAGCCGGCTGACGCCGGCCGTTCGCCGTGTAAGATGATGTTAGCCGCCCTGCCACTTGGAGACCATCCCCATGAGCGCCAGCAAGTTTCACGCACAAGTCCTCGAGTTGATTCGCCGTACCTCGGCGTTCCTGCCGCCGGACGTAACGCAAGTCATCGCCATGCACCGCGCCCTAGAACAAGCCGGCTCCAAGGCCAGCCTCGCCCTCGATTTGGTATCGCAGAACATCGGACTGGCCAAACGCCTTAGCGCCCCCATTTGCCAGGACACCGGCACCATTACGTTCTACATCAAGACGCCGGTTGGATTCGATCAATTGGAGCTGGAGGAATTGTGCGGCGAGGCCGTCGCCGAGGCCACGGCCAAGGGCTATCTGCGGCAAAACTCCGTCGACAGCGTCAGCGGCAAGAACACCGGCAACAATCTCGGCGCGGGCAGTCCCGTCTTCCACTGGCACCTACATCGTCAAGACACAATTGACATCCGCCTTGTTCTCAAAGGAGGCGGCTGCGAGAACATGAGCGCCCAATACTCGCTGCCGGCGACCCTGGGCGGCCAACGCCGCGATCGCGATCTGGACGGCGTGCGCGCTTGCATTCTCGATGCGGTATGGAACGCCCAGGGCAAGGGCTGCGGTCCTGGCTTCCTCGGCGTCTGCATCGGCGGCGATCGCGCCACCGGCTACGAATTCGCCAAGGAACAACTGCTCCGCGAGCTGGATGACAGTAACCCCGCACCGGAGCTAGCAGCCCTGGAAGCACGAATTCTCGACGAAGCGAACAAGCTCGACATCGGCCCGATGGGATTCGGCGGTAACCTGACGGTCGGCAGCTGCAAGATCGGGGCGCGCAATCGCTTGCCGGCGTCGTTTTTCGTCAGCATCGCCTACATGTGCTGGGCCTACCGCCGTCGCGGTGTCATCCTCGACGCCGAGGGCGACGTGGTGGAATGGCTCTACCAAGCACCCGGAGAATTCGAGCGCGATTACAGCAAGGAAGCCGAATTGCTCGATCTGGGCAGCAGCGGCAAGAAGGCGATTTCGCTGCACACGCCGCTCGCGGAGGCCGACGTGCGCCGCCTCAAGGCCGGGGACATCGTACTTCTGAGCGGCACCGTCTACACCGGCCGCGACGAGGTCCACAAATATCTGTGCAAGGGCGGCGACCTGCCGATCCTTAAAGACGGCGTGCTCTATCACTGCGGCCCCGTCGTCCTGGAAGACAAGGAAACCTATCGCGTCATCGCGGCGGGACCGACCACCTCGATCCGCGAGGAGCCGTATCAGGCCGATGTCATCCAGCGCTACGGCATCAAAGCCGTCATCGGCAAGGGCGGCATGGGCGCGAAAACGCTACAAGCATGCAAGGACCACGGCTGCGTTTATCTGCACGCCATCGGCGGCGCGGCGCAGATTTACGCGCGCTGCGTCGAGCAGGTTGAGGGCGTGCATTTGAAGGAGAAATTCGGCAGCCCCGAGGCGGTGTGGGTGCTGCGTGTCAAGGACTTCCCCGCCGTGGTGACGATGGACGCGCATGGTCAATCCCTGCACCAGGAAGTGGCGGAGGCGTCGAAGGGGCGGCTGCATGGGATGCTGACTTAGCCCAAGCTATCGGCTCCGCTTCACCTTATGAGCGGACACGTATGAAACCGTATAATCCCGCCCGCGGAAAAGCTGGCGGCCTCCGCAGATGCAGTGGTTCAGCGGATACTCGCTGCTGACATACAGCAGCGATCCGTCCGTCAGGCAACGGTGTCAACTCGCGCCGAAATAGGGCGTTCAGCCACCGCATCGTCTGCCCTTTACCCGCTGTCGTCCGAGCCGCGACCGTTAGGGAGCGGGCACGAAACCGCTCTCCAACCGTCGCGGCTCGGTTGGCCCCGCTGATTCTTACAACATCTCAAACAGCATCGTGACGTTCATCCCCAACCAGGTAACACTCTCCAGGTGCCCAGAGGAATCGAATGTGGACACAAGCAGCGGGATGCCGAACAAGCCGTCCATAATGGTCTCGGTGCCATTGGCGTTCACCATCTCGGCCCCTCTGAACAACTGATCGAAGAACGCCAGCAGAGGAGGTACGTCCAGGGTCGGCGTCGGGGTCGGTGCATCGGGGTGGACCTTCTGGTCGTCGTTATGATTTCCCCCATCGCCATTTTGCTCTCCCTGATCTCCATTTTGATCTCCCTGATCTCCATCTTGATCCCCATCGTCTCCATTTTCATGCGCCTGGGAAACGGCACCGACGTTGATCTTGCCCTTGACCACGCTGGGGAAGCCGCGCTCATCGGTGGCCGGAGCCCCAGGCAGGATACCCTTGCCGATGGCCGGACTGCCCCGCAGCGGCGCCTCCGTCTCCAAAGTGATCGTGGTGCCCTTGGAACCAATCCTTGGGCCGCCATTGTTCTGGAGCGGCCCCAGCAGCGGGTCGAGCGGCTGGCTGACCGTCCCGGTCTGGGTGGTGGCGGCGGTGAAGCCGGTGTTGCCGCTCCCCGCGCCGCTGACGCCGATCAGGTTGCCGCCGTTGTCGGTGAAAGCGCCGGCGGGGTTATTGGCGTCCGGCCCGGTGCCTCCACCGCCCGCGGAGTTGGCGGCGATGATGGTGTTCTGGACGCTGAAGGTGCCGCTGCCGTCCCAGAAGACCCCGCCGCCATTGTTGGCGAAGTTGGCGTTGATGGTGTCATTGAGCAGCGCCAGGCTGCCGATGGTCACCGCATCGAGACCGCCGCCGTTGGCGCCGGCGTTATTGAGCGCCTGGTTGCCGGTGATCGTGGTATCGGTGATCGTCGAGCCGGCGCTGCCGGTGCCGGTGGTCTCGACCTCGATACCGCCGCCGTTGCCGGCCGACGTGTTGTCGGCGAAGGTGCTGCTCATGACGGTCAACGTCGTGCCGTTGGCGAACAGAGCGCCGCCGCTGCCGCCGCTGGAGTTGCCCTTGAACTCGGTATTGATGATCGTCGTGCTGGGGCCGCCTTCCTGAATCCCGCCGCCGCTCATGCTGGCGGTGTTGTTGAGGAAGAGGCTGTTGGTGACCAGCAGGGTTCCGTTGTTGTTCTCATCGGAGAAGCCTCCGCCCATGCCGCCGGTGAAGTTGTTCTCGATCGTGCTGTGGTCGATGACCATGGCGCCGGTGCCGGCATTGCTGATGCCGCCGCCCGAGGCGGTGATGCTAAAAGCGAGAGCGGAATTATTGTTGACCAGCGTGTTGGTCATCGTCATGTTCGCCCCATCGGGAGCGCTGCTGCCGGCCGCGACGTCGATATAGACGCCGGCCCCCTGGTTGATGTCGGTATTGCCGGTGATCTGCGAGTTGTTGATGAAGACCGTGCCGGCACCGTCGGTGTCGATGCCGCCGCCAGCGTCGCCGGCATGGTCGTCACTGATGACACTGTTGTTGACCGTCAGCGTCCAGGAACCTTGGGTCATGTTGAACATGACCAGGCCGCCGCCGTCGGCCGTGGCATTGTTGTGGGTGACGACCATGTTGGTAAGCGTCAGGTTGACGTTGCCCTGGTCGCGGATGCCGCCGCCGCTGCCGGCCGCTCCGTCGCCGGGCGACGCGTTGCCGTTCTCGATGGTGAAGCCCTTGAGGACCACAGTGAAATCCGTGGGAGGAGTCGCGTTATTCGGATTGATGTCGAAGACGCGGTCGAGGCCATTGCCGCTGACGGCGACTCGGTCGTCGCTGGTGTTGACGATCGTCAGGGTGCTGCCTGCCGGGCTGGACGCATTGGGGATGATGTCGAAGTCGCCCGTGGCGTTGTTCTCGGTAGTGGAGGTGTCGTCGGGCGACGCGGGGGGGATGGTGATCTTGTAGGTACCAGAGACGGTCAGGTTGATGGTATTGCTTCCCGGGGTGGCGTTGGCCGCCTCGATGGCCGAGCGCAGGGTGGGGGCGTCGAAGGTGTTCTTCCCGGTCTGCGTCACCGCGAACAGACCGTCGCCTAGGCCGGTGACGTTAAAGACCGCTGGGACGCAGCGGTCTTCCAGCATTTCCACGGCCAAACGGGCGCGTCGAGGCCTCGACTTGACCGAGCCTGTTACGACTCGGCGGCCTCGGGTGGAGAAACGGTGGAGAGAGAGGCGTAGATTTCCATACAGGTAGTCGAACATGGTCATTACCTCCGCGGCGTAGGTTTCCGGCTTGTCCCACGGGCGCAATCCGACGTATATACTGCCCGCAGCAGACTCGGCAAATGACTCGGCGGCAGAATTTTCCAAAGAAAATTGAAGGGTAAGTGTTGGCGGCATATCCGAGGTGAAGAGCTGAATCCCGATCTTTCCAGATGGCCCTGTCCTGGGCCTCAGCTACGACGCGGATCGTTGATTCTAAACCCTGAAGGAGCTATTGCAAAAGTTTTCCCCAGAAATCGATGCCTCCACCCCTTCCGTCCCTGCCTTGGCCCAAAGCACAAGACGCTTCTCGCTTGCTCATCCGCCGAAATTGCCCAGCACAGCGCTAGCTTTGGCGGGGAAAAGATGCAAACGCCATTCCGAAACGACCGAGCCATCTGGTGATCCTCCGTTTCGTGTCCGCAGTGTATTCGCACTTCCACCCGTTCCAAAAAACATGGAAAAAGGGTCGGGTCTCGTTCAGACAATCTGTCTCGAACGTGACCCGACCCTTTTTCCCGCTGTGGAGCCGGACGGGAGCGCTCGGGTTGACCTTCGTGGATCGCGATGGGGTGGTGATGATTACGACGAAGCAACGCCAAGTTACTCGAACAGCACTTTAACCACCTCCCGCCACACCGTGTCGGTCAGGCGAGAAGAGCTGGTTTCGTCCCAGCTAACGGCGACGACGCAAAGATGAGCGGAAAGGCCGTTACTGGCCGGACCAAGGAATGTTGATGCGAGTCCTCTCGGACCACTGCCCATGACAACAAACTTTTCGGAGTGGCTCAGACTGATCCCTTGCTTTTGAAACGCAATCGAGACGCCCGGCTCAAAGAACTGAAGCGTCGGCACGACGGCGCGCTGCTCATGTCGAAAGTGGATTGCCGGGAGCTTGCTCTTGGGTAAAGAGTCCGCGGAACCGATCCGGGCGGGGGCCTTCGGATCGATGGGAGCCTGCTCGAGAAAACTGCGCACGGCATTGCGTATGCGTTCGGCCTCCGCGCCGTCACGGCTCGCCGCCGTCACCAGGAATTGGACGCCATCGGGTCCAGGCCAGATCAGCACCGTCACCGCCGCCTTTTCGCTCCAGCCGCGCACATTGCCCTCGGCGTCCACCTCGGCGAATAGGAATTTCTCCCGGTCCATGGCCTGAACCGCCTTCCGCCCGCACTCCGCGCAAGTCAAGCCTCTTAACGGACCGGCACCAAACTGAACCGCGGTGTCATTCTGGGCCTTGGCGGAACCCATCGCGAACGTCGTCAGGACTACGAGGGATAGGCCGGGCAATCGCATGTCTGGACTCCTTCCGGATATTGGGATGAGATGGCAAGCCCGGCAAATGGGGCCGGGAGCGCAATCCATCGTCCGGCCCATAGGACCATGGCTTGCTTGCGCGGACCTGTATCAAAGGAGCGGCAAAAGTACAAGCAGAGGTAGGAAAGATAAAGATGCCAGGAATCGTTTTAATACTTTTCGGACCTTAAAAAGATTCCTGATTTTCGGACCGTGATTCCCCGGTACCTCCCCCGCGCTCGGTCTGAGGGCCGGGATGACTGGCCGACTTAGGGACCTGACTGAGTTGCTGCTTGATAAAGCACGATTGGATCAAGCCGTGTCAGGCCTGGAATCAAGTCGAAATGAGCGTCGGAGGAAATGATGTGAGTGAGGCCATGATTCTGCATGATGGCCGCATGGATGGCGTCACGCGCCCGCATACCCCGTGGAGCGTAATGCTGGAAGATTGTGACAGCAGTTTGCATGTCGGCCGCCGTGACAGGAAAAATCTGCGGCACGACCGTCATGACGTCTCTTGCCATGTTAACGGCGTCCGTGTATCGTCCCAGCGCTCCATATCCGTGCAGAATCTCTTGAATGACCTCGGCATCGATGACCACTTGCAGGCGACTGCTGGCGATTTGTGTCATCAACCACTGACAGGAATCGCGGTAGACATGGGGCGTGCCGGCAGCATACATCGGAACCGCTGTGTCCAGCATTGCGGGAGCCGAGGGCACGCTCATTTACTCGATCGCTCCCCGAGTGATTTCCTGTTCCATCTGTTCCCAGTCCGCAACAGGAAGTTCCCGTGACAGGAGCCGTTGCAGCGCCGCCATCCGTGCATCGAGCGACGGAGTCGATGAAGCATCGCCAGACCCAGAGAAAACCGTGTAGATCACGATTTCCACTTTTTCGTGCTCTTTCAACGGCAATGCTCGTTCTGGGAGGAGTACGCCATTTTCATAAGTTGCTGCCACCGTAAGTGTCATGGCTACGACTCCGGCAATGATCAGCGAGCCAAACTTGCCTCGGCTGCTGACGAATGGAACTTAGCAAACGGAGAACACAGATACCAGGCTAAGGTTGCCTGCGGCTTGCGACTAAATATCGCGCGGCATCGGCAAATCCAACTCAAACACGCGGCCATCGCGAAACGATCCCTGCTCCTCGACGAACACGCGCTGCACGACGCGCAGGTGCCGGTCGGTAAGCGTGTAATCGCTGTACGACCATCGGCCGTGCTGGGTAGTGCTGCCGGCGCAGATGACGGGGAAGGGGGTGCGTTCGGAATGCGGATGATGATAATGCTCGTGGCGATGACCGTGCAGCCATAACACGACGCCGCCCCGCTCAGCGGTCGAAATCAGCTTTTTCAAATCGCGTAAGCCGTGGAACGCACTTTCGCGTCGGCCTTCGGCGAGCCAGATGGGATAATGCGTCACGAGGATACGCGGTCCCGGACTCAGACCGGCCAGCAGGTTCTCCAGTCGTTCCAGTTGGGCGGCGCCGACGTGGCCGCGCGCGTCCCAATAGAGACGATTGGCCGTCGCGGAATTGACTGCCACCACCCACACCGGCCCGACGCGCTGCGCGAACGGATAGACTTCCTTGCCGATGCGCTCGCCGGTTAGCCAGGGAGCGAAGTAGCGCTCGAAATGGCCGCTGTGCATGGCGGCGTGGGTGCAGTAATCGTGATTGCCCGGCACCGCCAGGCCCGGCAGCGCGGCGCCGACGCCGAGAAGCTCCGCGGCCCGCCGCATCTCTTCCTCGAAGCCCATCGCCGTGGCATCGCCGGAAAAGACCAGGCGATCGAAGTTACCCTGCGTCAATTCTTCTCGCAGCGCCTTCAGGATGCGATCGGTGTGGCGAAAATGCTTGCCGCGCCCGAGTAGAGTGAGATTGATCCACGCCGACATGCGCTTATTGAACCAATCGCGCATCCGCCACGAACACACAGGCGCAGTAACGTGAATGTCGCTGAAATGGGCCAGACGAACGGTTGCGGAATCGTTGCGGTGAATGACGGCGTCCTCCCCGCGACGGGCGAACGGCCGGCGTAAGCCGGCTGGTAGCCGGCTACTACCAGCCGGCTTACGCCGGCCGTTCGCCAACTTCAGCTCATGTTCATGCTGAGCAGGAATTCCGCGTTCGACTTGGTTTTCCGCATGCGGTTGACGACCAGCTCCATCGCCTCGACAGGGTGCATGTCGGCCAGGACGCGGCGGAGGGCGCGGACGCGCTCGACCTCGTCGGGGTGCATCAGCAGTTCTTCCTTGCGCGTGCCAGAGCGGTTGATGTCGATGGCCGGCCAGACGCGTTTATCGACGAGGCGGCGGTCCAGGTGCAGCTCCATGTTGCCGGTGCCTTTGAACTCCTCGAAAATCACTTCGTCCATACGGCTGCCAGTGTCGATCAGCGCCGTGGCAAGGATCGTCAGCGAGCCGCCTTCCTCGATATTGCGGGCGGCGCCGAAGAAACGCTTCGGCTTCTGCATCGCGTTGGAATCAAGACCGCCGGACAGCAATTTGCCGCCGGAGGGCGCTTCGGTGTTGTGAGCGCGAGCAAGCCGCGTGATCGAATCGAGCAGGATGACCACATCGCGGCCGTCCTCGACCAATCGCTTGGCTTTCTCCAGGGCGATGTCGCTGACGTGGACGTGTTCGGACGACGGCTCATCGAATGTGCTGGCGACGACCTCGGCACCGGGTCCGGCCACGGTGCGAACCATGTCGGTGACTTCTTCGGGCCGCTCATCGATGAGCAGCACGATGAGGTAACATTCGGGATGGTTCTTTTTCAGGGCCAGGGCCACTTTTTGCAGCAGCACGGTCTTGCCCGCGCGGGGCGGCGACACGATCAGGCCGCGCTGCCCTTTGCCGATCGGCGTCACCAAATCGACAACGCGCGTCGGCATCTCGTCGCCGGTCGTCTCCAGGACAAGGCGACGGTTGGGATGTAGCGGGGTCAGATCTTCAAAGACGGTCGGCCGGGATTTTTCTTCCGGCGGATGGCCGTTGATCGCTTCGACCTGCATCAGGGCGAAGTTCTCCTGGCCTTCGATGGGCAGACGGATTGGCCCCTCAACGACCAAGCCGGTACGCAAGCCGAGCCGGCGAATCTGGCTAGGGGAAACGTAAATGTCTTCGGGCGAGGCGAGGTAGTTGTGAGCGGCGCTGCGCAGGAAGCCGTAGCCATCAGGCAACACTTCGAGCGTGCCGGAGCCGCGGACGATCTCGCCGCGTTCGATTTGGCGACGGACGACGGCAACGATCAACTGGGCGCGGTTCATGCCGGTGTGCTCAGCGATGCCTTCGCGTTCGGCCAAGGCGAACAGTTTCGGCATCGGCAGCCGATAGAGATCATCCAGCCGCAGCGCGGCATTGACGCGCGCCGGAGCCGTGCTGGTC
>Ga0070738_10005241_pt1 | contig 14603 bp, 10 predicted proteins | sample Coa_R2_2_FD_66446 | JGI IMG/M metagenome (GOLD analysis project Ga0070738, IMG submission 66446) | Surface soil microbial communities from Centralia Pennsylvania, which are recovering from an underground coalmine fire - Coalmine... | ecosystem: Environmental > Terrestrial > Soil > Unclassified ...
GAGACCGCCGAGAGGTCCTTTCAACAAGGAGTGTGCCGCATGATTCGCTCGGTTCTGAAGTCGTTGGGACTGCTCGTTGCCCCTCCCTGTACGGAAATTCACTAAAGCGATCCGAATTGGGAACTTCGCCGGCTCGCCGCACGCCGCCGAGGACGATCCCGTATTTGGAGCTTCTTGAGGATCGCACTCTGCCGTCGGCTTCGCCCTGGATGGATCAGTTGGTGCAGCAGATGGCGGTGGTGCAGCAGGAATACGTCAATGCCTGGAACACCGTCACGCAGCTAGTTCGCTATGCTCAAGAGCAATGGGATGTCGTGCATGGCATCACGGCGAATGACTCAAATCCAGCGCCCGGTGGCACCGGATTGCAAGTAGGCAGCGTCTCCAGCAGCAGCGCAACGACAACTCATGAAGCGGGTTCCACATCGCCGAGCACTTCCACGGTCAAAGCTCAAGTATCCAACTCCCCGCTGCTCGTCGGAGGTGGCTATCTCTGGGATCCGACGCACGGTACGAATGCCAGCAACGGGCTGAACTGGGACTACAACGGGAAGGAGCAGAATGACCCCGCAACGGCCAAGGTTCCGGGTAGCACAGGCGACCAAGTGGTGTTCGATCCGGTCGCCACGCAGACTTTACACGGTGCCGGCGGTTCCCCAATTACTTGGGACTATACCCCGGGGCAAGCCTTTTTCATGCAAGTGGGCACCACGGCTATGTCATCGTACGGCAACGAACAGACGATCAATTCGGGAGTCCAGATCACTACGACCGGGGTGAACACCACTTCCAGCAGCACGCTTAATCTGTTCTTCAGCGATAGCAACTCGGGGTTCCAGATCAACGGTGATTCGACGATCACCAATTTCACTCTCGCTGGTAACGCACAAGCGCATTTCACAATCAACGGCGGCACCACGACGATCGCTCAGTCGCCGGGCTACACGGAAACTATCGGGGTGCAGGTCACTGTTGAAGAAGGTGCGACGCTTAACGACCAGAGTTGGAATTCGCTTCAGTTTACGAACTCGGGCTTGGCCATCTTGGTCCTGGGCACAATGAGAACGTACTATGGACCGGGCACTGGTATGACCTTGATCGACAGTGGCCCGTTTTCGCGTGACTACATATTCGTGGACGGCACGTTGAGTTACGCTGGAAGTGGAGGCGTAGCGGACACTTTTAATGCGCCAGTCTACGTTTCTCAAGGGACTTTCTTGCTGTCCACCGCCGCGAACCAGTCTGCTGGCGCGAAGTTGACCGTAAACGGCACCGTACCAGGACAAACGCCCAACGCCTCCGTGTATTTGGCTGGGAATGGCACCGTGCAGTTATCCCAGGGGTTCACCTTGGTATGTAACAATGGCTACTACCAGAACGGCGGCACGCTGGAAACCACGGACTCGACACAATGCACGCTCCAGGGCACGGCTACCATCGACGCTGGCGGTAACTTGCAGGTCGATGACGTGGCAAATAGCTACGGTAGATTGAACCTGATAGGAAACCTGAACCTTAATGGAAAGTTAAGCGTTTCCGTTGAGGGGTACACGCCCAACGGGAGTGAGGGCACAAGTGACTTGCTCTATGTCTCCGGAACTCTGACCCTCAACAAGACGACCAGCACCATTTTTGTCAACGACTACGGGACGCTACAGAAAGGGATCCAGTATACCGACTTCTGGAATGTCATCTATTGCCCTACTAATAACATAGTGGGCGATTTCAGTTCTGGGAGCGCTTTGCCTGCTGCCAACTTGGCCTACGGGCCGTCCAATATCCCGGAGGCAGGATATTATCGGGTCACGTTTAACGGTTAAGGATGTAGCGGGGGCCGGGTCATGCCCGGCCCCGCTCGTTTATTTGGCCCACTTGATAATGGCAATCTGCTTCACACGGGCGATTTCAGCTCGGAGAGCCGGAAAACGGTTGGTACGCAAACTGTTAATCTGCTTCTGATATTCATCAACCGACTTGCGCTCCTCTTTCCCTGACTCGATTCGTGCTTCAAGATCAGTTGCAATCTTTTCCTCCAGGCGGAGTGCTTCTTCGATACCCTTGATGCGCTGCTCCCTATCTCCCTTAATATACTCACGGAGCAGGGCGTTGATAATGACTACTTGCTCGGCGCGAGTACCGGCGCGGAAGGTCACGCGAAGACGACGCTCTCCGTCTTGCGTCACCCGGATATTTTTCACCATCCACGGGCGGAATTCATCCTTCAAGCGAGCCAACGATGGTAGCTTACTCATTTCGGAATCGCCACCCCCGGCGAAAAAGATATAGCCGCGAGGATGAGTCATCCGTTCTATTACATCTTTGCAATGCTCCGCCGCCGTCATTCCCTTCGGCGGCGGCCCGATGTCCAGGATCGCCGAGGGATCAGGAACCGGCGCGGCCGGCAGCTTCATCAGGTTCATCAGCGGCAGCACAGCCAACAGCAACAACGCAGGAACGCAATACCGCATCGTGGATCCTCCACTCGGGTGAGAAATTGCCCCTTTGCTTATAACCGAGATGAGTTCGTGCCGTCAATTATTTTCCCGAATCGATTTATCACTTATCGTTTCCCACGCGAAGCATGAGAACGAGATGCGATCCGGGGTGGTAGCGTTGTCGTAGGTTGGCAGCGGATGACAGGACGACGCCGGCACGCGGCCAGGTGGCAAAGTCGCTGGATCTCGTGGTCGTAACGATCGGCGCGGCATGGAGTTAGGAGGAAGCAGCCACTATGCCAAGGGTGGGGGTGCATTGGGCAAAGGGCCAAGTCGGTATTTGCAATCGATGGGGCCGAACCGGCCGCCACGACATCAAGGTGATTGGCCCGGGGCTGCCCAAGGACGCTAAGCGTTACGTCTACGAAGGTATCACCGATTGTATCGTGTTGTGGAACACTCTCGACCTTGGGTACTTGACCGTGTACACCAGCCATGCCCTCAAGAACGGCACGCTGAAGCCGGGCGCGAAACAAGTTCCGTCCTCCGCAAGATCGGAGTCCTCATGTCCACGCTGCAAGGAAGGGTCGCCATCGTCACCGGCGCCAGTCGAGGCATCGGCCGCGCTCTGGCGCTGGGATTGGCGAAGGCGGGATGCCACGTCGTCATCGCCGCGAAAAGCACTACCTCCACTGAGAAGCTGCCCGGCTCGATTTTCAGCGTCGCGGCGGAGGTAGAGACCCTCGGTGCTCAGGCGTTGCCGGTGCAGGTGGATGTGCGCGACGAGCAGCAGATTGAGAACCTGGCCGCCAAGACGCGCCAGCGCTTTGGCCGCATTGATCTGCTGATTAACAACGCGGGCGCCCTGTTCTGGAGTAGCCTGCTGGAAACGCCCGCAAAGCGATTCGATTTGGTGATGGGGGTGAATGCGCGGGCGGCTTTTTTGTGTTGTCGCGCGGTGTTGCCGGCGATGATCGAGCAGCGTTGGGGGCACATTATTAACATGAGTCCGCCGCTGGATCTCTCGATGATTCCGGGCCGCATCGCCTACGCGATCTCGAAACTGGGCATGACACTTCTGACGTTCGGTTTGGCAAAGGAAGCGCGGCATCACCATATCGCCGTCAATGCGCTGTGGCCGGTGACGATCATCGAGAGCCAGGCATCGATCAATCATGCCTTGGGCAGGCCGGAGATGTGGCGCAAGCCGGATATTCTCGTCGATTGCGTGCTGCGTCTGGCTGGAAAGGATCCGGCGGAGATGACGGGGCAGGCGTTGCTCGATGAGGACTTCTTGCGGGCCGAAGGCGTGACGGATTTCAGCGGCTATGCCTGTGTGCCCGGGACGCAGCCGCCGCGCTTATCGTGGTCGATGGGTGCTTGAGTGGCGGTCTCTCAAGGCTGATCCGTCCATCGTGCGGGGGGATGCCAACCCTCGTTGATGTCGAGGTGGTGGTCGAGGAAGCAGTTGAAGGAACGCCCGAAGAACAAATCACGCGGGTAGGTGGCCGAGGGCCGGGTCCGCGCCGGGTCAAGCAGACCGGCCGCCACGCACGCCTCGCTGACCAGTTCTGAGCAGAAGTAGCTCCGCCGGTTGCCGCCGTGGGGGCAGCCCACGAAGTAAGTGCGGATCGGCCCCCGAGTACGGAAAGGCGTCAGCTGCACGCCCAGGCGGAGGAGGGCGAAGCGCTTACCGTCCTGGGCAAGAGCAAACTCCGTCAATCGCTGCGATTGCTCCGGTGTCAGGGGCACGCGCCGGCGGCGAATCCACACGCGTCCGATGTCTGTGTACTCCTTGAGGTGCGGCAGCAGGTCGAGCGTGCGAACCCATAGGGTGTCCATGGGTCCAGCCTCCAGGACGGCCAGGCTGCCGTCGGGTCGGGCGAACACGATGGCGGAACCGTTGGGGTCGAAAGCGAGCGCCATGTAGTGCGTGACGCGCCAGAAGGTCGAGTGGTCCAGCCGCAGCATGATATCGCCCGGCTGGGGAACGTACGGTTCTGCGGGGAGGCGTAGGATTTCGTCGATGCGGAAGGCGGGCTGGTAAAGATACGAACCGCAAGCGACAGCGGGAGCGACCGGGTCAGGGCAACCGGCCATCATCAAGAAAGAAGACAGGATGGCAAGCATCAGGTGGCCTTCCCGGGCCGGCGAGCGGAGCTGTGTAGCCCTACCCAGCTTATCAGATCCGGAAGAAAACACGGTTTATCTTGGCGTCCCGCAATCCCCAAAACGATACCTGCAAGGAGCGGCAAGATCCCTTGAGGGAGTATCGGCATTTCAGGGTCGGCAACTTTGACGCGCGTTTTGCGAAAGGAACCTTCCCCGAGGGCGGTTTGATGTTTCAAGCTGAGTTGGCTCGTAGGGTGGGCCGACGCAGGAGGCCCACCAGCGGGCAGTGGTGGCCTCCTGCGTCGGCCCACCCTACGAGCGGGCTTACCGGAATCTCGTTCCCAAACTCCGTTTGGGAACGCCGTCCGCGAAACTCTGTTTCGCGCCTCCCTCTCGGACGTCGGAGGGCAGACGCGAAACATAGTTTCGCGAAATCGGTTCCCAAACGGAGTTCGGGAACCAGGAACACCAGGAACCAGGAAAACGCGCTGTGCTCTGCTGACATGCTGTAGCCAAAGCTCAGGCCCGATTCGACGATTAGAGGTTAGCGGGGAAGCTGTCCAGGTCGTCGAACGCCGCCGCACCCGGGGCCTTCGGCTTGGGAGCGATGAACGACCCCAGGTCGCTCGCCTTGCCGATCGCGAGAAAGAGTCTATCTACCGCCGCGACTGCCGGAGGGGGCGGGGTGGTCGTTGCCGCGGTTCCGGCGGCCTGGAGCGCTGCCGTCCCCGCCGATGTGCTCAGCTGCGTCCCGAGGCCGGAGGCGGTGATGCCGGCCGTCGTGTTCCCGGCCGCGTTCGTCAGCCCGTGGGTCGGAGTGCCAGCCGGCGCCTTGGCCGTGATGCCAGCTGTCGTGCTCCTGGCCACGTCCCCCGAGGATCCCGACACGGCGTCCAGAACACCGAATAGTCCATGCGCCTCGTCGTTCGGTCCGGCGGAGAAGAACAGCTGGTTCGTCTGCCCCACCGTGGTGCCATTGCCGAAGGCCAAACCCCACAGACCGTCGATCGTCAGCGGCGGACCGGCATTGCTGTGGAGGAAGCCCAGGAACTCGCCGCTGTCGGGGTTGTAGGCCAGGATGTGGCCGTTGCCGAAGTTGCCCACTAGCAGGTCGTTGCTGAAATCACCGAAGTTGGAAGGCGCCAGGGCCAGGCCCCAGGGTGAGTCGAGTGGGCCATGCTGGGCGAACCGCTGCATCAAGTGCCCGTTGGTGTCGAAGACGTCGATGAAGCCGTGGCTGACGCCAGCCACGTCATCATGGGCAGTCGCGTCCTGCAAGGCGTAGGTGACAAAGAGCTTGCCGTTGATGGCCGCGATGTTGAACGGCGCGTAACCCTTGGGGAGCGACGGATCGCGGAAATTCCCGTCCAAAGTCGTCTTCTGGAAGTGGCTGTCGAAGACGTCGATCTGGTTGTTGTGGAAGTCGGTGGCGTACAGGAAGTTGCCGGAGCCGTTGTTGGCCAGGGCGATGCCCTTGAAGACGGCCGTGTCCACGCTGGTGCCGAGCTGCGCCTGCGTCGAGGGGGGCGGGGGCGGCACGCGCGGATTCCAGCCGCTGATGGTGCCGTTTTCCGAGGCGAAGATGAACGCCGCCGGCCCGGAGTGCCCATTGCCGTCGCTGACGACAAAATCCTTGGTTGGGTTAAAGACCTGGCCCGTCGGGGCGCCGCCGGGGATCGATACCACCAGGCCAGTGTTGTGGAAATTGCTGGTCTGGCCCGCGTAGACTGTCGAGACATCGTTCCCATTGGCGGAGACCCAGGCCGTGACCGGGCCGATGGCGATGCCCCAAGCGTTTACCAGGTTCGGATCCTGGATGGCGGCGACACCCGGCTGGTCGGAAACGAGGTTCGTTTGGATGAACGTGGTGGCCGGCACGATGCGGCCTTCGAGTTCCTCAAGCTGCAGACGGACGGAACACGACCGCCTAGGGGAGCGAGTGCGGCTGCTGCCGCGTAGACTTTCAAACCAACTACGCATGACGAATCTCCTTTTGGAAGTAGTAAAGGGGACATAACGGTGAACCGATCAACTCAACGGTGAACCGATCAACTCACGAGCAGCCATGCCCAGGCCAACAACCCGATGTCCTACGGCACGCCAACCAGATCGCCCTACTCCGCCGCTTGGTGCGCCTCCGCGTGGTGGTCGGCGAACGACCACGGCCGGGCTGCCCAAGCGACTGCAGCGAAGAACTGATCCGTCGCCGCGGCGTCCAGCGCGGCTGGCATCAGCCTGCTTGGGGTTGCCGTTGTGGTCTCGGCCGGCAGCACGGGTGCAACGTCCCAAGGCCCCGCCATCGTCGTTTCCGGGGCCGCGGCCGTGGTCGCCTTCTTGGGTGCGGACGCAGCATTTTGCAGGATGAGCGGCTGGTCCGTGTTAACGTCCTCCTGGTGGCCGACTGCCGCAACAGTCCCATCGCTCAGGGCTGTCACGCCAAAAAGCTCGTTTTGGTTTTGGGCCGGGTTCGGGCTGTGGACGATGCTCCAGCTGGTCCCGTCCCAGTGCTCGGTAATCGTTTGGCTGACGCCGATGCTGCCGACGGCCCACATATCGTTGGCCGAGATGGCCGCGATCCCATTGAGCGTGCTGGGACCCTTCGGATTCGGATTCGGGCTGGCGACGATGCTCCAACTCGTCCCGTCCCAGTGCTCGATCGCTGCTTGCCGGAACGAATGGTGATTAATAAAAGCCCCCACAGTCCCCACCGCCCAGGCATTGGTTGGCGAGAGCGCCGTTACCGATGTGGCCGACAGGTTAGGGGAGGCCACTTGACTCCAGTTCGTGCCGTCGAAGTGGAGGATCGTTTCGCCCCCGACGGCCCAGACATCGTTGGCGGAATCGGCTGAGACGGCCAAGACGCCGCCCGCGCTGGCGATGACGGGGTTGGAGACGATGCTCCAGCTCGTGCCGTCCCAGTGTTCGATCAAGGCCTTGCCGCTGTTGCTTCCTACGGCCCAGACGTTTCTCGGTGAGACCGCCGCCACGCCATCGAGAATGGTGCTCTCAACCGTTGCCGTCGGGGTTGAAACCACACTCCAACCGCTACCATTCCAGTGCTCGGTCAACGATTCTCCAAAGTCTGGGTTATCAGGCCCAGTCCTAGACCCGACGGCCCAGACGTCATTGCTGGCCGCGGCGGCTACGCCACGGAGTTGGGCATTCGGGGGATTTACGCCGCCGCTGGGCACGGCCGGGGTGGAGACGGCGCTCCAGCTCTTGCCATCGAAGTGCTCGGCGAGGGGCTGAACGTCGATCGCGCCCGTCGTCGGGTCAATGAACTCATTGCTGCCGACGCCCCAAATGTCGTTGGCGGCGACTGCCGCGGCCCCGAACATATTCTGCCCGACGCCAGCCGGATTGGGGACGACGACCAGACCTTGTGTCAACAAGTTGCGTTCTTCGAGGCCTTCCAAATGCAGAATCGTCCGCAGCGCCCTCGCCTTTTTCGCTCCGCGCTGCCAGGGAGCCAACCAACACTGCGTCATAACAAAGTCCTCCCAGAAGAAAGATTCTTGCTGCTGGGCGCGTGCCGGAGAAACGACGCCGAGTCGAATTGACGCACACCCGAGACGCTCTCTTCGCTGACCGCGGGAGTAGATCAAGAGCCGTGTTCGTATGGGTTCCCAGGCAGGCACCCGCACGAGCGGGTACCTGCCGCCGTCTGTCCTCATCTCCGTTCGCTTCTTGGCGCGGATACCGGGCCGCACCGCTCGGTCAATCCGGATTCATCAACTACATGTCACCGGAGAAAGCATCCCAATTAGCATTCGCCGCCGTGCGGTGCGGCCGCAAGCTGTAATAGGCCAACCACAACTGATGGTCGGTCCTGCCAACCGCGGCGAAGAACCGATCCGCCGCGGAGTCCAGTGGCACCGGCGCCGTCGCAGTCGATGTAACAGTCGGAGCCTCGGCTTTCGTCAGAGGCGCGGCATCCAGCATGGGCAACCCCGTTGGGGTCGGCGCAGCGGCTGTGGTCGCGGTGGCCGTGAGTTCTAGACCGCTAATCTGCGGGCTTGGGACGAAGACGAGACTTGTTGTGGGGCCGCCGTGGTGCGGGTCGGCCGGTGCCGAGCCGTTCCCCGGCGGGGCCGCGTTGACCATGCCGAACACGCCATCGCTCTCGTCTTTCGGGCCGTCGGCGAAGAAGAGGGTCTGCGTGCCGGCGCCGCCCTGGCCGTTGCCGAAGCCGATCCCCCACAGCCCCTTGGTGTTGCCGCCGGCGCCGGTGATGCCGGCGGTGAGGACCAGCGGGTTGCCGCTCGTGTCCTGGAGCTGGCCCAGGAACTGGCCGGTGTTCGGGTCGAAGGCACTGACGTGGCTGTCGCCGAAGTTGCCGATCAGAAGGTCGCCGCCGAAGTTACCGAAGCCGGCCGGCGCGAAGGTGGCACCGATGGGCGAGTTGAGTTGAGTCAGCGTACCGCCTGCTGCCGTTCCCGAGGCGAAGCGCTTGAGGAAGTGGCCGTCGGTCGTGAATTCGTCGATGAAGCCGTTGCCCGGCCCGGCCACGTCGTCGTGCTTGGCGGCGTCCTGCTTGGCGTAGGTGACGAACAGGATACCGTTGACGTTCTTCACGCCGAACGGGGCGAAGCCGGCTGGGGCGTTCGGGTCGGTGAATTGCCCGGAGAAGAAGGTGTGCAGGGCGAAGTGGGAGTCGAAAACATCCACGGTGCCGTTGTGGAAGTTGGTGGCGTACAGGTAGTTCGCTCCGTCGGCTTGGCCCATCGTTAGCAGCTTGTAGACCGCGCCGCTGCCGGACTGGTCGGCCGCGATCACGGCACGGGTCTGGCTCAGGCTGGGGTTCCACCCGGCGATGGTGCCGTCCTCAGTCGAGAACAGGAGGGTAGCTGGCGCGCTCTTGCCGTTGACGGTGATGACGAAGTCGGACGTGGGGTTGCTGATGACCCCGTTGGGCGTGGAGGTGGTTCCCGGCGGGCTGCCCGTGGGCGGCGGGATGTTGATGTCGGCCCCGCTCTTTTGGCCTTGGGCGTTGAACAGGATGCCTTGGCCTGAGCCATTGGCGGCCACGCGGAACTGGCCGGTCGGGGTCTCGAAGAACCCCCAAGGGTTTATCAGTTCGCGGTCCGTGTTCGGCGCCAGTCCGGGAATGTTCGAGACGAGGGGGGTTTCGACGAAACCCGTGCTCGGGACGGTGCGATCCTCCAAGGACTCAAGCATAGGCCGACACCTGTTCGGGCGGGGGCGGGGAGTACGCCGGGCTCTGCACGATCGATCGATCCAACTACGCATGACGAATCTCCTTTGGAAATAGGGGACCTCAGGCGAGAGATCAGATCACGGAAATTCCTCATCGTGGGCCGTAGATCTGTGAGCGATAAACAACCCTGGTCGGTGCGCCTTGCCGATCGTGACAAAGAACGGAACGGCACCAAGGTCGCCTGGCCGGAGATCGTTCCGGAGAACGAAAGTCACGGCCGAATCGGAGGATGGAGCTTCGAGTCAATTCATGGCCACTGCCGTTACTTGAAGAGAACGGACGATCCCTGGGAAATCACGCCACCTACCTCCGCTTGCTGAGCGTGGTCGTGATTCTCTTGAAGTCCTTTGCCTCCTTCCTCCTATCCGGTAAGCAATTTATCTAGTGCTACCAGGAGGGCTGCATACAGGGTCGCATGGATGAGAACCGGCGACCTCTGGGCCAGGGCAAAGCATCCTGTTCCTGTAAATGGGACAACGGGGTAGATGCCGGCAGCCAACCGTGCAAGGCAAGCCGAGCCTGGAGTTGTTGCCGCGCGCGTCCGACGCGCGAAAGGACCGTCCCGCGTGGACATCCCAGCTGCCCCGCCGCCTCCGTGCAGCTTTTCCCCTCTAGATGGCAGAGAATGAAAGCCGTCCGATACTTCTCGGGAAGCCGGCTCAATTCCGTGTCCACCAGGCGACTCAGCTCGCGCCAGGCGGTCCGATCGGCTGGATCCGGGCACTTTTTATCAACCGGTGAGTCATCCAGTTGTCGTTCCCGTTGGCTCCGCCGCATGTTCCGCGCCTTGGACCGCAGGGCCACACGGTAGGCGACCATGTACAGCCAGCCACTGAGAGATTCATACCTACCGATGGAAGCTGCCTTGCGGGCCAGCACGAGAAAGGTGGTCTGCAAGGCATCCTCGGCGTCCTGAGTATCCTGCAAGATGCGCCGGCATAAGCTGTAAACCATCGGTCCGTGCCGCTCCATGAGCAACTCGAACGCCGACTCATCCTGTTCCTCCAGGAAACGTTTCAGCAGTTGTGCGTCTGTGATAACCCTGGACAGGGACGGCCGCCCTCGTGGTCGAATGTTTTCCAGGAAGGATGACAAGGAAGTCTTCGCCATGTGCTCGTCTCCTTGAGAACCGTGCCGTCTTCTCGTGCCTTTTTCCGGTGGCCGTAGCGTCTGCTGTAGGGTGGGCCGAGTCTTCGAGGCCCACCGCGTCACCGCTGGTGGGCCTCCTTCGTCGGCCCACCCTACGAACTCAGTCATGGCCGCTTCGCCCTGTATCTGGATAAGTCTTGTTAGTGCCTCCTATCCGCCATTTTTTCTCAAACATTTTTCGCCCCGGATCTTTTCCATAACTCGTTTGACTTGCGGCACGAAGGCTGCTTAGATAGCGCTGCCCTCATCTACGCTGCTCTTGTACATTTCCTGTCTGGATCGTGCCCCGAATCATCGTGGGACAACCGAAGGGAGCGAAGGTGCTGGGAAGGGATTGAAAAAAATTGGTGGATTTTCCGCGCCATGCGACTCTTCTCTTATGGGGGATTGTCGATGACGGAACGAGACCAGTCCCCCGGAGAAGACGCCCAGGGAATTCGGCCACAAACCTCCGATGCCTCGCTCTTACGGAGAATGCGTCTGGGGAGCGAAGATGCGGCCACGCAGCTGTACCTCCGTTACGCCCATCGCCTCTATGCGCTGGCGCGAGCGAAGACCTCGCCGGACTTGGCACGCCGGGTCGATGCGGAAGAATTGGTGCAGTCGATCTTCGGCAGTTTTTTCCGGGGCGTTGCCAGCGGCTACTACGAGGTAATCGAAGGCGAAGAGTTATGGAAGCTCTTCGTGGTAATTGCCTTGAACAAGATCCGTGCCAAGGCAAACTTCCACCATGCCGCCAAGCGCGATGTGCGCCAAACTGTGAGCGGGGAGTTGGATGAGGATGCCTTGACTGCGCCGGAGGGGCACGACGCGGCCGCCCTGGCATTCCTGAAACTGACGGTTGAAGAAGCCCTGGAGCGTTTGCCTGCTCAGCACCGGCAGATCGTCCTCCTCCGCATCGAGAATTACGATGTGGCGGAGATCGCCGAGAAGAGCGGCCGGTCCAAGCGGACGGTGGAACGCCTCCTGCAAGAGGCACGCAAGAAGCTGGTTCACCTCCTCAAAGAAGACTAACCATGGACGAAGCACCGCTTTGCGATCCATCGGATGAGCTGGACCGCTTCGTTGAGGCGTACGAGGCGGCGCAGGTGCGCGACGGCTGCGCGGACCTGGCTTCCTTCCTGCCGGATGCGCCTCACCCGCTCTACCGGGAAGTATTGTGCGAGTTAGTTCGCGTCGAGCTGGAATTCGCCTGGGAACGAGGCCAGCGCCCTAGCCTGGAGGCTTACCTTCATCGCTTCCCGCGGCTCGCCGAGGATCCAGTGAGCCTGCGTGAAATCCTCTTCGAGGAGTATCGTCTGCGCCGACAGGCGGGTGAGAATCCGTCGCCGGAAGAATATCAACTGCGCTTCGGAGTAGAGGTCTCCGACTGGATCGATCGGCTGCCGCCGCGAACCAACGATCGGCTCGTCTCCTTCGGAGTAGAGAGGCCGCCCGCCGATCGAACACAGCCGATAGCCCAGGTGTCAGCCACCCTCCCGGAAGTGGGGACGGAATTCCTGGGGTTTCAGTTGTTGGCCGAGCTGGGCAGAGGAAGCTTCGGCCGGGTCTACCTCGCCCGGCAGGGGGAACTCGCCGACCGACCGGTTGCACTGAAAATCTCCGTCGAGGAACTGGGCGAGCCGCAGGTGCTGGCGCAGCTACAGCACACGAATATCGTACCCATCTACTCCATGCACCGTGCCCCGCCTTTTCACGCGGTCTGTATGCCCTTCCTCGGCTCCGCCACCTTGGCCGATGTGCTGCGCCAGCTGCGCGAAGGAGGAGCGTTGCCCGCCTCGGGTAAGGCGCTTGTGTCCACGATGGATATCTGCAAGAGCAAGACGCTGCTTACCGATCACCGGCCGCCCTTTCCATCTAGCTCCGATGGCCTACCCTCGGAAGCCGAGCGAAAGCAAGCTACCACCGGTCTCCCCACATCGCCTCGGGACTTCGCGGTCTGCCTCAAGACCCTTGAGGGATTAAGCTACGTCAACGCAATCGTCTGGATCGGGGCTCGCCTGGCCGATGGCCTGGGGCATGCGCACGAGCGCGGCATTTTGCACCGCGATCTCAAACCCGCCAATATTCTGCTAGGTGATGATGGCCAGCCGATGCTTCTGGATTTCAACCTGTCCGAGGATACCAAGCTGCGCTCCCGATCGCCTGCCGCGTTTATCGGGGGCACTCTGCCGTACATGGCTCCCGAGCACCTCGCTGCATTTCAGGGCCGCGGACAGCAGTTGGACGCTCGCAGCGATGTGTACGCGCTGGGTGTCATCCTGTTCGAGCTGCTCACCTGCCGGTATCCCTACTCCATGCCCGAGCTTCCTGCGAAGGCGATAGTCACACAGATGATCGAAGATCGTCTTCGCATGCCGCCTCGGATTCGCGATCACAACCCGGCCGTCTCGCCCGCTGTGGAAGCTATCATCCGCCGCTGCCTGCAACCTCGACCCGAGCACCGTTACCAGACAGCGCGGCAGTTGCAAGAAGATCTCGAACGCCATCTGAAAGACCTGCCTCTATACCATACCTGGGAGCCTTCCCTGCGCGAACGGGCGCAGAAGTGGGCCCGCCGGCACCCGAGATTGACGACCTTCACCAGCGTGGCTGCCTTGGCGACGATTATCGTTCTAAGTCTTGCCGTTTTATTCATCCTGCGTGGCGAACGGCTGGCCCGCCTGGAGGCCGCCGAGTCATTCCAGCACTTCATCGAAGATGTCCGAGAGGCCCAAACTCTCTTTCTGGAGGCTCCAGCGGCCGGCTCGGATCGCCTGGAGGAGATCGCCGCCGCCTGCCGCCGCCCTCTGGACCGCTACGGCATCCCGGTCAATTCCAGTTGGCAGGAGACATCGGCCCTCCGCCACCTATCGCCGGACGAGCAGGCGCGGTTGCGGGCGGAGGCAGGGGAGCTGCTCTTCCTCCAGGCCGCGTTGGCCCGGCTAGAGTCTCATCCCGACCTTGAAGCTCACCGGCGTGAGGCCCTGCTCCGCCGCGCCTGGGAGTTTAACATGCAGGCCAGCTCGTGCTACAACGACGCCGACGTTCCCGGTGCATTATGGCAACAGCGCGCAGTGCTGGCTCAGCTGCTCGGTCGAGAGTCCGAAGCACGCCAGTTGTTTGCACGGGCAGCCGAGACTACACCGCGGGGGCCGCGGGACCACTGCATGCTCGCCTGTTTTTACATGGCTCTGGGCCGCTTCCGTCATGCGCTGCCGCTTTGGCTAAAAGCCAGCAAGGAAGCCCCGCGAAATGTCTGGGTCTGGTATGGTCTGGGGAGCTGCTACGACGGCCTGAACGACCGCACGCAGGCGATAGCCTGCTACACGGCCTGTATCGCCCTCCACCCAGACTTCCACGCCTGGTACTTCAAGCGCGGGCTTGCTCACCTGCGCCAGGGGCAGCACGCCTTGGCCTGCGCGGACTTCGATCAGGCGGTCGAGCTGAGGCCGGAACACACAGACAGCCTCGTCAATCGAGCGCTTGCCCGGCTGGGAGCGGAGCGGCCCGCCGAGGCGGTTGCGGATCTCTCCCGCGCGCTCGAACTTGGGGCCGCCGACGCCCGCATCTACCTCATTCGAGCGCAGGCCCGAGAGAAAGCGGGAGACGGCTCCGGGGCCACTGCGGACCGCCAAGAGGCCGGCAAGAGAGAGCCGGCTGATGACGCGGGCTGGGTCGCCCGGGGTGTCGGGTTGGCTGAAAAAGAT
>Ga0070738_10005244_pt1 | contig 14584 bp, 15 predicted proteins | sample Coa_R2_2_FD_66446 | JGI IMG/M metagenome (GOLD analysis project Ga0070738, IMG submission 66446) | Surface soil microbial communities from Centralia Pennsylvania, which are recovering from an underground coalmine fire - Coalmine... | ecosystem: Environmental > Terrestrial > Soil > Unclassified ...
ATCCAGCCCCAGTTCGACCCCGACGAATCGCTCGAGCTCATCGCCCGGGAGCGGATCGGGTCCCTGTACCTGGTGCCGACCATCTTCCACGAGCTGGTCCGCCGGGCCCGCGAGAGGGCCGACGTGGACCTCTCCTGCGTCCGGAAGCTGGCCTTCGCGGGCGCCCCCATGACGTCGACCCTGGTGCGGGCGCTCCTCGACCTCGTCCACCCGGAGGTCTTCGTGAACCACTACGGCAGCACGGAGGTCTACATCCACACCACCAACGCGCGGCTGGACGTGGCGCCGACCTCGGCGGGGCGGGGGGCCTTCCACACCCGCGTCCGGGTGGTGAGGGCCGACCCGGAGCGCCGGGCGGGCCCCGACGAGGTCCTCCCCCCGGGCGAGGTGGGGGAGATCATCGTGGACGCGCGGTCGCCCGAGGCGTTCCGCGGCTACCACAAGCGTCCCGAGGCCACGGCCCGGGCCCTGCGCGACGGGTGGTACTTCACCGGCGACACGGGGTACCTGGACGAGAGGGGGGAGGTGCACCTGACGGGCCGGGTGGACGACATGATCATCACGGGCGGCGAGAACGTCCACCCGGTGGAGGTGGAGGACGTGCTGGCCGCGCACCCGGGCGTCCTCGACGTGGCGGTGGTCGGGCTCCCCGACGAGAAGTGGGGGCAGGTGGTGGCGGCCTTCGTCGTGCCGGCGTCCCCGGATGTGACCGCCGAGGAGCTGGACCGCTTCTGCCTGGAGAGCAAGAGGCTCGCGCCCTTCAAGCGGCCCCGGCGGTACGTCTTCGTGCGGGCGATCCCCAAGACCGCCTCGGGCAAGGTCCTCCGGCGCCTCCTCCGGGACGGCCAGTACGAGGAGGCCGCCCCCGCGGGGAGCGGGGCCGACTGACCCGGTCAGTCCATCACGGCCCCCCCGTCCACGATGAAGGTCTGGCCCGTCACGAAGTCGCTCGCGGGCGAGGCGAGGAACACCACGGTGCCCACGAGGTCCTCCGGGACCATGGGGCGCGCGAGGGCCCGCGCCCGGACCGCCTGCTCCACGTAGTCGGGGGGATTGAGCGCGAGCGAGGCCTCGTTGGACACGAGGCCGGGTGCTATGGCGTTCACCGTGATGCGGAAGGGCCCCAGCTCCCGCGCCAGGGCGCGCGTGAGGCCGATGACCGCGGCCTTGGACGCCACGTAGTGGGCGAACCCCGCCGTCCCCACGTAGGCGACCACCGAGGAGATGTTGACGATCTTGCCGGAGCCCTGGCGCTGCATGTGGGGCGCCACGGCCTTCGCGCACTGCCACACCCCGCGGACGTTGACGGCCATCACCCGGTCCCACTCCTCCGGCGTGATCTCCAGGAAGGACTTCTTGCGGCCCAGGTCCATGTAGACGGCGGCGTTGTTCACGAGGATGTCGATCCGCCCGAAGGTGCGGGCCACCGCGTCGGCCATGTGGACCGTGTCGGCCTCCCGGGTCACGTCGACGTGGAGGAACAGGCTCCGCGCCCCCTCGCGCTCGGTCCCGAGGGCCCGGGCGAGGGCCTCGCCGTCGGGGTCCAGGATGTCGGCGACCGCCACGTCCGCCCCCTCCCGCACGAGGGCCCGGGCGTAGACCGCTCCGATCCCCCGGGCCGCCCCGGTGACGATGGCCACCTTCCCCGCAAGACTCGCGCCCACGGGCCCGCCCCTCACTGGAACTGGCCCCGGGTCTCCGGGGACAGGAGGGCGCCCACGAGGTAGAGGACGATGGCGGCGGTGAGGAAGGTCACGAGGCTCCCCGGGATGCCCTGGACGGTGCGGCTCGCGACGGTCACGAAGGTGGGGACGATCCCGCCGATGGCGAAGCCGATGTTCCAGGAGAGGGCCGTGCCGCTGGCCCGGATCGCCGTGGGGAAGCGCTCGTTGAGGAAGACGAGGACGGGCGCGTAGGCCATGTTGCCGAGGAAGGCGAGCAGGAGGGAGTAGCCGACGATGGCCCCGAAGCTGTCGCCGTGGAGGTGGGCCAGCCGGAGGTAGCTCCAGGGGATGAGGACGAGGTTCAGGGCGCCCATGAGGATGAACGTCCGCCGCCGGCCCAGGATCTCGCTCAGGTGCCCGAAGAGGACCACGGCCACGATCACGATGAGGCTCGCCCAGATGAGCACCTGGCCGGCGACGGGGCGGGGCAGCTTGTTGACGACCACGAGGAAGGAGGGGAGGTATCCGGAGGTGAGGTAGTACTGCGTGCCGGCGCCGGCCACGACCATGAGGTTGACGAGGACGACCCCGAGGTAGGGCCGGGAGAAGACGACCCGGAGGGGCGCCCGCTGGACCCTGTCCTTCTGGGCGTGGAGCTGGACCCAGAGAGGCGACTCCTCGACGGCCTCGAAGATGAAGAAGCTGAAGATGGCCCCGACGATCCCCGTGAAGAACATGATCCGCCAGCCCCAGGTGGCGAAGGCCGGCCCCGGGAACAGGGAGGAGACCACGTAGAAGGCCAGGGAGGCGAGCAGCGCCCCGATGCTGGCGCCGCCTCCCCCGATGAGGCCGGACATGAGACCCCGCCACCGGGCGCCCACCGTTTCGGTCCCGATGGTGTGGGTCGAGGCGACGACGCCGCCCACGAAGACCCCCTGGATCAGGCGGAGCACGACGAACAGCACCGGCGCGATGACCCCCACCTGGGCGATCGTGGGGAGCGTGCCGAGGAGCGCCGTGGCGATCCCCACGCCGAAGACGGAGACGGTCATCGCGCGCTTGCGGCCGTTGCGGTCGGCGTAGGACCCGAAGAGGGCGGCCCCCAGGGGGCGCATGAGCAGCGTGACCGCGAAGGACGCGTAGGCGCCGGCGAGGGACAGCGTCGCCGAGCGCGACGGGAAGAACAGGGCCCCGATGGTGGGGGCCACGAACAGGATGAGGAAGAGGTCGAAGAGATCGAACGACCACGCCATGATGGAGGCGAAGGCGGCGGCCCACACCTGCTGGCGCGTGGCGGTGACGACGGAGCTCACGGTCCTCCCCCCTCTGCGACGTCGGCTTCCGCGAGCTCGTCCCCGGGAGCCGGGCGTTCCAATATGCGAACGCCAATCGCAAATATACCCTTCGCTGGGGAGGCGGGGACTCCTCCGGTACCTCCTGGGGAGCGGGGGGAGTCGCACGGGGCCGTTTCCGGGCGAGAGCCTGTCACAGAGCGCCGGTCACATCGGGCGGGCCACACGGGGAAGCATCGAGTCTCGTCCGCCGCCCGGCGAGCGCGAGGTGGGACGTCCTTGGCACCCGAGAGAGAAGCGCTTTGGCTACTGGGGCAGGGTGGCGATGAGGACGGCCTGGCCTGACGGCTGGTGCCACGTCACACCCACAGACCACCCCTGGGAGGGGCGGGACAGCGAGAGCGTGAGGTCCCGCATGGGGGTCGGGAGGCCCGGGACGTTGAAGGTGCCGCCCAGCGAGATGGTGATGGCCGGCGTGAGCGCCAGGGAGAACTGCCCCGCCAGGTACTGGTCGGGGCCGACGAAGTCGTAGGCGAGGGGGCTGACGCCGGTCCCTTCCTGGTGGATGTAGGCCACGCCCACCTGGAGGGACGGGCTGACCTGGGTGGAGGCGCTGACGACGCCGGTCCAGTAGGTGAAGCCCTGGCCCGTTCCGTAGGTGTAGTCGCCGAGCTGGACGGTCGCGCCGAAGTCGATGCCGGCGATGCGGACCGGTGTCACGGCAAAGGTCGCCGTCCCCCCCGCCCGGAACGCCTCGGTGTTCTGCTGGAGGGCGTCGATGAGCCCCGCCGACAGGGTGAGGGTGGGGCGGATGAAGCCGCTCGAGGCGGGCGACCACTGGAGGGTGACCTCCGGGAGGCGGTTGATCTCGTAGTCGCCCCACCGCTCGCGGAGGCTCCCGGTCACGCTCAGGGCGAGCGAGGAGCTCAGGGGGTAAACGAGCGAGAGGACCGCGAAGGGCGCCGCCCCTTGGGCCAGTCCCGTGTACCGGAGGCCCATCTGGAGGTTCAGGGGCGTGCCCCCGCAACGGAGCCCGACCTCCGCCCAAGGCCCCAGGACATCGCTCCGTCCGGCGTCCACGAGGGGGCGGAGACCGGGGCAGAGGGAGAGGAGGTCGTTCCCCCGGGACTCCTGGGCGGTCCCGACCGCCCCCAGGGCCACCAGCACGAGGCCGACGACAAGCGCCCGGGCTCCTCGCCGCGTCGCTTGCTGTGGTCGGGTGGTCACCTCACGGCCCTGGGTGCGGGAGCATCATCACCTGCTCGGAGGGGACCCGGGTCTCCCCCGGTCGACTTGTGTTCGATTCCCGTCCGGAGAGTCCTCCTGCGGAGCACAGCCGAGATGGGGCAGGGGGCTCCTGCCTCGCCGGCGTCCCGCGCCTCTGGCGGGGCCGATGACTCCGTGCAGGCCCATGACGAGGGCGTGCGCGTTGTGTCCCCCGCCGGCATCCGCGTCGCGGTCGTTCCCTCGTGGGCGAGGCGGTCCCTGGCCATCGGCTACATCGTCCAGAACATGACCGCGGGTCCCGTCCGGGTCGACCCCAAGGCCGTCACGGTGAGAGGGGCCGTGGGCGATGTGACCGTGCGACAGCTGGATGCCGACGAGCCCGGAGTCCTGGCCCCGTGGGCCGCTGAGTCGGGCATGATCGCGCTCGTCGCAGCGCCTCGGACGAGGTGGTAATCGAGTGGGCGCTCGGGGCTCGGGGGGACCGGCTGGCACGACCCGGATCACGGTTCCAGTGAGGCGGAGCGCGGGCCAGCAGGCGCAGTAGCGGCTTGCCGCTCCCGCGGGTGGCGCGGGGCGGAGCCGCCTCGCTCCGCGATAGCCAGTTGTAGTTATAGTTAGCTGCGGCGTGCCGGTTCGGCAGGAGGCCCCTTGGACTTTTTACCGCGTCGAGGGCGCGGGCCACGAGCCGAGTGTCGGGTGGGAGCCTAGCGAGCAGGCAGTGACCGACGCCTCGGGAACTCTGCTGGCCAATAGGACTTTTCGGCTCCACTCCCTGCGCCGCCGGGAGGAATTTGGGACAGGGCGGAGAATCCTTTTGTTCTAAAAGCGGAGACGGATGGAATCGCAAGGGCCTCCTTCGCGCGGGCCTTGAACACAGAGGCGATGCAGGCGGCGTGCTTCACGGTTCACGTCAAACCCCGGCAGGAAGAAGCTGTCTGCAAGCGGTTTGAGGACATCGGGGTTGCCACATTCCTACCTCGGCTCCTTGTCCGTCGACGCCACGGCTCGCCCCGGTGGCAGGCGCTCGAACCCCTCTTCCCAGGCTATTTGTTTGCGCACTTCGTTCCAGAGGCCTCGCTCGTCTACAAGCTGAGCTGGACGTCCGGCGTCAAGCGGCTCCTCGGGGATCACGAGGGCCCGACGCCTGTCTCCGAGGAGGTAATTGTCTACCTACAACGGCGGGTTGATCCCCTTGGGTACATAGTACCGCAGGGGGCTGGTGAGCGGCGTGTCACGCTTTCGGGGTGGGTCGATGAAAGAATTGCCTGCTTGGAAAGGGCCATGGAAGAAGGTTCGAAGGCCGAAAGGGTGGAGCTGTTACTGGAACTGGCGACGTCGCGGTTAGGCGATAGGGCAGGATCGCCGGGGAATCTCTAGTCAAGGGTGCCGAGTCGTCTGGGGGGAGAACTGGCATGCGGCGAGTTTTTGAGGGGTCGGTCCAACAAAATAGCGCAACCATAAAGGAGGTATCATTCATACCTCTTACTTCCCGCGTCGATGATCGCGGCTACCTTATTGAGATTCTTCGCGCCATTGACCCCCACTTCTGCAAGTTCGGCCAGATTTACATTGTGGGTAACATGGTGAGGGGGGTAATCCGCGCCTTCCACAAGCACAAGCTCACTTGGGACTGGTTTTTCATCAGCCATGGGTCTGCCAAGTTCGTTTTGGTAGATGACCGGATAGGGAGTCCGACCCTCAACGAAATGAATGTGTTTGTCATATCCGAGAGAAATCCATCTTTACTGTCAGTACCTCCGGGAGTTTACCATGGCTGGATGTCGCTGGAAGATGACACGCAACTGATAAGCATTGCTAGCGAAGTGTACGATCGTTTACAGCCGGATGAAGAGCGAATTTCCCCCGATAGCTTCGGTGATGTTTGGGCGATAAGAGGACGATGAAGCTAATCATTACTGGGGCCGCAGGTTACCTCGGGGCGGTACTTACGCTCCGAGCAGCGGGCCGGGGGCATGATGTTGTTGCGGTCGATAGCGACCGGGGTCGATTAGGCAGGTTAGCCCAGGCGAATCCTTATAGCGACAGGATTCGACTCGTGCCTTTGAACGTTAGTGACCTGATCGCAGATAGAGCCCTCATGTCGTGGGCAGACACGGTGGTGCATTTAGCTGGCATCTCCAGCGATAGCGATGCGGAGCGCGATCCGGTCTATACATACCTCGTAAACGTAGACTTAACGATCGAGTTGGCACGAGCTGCTAAGGCCGCCGGCGTAGGCACGTTTGTTTTGGCCTCGACTGCTGCCATATATCAGGTCCCAGTTGGTCATAGACTCGAGCACGAACTTCTCGGAGAGGCTGAAGTTCCACCTTTGGGGCAGCCGATAGGAGTGTATGCGCAGTCAAAGTTGGAAGCTGAGGAGGGGGTCCGGCGTCTGGCCGATAGTAGCTTTGCGACTATATCGCTACGAAAGGGCTCTCTCTATGGATATAGTCCAATCATGCGTTGGGACTTGATTCTCAATCGCGTCGTGCTAAAAGCATGGCGAGGGGAATGTGTGCTTCTTCACGATCTGGGAGCGGTGTGGCGCCCCATCGTTCATGTTTCAGATGCGGCCCGGGCCTACCTGCACCTTGTGGAAATGAGGTCAATCACTGGTGGCTGGCATTCGTTCAATCTCGTTGATCGCAACGTTAGACTCAGTGAAGCGTGTTTGGAAATTGACCTGATCTTACGCGAAGAACTCGGTCACGGTTTTAGCATCGAGCATGGCACTAGTCCTCGTCCTCAAAGAACCGGGCGTATTAGTGGGGAGGCCCTACGCGGAATAGGATGGGAACCCGAAAGGAGCCTACAAGATGGAATCCGTGAGCTCCTGAGCTACCTTCGCACGGCAGGCTCTGAGGTAGAATCTTTACCACCATCCCCAGGGTCGCCGAGGTCTCGCCAGGACGCGACATTCGTCATATCGGGGTAGTTCACTAGCTCACTGGTCATTGCATGGTTTGGTTGGCGCGAGAGGTGAGATTGAGTGCGCGTGGGTATTGTGGGTTCTACAGGGCAACTTGGAGGTGATCTTGCGAGGGTATTCAGTGGTCATGAGGTTCTGCCTTGGTCGCGAGCGGATTTTGACGTGCGTGACCGGAGCAGGACGATGGAGCTTCTGTCCACGGCCGGCCCTGATGTTGTAATAAACACAGCTGCGTTTCATAATACTGTGGCGTGTGAGGAAAACCCTCAAGAAGCCTTCGCCGTCAATGCGATGGGGGTCCGAAACCTGGCGGAGGCATGCGAAGCGCTTGGGTGCGTCTTTGTGCAGATAAGCACTGACTACGTCTTTGATGGAGAGAAGGGAGAGGCCTACGTTGAGGAGGACGTTCCTCGACCGATAAACGTGTATGGAGTCAGTAAGTTGGCAGGTGAACTGCTCGCCCAGGCTATTTGTGGGCGGTATTACGTCATCCGTGTAGCGAGTCTTTTTGGGGCGCGCGGAAGGGGAAGTAAGGGGCCGAATTTCATCGAGCGGGTCCTTGGCAGTGCTCAAAGAGGTGAGGCATTGAGAGTCGTCGATGACGTGACGATGTCTCCGACCTATACAGTCGACGCAGCAAGGGTCGTTAGGGCGATCGTGGAAGCCAGTGCCCCTTGGGGCGTCTACCACATTACTAACTCGGGCGAGTGTACATGGTTTAGATTCGCATTAGAGATACTTAGGCAAGCGGGAGTGGAGGGCAAGGTTCTGCCGACTACATTGGGCGCCCTAGCGTCTAAACCCCGCAGGCCGAGAAACTCCGCGCTCGTATCGGTTCGACTTCCTTCGATCGGGATACCCCCGATGCCTCCTTGGGAAGAGGCTCTCGCTCGATACTTGGCGGAACAGAGGTCGCGAGGTAAAATGTGAGGCCCAATCGGTTGTTCTTACTTTATTGCGTGGTAACGCTTGTTGTCGGTCTTTCCAGCGCGCTGTTGGCGTGCGCGGCCGCAGCCTTAGAGGCGGGAAAGAAGCTTACTGGACTATCGGCCCCGGATTTGGCTTCTCCTGCGGGAAGGCTGGCGATTCTGAGCTTGGGCCTTCTTCCATGGCCAGGCCTAGTTCTCCTTGCACGGGCGGTTCTCAAGCCCTCGAAACCAAGTATGACAATAGACAGGCGACCTTTGGGCACGGCCGTAGTCGTCCTTACTGCCCTCAACGAGGAAAAGGCCGTTGAAAAGGTTGTTGCTGATTTTGCGTCTGTCCCTGGTATAGAGAGGGTTATCCTAGTTGATAACGGATCTACAGATCGTACTGTGGAGCTCGGCGTCCGCGCCGGTGCATGCGTTGTGAGAGAACCTAGGAGAGGTTATGGGTTCGCGTGCAGGCGCGCGCTCTCGGAGGGCCTCAAGACGGGTTGTCCCGTTATCATCTTGTGCGAAGCCGATGGTACGTTTTCCGCAGACGATGTCGTCAAACTGATGCTTTATTTGACGCATGCCGATCTAGTCGTCGGTAGTCGGGTCTTCCCCTATTTACTTAGTGGAGATTCGCAGCTCAACTCCTTTTTTATCCTTGGAAACCTCCTCGTGGCAAAGCTTCTGCAGATTCGATACTGGGATTGGACGCTCGGTGGTCCCGTCAGGTTGACAGACGTGGGATGTACGTACCTTGCGATCCGCGCTGAAGGTCTCCATCGAATATTGCCCACACTGGGGGTCGGCGGAAACCACTTCGTACCGCATTTATTGATGAATGCTATTGAACACGGTCTCAGGGTTGTCCAGATACCGATCACGTTTTGGAGGCGTGTGGGAGCTTCCAAGGGCGGAAACGCAAGCTGGTGGGATGGTTTCAAGCTCGGCTTGGCGATGGTGGGGCATATTCTGACTTACCAGGCAAATTATGCGCGGGCAGAGATGTGCGCGGAAGGTCCCGGGTCTTGCGAATCGCCGGCTGATAGTGGTAAGGAAGAACGGGGTTAGGGATCTACAGAACTCCAGGATTGCAGAATACAGGCGTGATTAGATCAAGAGCTCCTTTGAGGATATCACTGGCGGGAGGCGGAACGGATGTTTCCCCCTACGCGGAGGAGTACGGAGGAGCGGTCCTCAGTGCCGCCATAAACAAGTACGCCTTCGCGGTTCTAGAGCCGTTGAGGGGGAGGGTCTTCACTATCGCTAGCTTGGACGATGGCAAGCACCTCGAGGGACAGGTTGATGCGGAGCCCCCGTTTGATGGAACAGCGGATCTTGCGAAGGCCGTTATTAGGAGACTCAAGGTTGAGAAAGGGTACCATTTGGCGACGCATTCCGATGCTCCATGGGGGTCAGGCTTGGGGACCTCGTCAACGCATATTGTCGCAATCCTGGGCGCGTTTTCCCATTGGCTTGGGCTCGGTCTTTCGCTTTATGAAATCGCGGAAACCGCCTATCAGATAGAGCGTTTAGATCTCCGGCTGGAGGGGGGGAGACAAGACTATTATTCGGCAACATTCGGTTGGTTCAATTTTATTGAGTTCACGCGCGAGGGGGTCTTGGTGCATCCACTGCGCATCAAGGACCACCTGGTTCTTGAATTAGAGTATCGGCTCCTACTTTGCTTCCTTGGCAGGACGAGGATGTCATCACGAATAATCCAAGATCAGATTCGGCGCGTCCGTGATGTGGAGCCCGAGTCGCTCGATGCTCTTCATAAGACGAAAGACCTCGCTCTTGCGATGAAACGCCTGCTCCTAAAGGGAAGGTTAGATGAGATGGGCGAGCTTCTTCACGAGGGGTGGATACTTAAAAAGAGATTCAGCCCTCTAGTTACAACTCCTGAGATCGATGACATTTATGCGGAGGCAGTGAAATTCGGGGCGCTTGGGGGGAAGATCCTGGGAGCGGGAGGGGGCGGGCACATGCTTTTCTTCTGTTCGCCAGGTGACAGGTACAGGCTCGCGAGTTATCTGTCTGCCCGTGGCCTAGGCGTGGTACCGTTTTCCTTTGAATCTAGGGGGTTGGTGACATGGGAAGCCGCAGGCGCATGGTGACGAGATCTGACCATTTGAGACGACGCGTCGTTCAAGAATTGGAGATGAGTGCTAAGATTAGGGAAGGGCTTCGCAACCAAGCAAACACAATCGTTGAGATTGCGAAGATCTGCGCGCGAACTTTCGAGCGTGGGGGAAAGATACTTCTATGCGGGAATGGCGGGTCTGCCGCCGATTCGCAGCATATCGCAGGGGAGTTCGTGGGACGCTTTGGTATGAATCGGCGTGCTTTGCCGGCGCTCGCGCTAACTGCGGACGGGTCGATCCTCACGGGAATTGCGAATGACTACGGTTATGCTGACGTGTTTTCACGGCAACTTACTGCCTTTGCGCGCCCTGGCGATATTCTCCTGGCTATAAGTGTTAGCGGAGAATCTGAGAGTGTCATAAAAGCTGTCAGACTGGCAAAACGTATGGGTTTGGTGACGGTGGCTCTTACATCTTCGGGGGGGAGACTTCGATTGATGGCTGATTACTGCATCCAAGTGGGCTCTAGGATTGTTCCCCGCGTACAGGAGGCGTACCTCACGGTTAGTCATGTCATTTGCGGATTGGTTGAGGAAATCATGAGGCACGGGACGACTAACATACGGCGACCTACCAGACAACAAGACGTATTTCAGTTGCACCAGAGATCTGAGGGCGTTCAAGGTCGGTCGTAGTGAACTGGCCTCTGGGTATCTCGTTTCACGGGGAAGCAGAGGTTGCCAAGAGGTCTGTGATGCAGATGAGGGCTGCGGTGCGGCATGGCAGATCCCGGCTGGTGTGCTGTCGGTTCTCCTGATGGCTCGGGTTATGAGTCCCATTGAGAGTGAAGCGGCGCATTGGGTCGAGGCGGGGTTCGATGAGATCGAGTAACTACGTCGGTGAGCACTGGGGCTATGGTGATGCGTTGGACCCTGGTGAGTGCCCGCAGGAGTGGATGCTCCTGGGTGTTCAGAACGTCCATCACGACATGCGGCCGCGCGTGGCGCGGATGGTAAGCACGGCTAATGACGGCTCGCGGGCACCGCAGAGAGCTACGCCGGACCGATCCGACATTCGAGATCGGAAGCACATCCCGCGGTCCACCTTCGGTGGAGCGGGTCACAGCTCCGCCGCGGCACCGCCGTTCCTAGGAACGAATTGCTTCCTGGCCTTGAGTCGTGGCGGGGTGATCCCTTCGCGCTATAGTGCCCAGCGTACCCACTCGTCGGTGATCGCCCGCAGCAGCGACGAAGCGTGAGGACGTATGGGAGCATCCGATGCAGAAAAGCGACAGGGGTATGGAGTACGCCGGTTGACCCGACCGAGGGTGTGGTTACTTCGTGGGCCTGGCGTACGCCGTCAGGTCGGGACCTGTTCTCTACCTCGCTCCGATACAAGGCGGACGTGCAGCGTTCATGCCTGTCCAGAGGCCGAAGGCGACCGAGCAGCGTGGAGACACCCATCCCTCAATGGTCAGAGCACCCGTCGCTCTGGTCCTATATCTTACGTGACATGAACTTCCTATTCCTGGCTGGAAGGGATCCAAGGCATCCGCTTGCGGGTGGCGGAGACATTCAAGCATGGGAATGGGCGCGCTATGCAGCCCTTACCGGCCATAGGGTCACGTACGTGTGCATGGCGGATGAGGCGCTCCCCGATATGGAGGAGCAAGAGGGAATCATTGTTATGAGGATGGGGAAAGGACTAGAGCTGCCCCTAAACGCACGGAGGTTTTATAGAAGGTACTGGCAGCGCTTTGACATTTTGTATGAGGATGTCGTAGGCGGGGGGCGATTTCCGTACCTGTCACCTCTCTACGCTGTTTGTCCCGTGATTGCGGCGTGGCATCAGCTGACGTTAGACCTTCTAGATGAAAGAATTCCTTGGGCCGGTAGGTTGCTGATTGGAATGGGCGAGCGATTGCTCGCCCATATCTATGCACGCACATTTATCCGGGTTCCCTCGGCAACAATTGGTGCGCAGCTCACTCGCCAATTGGGATTCCCGGTTGAGCGCATTCGTGTGATTCCAGCGAGCATACCGGGCGGCGACATTTGGTCATCTGCTCCGACGGCTAGAGACCAAATTGTCCTGTGCATCGCTAATTTCCGTAGATATAAGGCGGTCCACCATGTCGTCAAGGCGTTTCCATCCGTGCTCAGGAGGGTGCCGGGAGCGCGCCTTGTACTGATGGGTCGACTGTGTGATCACCGATATTTTAAATACATTCACCGCCTCATCATGACGCTGGGGCTTCATGGTCAGGTGGCTCTGCACCCTAATGCCACTGACGATGAGAAATACAGCTTGCTAAGGGAGAGCGCCATTGCGGTGGTCCCGTCGCATCGAGAGGGGTTCGGAATAGCTGTGTTGGAGGCCAATGCCTTCGGCCTTCCCGTTGTCGCAAGTACCGGTGTGCCTGAAGACGCCGTAGGTCATTGCTATAACGGCCTGCGGTACCCATACGGGTGCATAGGGTGTCTGGCTGATGCCATTGTCGATCTTCTCTCGGACGAAGGTCTTCGCCTTTCTCTTGCTCAGAACGCGCTGGGGTTCGCGAGGATGTTCACATGGAGTAAGGTGGGGGAGCAGTTCATGAGTTTCGTTCGGGAAGTCGTTCATGGAAGTATCTAACTAAAAGGTCTTTGGGGAGCGCGCTCCAAGCATTAGTGGCGTCTCGATGTATCCATGAAACAGCGTCCTTGGAGGCAGTTGAGTGGAGTTTCTATTCGAGGCTTACGGGTCTATGTGGAGCATCTCGAGCACGAGCGATTGAAATGACATTGCGGAGAAGGATGCCCACTAAGTCCCGGCGCTCCGGAGGTCGGATGGCGGACGCTTTCTGGAGAATCGGCGCGAGAATATTCCGTGCCGTCAAGCGTATCGGATTCTTATCCCCGCTCCAGCACGCCCTATTGAGGGTAGCCAATAATTTGATATCTCCGTTGTCTAGCGAGGTTAATGTCTCCTTGCCAGGCGGACAGGTGATCACATTGCCCCCCAATTTACCTCGGGCGCGGACCTATTTGGCAGGTCTCTATGAGCGAGAAGTGACGAGCTTGATCCAGGTACTACTCCCTACGGGAGGTGCGTTTGTAGATGTAGGAGCCTTCTGTGGATACTACGTAGTATTGGCCTCATGGCTCGTAGGCCCTGAGGGTCTGGTCTTCGCATTCGAACCCTCTCCGCACAATTTTTCCTATTTGAAATTCAACATTGCGGCGAATTGCTGCCGGAATGTGTACGCCGTCAACGAGGCTGTGGAGAGCTGCGTACGGACGACCCATTTGGTGATCCATCATGAGGCGGACCATTGTTGGACGACACAGTCGGCCCTCCGCGGAGAATATGTGAACGTCCGGTCCACAAGCTTAGACGCTTTCTTTGCCGCACGTTACTGGCCAAGCGTGGATTTGGTCAAGATCGATGTGGAGGGGGGTGAGTTGGAAGTTCTCAGGGGCATGGCACAGTTGAGCCTCAGGAATCCTCAAATGAATGTCATCATGGAGTTCGATCCGTTCAACCTGCGTCGGGCAGGAGCAAGGCCGGCCGATATCGAGTCGACGATTTGGGAGTTGGGGTTCCGTACGGGATATGTAATTGAAAAGGGGATGGTGGCGTTTAGGATAGGTGACGGTCTGCCGAACCTACGAGGTACATACAACCTACTTCTAACTAAGGTTGAGAGGTTAGAATTAGACGTCGAACGTGCTCGGGAGGTTCATGGTGGGATCCCGGACGTCTGGCCACAGGGGCGGCGGACATAGCTCCAGTCCAAGGCTGCGGTGGCTGTATTGTCGTTCATCCTCGCTCTTCAACCTTCCTGCAGCAATGCAGTTTAGGAGATGGTGCGAAGCGCAAGAGCCTTCGGGAGCCCCCTTCAACTGGTCGTGAATTTCCTCTTTTCTCGCGGCGTGGTTGTCGTGGTCGTCGCCGGGCGGCTATTTTGATCGTCGTCTTTCCTTGGAGGCTGTCGAGCCCCATAGTTTGCCGGGGGTTCGATCGGAATCTTCTCTTTCCCCGGGGCGACAGTCGCGGGCCATCAATTGAGGACGTCGAAATTGAACGGGATTGGATCCTGTTATCGCCCCGATACGGATCAGATCGCAACCCTGGTGCGGGCCAGCCAGCGCTGGCGGCGGATTCGCATCACCGACGCGGAGCGTACTCACCTGTTGCGTCTCCGCCAGGACCTGGGCCTTCCGCTCCACCGGGCGTCTGCGCTCATGAAGCACAGCACCACCAAACGTTTCAAGAAGAGGAGATTTCCATACCGATTGTCAAGGGCCCGAGTGAAGGATGCCGGTGAAGATGCGGCGGGACGAGAGACCAATACATAGTGTTTCCTGCACGTCCGGTGGACCGATGGGTGCGGGTCGGCGTATGGCTATGCCGTTTAACCAATGCGCCTCGGGCCGACAACTGCACAGGCAGGTAGGCCTGGAACGCGCGCCGAGCATCGTAGGGC
>Ga0070738_10005245_pt1 | contig 14583 bp, 11 predicted proteins | sample Coa_R2_2_FD_66446 | JGI IMG/M metagenome (GOLD analysis project Ga0070738, IMG submission 66446) | Surface soil microbial communities from Centralia Pennsylvania, which are recovering from an underground coalmine fire - Coalmine... | ecosystem: Environmental > Terrestrial > Soil > Unclassified ...
AGCGGGGCGGCGCCGGTGCCGCCGTCGTGGCCCGAGATGAGCACGACGTCCGCGTGGGCTTTGGCGACCCCGGCGGCCACGGTGCCCACGCCGACCTCGGCGACGAGCTTCACGTGCACGCGCGCCCGCGGGTTGGCGCTCTTGAGGTCGTGGATGAGCTGGGCGATGTCCTCGATGGAGTAGATGTCGTGGTGCGGCGGTGGCGAGATGAGCCCCACGCCCGGCGTCGAGTACCGGGTCCTCGCGATCCACGGGTACACCTTGTGGCCTGGCAGCTGGCCCCCCTCCCCGGGCTTGGCGCCCTGGGAGATCTTGATCTGCAGGTCGTCGGCGTTGACGAGGTACTCGCTCGTCACTCCGAACCGCCCGGAGGCCACCTGCTTGACGGCGCTCCGGCGGAGAGAGCCGTCCGGGTCGGGCGTGAAGCGTTCGGGATCCTCCCCACCCTCCCCGGTGTTCGAGCGCCCGCCGATCCGGTTCATGGCGATCGCCAGCGTCTCGTGCGCCTCGGCCGAGATCGAACCATAGGACATGGCGCCGGTCGAGAACCGCTTCACGATCTCAGAGACCGGCTCCACCTCGTCGATGGGAACCGGCCCGCCCGGAGCTGGCCGCAACTTCATCAACCCGCGCAGGGTGGCCAAGTTGGCCGCCTGGTCGTCGACCGCCCGCGAGTACTCCTTGAAGATCTCGTACCGACGCGAACGGGTGGCGTGCTGGAGCTTGAACACCGTCCGCGGGTTGAACAGGTGGAACTCGCCCTCGCGGCGCCACTGGTACTCGCCACCCACCTCCAGCTCGCGGTGGGCGAGCTCGGTCGGCCGCTCGAGGTGCGCGAAGCGGTGCCGGGTGGCCACCTCGGCCGCCAGCACGTCGAGCCCCACGCCGCCGATCCGGCTGGCGGTGCCCGTGAAGTACTCGTCCACCACCTCGCGATCGAGCCCGATGGCCTCGAACACCTGAGCGCCGGTATAGGAGGCGACGGTCGAGATCCCCATCTTCGACATGATCTTCAAGATCCCCTTGCAGGCGGCCTTGACGTAGTTCTTGTGCGCCTGGCGCGGGGAGACACCCTCGAGCTGGCCGCTGGCGATCATGTCGTCGATCGTGTCGAACGCGAGGTACGGGTTGACGGCAGCTGCGCCGTAGCCGATCAGGAGGGCCATGTGGTGCACCTCGCGGGCATCCCCCGACTCGACGACCAGGCCCACACGGGTGCGGGTCCGCTCACGGACCAGGTGGTGGTGCACGGCGGCCACGAGCAGCAACGAGGGGATCGGCGCGAGCTCCGCAGTGGCGTTCCGGTCCGAGAGGATGACGAGGTTGGCCCCCGCCGCGATGGCCGCGGACACCCGGGCCCGCACGTCCTCGATCGCCGCCGCCAGCGCCCGCCCTCCCTCGGGAGTGGGGCGACCGGCGATGCCGGCGCCGGCCACCGGGAACAGGCCGTCGATGGCGAAGGCCTTGAACCCGGGGGTCTCGCCGTGCTCGTTGACGTACATGAGCTTGGCCAGGTCGTCGCGGTCGATCACCGGCTCGGGAAGGACGATCTGGCGGCACGCCCCCTGGGTCGCGTGCAGCAAGTCTCCCTGTGGCCCGACGGTCGCCTGCAGGGAGGTCACGAGCTCCTCGCGGATGGCGTCGAGCGGAGGGTTGGTCACCTGGGCGAACAGCTGGGTGAAGTAGTCGTAGAGGAGCCGCGGGCGGTCCGAGAGCACTGCGAGGGACGTGTCCGACCCCATCGAGCCGATCGGTTCCTCGCCGGCGCGCGCCATGGGGCCGAGGATGACGCGGAGCTCCTCGGTCGTGTAGCCGAACAGGCGCTGGTGCGTGACGACACTGGCGTGCTGCGGGGTGAGCATGGTGCGCGGGGGAAGGTCAGCCAGCTGCACCTGGTCCTGCTCGAGCCACTCGGCGTACGGGTGCTCGGCGGCGAGCGCAGCCTTGATCTCGCCGTCGTCGACGATCCGGCCCTGGGCGGTGTCGACGAGGAACATGCGCCCGGGCTGCAGGCGGCCTTTGCGGACCACCGAGCGGGGGTCGACGTCGAGGACACCCACCTCGCTCGCCATCACCACGAGGCCCCCGTCGGTCACCCAGTAGCGGGCCGGACGCAGGCCGTTGCGGTCCAGGACGGCCCCGATCACCGTTCCGTCGGTGAACGCGACGGCAGCGGGGCCGTCCCAGGGCTCCATGAGCGACGCGTGGTAGCGGTAGAACGCGCGCCGAGCGGGGTCCATGCCGGCGTGCTTCTCCCATGCCTCGGGGATCATCATCAACACCGCGTGCGGCAGCGAGCGGCCCCCGAGGTGGAGCAGCTCGAGCACCTCGTCGAAGCTGGCCGAGTCGCTGGCGCCGGGGGTGCAGACCGGGAAGATCCGCTCGAGGTCGCCGGGCAGCAGGTCGCTGTGCAGCTGCGCCTCGCGGGCACGCATCCAGTTGCGGTTCCCTGCCAAGGTGTTGATCTCGCCATTGTGGGCCAGGTAGCGGTACGGATGGGCGAGCGGCCAGCTCGGGAAGGTGTTGGTCGAGAAGCGGGAGTGGACCAGGGCCAACCCCGACTCGACGCGGGGATCCCGGAGGTCGGGGAAGTACTCGGTGAGCTGGTGCGCGGTGAGCATGCCCTTGTAGACGATCGTGCGGGCCGACAGCGAGGGCACGTACAGCCCGTCGACCGCATGCTCCGCGCGCTTGCGCAGCACGAACGCCAGCCGGTCGAGCTCCAGGCCCTCCCGCACGGGCTTCCCCGCAGCGACGCCGACGAAGACCTGCTCGATGCGCGGTTGGGCCCGACGAGCCGTGTCGCCCAGGCTCCGGTCGTCGACCGGCACTTCGCGCCAGCCGAGGACGCAGAGGCCCTCCTCGGCGGCCAAGCCGGCCACGTGCGACCTCGCCTTGGCCGCGTCGTCGGGGTCGGTGGGCAGGAAGACAAGGCCCGCGGCGTACTGGCCGGCGGGCGGCAGGTCGACGCGGAGCGCGCCGGCTGCGTCCCGCAGGAAGCGGTCCGGCATCTGGAGCAGGATCCCCGAGCCGTCGCCGGTGTCCTTCTCGGCCCCCGAGGCGCCGCGGTGCGCCAGGCGCTCGAGCACCGTTAGGGCCTGCTCGACCAGACCGTGGCTGGGCCGGCCACGAAGGTCGGCCACGAAGCCGACCCCGCACGCGTCGTGCTCCTTCGCCGGGTCGTAGAGGCCATCGGCGCGGCGTGCGCCGACCCCGAGCGATCGGGCCATGGTCGTCCTTCCGTCTGTTCGCCGACGACGTCGAGGCGCCGCCGGGCAGTCTCGCGATGGCAAGAGGTTCCTGCCGCCCGGGACGGCGCTGGCCCAGAACAGCGCCTTCAGCTTACACCGCCCCGGCAGCACCTCGGCGATCGTCGGTAGCTCGCTGTCCGGCGACGGGCGGGCGAGTGACCCGCGCGATCGGGAGGTGCCCGGAGCGCGCCCGTAGGATCGTCGGGGTGGTGCTCGACGCGGTGTTCGTGGGCGGCGGCGTGATCGGCCTCTCGGGTGCGTGGGCCGCTGCACGGGCGGGCCTCCAGGTTGCGGTCGCCGACCCGGCACCTGGCCGGGGCGCCTCCTGGGTCGCCGCCGGGCTCCTGGCGCCGGTCAGCGAAGCGCATTTCGGCGAGGAGATACTGGTCAGGTTGCTCGTGGCCGCGGCCGGACGGTGGGAGGCGTTTGCCGCTGCCCTCGAGTCGGCCAGCGGCCGGCCCGTCGGGTACCGGCGCTGCGGCGCCGTCGCCGTCGCCCTCGACGCCTCCGACCAGGCCGTCCTCGGCCAGCTGCTGCGCTTCCAGCACGAGCTGGGGCTGGAGGCGACCCGGCTGTCGGCGAGCGAGTGCCGGGCCCTGGTCCCGGCGCTCGCACCTGGCATCCGGGGCGGTGTCGACATCCCCGGCGACCACCAGGTCGACAACCGGCTGCTGGTGGAGGCCCTCTCGACGGCGTGTGATCGCGTGGGGGTGCGCCTGGTCCGGACGGCGGTCACCGCCGTCGAGCGGACGCGCTCGGGCGCAGCCGCCGGGGTGCGCTTGCGCGATGGCTCCGGGGTTCGAGCCCGAGCGGTGGTGGTGGCCGCGGGGTGCGAGTCGTCCCTCGTCGCCGGGGTGCCCGCGGGCGTGCTCCCGCCGATCCGTCCGGTGAAGGGCCATGTCGTCCGCCTGCGCGGCGACCCCGACCGGGCGCTGCTGGATCGCAGCGTGCGGGGGCTGGTGCACGGGCGTCCCTGCTACCTCGTGCCCCGGGCCGACGGGTCGCTCGTGGTCGGCGCCACCGTCGAGGAGCGGGGGTTCGACCGGTCCGTGCAGGCCGGCGCTGTCCACGCGCTCCTCGACGACGCGCGAGCGCTCGTTCCCGGCGTCGACGAGCTCGAGCTTGACGAGTGCAGCGCCGGGCTCCGCCCAGGTTCGCCCGACAACGGGCCGTTCGTCGGCTGGACGCACATGGAGGGCCTCGCCGTCGCTGCCGGTCACTACCGCAACGGGATCCTGCTCGCGCCGATCACTGCCGAGGCGCTGGCGGCCCTCCTGACCGGCAACCAGGTGCCCGAGGCGCTGGCGCCCTTCGCCCCCGACCGGGCCGCGGCCCTCGGGGCGGGCCGATGAGCGCGCCGGCTCAAGGTGGCGGGGCGCCACGTGGCCCGACCGACGCGCCGGAGGGAACCGCGCGCACCACGGTCAGCGTCGCGGTCAACGGCAGCACGGTGGTGCTGCCGGCCGGCACCACCGTGCGCGACCTCGTCGAGCGCTACTGGGGCGCCGCGGGGGGCGTGGCGGTCGCGGTCGACGGCCAGATCGTTTCCCGTTCCGAGTGGGCCGCGCGGGAAGTGGCCGACGGGGCAGCGGTCGAGATCGTCACCGCCGCCGCAGGGGGGTGAGGGCGGTGCCCGCCTCGTGAGCGCGCGCGAGAAGACCGTGGACGGTCCCGGCACCGACGCCGGTGCCGACGGACCAGGTGCGCCGCCTCGCGCGAGGGATGGGACCCGTCCGCGGACGGCCTTCGTGCTCGCCGGCGGCGGCGCCAAGGGGGCGTTCGAGGCGGGCGCCCTGCGGTACCTGGTCGAAGAGCGGGCCATCCTTCCCGACGTCGTGACCGCTGCCTCCGCAGGTGCGATCGCCGGAGCAGTCATCAGCCAGGCACGTACACCGGAGGAGTTCGCCGAGCGGGTCCGTGACCTCGAAGCGGAGCTGCTCGCTCTCACCCACAGCTCCCTGCTCTTCGGCTCCCAGCCCTGGGTCCGGGCACTCCGCCGGACGCCGGTCGGGGCCATGGTCGACCGCGTCCTGACCGACTGGACCCGGCCGGCGCGGCCGGCTGATCGGGCAGTCGACGGCCGTTCGAGAATTCCGGGCAGCCGTCGGCTGCGCGCAGCACGAGCACTGCTCGGCACCGCGCTCGCGCTGCCCCGGGTGGCACGGGTCGTCAGAGGTGGCCGTGGCGGCGGCTCGATGCTCACCCTCGACCCGCTCGCCGCCGCGCTCCGGGGGCGCGGCCCCGAGGGGGCCCGGGCCGTCGACCCGGCCCTGCTGGCTCGCCCGGGCCTCGACTTCCGGGTAGCGGTCACTGCGCTCCGTGCAGGCAGGCTGCGCTACGTGACCGGTCAGGGGACGATCGTCGAAGAGGACGCCTGCACGCCCGTGAGCGGAGCCGGCTGCGGCCCCGTGGACGTGATCGAGGCCGTGCTGGCCTCCGCCAGCGTGCCCGCGGTCTTCCCGCCGCGCCCGCTCGCCGACGACGACTACGTCGACGGAGGCCTCCTCAGGAACGTACCGGTCGACGCCGCCCTGCGGCTCGGTGCGCAGCGGGTCATCGCCATCGTCGCCGTGCCCCTCGACCTCCCCGCCGAGCAACGCGACTACTCGCAGGCGAACGCGGTCGAGGTCCTTGTCCGGGCAGTCGGCGCCATCACGCTGGCCGACCGCCAGCGAGCAGATCTGGCCTCGCCGCTGCCGCCGGGCGCCTCGCTGACCGTCATCGACCCGACGGTGGACGTCGTCGGGCCTTTCGAGGTCGCCGGTGGGCTCCTCCGCATCGACATGGACTACGGCTGGCTCAGAGCCGCCGACATCATGACCGAGGCGGACGAGCGCACGCGGCGGGCCGCATCCGGAACCTCCGACGCGATCGTGACGGCGCGGGTGGCCGCGTGGTACCTGGAGGAAGAGCTGTGGGCCTCGCGCCGACCTCCGGCCGAGGGATGGTCGCGGCTGCTCGAGCTGAAGCGCCAGGTGCGCGAGGCGCTCCGGGCCCGGGAGAAGCTCGGCTTCGCCGGGTTGCCCGGCGACGGCAGCTGGTGGAGTGGCTACGAACGGCACGCCGCGGCCGCGCCGCCATGGCTGCCCCCGGCACCCTTCGATCCGTGCACCTGACGGTCTCCTCGCCGCGCCGCACGCTGTGATGCCCTCCGCCACGGGAGGAGCCTGCCCAGTCCACGGCTCGGACGGGGGGCGGCGGCATTCCCGACGTCGGGTACAGCGGCACCGGACGGTCCACCTGCACGTTGCCCGCCGGCCGAGGCGTCACCGGGCTCGCTGCCCGCGTCGCCGTCACCGGGCTCGCTGCCCGCGTCGCCGTCACCGGGCTCGCTGCCCGCGGCGGCGTCACCGGGCTCGCTGCCCGCGTCGCCGTCACCGGGCTCGCTGCCCGCGGCGGCGTCACCGGGCTCGCTGCCCGCGGCGGCGTGCCGGCCATGGTCCGGGCGATCGGGCTCGTCGTCGGGCGCGTGCCACCGGCCGTCGGGAGCGAGCCACCAGCCCGGGCCGCCCAGCGAGGCGCGCATGGTGACCACGTCGCCCTGCTGCGCCGAGCGTTGCTCGGGCGGGTACCACCGGCCGTCGGGACCGAGCCACCAGCCCGGGCCGCCCAGGGCTTCGCGCATGGTCCAGGGTACGGGCGGCTCGTCGTCCACGGGATGCTCGCAAGGTGGTCGTCGCCGGCAGGGGGCCGCCTCAGGCTAACCCCTGGCATCGATCCGAGCGGATCGGGGCCGGACGCACGTGTGAAGCCGGCCCCGGCGTGCGGCAGAATAGGGGCCACGCAACCGGACTCGGGGGCGTGCACGTGCGGTGAAGCCTGGGGCGCGTGCCGGTAGGAGCCCGCCAGGGCGTGCCGGTGGCGGGCCCGCGGCGGACCCCGATGAGGACGCACCGACCGACCGGCTCACCCCTCGTGGGAGGCGGTCGAAGGGGACGGGCATGCCCATGAGCGACGCAGACGACGGCCCGGGGTTCGACTGGGTGCCCGTGACGCTCGGGCGACCCAAGGCGGTCGACGTGAAGGACCACCTGACCGTGATCGAATGGGGGCTCGACGGGCAGCCCGACCACCTCGACTCGGGATGGCGGAAGATCTTCGAGAACGTCCCCATGTCCCACGGGGAGGGCACGCTGACCTTCACGCACCTGCCGCCCCCGCGCCTCGAGGGTGCCACGATCACCTGGGCCCTCCCGCCCGGCGACTACGCAGCCGGGCACACGTACCTCCAGAAGCTGGTCGCGTACGCCAACGACCAGTACGCGGCCTACCTGCGCGACCTCGAAGCAGCAGCTGACCGGCAGCGGGAGCAGCAGCGCGCGCGCGACGAGCTGCTGGCCATCGCCCAGGCCGAACTGGACAAGCTCGTGTGACCGGCCGGGCGGGGCCCACGCCGGCGCCCCGGGGAATGCGCCGGCGTGCGGCACTCGAGGACCTGATCCGACCCGGATCGACGGTGGCCCTGTCGGACGGCGCCGGCATGCCGACCTCGATCCTCCCGCGGCTGTCGGCAGCGGCCCGCGCCGCGGGTGACGTGCACCTGCTGCTCGGCTGGTGCCTGGGCTCCCTCGACGGGCTAGACACGTCGGCGTTCAAGTCGGTGCGGACGTTCCTCGGAGGCTACGGCGCCCGGGGCCGGGTCGAGCGGGGGGAGGTCCGCCAGCTCCCTGTGCGCCTGGGCGCCGTGCCGGCGCTCCTGGCGCACCTCCGGCCCGACGTGCTGGTGACCTCGTTCGGGCGGCGCGGACGCGCTGCGCACTTCACCACGGAGGTCTCCTGGCTGCGGGCCGCCGCCGCCGCAGGCGCTGTCCTCGCCGGTATCGAGCGGCCGGCCCTGCCGGTGGCCGACGCGGGTCCTTCCCTGCCCGAGGAGTCCCTGTGGGTGGTCGATGCCGACGCGTCGCCGCCGGTCGCCGTCGAATGGGGCGAACCGGGAGACGTCGACCGCTTGATCGGCGAACGGGTGGCTGCCCTCGTGCCGGCGGGTGCCCGCCTGCAGTTCGGCCCCGGCTCGATCGGGCGGGCGGTGCTGGAAGCCCTCGAGGTGCCGGTGGTGGTGGACTCGGGGATCCTGAGCGACGGCGTCGTCGCCCTGGCCCAGCGCGGGCTCCTCCTCCCCCACCCGATGGCCGCCTACCTCGCAGGTAGCGACGTCCTCTACGAGTGGGCGCGGGGGCAGCGGCTCCTGCACGGCGTCGAGACGACCCACGACGTGTCGCGCCTCGCCCGCGCGACAGCGTTCGTGTCGGTGAACACGGCTCTCGAGGTCGACCTCGACGGCCAGGTGAACGTCGAGTCCGTCGGAGGCGCCGCCATCGCCTCCGCCGGCGGGCATCCCGACTTCAGCTTCGCCGCCACGAGCTCGCCCGGGGGACTGAGCGTGGTGGCCCTGCGCTCGTCCGCCGCAGGGTGCAGCACGCTCGTCGAGCGCCTGTCGGCACCCGTCAGCACGCCTGCGCACGACGTGGACGTGATCGTGACGGAGCACGGCCACGTTGACCTCCGCGGCAAGGACCGCCGGGAGCGGCGGGCGGCGATCCGCTCCCTCTGGAAGGAGGGATGAGGGGTCACGGGGCGGAGGGAGAGGATCGCCCTGGGGGGATGGGGACCACCGCCGCCGCCACCGGGGGGAGGTCGTGGGCGCGGCCGCGCGACACTGCGTCACGCGTGCGGCCCGCGGGTGGGCCCGCCGGGTGGGCCCACCGGGTGGCGCCGGGGTTCTGGCCGGGGCGCCCGGGGGCAGGCGACGTCGTAGGGCACGGTGAAGGAGGGACGGCTATGGGGATCCTCGACGGCAAGGTGGCGATCGTGACCGGGGCTGGTCACGGGGTGGGCCGAGGGCACGCCCTCGCACTGGCCGAGGAAGGCGCGAAGGTCGTCGTGAACGATCTCGGCGGGTCCGAGCGAGGCGAGGGCGCGGACAAGGGGGCTGCCGACGTGGTGGTCGACCTCATCCGCTCCCGAGGCGGCGAGGCCGTCGCCAACTACGAGGACGTGTCGGACTTCGAGGGCGCGCGCCGGATGGTCGAACAGGCTCGCGAGGCCTTCGGTGGCCTCGACGTCTTGGTGAACAACGCCGGCATCCTGCGCGACAAGATGATCTTCAACCTCGACGAGGCCGACTGGGACGCTGTCGTCCGTGTGCACCTGAAGGGCCATTTCGCGCCGACGCGCCATGCGTGCGCGTACTGGCGAGAGCAGAGCCGTCGGCAAGGTGGTCCCGTCAACGCGTCCCTCGTCAATACGAGCTCGGTGGTGGGCCTGCATGGCAACATCGGCCAGGCGAACTACGCGGCCGCAAAGGGGGGCATCGCGATGTTCACCATCGCGGTCGCCCTCGAGATGGAACGCTACGGCGTGCGGTCCAACTGCGTGGCGCCCTCGGGCCACACCCGGCTCATCGCCACGATCCCGGGGATGGAAGGCCCCGTTCGGGAGACCGATCAGTACGAGGCGTTCGACCCCGGTGACCCGGGGAACGTGGCCCCGACCGTCGTGTGGCTCGCATCGGACCTGTCACGCCACGTGACCGGCCAGGTGTTCGCCGCCGGGGGCACGACCATCACCCACTATCGCCCCTGGACGAGGGAGACCGTCCTGACCGTCCCCGGCGGCAACCGCAAGTGGCGTCCCGAGGAGGTGGGCACCGCCCTCAACAGCCTGGCCTTCGGCAGCCGCCACGGCGGCCTGAGCGGCGCGGCCGAGTACCAGCCCCAGCCGCACGCCTGACCCAGCCTCGGCCCCGGCCGCGTGCTCAGTCGCGGGCGCGCGGCACGGGCACGGCAAACCGGTTGCAGTTCTCCCTCACGTCGCGCAGGTGGGACCCGACGCGCGACGCGGAGGGTGCCGCACCGGGCGTGAGCACCTTGGCCAGCTCCTCAATCGCCTCTGTCAGGTGCGCCACGGCGAGCTCCAGCCGGGTGAGACGGTCGTCGACCTCAGCCATGGCCGTATTGTGCCCCCTCCGCCGGCACGCCACCACAGCCGCAAGCCGCGGGCCCGGCGGTCACGGTGTTGCCCGGGCGGGTAGAACGGGTGGAGACGGCGCCGTCGCAGGGCCCGTCCGGGTCAGGGTGGCAAGCGGGCAGGTGGCAAGCGGGCAGGGTGGTGAGAGCGAGGGTCGCATCATGACGAGATTGCAACAGCTGTTCGACGAGCACGGGCAGAGCCCCTGGCTGGACAACCTGCGCCGGCGTTGGCTGCACGACGGCACGCTGGCGCGGCGCCGCGATGCCGGCGTGCGCGGGGTCACCGCCAACCCGACCATCGTCGCCAGGGCGATCGAGGGGTCCCCCGACTACGACGAGCAGTTCCGCACCCTGCTGGCCCAGGGGCGCTCCGTGCAGGAAGCCTGCTGGGAGCTGATCCTTCGCGACGTGGAGGACGCGCTCGAGGTGTTCCGACCCGTCCACGAGCAGTCCGGCGGCACGGACGGCTTCGTGTCCGTGGAGGTCGCGCCTGCCCTCGCGCACGACACCCGCGGGACGATCGCCGCGGCTCGTGACCTGCACGATCGGATGAAGCGACCCAACCTCTTCGTGAAGATCCCCGCGACCGCCGAGGGAGTGCCCGCCATCGAGGCGATGATCGCCGAGGGGCGGAACATCAACGTGACCCTCCTCTTCTCGCTCGAGCGCTACGGCGACGTCATCGAGGCCTACCTCAGGGGGCTGGAGGCCTACCAGGGCGACCTCGCCAACGTGCACTCGGTGGCCAGCTTCTTCGTGAGCAGGGTCGACACGGAAGTGGACCGCCGCCTCGACGCGGCGGGCGGACCGGCGGCGGCAGCGCTGCGAGGCCGTGCCGCCATTGCCCAGGCCCGCCTCGCGTACCAGCTGTTCCGGTCCTGCTTCGCCGGCGAGCGCTGGGAACGCCTGGCGAGACGCGGGGCACACGTCCAGCGGCCCCTGTGGGCGTCGACGTCCACCAAGGACCCGGCCTACGCCGACACCCGCTACGTCGACGCCCTGATCGGACCGGACACCGTCACCACCCTCCCCGAGGAGACGATCGACCGCTTCGAAGACCACGGCACGGTCCGGCGCTCGCTCGACGGGCAGGCGGAGGTCGAGCAGGCGCGCACGGACATCGACGCGCTGGGGGCTGCCGGCGTCGACATGGCCGACGTGGGCGCGACCCTCGAAGCCCAGGGCGTCGCTGCGTTCGCGCGCTCCTTCGACGAGCTCCTGGCGCAACTGTCGGCCAAGGCTGCCGCCTGGGAGAGAGGAGGCCACCGTGCCCGGTGACCGCGCCGAGCACCTCAGCCGTGGGGCGATCGCGCTCATCGAGCGACCCGTCATCGGCAACCTGGCGACCGTGGGCACCGGCGGGGTCCCCCACGTGACCCCGGTGTGGGTCGACCACGAGGCCGGCGACCTGCTCGTGAACACGGCCGAGGGGCGGGTGAAAGCGAGGAACATGCGAGCCAACCCGCACGTGGCCGTGTCGATCGTGGCCCCCGAGGATCCCTACCTCGTGGTCGCGTTCCGAGGAACCGTGGTCGAGATGACCACCGAGGGGGCCGACGAGCACATCGACGCCCTGGCGAAGAAGTACCTCGGGCAGGACACCTACCCGTTCCGACAAGAGGGCGAAGTCCGCGTGAAGGTGCGGATCCGCCCGGATCGCATCGTCGCGCAACCGGTGGATTGACCCAGCCCGTTCGGGGAGACACTCCGGCGCGGCACTGGGCGCCTCGCCGGCGCCGGTCTCCACAGTGGACGCTCGGTCCCCTTGATCGTGGGTGACGGCCTCGCGACCCAGGCAGTGCCACCCGACGATGACGGGCAGGGCACCGCCCGGAGCAGGCACCGTCACAGTAGGGTGGCGGCCAACGAGAGCGGCCACCGTGGCCCGGCGCCTCGGTACGCCACGAGGCACCCACGAGGTACGGTGGCCAGCGAGGAAGGGACATGACAAAGAAGGCGAACCCGCCGCCTCCTGGCGACCGGCCGACGCCGACCGCGCCGCCCCCCCCACCCGCCTGGCGCCATTGGCTGTGGCCGATCGCCGTTGGGCTGACGGTCCTGCTCTGGCTCACCCTGCCTGCCACCCGCGGCGCCCCAACCGTCGACCTCACCTACTCCCAGTTCCTGGCCGACGTGTCGGCCCACCAGGTGAAGTCGGTGACGATCTCCTCGGACGGGCAGGCCAGCGGCGTGCTCGAGCACGGCAAGAACTTCACCACGGTCATCCCCGTCCAGCTCGCCGGCTCGAGCCTCCTCGACCGCCTCGAGAAGGCGAAGGTGCAGATCGACGCCGCCCCGCCGACGCCCTCCTTCGGTTCGGAGGTGCTGTCGTGGGCCCTGCTCCTCGTGCCCTTCCTCCTCATCGGATGGCTCTGGTTCCGCATGTCGAAGGGGGCTGCCGGTCAGCTGCAGGGCACCCTGGGTGTCGGGAAGTCGCGGGCCAAGGTCTTCGACGCCGAACGCCCGAGCACGACGTTCGCCGACGTCGCGGGCTATGAGGGCGCGAAGGCAGAGATCGCCGAGGTGGTCGACTTCCTGCGCCAGCCGGAGCGCTACCGGCGGGCCGGAGCCATCGCCCCCCGAGGCGTGCTGATGGTCGGACCTCCGGGCACCGGCAAGACCCTCCTGGCGCGGGCGGTGGCCGGCGAGGCAGACGTGCCCTTCTTCTCCGTGGCCGGCTCGAGCTTCGTCGAGATGTTCGTCGGGGTCGGTGCAGCCAGGGTCCGCGACCTGTTCTCCGAGGCCCGCAAACGCGCCCCGGCCATCGTGTTCGTCGACGAGGTGGACGCCATCGGCCAACGGCGGGCGGGCACCGGGTCGATCGTGGCCAACGACGAGCGCGAGCAGACCCTCAACCAGCTCCTCTCGGAGATGGACGGCTTCGACCCTGCCGAGGGCATCGTGGTGCTGGCAGCCACCAACCGCCCTGAGGTCCTGGACCCGGCGCTCCTGCGCCCGGGGCGCTTCGACCGTCAGGTCGTGATCCCCCTGCCCACGCTCGCCGAGCGCACCGCCATCCTGGCCGTCCACTGCCGCCACAAGCACCTGGGTCCCGACGTCGACCTGTCGGTGGTCGCGCGGGGCACGCCGGGCTTCTCCGGAGCCGACCTCGCCAACTTGGCGAACGAGGCAGCCATCGTGGCCGTCCGTGACCGGCGCGAGGTCCTCTCGGCCAGCGACTTCGAGGAGGCGAGGGACCGGATCCTGCTGGGCCGGCGCGAGGGCTCCAACGTGCTCCTCCCCGAGGAGAAGCACGCGGTGGCCGTCCACGAGGCGGGCCATGCGCTGGTGGCGGCGTTGTCGGCCCATGCCGACCCCGTGGCGAAGGTGACCATCCTGCCGGCCGGGCAGGCACTGGGGGTCACGGAGCAATTGCCCCTCGTCGAGCGTCACCTCTACGGCGAGGACTACCTCCTCGACGCCCTGACCGTGCGGCTCGGCGGGCGAGCCGCCGAACTGGTCGAGCTCGGCCAGGGATCGACCGGGGCCGCCAACGACCTGGCGCAGGCAACCGACCTGGCGACCAAGATGGTGCGCGAGTTCGGGCTCTCGGGTGCCGTCGGGCCCGTGGGCTACCCCCTGGGTGGGTCCGTCTTCCTGGGAGGGGGCGGCACCGGGCTGTCGAGCCGGCCGTTCGCCGAGAGCACCCAGGCCCAGATCGACGCCGAGGTGGCGCGCTTGCTGAGGGAAGCCGAGGCCCGGGCGGTCCAGCTCCTCACGGCTCATCGGACCGAGCTCCGCCAGCTCGTCGACCTCCTGACCGAGCACGAGACGATCGACGGGTCCGAGGTGTACCAGCTTGTGGGCCTCCCGGTCCCCACGGACGGATCCGAGGGAGCGACGGTCGCCCCTCGCCGAGGTGCCGCTCGCACCGGCGTCGGCTCGCCCCCAGCCCCGCTGGGGGCCCCCAGCCCCGCTTCTGAACGGCTGTCGGCTGACCTCGACGAGCCCGCCGGTGGCCCGCGCCATGCCGACGGGCAAGCGGGTATGCACGGCGCCCCCACTCGGAGCAGGGCGGAGGGGAGCTAGGGCCAGGGCGCCTTTGGCGAACTGCCCGCTCCTGTGCCCGGCCGATCGCCCGATGCCACGAAAGCGTCGCCGTCTTGCTGTACGATCGACCGGTCCGTAACCAGGCAGTGATCCAGGAGTTCGGGAGGGGTTCATGGCGACGCGCTGGATGCGCAACTGTGCGGTGGGAGCAAGCGCTCTCCTGCTGGCTGGGCTCGCGACGACCGCCATCGGTGCCGCGGCCGGTGCGACCCCCAAGAACAGCCCGATCGTGATCGGCTACATCACCTCGATCACCGGCAACGCGTCGTCGACCTTCGCCGACGGCCCCGGGGGGGCCCAGGCCAGGGTCGACC
>Ga0070738_10005249_pt1 | contig 14570 bp, 10 predicted proteins | sample Coa_R2_2_FD_66446 | JGI IMG/M metagenome (GOLD analysis project Ga0070738, IMG submission 66446) | Surface soil microbial communities from Centralia Pennsylvania, which are recovering from an underground coalmine fire - Coalmine... | ecosystem: Environmental > Terrestrial > Soil > Unclassified ...
CACTTCTGGATAGCTGATTCAATCTTAAAATGCCTTGTCTTTGCTCTGGCCTTGGATCCGGGCAGCGTTCCGCGTGAACCCGAAATGAACCCGCAGGGTTCACAGCGTGTAGCCGGGCGTCGCAGCGCAGCGGAGACGCCCGGTAATGCCCCCAAAAAAATCAGGCCGCACCCGGACGGGTGCCAGGGAATGTGAACGCCACGCGGCACCGCCGAGAATTTCAATCACCACCCGGAATGGGGATTTTGCCGTTGTGCTGGCATCCCCTGACGGGATGCAATGATCTTTTTGGCCGGTTCCGTGGGTCAGGCGACCTGGTCACCTGACCCACGGCTACTCGCTGCGAACCCTGCGGGTTCGTTCGGCAAGGTTGACATGCAGTTAGGTTGGAGCCGGCGTGTGCGTTTACAGCTGTGCGAGGTCGGGTTGCATTGTTGGCGCGGCGGGCTTGTGCGAGCTCTCGAAGCCGGAAAGCAACACTGCGATGATCGCCGCGACTTAGCACATGATAAATCGGCCCTGGATATTGAATGCGTACCTTGCGAGCCACTCCAGGAGATTACATAAGTAATTCAGGTGAAATAATCAAATCTAAACACATTACATGATAACGGACTGACCCCTTTCTTTCTTTTCAACTTACCAATTCACTTCAGCTACCATCTCGGATTCATAGGGTGTGCCGCGGAACGCACAGTTGCTCTTCTTTTACAATTTTGATATATAAATAAACGCTAATATTCAGGGTTCGGTTATGGATGCTAATAATCCGCGCAATCAGCATTGCTATTATGCTGTGCAGGAAGGGGTTGCTTCGGCGGTGGACACGACCAGCAGCGGGGGCTTCACCCTTATCGAACTTTTGGTCGTCATCGCGGTAATCTGCGTCTTGGCCGCCCTGCTGTTACCAACCCTGAACCGAGCTAAACAGGCTGGCGAGTCCGCACTTTGCAGGAGCAACCTGCGCCAATACGGTCAGGCACTCGGGATGTACCTAAGTGATAATCGCTTCTATCCACCCAGGCTATACGACGACACCCTCGGGATCCCGTTTTCGGGTACCTTTTGGCACCAGCGACTTGAAGCGTACACCGCGACGAAATGGCGCACCTGGAATTGGCCATTGGAGCCAGCTCCCAGAATCACTGGCCTGCAGGCCTGCCCGAGCTACGCTCGGCTCGGCGGGGACTTCAACTACGCTTTGAGCGCCTATTCTTACAATGACGGCCTTTGGGTTGCTTCCGTACGCACCAACACGATGAGCGGTTCGGGTGCGCTTACGATTTACGGCCGAGTTGCGGAGAACAAGCTTGTTTGCCCCACCGAAATGCCTGCTGTGGGCGACAGCCATTTGGTCAATCGTGTGGGTCGGCCTTTCCCTTTGGAGCCAAACTTTTTCGGCTGGGCGGACCTGGGTCGAGAAAACTCAGATAGCGATTACGAGCTTGCGGTTGGAGGAGGGCAGGCCTTGCCTGGCGCGGATCAGGACGCGGCATGGGTGAAGAAGCGACACGGCGGGCGATGGAATGTCGTTCTTTGTGACGGTCACGTCGAGACCTTCCGAACGAGAGATCTTTTCGACGTTAGCAACCCAAGTGTCAGAAGCCGTTGGAATCCCGACCATCAACCGTAGTCCAACCCGCGTTCAGAATATTTGAGCTCAACAACTGCTTGCTTATGGATCGATTCTACTCCCGTATACTGGCGCTGGGGATAATCGTGCAAATTGGAGCACTGGGAGCAGAGCCGCTGAATCAGTGGCACTGGCGCAATCCTCTGCCCACTGGAAACACCATCACGGCTGTTATTTACGCCAACGGAGAGTTCACCGCATTGGACGACGGCGGAGAGGTTTTAACTTCTGTCGACGGGGTTAGTTGGACGGTTCGCAGTTGTGGACGAGTCTGCTATTTGGGCGGCATTGCGTACGGGAATGACAGGTATGTAGCTGTGGGAGGGAATTACCACTCCAGTGGCGGAGGCGGACTCATTCTAACCTCACCGGACGGCATCGTTTGGACGGAACAAGTGCTCCCTGTCCCGGCCACCAGCATTGGGCCGCTGCGGGGTGTGACCTACGGCAATGGGACCTTTGTGGCCGTAGGACAAGCCGACGAGATCTTCAGTTCGCCAGACGGTGTTGAATGGACAATCCAGGCCGCCACCCTTGTCAGCCAGCTCAATTTCGTTTCCCTCTATGGGATTGCGTACGGGAACGGTACGTTTGTAGCAGTAGGAGATACGTGGACTTCGTTTTCAGTCGATGAGCCCATTCTGACCTCCCCAGACGGAACGAACTGGAGTGCTGTCGATTCAGGAATTATGGGTATTCTTCCCGGCGTCAACTTTCTCAACGGTGCCTTCGTGGCAGTCGGGTCGGACATTTCGACTAAGACCGTTATTCTGGTCTCCAGTGACGGTACGATGTGGACCAACAATAGCTTTTCGTCGCCTGGCCAGGCTCGGTTCACAACCGTCAGCTATGGGGCTGGAACCTATGTGGCGGCGGGCACTGCCCTGAGCGGCGGTGCAGGCGTCATTTACACCTCACCCGACGCGCACACGTGGACCAGGCGAAAGTTTGCGGCCACAAGCGGTCTCAACGCGACTGCCTACGGCGTTGGAACGTTTGTGGCGACAGGGGCCGGGACGCTGCTGACCTCGACCAATGGCATTGAGTGGACGGGCCTAGGCTCAGGGAGTTGGACCAACTTGGCAGGTGTCGTCTATGCCCAGGGCGAGTTTGTTGCAGTGGGTGATGGCGGTACAGCGCTGCGTTCGACCGACGGCTTACGGTGGACAAGCGGTGCCACAGGCATCAGCGGCAACTTCAGGAGCATCGCCTGCGGCGGCGGTGTTTTCGTGGCGACAGGTGATGCTGGAGCCGCCCTTACCTCAACGAACGGCGTCGATTGGGAAGAACACAGCTCCGGCGTGACGACTGACATCGTAGATGTGTGTTATGGAAATGGGACTTTTGCGGCCGTTACTCCCGACGGCGATATTTTAACGTCTTCAAATGGGACTCAGTGGGTTGTTCAGAACTCAGGCGCAGCCGGGGCCTATCTCTCCGGGGTGGCTTTTGGCCCAGGCAGGTTTGTGGCCGTTGGCGCGCTTGGGAGCGGCTCGATCGTACTGACTTCGTCGGATGGCCTCGCCTGGGCGAGCCACACCCCACAGGTAGGCCCCCTCATGGGAGTATGCTATGGCGGAGGCATGTTCGTGGCGGTCGGCACAGGCACAATCGCCACTTCAGCCGACGGTATCAATTGGACCATGGGTAACTTTCAGCCAGGAGCCAATCAAGAGCTATATCGGGTAGGCTACGCCCACGGGACATTCGTTATCGTTGGTCAAAGCGGTGCAATCTTCAGTTCGACAAACGGACTTGATTGGGCTGGGCACAATTCAGGGTCGGCCAATAACCTGAGGGGTGTGGCATACGGCGGCAGAACATTCGTGACGGTCGGAGACGCGGGAGTGATCCTTCAATCCGATCCGCTTCCGATATGGGGCCTGCGCCTCATCCCGGTGGTGTCGCCGGCCAAGGGCCTGTTTACGCTAGAGGCGAGAGGTCCTGCAAACCAAACTTGGGAAATCGACACTTCGACGAACCTTAGCGATTGGATTCCATTTACGGAATTCTGGAGCACGAATCAAATGATTCCACTTATCGACCTCGCGGCGACAAACTACAGCAAGCGCTTCTACCGAGGCCAAACCTGGTAAAGTGAGAGAAAGAAAAGGGGCTCAGTCCGTAAGAATGATCACATCGGCAGGTCGGGTTACATTGTTGGCGCGGCGGAATTGTGCGAGGTCTCGAAGCCGGACAGCAACACCGTCACATGTCCCCGTTTGCCTGCATTGAGCCGCTCTGCTTGTCCAGCTCAGGCTCATTGTGGTTTCCGCTTGCAACCGGGCTGCCAGTTGCACTCTGAACGGACTTGACATTTTTTGGATGTTCTTTAATGAAAGTTATAACATCGGTCAAATGGTATGAGGTGTTTGAATTGAGAATCCTCAAGTTTGGATCAGCAAACGACCATTTGTGGATCCAGTGGTTGGGCCCGCACATGATATGAAAGCGTTTCTTGCATCCGCCGTCTTTTTGGTTCTCGGCTTGGGGCTGGGTTCGTTTTTGGAGCACCATCGTGCTGAGCGGGAGAGGACCGAGATCGTTCAGCAAATGGCCGAAGGGAGCGAGAGCGCCGATCGGTTGCTTGCAGTCATGGCTGCTCGTGCCGTTCAAATGGTTGAATCAGGGCAGTCGCAGCAAGCGGTGCAGATGCTTGCCTCTCCCATCGCCCGCTACTATACGTTATATACCGGTGTCGGCACCAAAGAGGAGCGCAGAGCGGAAACACGTGCGCTAATCGAGCAACTCTCTAAAACCAACCGGGTGGTGGCCGCGCGGATAGCGGAGGTCTCCACTTATTCCGAGGCTAAGACGCCATGAACCGCGGCCCAACTAAACGGCTTCAGGCAACGGCGCGATTACGCCTCTGTTCAATGCCGAACGCTTTTGACGCGCCATGCATGAGTCGCGGTCGTTGCGCAAAATGAACAACGGCTCTCATCCTCTTTGGATTGTTTTATGCGTGGTGGCTGCCTTCTCGATTGCGGCCCTTGCCGAGATTGTCGCGGCCATCTTTTCGAGGCGGGTTCGCAGTTACATGGTGAAGCATCCAATAGCTCGTTTCCTTTGGTTCGCCCTCGCGCTGTTGTTTGCTCTTCTGCTCATCCCGGCTCCAAGCACGCGACACGGCGGGTTTTAGTTTCCATGAAAAGTCCGACGACCAACGAGGCACTGATGACGAACCGCCGCTGTCCCTTTCCGCTGACCTGTTCATGGGCGTTCCGGCACCCCGGCTGCGCTCGACCTTTGCCCTGGGCGGCGGTCGCATACCCTTATCGTTGGGGCAGTGTTATGAACCCTCTGAGGCGCCAGAGGCAGTTTGTTTCAGAACTAACCCGTGGGGGATGGATAGTGCTCCTGTTGTTTTTCTGCATTGCAGCCAGCCAATTCATTGTCGCTCATTTCTGTGGGCGGGCCTGGGGCTTCGTTGCTTCCGTTGCCGACTTAGGAGTCTGGCTTTTGGCTCGCCCTTGGAAGTTGGGGCTGCTTTCCGGGGATTCCAGGCAAGAGGTCTTCATCCTTGGAACAATCGGCTTTATTGGTTGGGTTGCACGGGCGGCGATCCTGTATTGGAGAATATGAGCCCAATGCCCAACTGCCGGACTGTGCTGAACCCCGCGATTGGCCCTGGTTTCAAATCAAGGGTCTCTTGCGCAGGGTCAGCGACCCAAAACATCCAGCGAAGGAAGCCATATGAACTTCAGGCTGACAGATAGAGATCGCCAAGAAGTGGCGGAGATGAGACGAGCTTGGCCAGCTCTCGCTGTTTTTTTCGCCCTCGGTGCAAGCCGATTCGGGTTACCCGTGCAACCGACCAGCACGAGCAAGAACACGATGAGCTTTGTCCTAATCACAACACACGCTATTACCAGGCACGCGACGCTGCGACGCCGAAACGACGCTGGTCAATTGCGCGCCGCCGACGGCCCACGAAATGGAACACAGACGCAATCGGCGCGTCCACTGAAGCAGCCGGGTAAAGCGATTTGTTCATTTCTTGTCGTTGGGTGGAGACCACAAGTCCAAGTACCACTTGGTCACATTCCCGAAAGTCCTGCTGTGCTCGCACGCCCAGGCGAGCGGGTAGTAGAGACTCTCTAAGCACGATTGCGAACGTCTGCTTGCCAGTGGCCCCCAGTGAGCAACGGGGCCAGCACTCAGCACGTAGCCAAGAAGCAGCGCGAATAAAATGCCGGCCAGCTCAAGGCCAAGTGTGCCAGGAGATGTTCGATTTTCTTCTTTGGCCATCCGTGACAAAGCCTTGCGTTTTCGTGAGCGACCGCCTCTGGGACCAGGTGTTTGGGGCGTCAAGGCACATCGAGACTGCGACCCGTTCCCAAGCGCAGAAGCGCGGAGGCGGTTCGCCTCGAGGAAATAGTTGGGCGAAGGGCTGGCATATCAGTTGTTTGTTCTACTTACGCTGTTGAGCGCGGCAGTCACCATTTGGTCGAGGTTGCTGTCTTGGTTATGACGCGTGTGAACCGACCGATACTCAGCTATCCGTCGGAGCAAGTTCGTGTAGTTTTTAGCATGTTCCATTTGGGGGCGCTCATCGAGGATAGCTCGCAGGGAGATCACGTTCACGTCGAGATCTTTTTCCAGTGTTTCAAAAACGGCATTTGTGTCGCCGGAGCGCAGGTCGCGAAGGATTGTATACGTTTTGCTTGCGTCAAGGGACACATCAATGGTGGTCGTGCGCTGCAATCGATAAAAATATCCCAAAAATGCGCCAATTATCAGGACGCCTATCGCCAGCAGAAAAAGGAAGGCTTCCTTCATTCACAGCGAAGCGCCCAACGATGAAGGTATGCGACCGCCGCGGGGAGTAAAGGTCGAGCGCCGAAAGGAAATTGGAATTTGCGTGCGCCAGTGCGCGGAACCAGGCAGCGGCGGTTCGTCATCAGCGCGTTGTTAGCCTGTGCTTCCATCTTGGTCTCATGTCTTCGTGGGTGGAAACTTGATATCGACTGTGGCTGATGGCTTCGGCGGCAAATTGATGTGGACCGTCTCTTTCTTCGGTCCCGTCTTCGATTCATCGTCGTCTCCAAAACTGGTGGCCACGGTGGGTCCACGAGGCGGTCGGGGTGGCGGGTTGCTCGCCTCCGGCTTAGGCTTCGGTTTTTGTTCCGTTGACATTTTGCGCGTACTGAAGGCTAACTGTGATTCAACGACTGGCGGTCTATGAGCACTTTCAGAAACCAATTTTGTCTTCCTGCGCGTAAGTTCCTACTCAGAAAAAAGAAACGCCCAAAGTCATCAGGAGCCAGTTCGTTTATTGACCTCCGGGTTATGTCATCCCTTTTTGTTCCTAAGCCGTTCATTTCCAGCCTCACGGTGGTCAAAATTAGCACTTCTGGATAGCTGATTCAATCTTAAAATGCCTTGTCTTTGCTCTGGCCTTGGATCCGGGCAGCGTTCCGCGTGAACCCGAAATGAACCCGCAGGGTTCACAGCGTGTAGCCGGGCCGTCGCAGCGCAGCGGAGACGCCCGGTAATGCCCCCAAAAAAATGAGGCTGCACCCGGACGGGTGCCAGGGAATGTGAACGCCACGCGGCACCGCCGAGAATTTCAATCACCACCCGGAATGGGGATTTTGCCGTTGCGCGCTGGCATCCCTGGCGGGATGCAAATAATATTTTGGCGGCTTTCCGTGGGTCAGGCGACCTGGTCGCCTGACCCACGGCTACTCGCTGCGAACCCTGCGGGTTCGTTCGGTATCTCGAGAGATAACAGCTAACCGGGCCATAAATCTCTTATCGTTTGTAATGATTTAACGCACAAAAAAATCCGTCTTTTCCTGACAGACCGAAGTCCCTTCTTATGTTAAAGCGTGGAGATGGCAGAAACCGTATTGTCCCGTTGCTGTCGGATTCTGGCGGGGCTCGTGGTCATTTTGTGTCCGTTGCGCGCGCTGGCAGGCGGAAGCGGCTTCAATGTGCTGGTTGTTGTTAATCCAAACAGTACGAATTCATTGGCCCTGGGAAATTATTACTGCGAGCGTCGGCAAGTCCCCCCGCAGAACGTGGTTCGGCTTCAAAACTGGACAGGGGGCAATGTGACCTGGAGCCGGGGAGAATTCAATCAAGCGTTGTTTGCGCCGCTCGTTAACGCGCTTTCCACGCGCGGCCTTGCTCATCAGATCGATTTTGTCCTGCTATCAATGGATATTCCCTACCAGGTAACGGAGTTAGGTGACGTCAATAGCACCACCTCTGTGCTTTTCTACGGTTTCAAACCCGGCTCTGCCACGGCGCAGACATCCTGTGGAGTGCCCGACTTCTCCTCGAATAGCTATGCCTTCAGCGAAACGAGATTTCGCGACTCGCCTCCGGATACTGCTCCGGCCAATTGCTTTTTGGCGATGATGCTAACCGCAAGCAGCCTGGACCTGGCTAAGCTGACGGTGGACCAGGGTGTGGCGAGTGACGCCAGCTTTCCGGTCGACCCGGTTTTGCTGGCGACAACATTCGACGGTCTCCGCAGTGCGCGTTCGGTGTTGTTCGCGGACGCGATTTTTGACAGTCGCGTCCAAGGGAAAGTAGAGCTGGTGAGCACCAACCAGGATTCCCCTTCCGGCCTTAATGGGCTGCTTGGGTACCAGACCGGCCTGGCGCAATTCAGCATGTCACCGGGCACGTTCGTGCCAGGCGCAATGGCCGACAGCCTGACCTCATACGGAGGCACGATTCTGCAACCGAATGGACAGACTACTCTTCTGGCTTTCCTGGCCGCTGGTGCCGCGGGCAGCTATGGCACTCTGGTTGAACCTTGCGCCGACCCTCGGAAGTTTCCTTCGCCAAAGGACTATTTCTATCAGGCCAGGGGTTTTTCGCTTGCCGAATGTTATTATCAGAGCCTGCTTAACCCGTTTCAAGGCCTGCTGGTTGGTGAACCACTGGCTGCGCCATTCGCGCGTCCTGCCACGGGCGCTTGGAAAAGTCCGGGGCCGGGCGCGCTTCTCAGGGGAACAACCAATCTGGCCTTGCAATTCACCGCCAGCGACGCGAATCACCCGCTCCAGCGGGTCGACCTCTTCCTGGATGGCACTTTCCTGGAAACGATCACGAATTACACACTCACGAAAAGCAATCTGCTCTGGGTCAGCGTCAACGGAGAAACCATCAGTTACGCGGTTCCCGAGGACGCAACTTTACAGTCAGTTGCCGCCGGGTTGGCTGACGCAATCAACGCTCACTTCACGAACGCTCTGCTAAGCGCCCTGGCCGTAGGTGATCGGATCGAGCTCCATTCCCTGGACCCAGCCAAGCCCGGCAGGCAGGTATCTCTAACCACAGGCGCCTCGGCGGGTGGCGCGACACTTGACACGACCTTCGTGACGGCGAGTCGCCGCGATTTTGTGGACAGCCCGGCTGCGGCGCTTCTCTGGATCGATGTGACCAACGCGATTTTGGCCCCAGGGGATTCTCTCCAACTGGACGTGATCAAAACCAATGGAGCACGCGTCACTGCGTCCGCCACTAATTTCGCTGACGCTGGTTCAGCCCTGCTGCTGGCCCAGAGCCTTGCACTTAACGTGAACAGCAACGCGGTTCTGCAGGAGCCGGACGGGCTGGCCGCCCAGGTCACAGGCTCAACCACCAACCCGGCCAGCGCCTGCACGCTGATCTTGCAGGCGCAGACCCCGGGCTTGGGGCAATCTCAGATTCAGGTCGTTCTCAGCACTCCCTCGACGCACAGCTGGCAGCAAGTTATCACTACGAATCTGAACTCAAACGCCAGGGATATCGCACCTAGAAATCATCTTTATATCACCGCCGGGACCACAAATTTGTCGCTATCTTTTCAACTGGATACGGCCGCTTTGATGGACGGCCATCACGAACTCACCGCGGTTGCCTACGAAGGCAGCCATGTATTTACCCGGGGACGCGTCACCCAATCGGTGGTCGTCAGTAATTCACCTCTGGCCGCTACATTCGTGACGCTGGCGGGGGATACCAACGCAGCAGCGGAAGGCACGCTGGTCTTCTCGGTTTCGGCCAACACCGGCGCGGTGGCCAGGATCGAACTCTTCAGCACCGGCGGAAGCTTGGGTGAAGTCACCAACCAATCGGCTGCAACCTTCTCCGTTTCCGGGGCCTATCTCGGCGCGGGCCTGCATCCCTTCTATGCCATCGTCACGGCCACCGGCGGCGCGCAGTACCGGACGGAAACCAAATGGATCCGATTGGTGGCCCGGGAGGCGCCTTTTCCGCTTGCCCTGACGGGAACGGCCCCGTTGCTCTCCTGGCCGGCAATGGCAGGCCGCCAGTACGACATCTTCAGCGCCGATATTTTGACCAATGAATTTCTGCTTCGTGCCAGCGTTGTTCCGACGAACGATTTCGGCCAGTGGACGGATCCTGAACCGACTCACGCGACTCGCTTTTACCGAGTTCGTTCCAACTGACATCAAGCTTCCGCAGCTGCCCGGCCTTCCAGGCCATTTTTTCACCATCGCCGCACCTGGTAAAAGCGCGATGCACCCGCGGCGGTGGCGTCACGCAAGGTAACCTGGTTGCCATTGCCGGCGACGAGGGGCAGAGGCTTCCATTGGTTTTCAGCGAGAGAGTCTTTGTACTCGAGGGCATAGACTTTTCCACTCTGGGTTGGAACTGGAACAGAAAAGCCGTTGGTGTCATAAACAGCATTATCCAGCAGGATGGGAAGGAGCGTGGGCCCACTGCCCAGCAGCGCGAAAGCAGTCCCCCCGCCAACAGCGACCGCCCCAATGTTGGCGATCGCGGTGGCAGTATTCGTCGGCATCACCCAGGAGGCTACGGTTCCACCGGCGGCCAACTCCAGGTCGATTCCCGGATTGGCCGCAATTTCGACCAGGTTTGCGAGCCCCGGCGGCACGAACGGCGGGCCGGTGGGGTTGGTTGACCAAACGGCCAAAGTTCCGTCACTGCGGATTCCCAGAAGCATGGAGTCGCGGGCCGCGAGGGCCACGAGATTCGTTATATCAGGCGGTGTGCTGAGGGGATGACCTGAGTCATCAGCACCCCAGGCCGAGACATGCCCGTCCCGGCTAAGTGCCAGGCTGCCATTCGTTCCGACCGCAATAGCGACGATGTTCGTTAGGCCGGGGGGAATGTTTGTTTGGCCAAACGAGTTGTCGCCCCAGCCAATGACGGTGCCGTCGGACGTGAGCGCGAGGTTATGAGATCCCGCGGCGGCAATGGAAACGACCCCGGCAAGTCCGGCCGGGATGTCGGTTTGACCCAGGTGATTGTCGCCCCAGGCCGAAACCGTCCCGTCCGCTTTCAACGCCAACGCGTGCATCCAGCCGGCGGCGATCCCGATTGCGTTGGTCAAATTGGCTGGGATTTGCGGAACAGGCGGTGAAAGGGTTGGAAGGGAAATGACGGTGCCATCACCGTTGAGTCCAAGGCACCAACCGGCGCTGCTGGCAGCCAGCGAGGTAACGTCCGATGGGATCGCAATGAAACTGGGCTGGTTGGAGAGACCCCTGGGCCATTCCGCGACATTGAGCACCGCAAGGTTTGCGGGTTGACTGGTGACAACACCGTAAAGATTGCTGATGGTCAGTGAGTAGGTGCCAGACTGAGGCGGAGTCACGGTCGCAAAGTTCAAAGTGGGGTTGGTGGCGCCGGGGAGGGTTTTGCCATTGAAGCTCCATTGGTAGTTCAAGGGGGGACTTCCTTGGGCGAAAACAGAGAAGGACGCGCTCCCACCCGGGAAAGCGGTTTGGTTGAGTGTTTGATAGTAAATCCACACCGGCACGACATTCATGACCGCGGTCGGACTTGTCACCTGACCTAGCGAGTTGTTCACGGCAACCGAGTAGCCTGCTGCCTGGCTCAACTGGATGTTGGTGAGTGCGAGTATGCTGTTAGTGGCGCCTGCGATTGGAACGCCGTTGCTCAGCCATTGATAGTTCAAGGCCAGACCTTGGGCGACGGCGCTTAGGGTTACGTTTTCACCAGCGTATGCCAGCCGGGAAGGGTGAGCGACTACGGCATCGATTAGGACAGGGGCCACACTCAGCTGAGCCTTCTCACTGGTGGTGACACCCGAAAGATTGCTCACCATGACTGAGTAAGCTCCTGCCTGCTGCGGCTGGACGTTGGACAAAGTCAACATGGAGTTAGTCGCCCCGGGAAGATTGGTTCCATAAAACATCCATTGGTAAGTCAGCGGCCATAAGCCAGTGGCGACGGCTCGGAACGAAGTAGTTGCGCCTTGCGCGATTTGCCGGCTAACCAAAGGGGTACTCAAATGCGGAGGACCGCTGCCAATCAGAGCCAGGTTGTTGCCGGAGCCGGTGCCTGCAGCTACGGCGACAATGTTGGACAGGCTTGCCAAAACCTTGCCCTGCGCGACTGAGTCTACCCCCCAGGCAACTACGGTGCCCCTCGCCGTCAGGGCCAGGCTTTCGTTATCGTCGGAGGCCGCAATCGCGACGGCATTTGTCAAATCAACCGGCACATCGGTCTGGCCACCCGAAACGTCTCCCCAGTCAACCACGGTACCATCGTGGCTGAGCGCCAAAAAGTGAATGTTGCCAGTCGCGACCGCGACCGCTCCGGTCAAGCCCGGTGGCACGGCGGAATTAGCGCCAAATATATTGCCCCAAAAAATAACCTGGCCGTCGCTGGTTATGGCCAAACTGCTGGAATCTCCGGCAGCAATTGCCACGACGTCTGCTAACCCGACCGGGACCTCAGTCGCCCCACTAGAATCGTCACCCCAGGCAGCCACGGTGCCGTTAGCCCTTAGGGCGAGATTGTGAAAATCCCCGCAGGCAATTGCCACGGCGTTTGTCAGGTCAGGTGGCACATTGGTCTCGCCGTAATGATTGTACCCCCAGGCCACCACGGTACCATCTGCCTTCAAAGCGACGGCATCCTGATAACTATCCTCGATCGCGATGACGTTAGTTAGATTTGCTGGTGGTGCCAGGCTGGCTAGTCCCGGGCCGGCAACCGTCCCATCAACCCTGGCGGCCAGGCCACGACCCGATCGGTTTTTCGCCAGGTACGCCACATCCCCGAGGTTCATTGCAAAACTTCTTCCGCCATTCCATGCAACCAGGCCGATGATTGAGATATTGGCTTCGGGACTGACGACAGTTCCATAAAAGTTGCTCACTGCGACCGAATAAGTTCCCTGTTGGTCAGGGGTCACGAGCGGGAGCGTTAGTATGCGGCCGGTAGCGCCGGGCAAATTAGTGTCGTTGAATCGCCATTGATAGCTCACGGGCAGCGTGCTAACGGGGGTCACGCTGAGACTAAGCGTTGAGCCGGCGAAATTTGTTTGGGATAGCGGCGGGGTAAGGATTACCGTCGGCAGTATTGTAACCAGGGTTGCCGTGTGTGTGATCAACCCGAAGGCATTGCTGGCCACCAGGGAGTAGGTCCCCGTTTGATTCGTTTGGGCATTCTGCAGCGTCAGTTCAGCCCGCGTCGCGCCGGTGAGGGGGGTTCCATTCAAGCTCCACTGGAAGGCCAAGCCAGCGGATTCGGGGAAGCCGCTGCTTAAAGTAACGCTCGAGCCGGAGGGGACGGTTTGAAATGTCATCGGCAAGGTGAGCATAGGACCGCCGCTTTGCACGAGCGCCAGGCTGTGAGAACCGCCCGCTGCAATGGCCAGAACGTTGGTCAACCCCGCAGGCACCGCCGTAGCGCTTTCAAGTGGGCCCCAGGCGGTAACGGTGCCATCGGCACGCAACGCCAGGCTATGATAACTGCCCGCGGCTATTGCGACAGCATTGGTTAAATCGCCTGGAACACTGGTTTGGCCGTAAGAATCGTCACCCCAGCCAATCACGCCGCCGGCGGCGGTAAGCGCGAGACAATGGTCGCCCCCCGCGGAGACCGCAATTGCGTTTGTCAGTCCTACCGGCACCTCCGCTTGACCGAAACTGTCGTCTCCCCAGCAGATAATTGTGCCGTTGGCTAACAGGGCAACGCTGTGATAAAAACCCGCTGCGATGCCGACGACATTCGTGGCTGAGTCAGGAACCGCGCATTGCCCGTAGCAATTGTCTCCCCAGGCCCTCACGGATCCATCGGCGGTGAGCGCAAGCGAGTGGTAGCCGCCGGCCGTGATCGCCACAGCTCCGGTCAAATCGGTCGGCACTACCGTCTGACCATAGGTGTTGTCGCCCCAGGCGACCACTGTCCCGTCCGCTCGCAATGCCAAATCGTGTGCCACACCGGATGCCATTCGCACGATGTTGGTCAGCCCTCGGGGAAGGTGACTTGCCGGATCCGCGGAACCGCCCTGCGAAACCGGCCAGGCCGTAAGGGTTCCATTTGCTTTGAGTGAAAGATTGTGAAAATGCCCCGCGGCCACGGCCACAATGTCAGTCGATCCCGGCGGCACAAAGTTCTGGCCGAGATCGCCCCAGGCGATAATTTCCGAACCCGCCGACGCTGAGCAAAGCGACGCCGAAAGGATGAGCAGGCACGAGGCGAGCCGCCTTGGCAAGCTACTCAATTGAGGCATTGAAAATGGCGTTTGGTTATACGATGGATCGTGGCGCACCTTGATCGATTGCCACCCGTCTATGCACGACTTTGGAGCCACAGTAATCGTTGGGACGACGGAGTTTCGGCCTGCTCACTGCTAATCACTACCACACCTGAAAAGCCGCGTCTGTCAGGGAATAACGGATCTTTGTGTGAGTAAAACACGCACAGCCTCTTCGTGTCGGCATCCGACACGAACCCGCAGGGTTCACAGCCAGTAGCCGGGCGTCGCAGCGCAGCGGAGACGCCCGGTAATGCCCCCAAAAAAATGAGGCTGCACCCGGACGGGTGCCAGCGGATGTGAACGCCACGCGGCACCGCCGAAAATTTCAATCACCACCCGGAATGGGGATTTTGCCGTTGTGAATGTTCAAGCACATAGGTGACATTTTCTCCCAAGCACATCGGTTACAGTTTGGAGGTTCCCAGAGCCGAG
>Ga0070738_10005250_pt1 | contig 14568 bp, 10 predicted proteins | sample Coa_R2_2_FD_66446 | JGI IMG/M metagenome (GOLD analysis project Ga0070738, IMG submission 66446) | Surface soil microbial communities from Centralia Pennsylvania, which are recovering from an underground coalmine fire - Coalmine... | ecosystem: Environmental > Terrestrial > Soil > Unclassified ...
AACCCGGACAGGCTGGCGCTGGTTTGGCGAACTGCATCAGTTCGCGCAAAATGCCGTGGATTCGGCGCGTTTGCGCGACGATTGCCTCTAGCGCTTGGCGCGGGGCGTCCTCGGCGTTCTCGTGAAACCAGTCGCTTTCGTGGCTGAGAAGATACTGTGCCTGACCCGAAATGACCGCGAGCGGATTGTTGATTTCGTGACCGGCGCCGGCGGCGAACTCAGCCAGCGCGCCGAGTTTCCCGGCTTGCAAACGCCGGGCTTCGCCATGTACCTGTTCTTCTAGAGCGCGATGCAGGGCATCGATCTCCCGTTCCAGATGATCGTGCAACGGCTGCTCGCGCAGGCGGCGGTTCTCGACGGCTGACTCCAACAGATCACGCAGCAGCGGAACCTCGTGCGGTTGCTCGTTTAACCAGGACCCGAAGGGGAGCGCGGATTGTTCCGCGCTCCCCTTCGGGTCGCGGCTAAACGAGATGTCTTCTTCCGCAGGAATCAGCAAGGCGGCCCGGTCGGCGGAGCAGAATGCGCCATTGCCCAGTCCGAGATCCACACCCTGACGCCGGGCTTCTTCGATGGCCAGGCGCGTCAGTGGGAAGAGGACGGGATCGGCGCGGAACGTTTGGGCAAGTTCGCCGGGCAGATGGAGATGCTCGGCAGCGGCGGTCGCCCAGTCGGGCAAGCGCCAGCGCCGCGCCAATCGGCGCGCGATGGAGGCCTGGTCGATGCCCCAATGGCGGCGCTGCGTTTGCGCTGGGTCCGAGCGTAGGGCGGGATCGGCCAGACAAGCGGACACCGCTTCCGGATCGACCGCGCACATGGCCAGCCAGCCGAGAGGCGCCAGCAGTCCGCATACCCATGCCGCCTCTGGATCGCACCGACCTGTTCGCTCGGCCAGGCGCTGCGCTATGCGAGCGAACGTCTGTGAGGCATCGTAAATCGGTTGGACGAGAGCATGGTTCCAATCCACGAAACCTGCGGGCTGATCGAGCAGGTCAAGAGCGTCCTCGATCAGCGCGGTTTGCGCCAGGGCGGCAACGTGGAAGGAAGGCGGCGCGGTCGAATGTTTCCGCCCCGGCCATGGCACGTCGCTGTGGCGAGCCACGAGTAGCACGGCCCCTGGATCGCGGCGGATCGCCGGCCAAGTGGCCGCGGTCGGCGGCCGCCCAAGGACGGCCAAGGATGCGGCGCTCGGCGAAAGCCAGCACAGGCGCAGCACGGCCTCCGCCCGCTTGCCCGGGTCGCTCACTTCTTACTCCCGTTAGGTGGTTAGGTGGTTAGGTGGTTAGGTGGTGGAGTGGTCTACAACCCAACCACCTAACCACCTAACCACCCTTTAGGCTGGGGTTGACGCCGGCTCGATCTCCAGGAGTGCGCACATTTCATCGATCAGCTCCTCGACATCGAAGGGTTTGTGCAGGAACTTGTCGGCGCCGGCAAGGCGCAGCTCCTGAATCTTGTCCTCTTCGATCATGCCGGAGATGCACAGGATGCGCACATCTTCCAGGGTCGTGTCAGCGCGGACGCGATGGCACACTTCCTTGCCGTTGATGTCCGGCAGCATCACGTCCAGGACGATAATGTCCGGCCGATACTCCTTGACCATCATGCCGGCGTCGAAGCCGTTGGAGGCGATGCGCACTTCGAAACGGCCGTCTTCGTCGAGGAACTTGTTCATCACCTCGACCAGTTCAGCATCGTCGTCCACCAAGAGGACCTTTCGCTTGCCGCTCTCTAGCGCGTCGGTCGGGATGCCGTTGTCCCTCATGAATTTGTAGAGGGCCTCGCGCGGGATGCGCCGGAAGCGCGAACCGGGCACGCGAAAACCCTTGAGTTGTCCGTTGTCAAAGCAACGGATAATGGTTTGTTGACTAACTTTGCAAATTTTGGCGGCTTCGCCGGTCGTGAAAACAGTTTTCATGCGTTCTTCATTCCTTACTGGCGCACGGCCAGTCGCACGAGTGTGGCCTCGAACGTCTTCCCAAACAGCCGTCCGAGACCGGGATCATCCATGATCTGCCTCTTGCCCACATTCCTTCTATACGGCCACAGCCCGTAGGTTAGGCCTTTCCGCCTAACGGCCAGGCCAGCAAGCCTGACCTACACGAAGCTGCCGAGAAGCGATGTCGTCCCGGATCTCGTTTGCCCAGCCGACTCGCTTCCTGTCTTTCCATCCTTGCCGGAGCAGCCACGATGCTTGACCGTGGAAAAATCAGCCCTGATACCTCAAAGGTGACAGCTGCGACGGTGAGCCCTTCCCGCGTGCGATTGGAGCCGATCAAGTTCGGAGGGGATTGCCAATCTTTCCAACAACCGCGATTATAACCAACTTCCGGGGCGTGTCAACGCGAATCGTTTCACACTCCTTGCTCTAACTCCTTAATTTACCCGGACTTCCTCCAACTCTAGCAAAAATCATACGCAGTTGTGAAAAATTTTTTGTCCCACCTCAATTCGCCCTCGTTCGCTGGTTCCCCAGAAAAGCGTTCCCTACCGCCTCTGGTTTTCTTCGCTGTTCTTATCGGAGCAGCGTAGTCCCGCTCTTTGCGTCGTTTCGCTAGATTGCCGAATCAACGAACTCCACTGGCGCTACGATCTACCCGAACCGTTAATCCAGGTAGATCAGCAGGACCGCCAAGTCCGCCGGACAGATGCCGCTAATGCGGCTTGCCTGTCCGAGATTAACCGGACGGATTCGACTCAGCTTCTCGCGGGCCTCGGCTCGCAGCTGCGGCACGGCGGCATAATCGAAGTGAGGAGGGATGGGACGGGATTCCAGGCGCTGAAATCGCTGCACTTGCTCCGCCTGTCGATGAATGTAACCGGAGTATTTCGCCTCCAGAATCACTTGCTCCAGCGCATCGGGCGGTGTCTGGAGAGCCTGCACGCCCTGATTCATGGCGACGATTTGATCCCACTCTATCTCCGTACGGCGCAGCCATTGGGCGAGCGTGGCATTATCGTGGCGATGGTTGTGCAGATAGTCCATCAGCGTGGCGATGGCGAACTCCTTGCGCTGCAAGCGGTCCCAGGCTTCGTCATCGACCAAGCCGATGCGGCGGCCGACCGGCGTCAAACGGCGGTCGGCATTATCGTGACGCAGCAGCAGACGATACTCGGCCCGGCTTGTGAACATGCGATAGGGCTCATCGACCCCCTTCGTCACCAGATCGTCGATGAGAACGCCGATGTACGCCTGGCTGCGGTCGAGGATAAGCGGCGCTTCGCCCTTGATCTTGAGCGCGGCGTTGACGCCGGCCATCAGTCCTTGAGCCGCGGCCTCTTCGTAGCCGGTTGTGCCGTTGATCTGTCCGGCGAAATACAAACTCTCGACGAGCTTGGTCTCCAGTGTCGGATGCAATTGCGTCGGCGGCGCGTAATCATATTCGACGGCGTATCCCCAGCGCAGCACCTCAGCGTTTTCCAGGCCGGGGATGAGACGCAGCATCCCTTGCTGCACGTCCTTGGGCAGACTTGTCGAGATGCCGTTGCAGTAATACTCCAGGGTATTGCGGCCTTCGGGTTCGAGAAAGATTTGATGCCGTTCCTTCTCGGCGAAGCGCACGACTTTATCTTCGACCGATGGACAGTAGCGCGGTCCTCGGCCTTGGATCTGGCCGGAATACATCGGCGCTCGATGCAGGTTGGCGCGGATGAGATCGTGGACTGCCTGATTAGTGTAGGTGATGTGACAGTCCATCTGCGGCTGGACGATGCGCTCGGTTGCGAAACTAAACGGCTGAGGATCGTCATCGCCGGGCTGACGTTCGGTCTTCGAGAAATCGATGGTCCGTCCATTGAGACGACAGGGGGTACCGGTCTTGAAGCGAGCGAGCTGGAAGCCGCAGCCGGCTAGGCTGTCGCTGAGGGATTCCGAGACGCCATCTCCGGCGCGTCCACCACGAGTCTTTGCCTCACCCGTGTGCATGATGGCCTTGAGGAACGTTCCCGTCGTCAACACGACGGCCTTCGCGCGATACAGCGTATCACCGCGCGCCACCACGCCGGTGACTCGGCGCTTTTCTAGTATCAATCCCTCCACCATCTCTTGTCGCAGCATCAAGCGCGGCTGCGACTCGATTCGGTGCTTCATCGTGAACTGGTAGAGTTTCTTGTCCGCCTGCGCGCGCGGCGAATGCATAGCCGGCCCCTTGGTCCGGTTGAGCATGCGAAACTGGATCGCGCTGGCGTCGATCACCTTGGCCATCTCGCCGCCGAGTGCGTCAATCTCGCGGACGATCTGTCCCTTGGCGACGCCGCCAATGGCGGGATTGCAGCTCATCTGCGCCACGGCGTCCGCATTCATGGTCAGCAGCGCCGTGCGCAATCCGAGCCGGGCGGCGGCCAAGGCCGCTTCGGTGCCGGCGTGGCCGGCGCCGACGACGACCACATCGAAATCGTAAGTCAAAGCGAACATGGGGAATGTATCTGAGCCGCGCACGTAGCGCAGCGGAGTAAGCGGTCGTGTGTGCCGCCGCTCACTCCGCTACGCTGCGTGCGCGGCTCGGACAATATCAACGCGCCGCGCCCGCCGTCAGCGATGCCCGCTTCTCCGCGATCAGCTTCAGCAACGCATGTTGGGGATCGGCAAACTTTTTCAGCCCCTCTTCCATGAGCGTGTCTTCCAGGTGCTTCATGTCCACCTTCGTGTCGATCTCTTTCAGCACCTCAGGTGGTGGCATCTTGTCCACTTGCTTCGTGATAGTACGACCACTCTCCTGAACGGCATGGTTGGTTGCCGGCGGGTTGGTCTCGATGCCGTCGCCGGCGAACGCCTCGACGTACTTCCACGGCGAATCTTCCGGCTTTTTCGTGCCCGTACTGGCAAAGATAATCTCTTGTTTCAAGGGCAGCCGCTTGTCGGCCCAGAATTCCTGGTTGAGCTTCCAAATGCGCTTGGCGTTGACAATGCCGACTTGCCCCTGAGCGGCCGGCGACAGCGAGGGCACATGATGTTCCGTGTAAACATCGAGGCGGCTGACGAAGATGCTGTAAACCGATTTGAAGTGCGTCAAACCGCCGGGCCGCCGCTGTGCGCCGCGCCAGATGTTGTCGCGGGCCGTGCGGTACTGATCCTGGCCGAATGTCAGCGTCACGTTAAGCGTGACTCCGGCCGCCGCTAATTCCTCAAGCGCCGCCAAGCCGGCGGGCGTGGCCGGCACTTTAATCATGCGATTCTTGTGCCCCTTGCTCCATTTCTTGCCCAGCTCGATGTAGCGGGCTTTTCGCTGCTCGATCGACATCGTGTTCGAGCGATCTTCCAGAAGCGGATCGAGTTCAAAGCTCACGTAGCCGTCATCGCCTTTTGTTTCTTCCCATACAGGCAAGAACACTTGCTGAGCCTCGCGGACCAGGTGATCGGTCAGTTCCCAGGCCAGCGACTCGTCATCGTGCCCGTCGTGGATGAGCCGCGTCAGCAAGTCGTCGAAACGGCCCGTCTTGATCAGATCGGCGATGATGATTGGATTAGAGGTGGCACCCGTCGCGCCGAAAGCGCGATTCGTCTTCACCTCCGTTGGGTCCACCGAATCCAGCCACAGTTTCGTCCCGGTAGCGACCAGCGATTGCAATGGGGTTCGTGCGGCCATAAACTTTGCTCCTAAGTTAGGAGGTTGCGTGGAGTCACCACCGTGTATTATAGACACGATACGGAGTCCTGTCCGAGAGCCAGTGGAGTCTCCGGGCAGCCCCGTGGACTTAGAGAAACAGGTGCTCTCGTGTCTAACCCATCACGTCTTTTCTCAATGAGCTTTGTGCTCCTGGCGCTGTCTCTGACCGCTTTGCCGGCCGATGACAACAAAACGCCGCAGAAAGAGGCCGACCGCTCCCCCGAGTCCGGCAAAGACAGTCTCAAGGTTACGCCGCACTCCATCACTCTGGACGGCGTCAAGATCGACTACGAGGCGACGGCCGGCACGCTGACTGTTCAGGAAGATGACGCCAAGCACAAGGCCAATATGTTCTTCGTCGCCTACACCAAGTGCAAAGTTGACAATCCCGCGCAGCGGCCGATCACCTTCGCCTTCAACGGCGGACCCGGTTCCTCCTCGGTATGGCTGCACATGGGGTTGCTTGGACCCAAGCGCGTCGATCTTGGCGGCAACGACCGTCGAGATGCCGGTCCCACCGGTGCTTCTCTTGCACCGCCTTATCGCCTTGTGGACAATGAAGCGAGCTTGCTCGATTTGACCGACCTGGTTTTCATCGATCCAGTCACGACCGGCTACAGCCGGGCCGAGCCGGCCGACGACGCCAAACTCTTTCACGGCGTGAGCCAGGATCTCCGCTCCGTCGCCGAGTTCATCCGCCTATATGTGACGAAGTTTCGCCGTTGGGACTCGCCGAAATACCTGGCCGGCGAAAGCTATGGCACCACGCGCGCCGCCGGTCTAGCCGAGCAGCTGCAAGACAACCTCGGCATGAATCTCAACGGCATCATGCTAATCTCGTCCGTGCTGAACTTCCAGACTCTTCGTTTTGACGATGGCAACGACTTGCCCTATGCTCTTTTCCTGCCCTCGTATACCGCGACGGCGTGGTATCACAAGAAATTGGCGCCCGAGCTGTTGGCCGACCGGCAAAAGTCGCTTGCCGAAGTCGAGAAATTTGCGCTGGGCGAGTACAGTCAGGCACTGATGAAGGGCAGCGCATTGACAATCCCGGAGCGTCAAGCTATCGCACGAAAACTGGCATGCTACACAGGGTTATCGGAGGAATACATCCGCCGCTCGAACCTGCGAATCGAGATCCACCGTTTCACCAAGGAACTGCTGCGCGATTCCCACAGGACCGTGGGGCGTTACGATAGTCGTTTCATTGGCCGTGACGGCGACGCCGCCGGCGAGCACCCCGGCTACGATCCTAGTTATGCAGCCGTGCAAGGCCCGTACACAGCGCTCCTGCAAGCGTATATGAGCAAAGACCTCCAGTATGTCCGCGAATTGCCGTATCGCATTTTGACCAGCCGCGTGCAGCCGTGGGATTATGGCCAGGCGCGAAATCGCTATCTAAATGTTGCGCCGGCGCTGCGGGAGTCGATGGTGCGGAACCCCGGCCTACGAGTCTTCGTGGCCAATGGCTACTATGATCTCGCCACGCCGTATCTCGCCACGAATTACACGATGAATCACCTCGACCTCGACGGCGGTCTCCTTGCCCGCGTGCGGATGGAGTATTACGACGCCGGTCACATGATGTATATCGATAAGAAGTCTCTGTGCAAACTGCGCAAGGATCTGGTTTCGTTTCTTCAAAGCGCAGCAGCCGTGCAGCCGGCGTCCCGTTGAAGACATGCGGTTAGCGGCGCTTCGCAAAAGCGTCATTGCAGGCAACGCTTCTGCGAAGCGTCGCTAACCCTAGTTATTTCCCTCCGCCAATCGCATACAGTGCCTTGAAACCGCGCAAATAAATCCGGCCATCGGCGATGACCGGCGAGGCCGAAATGTCGTCGTTCATCCGATTGACCGCCAGCAGCTCGAATTTGCGTCCGGCCTTGACGACGCTGATGACGCCGTCGCGGGCCGTCAGGTAAATCTTGCCGTCCGCGTAGACCGGCGAAGCTCGATAACGTTGTTTGTGCAGGCTCTCTGCATACAGTTGCTCGCCGGTCTTGGCATCCAGGCATATCAAGAGGCCGTTCTCGCGGCACAGATAGACCAGCCCCTCATGGACCAAAGGCGACGGCACATCGGGAGTATTGTTGGGGATGCGCCACTGCTCGCCGGGACTACCGGAGCGAATCATACCGGTTGCCGATGGCTTGACTCCGACCACAGGGCCATTTTTGGCGGACGGTACGACGATCAGATCGTCCACTGCGACCGGCGAAGCGACGAAGCGGAGGGTACGATTGTAGCGGTTCTTGGGATTGAGGTCCCCGACGCGCCAGATTTCTTTGCCGTCGTCGAGTCGATGCGCGATGGAATAATCGTTGCCATGCGTGATGAGATACGCCTTGTCGCCTTGGTGCCAGATGCACGGCGAGGCGTAGGAATGCTCGCACTCGGCCACGCCATCACTTTCGCGCGCCACCTTCCACACCGTTTCCCCGGTGTTTTTGTCGAGCGCGATCACCCAGGCTCCGCCGGAGTGGATGAGCTGCAAATAGAACCGATCGCCGTACAGCACCGGGGACGTGTGCATGCCGAATTGGATCATGAACTTTCCATATCTCTCTTGGGCATTGAATTTCCAGACTTCCTTGCCGTCGAGGTCGAAACAAGCAAAATCGCCGGAACCAACAAACGCCCAGATGTGTTTCCCGTCGGTGCTGGGCGAGGCCGAGGCGCCGTTGCCTTCCTGGTTAAAGGTCCGGAAACGAACGTTGCCGAGTTTGCGCCGCCACAGCTCTTTGCCCTCGGTACTAGCACAGAGGAGCCAAAGGTCGTTGTTTTGGTCGGCGCTGGTCAGAAAAATGCGCTTGCCCCAAACGATCGGCGTCGAGCCGCCCATGCCCGGCAGAGGCAAACTCCAGGCCACGTTCTCCGTCGCGCTCCACTTCGTCGGCAGATTGGTTTCCTTACTGATACCGTCGCCGTTGGGTCCGCGCCACTGCGGCCAATTTTCGGCGCGGACGAGGCCGGTCAATGAAAGGATCAACAAACATGAACCAAACAGTCCGCGGATGAATCTGGAATAAATCACGGTGGGATTACCTCGATTGCCAAGGAGGGAGTCTCATTGCCTCAGGAGAGTTCCTTTATTGTGTTGTCGCCAACGCTCGCCGGCAATGCTTTTCCGCCAAGAAACGGACTCTCTCAGACACTTCTCATTTCTGGATTCCGCATTGGAATGACTATCGCTCGGGGGCTGACGTTCCCCGCAGGCTATACGGCACTTCCAACCCATGCGCCTCCATTAGCATCGCATCCGCCAGTATCGTTCGCGCTGGGCCATCCGCTATCAGCCGGCCGCGATCGAGCAGCAGAACGCGATCGCATGTTTGCAGAATCATCTCCAGATCGTGCGATGCAATCATCCGCGTGCCGCCGAGTGTGTACAACAATTGAATTAGCTCGCGGCGGCCGCGGGGATCAAGGTACATAGAGGGTTCATCGAGCAAGAGGATGCTCGGCTGCATCGCCAGGATGCCGGCCAGGGCGATGCGGCGCTTTTCACCGCCGGATAGGTGAAACGGTACGCGCTCCTCCATGCCACTCATTCCGACGCGCTCGAGTGAGTCGGCAACTCGTTTTCGCACTTCCTCGGGAGATAATTCAAGGTTGAGCGGGCCGAAGGCGACATCATCGAAAACGGTGGCATTGAAGAGCTGATCATCGCTGTTTTGAAAGACGATGCCCACTTGGGTAGGCAAAAGGCGACGCTGGGCCGGGTCGCGCGGATCCAGGCGGCCGACCTGGAGCAAACCCGCGCGTGGCTTGAGAACGCCGCTGAGGCAGAGAAAAAGGCTGGTCTTGCCGGCGCCATTTGGCCCAACCAGGCCAACGCTCTCGCCCGCGGCGATCGCGAATGTGATGCCGGCAAGCGCGGTTGCTCCATCGGAATAGCTAAACGTCAGATCACGCACCTGAATGGCGAAGTCGGCTGACACGGCTCTCCCAGATTCGAGTTCTGAGTTCTGAGTACCAATCCTCACACTCTTTTTACTCAGAACTTGGAACTCAAAACGTCCGATCCCATACAACGAGTGCCACCGCGCTCGCCGCGAGAAGAAGGAGAGCCACGATATCGATGGGATGGGTAGTAAATTTGTCCAGCGATCGAAATTGTCCATCAAAACCACGGCAGCGCATTGCCTGGCCGACGCGCTCGGCTCGTTCATAGCCGCGCACGAGGAGAGTGCCGGCGACATGGCCGGCAGTGCGATAGCTATGGCGGCTGGCGCGATTGCGATAGCCACGTACGCGCAGAGCAATCCGCAACCGACGCAATTCATCGGCCAGCACGAAAACATAGCGATAAGTGAGGAGGCTGAGTTGCACGAGCAGTCCGGGAATATGTAAAGCATGAGCGGCCTTGAAAGTAGTTTCCAGCGGAGCCGTCGCCTGCACTATCAGAAAGAGCGTGACGAGAGAGATCGCCTTGGCCGTGATAAGCAGGGCGGCCTCGACGCCGCGCCACGACAGACGGATCGGCCCGAATGCCCAGTCCGGCGTATCGCCAGCCAGCAGCCAAGGCAGCGGTAAGGCGAACAGTGCGAAAAACAAAGCGGCCGCGCCCAGACGTTGCAAAAACCAACGCAGCGGCAGACGCGCGAGCAAGGCCAGCAATAACGCGGCGACCAAACCAGCGACGGCAACGCGGAGCCGGTGCAGCATAGCCACGCTCGCGGCGAACAGAAGTAGACCCGCCAGTTTCCAACGCGGATCGAGACGGCTCAGAAAAGAGGGTCTGGGAGGAGGTAGGGAGAAAGCCAGCGTCATTGCGGTTCAAATTCCTTGCCAGCCCGCAGCGCCAGCAAGGGCATCCCTTGCTGGCGCTGCGGGCTGGTTAAGCAAGTCGCGTGCTTAATACTTCGCAGTCGGCTTGGTGCGTGCCATCTCAGTCTTCAGCTCATTTTCGGCCTCCAACCAGTCCAGCATCTCGGTGCCCTGGGGCCGGCCGCGCTTGATCCATTTCTCATAAGCGCGCATGGCGATCTTCTCATGAGAAATCATGAGCGGCGGCTGGTTGCTGGGTTGAGCCAAGGGCGGAGTCACAACGCGAGACATGGAAGTCCCTCCTTAGAGCAAGTGAACCGGACAGAATGTCCGAATACGATCGAGCTATTCCAACAGATCGACGGTGATTTCGCAAGTTTTTTCCGAAGAAAATGTCAGCTGAACGAGGCCGTTCTCGTGGAACTCCTACTTGCCGAGGTAATCGGCTTGGCCGCTCGCCCGCGTCAATAAGTACGTTCGGGAGGGTTTTGCGGAAAAAATCGCTTCTTTTTATTGGGGAGGTTAGCCGAAAAAATCAGGCAGGGAGGGTAGCGCGTGCGCTGGCCGCGACGGCCCACTCTGGGGAGTATGGAGAACATGAACAAGGGCCTGGGGACCGGCATTCTGCTGCTTGCCGTGCTCGCCTGCGTCGCCAAGCTGCATGCCGAGGACGTGCAGTGGCAAGCCGTGGGCGATGCGCCGCGCCCGGAAACCGCTGCCGTCTCGCTGGACGCACCCGTCGCGATCCGGTCCAGTCCGACGACACAACCAACACCGGCGGCCTTATCGGGAGGTTTGCTACCGGTCAGTTTTGAGACCACTATCCCTGCCGCCGAGCCGCCGCCCCCGCGCCGTCCAGCGCCGCAGATCATCGCTGTCAGCGCGCCCGTGGCAGCCGCGGCTGCAACCCCAACCCAAGAACAGGACGAACAAACTGATACGCTCTTTGCCTCGGATCGTCTGTTTCCCTTTGGCACCCCGGCCCGGGCTTCCACCGGCGGCATTGTTCGGACCTCCTCCAGCTACACGGTCCCGAACGCTCCTGTGGCTTCCGAAGTGCCCATGATCCCGGGATGGGATGCGCCGGTAGATTCCAGCTGGGGAGCCGGAGCACCCACGTCGCCGTTCCCACAAGATCCCGATATGCCCTCGCCCATCGCTCCGTATAACCCGCTGCGTCCCCGGGTGTATGCCTCCGGTGAGTATTTGTTGTGGTGGCTTCAAGGGCAATCGGTGCCGGTGTTAGCCACTACGAGTCTCCCCAGCGATTTCGCCGTCCTCGGAGCGCCGTCCACACAAGTCCTGTTCGGCGGCAATACGATCAACAACGGGCCTTACTCCGGCGGGCGGTTCACGATCGGTTACTGGCTGGGTTGCGATCAGAAGAAAGCCATTGAAATCACGGGCTTTTTCCTTGGGCCGAACGCCTCGACTGTTTTCTCCACCAATTCGTCCATAAACCCAGTCATCGGCCGGCCGTTCCTGGAGGCGAACAACGGACAGGAATCTGCGCAGCTTACCTCGCTTCCGGGAGTCTCGACCGGCACCCTGACCATCAACGCGCCAACGTCGTTGTGGGGGTTGGCGGGCAATCTTCGCTGTCTCGTTTGCTGCGGCTGCAATTACCGCTTTGCTCTCCTGGCCGGCTTCCGCAACATCAATCTGGATGAATCGCTGACGATCACGGAAAACGTCGTTGGGCTGCCAACCGCACCGGCGCCATTCACCAATCAGTTGATAACCGTAACCGATCGTTTTGCTACCCAGAATCATTTTTACGGCGGCAACATCGGCGCCGATCTCCGCTGGTATTGGGGACGATGGAGCGTCGATGTGCGCGGCCAGGTGGCGTTGGGCGATACCGTGCAAGAGTTGGACATCAGCGGCAGTCAACACTTCGTGCCCGGCGTGCAAACACCGGCCGGCTTAGTGCAGAACTTCACTGGCGGCCTGCTGGCCCTGCCAAGCAACATCGGCCACTTCACGCATAACGCCTTCAGCGTCGTGCCGGAGATCGGTGTCAATCTCGGCTACCAGATCCTGCCTTACTTGCGTGGCTTTGTCGGTTACAACTTCTTGTACTGGAGCAACGTGATTCGTCCGGGAACCTCGATCGATCGCGTGCTCGATGTCACGAAGATCCCGAATTTCCCGCTCTCACCTGAACCCGCGCCGGTGCCTGGCTTGCATCCGGCCCCAATCTTCCACGAGGTCGGCTTCTGGGCGCAGGGACTCACGTTCGGGCTGGAGTTTACGTATTAGTGGAACAATCCGAGCCGCGCACGGAGCGCAGCGGAGTTAACAGTAGCACGGCACGACCGCTTACTCCGCTGCGCTTCGTGCGCGGCTCAGATCCAGCGTTGCAGAATCTCTTGGAGTGTCGCGTTCCAGGTCTCCAGCGGCTCATCGCTCTCGAAGACAATCGGCTCGCTGTCGGTATCTCCGAAGGCCGGCCGGGGACCGTTGATTTGCAGGCGATGGATCGTGGTGTCGTTGGCACTCAGTTGGCGCGGCCGCACATCGATCAACAGCGCGTGGCAGAGACTGCGCCGCGCCCAGTTCGCGCACAAACCCTCGATCTTGTTTTCCGGGACCGTCACCAGTTGCACCGAACCGTTGGCGATCTCCTCCATCAGCAGCGACGCCAACAGATCGCGCTCGGCTTTGAGCGGATCGTTCTCGCCCTCAACGACGAACAGGAAGTGAAACGATAGGGCATCCGTACTCAACCACGCCGATAACTTGCACACGATCGTGTACAGCAAGCCAAGCAGCAGAATGCCGCGCTGATAATCCAGACCGCGATCCTTGAAGCGCGTCTGATCCAGGTCGGGATAGAGTACGAAGACGAAAGTGCGGCGGCGGCGCAGGAATTGGTTCTCGTCGCGCGCGTAATAAAGCAGCTCGTCGCGCAGGAACTTGATGTCGAAAAGATCGGGGCGCTCGTCGCGCTCCATGTAGGCCAATTGCGAATGCAATAGGCTCTCGATGCTGCCGCGCGTGGCAAGCGATGTGAAGCCGCCGACGGGGTAGGTGTCCTCGTCGAGGATGCGCGTGGGAACGTCGCGCTGGTGCGGGTGTGGACGGAGACGGTGCCGCGGCAAACTCTCCTCCAGGAAATGCGCGGCACGCAACACCTGTCGCTCCGCCAACTGCTCGCCCTCCGGCTTGAGAGCGGTGCCGCGCTCGAGTTGTGATACGTCCTCCGGGCCAAGAACCTCGGCAGCGCGCCGCGCCGCGGCGATCAACATTTCGTATTGAGGCGCTAACGCTTCTAGCGCCCCCTCGCGCTCCAGCGATTCCCAGCCCTGCGAAAGAGCATCCTCGGGGCGAGCTTCCAGGATGGACTTCAGGACGCCAGGACTGAGCCGCACGCCTTGAAACCCGGAACGCTCGGCGAACCGCTTGAACAAAAAGGCGAGTCCGCGGGCTTGATCGCGTCCCTTGTAGCCGCGGAGGGCATCGCTGGCCCGGCTGAAGGTCCAGTCGGCGTAGAACTTGCCCAGTACGTGATCCTCGTAAGTCCGCAAGAGGTTGATGGGCAAAAGAGGCGTCGGCCCCTCACGAGGGGAGGGAGTGTCCTGATCCTGGCCGAACGCGACGTGGCCGAGGTCGGCCAGGAAACCGATTGGCGGAAGCTCTTGACCGCTGGAGGCGATTTCCAGCGCCCACTCCAGCACTGCACGAACTCGGCCGGCGCGCGGCGACAACACGCGCTGCCACCATAATCCTTGGAGCAGGAACCGGCGAGCCTTCTCCGAATCGCGTAATTCGTATCGAGTCATGTTCTCGCGCTCGGTCTTCGTTTAGCGACGCTTCGTAGAAGCATTGAAACCGTTCGACGCTTCTGCGAAGAGTCGCTAAACGGGGAAGCGCCTAAACCCTCAGCATACACGAATCTACCGATTCTCCCAACTACACGCAGTTTCGACGGATCCGGCACAACCGATTTCTTCGATATTCCAGTTAATTCCGTTGTGTCTTTCGTCCGAAGAATAGGATGATCGCCCCCAGCGTCTTGACCTCGTGACGGCCAGCGTGTGGCGCGGGCGCGGCAATCCGCCGAGATGGTTTTGTGAAGACGAGGGCGGCATGAGCGTGAAGCGAATCGGGCTGAGTCTGTGCTGGCTCCTCTGCGGCCTGGGTTGGCTCCACGCCCAGCAGCCAGCTATGGGTCCAGGAGGGCAGGACG
>Ga0070738_10005251_pt1 | contig 14558 bp, 5 predicted proteins | sample Coa_R2_2_FD_66446 | JGI IMG/M metagenome (GOLD analysis project Ga0070738, IMG submission 66446) | Surface soil microbial communities from Centralia Pennsylvania, which are recovering from an underground coalmine fire - Coalmine... | ecosystem: Environmental > Terrestrial > Soil > Unclassified ...
CTGCCGACAGGTTTTCAGGGGCCGATTACGGCGACGTCATCGACCGGGCTGACATGCCCGCCCGCGGCAGGATCGACGGTGACATGCACGGGCTACGTTCCTGTAAGCGGAACCAACCCGAGCACCGTGGTATTTTCCAGCAAGTTTGCTGATAACACAGTGCCCGCGCCGCCGCCACCGCCGGGGGCAAAATTTATCACCACGAATCCTCCGGCAAATTCCGTGACTATCGCAGCAGCGGTTGTCGGCGCGAACAATCCCGGCCAGCTGCCCAATGTGACCGTCGAACGCGCTGCGCATCTCGTAACCCTGAAGTACGTCTGCCGGTCTGCGGGCATTGCGAATCCCGCCCAGCCCTGCCCGGCTACGCCAGGAACCGTGAATCTGGATGAGCAGGTGGCCAACAATGCGCCGGGAAGGAATGATCTGGTGCAGGTACAGCTCCAGATCGGCAATACACAGCTCGATGCGGCATACGGCGTTGCGGTGAGCGATCCGCTGCCGAATTACTTCACCATAACGCAGCTTCCCGATCCGGCTGTGGCAACATGCACCATTACAGGAACTGTGACGAGGGACCCTGCCACCGGTGATTACAAGACCGGCGCTGCGGCCGCCGCTCTGTCCTGCAGCCTGAATAATCCAATTCCTGTTGGAACAGCAACACCGGGCACGAGCGCCACCAGCCACGGAGTGATGGTTCCAAACAGCGGCTATGCTCAGCTGACGTACTATGGAAAATTCCAGGACAACGGACTGAATCCTGATATCGTGCCTCCAACCAGCGGTTCCATCTCTCCGGCCTTAGCGCAGGCACAGGCGTCTTCCTCGCTGGCAGTGCTGGCCGATACGGTAGGCGATGCCACCAGCCCGGTTCCAGCGCCGCTGACAGTGCAGCGCGCCGCGCACCTGCACTTTACTCTTACTCAATACGTTCAGCCGGGAGATATTCCATTGAATCCGGTTGGCGGCCCGGTGCCGGGCAGCAGTATTTCACCCGGCATCGCGGAAGCCCAGCCAGGCATAAATGGTGGACTGGTCATTAACCCGGTTCGCTATCAGGTAAAGGTCACAAACGACGGACCGAATATCGCGATCCATCCCATTGTGAATACGACTCTGCCGGTAATGTTCGTGAACGTTACGCAACAAACAGAGCCTTCACCGGCTCCAGGTTCTCAGAATGCCGGTTGCTCAGGACAGACCTGCCAGCAGGATGTAGGCATGATCGCTACCGGAGCATCCGCCCTGTACAACGTGGACGGAAACTTCGGCCTGAATACCCTCACAGAAGGGAACGCAGGAACGCGTACTTTTGCCTCCGCTATTGCGGATTCCAGCGTTGTGGACAGCAATATGGCGGCCACACAATCAGGAGATCAGCAGACCAGCGCGCCGATTACAGTCGTCAATACACCGGCAGGCAGCAATTTCTCGCTGCTGCCTTTTGACAGCAACCTTGCCACGCCGCTGAACTTAAAAGTGAACTCTGTTCAGGTTGCCGGCGTGACCAGCCTTGTGCCCAGCGCTATACCGGCCCTGCCTTCCGGGCCGTCGCCCTATCCTCCGGATGGAGGCGCGACGAAGCCGCTCTACCAGTTTGCTCAGGGTGGGGCCTATTACACGCTGGGCACGACAGCCGGCGTGTCTACGGCCAGCAGCAATCCCACGACGATCTGCCTCAGTTCTATCCCGGGAACGTTCCAGAAGCCGGAGCGCGTTCTGATGTGGGCCTTGAGCAATGCTCCGGCGGGAACCGCCTTCGGCACAGTTCCGCACTACACCAATAATGGAAGCGCGGGAGACATCACCATTTCCGTAACGCCTCTGGGCGGTGGAAACTACACCGTGCCGGGCCCAATCACCTCGTATCCGCCGCCGGTCGAACCGCAGCCGGCGCAGGTATGCGGCGTTCTTAATGGATTGGCAGATGCGGCCAACCCGACTACTCTTGCTGTGCTCGAGCCGGTGAACTTTCCTCCGTATGTCCGCTCCACGATTGCCCCGGCCAGCACGCAATACGGCAAAGGCGTGACCGCAGGAGCGGCCCTCATCGACCTGACCATCGCTCCGGATAAAAACTACGATTACAACGACGCCGATCCCTGCTATGCGGGGGATGGAGGCAAGCGCACAACCTGCAATGACAATGTTCAGCTGACCACTTTCCTCTTCGGCGGACAGAACCTCATCGGCGACTCCCAGCAGCAGCACTCGTATTTCTACAGCGAGTTGCAGCCGGGCACCAATCCGCCGCAGTTTAACCTGCCCGCGGGCGGCCCCCAGGTTTATGTTCTGCTGGCCGACAATCTGGCAGCGCAGAAATATCCCGCCATTAACAACGATCCGCTGCATCCTTTAGGCTGCGATCCGGGCACGCTCTCCGCAACCTATACGCCCAGCGTACCGGCGTGCACGGACAAGCCGGCTTTGAGCACGGTCGAGAATCCACCGCAGCAGCTGCCGCTTACTGACAATCCATCAGCAACGGTAGCTCTGGTCGGAAACAATGCGCTCTTCGGCGGATCGGCGGGCCTGATCGCTATCACCGCGCCTCCGATACCGGAAGCAACTGCACACATTACTGCCGGACAGACCGCCGGATTCGTCTGGAACCTGCTGACGGAAAATCCACTGGTGCAGGGCAATCCGCTGCCGAACTTTACCCTTACCTGCCAGAGCGCGGACGGTAAAGACCTCGCTTCAGTCGGCATCAAGTGCAGCGTAAGCCCGACTTACGTCTACTCGACCATATCGAACGGCACAGCCGTTATCACTGCACCGCCGACGGTGTATGTGTCCACCAGCAGTAACACTGCCGTAGGAGCATTGCAGGAAGCGCCTCTCAGCCGGGATCTGCGGATTGTTGCCGCCGTTGTCTTTCCGGTGGGCGCAATTCCGCTGGTTCTTCTACTGCGGCGCCGCAGAGCATTGAAGCTCTCCGGCTGGCTGGCTGTCATGTTCCTGGCGTCGCTGGTCGGGTTGGGCATAGGCTGCGGCAGCAACTCCAGCTTCAACAACCAGGGCGGCACCACGACTACGGGAACGACAGCAGGCTCGTATGAATTCGTCATTGTTGCCTCTGGAACTGATGGCAGCGGAAACCCGATTAACATCAAAAGCCCGGCCTTCGCCGTAACCGTCAGCGCGGTCCACTAAACCGCGCCGGCGTAACGCCTGCCTATCGACCAGCACCATTCACTGTGTTTGGACGCGGGGCAATAAGGCCATTCCAAAGAATGGTCTTTTCGTGGTAGCTTGTCCGCAGCGCTTCTTTGCAGACATCTTTACGCGTCTATGTCCCAGCCCCAGGGATTTCAAAGATGCTGCGGATCACAAGTTGATCGGAATGAACGGGCTAGAGGGTAGTAAGCGCGGATGAGTAACGAACCTTTGGGAACGCCGACTGTCACCCGGATCGGTCGGTACGACGTTGTTGCGGAGCTGGGCCGTGGCGGCATGGGCGTCGTCTACCGGGGTGAAGACCGTCTCATCGGGCGCGAAGTTGCCATCAAGACCCTTACCGAAGTAACTGCCGAGCTCCGCGACCGCTTCTACGTCGAAGCGCGCTCCGGAATCCTGAACCACCCCAACATCGTTACTGTTTACGAATTCGGCGAGCACGAGGGCATGCCTTACATCGCCATGGAGTTTGTCTCCGGCGATTCGCTTGAAAAAATCCTGCGCTCAGGCCGCAAGCTCACGCTGCTGGAAACGCTCTCGATCATCGAGCAGCTTTGCTCCGGTCTGGGCTACGCGCACCAGAACCGCGTCGTCCATCGCGACATCAAGCCTGCGAACCTGATCGTGCAGCCCGACGGCAAAGTGAAGATCGTTGATTTCGGCATCGCGCGCCTGGCAGATCAATCCACGCGCCTGACCAAGACCGACGCCGTTATCGGGACCTTTCATTACATTGCACCCGAGCGCCTAAAGGGCGAGATGAGCGATGGCCGCTCAGACATCTGGTCCGTCGGCGTGATGCTTTACCAGATGCTCAGCGGCGAGCTGCCCTTCAACGGCGAAGATGTCTCGACGCTCTATAAGGTCATCAACGAGCCGCATCCGTCGATCAAGGCGCTGGTTCCGGATATGCCTGAGGAGCTTGTCGCCATTGTTGACCGGTCACTGGCCAAGAACCCCGACGACCGCTACGGCACGGCGGAAGAGATGGCCTTCGATCTTCAGGGCATCTCCGAGGGCCTGAAGAAAGAACGCGTCGGCGATCTGCTGACATCGGCCAAGCGCCTGATGGAGCAGCGGCAGTTCGCCAGCGCGCGCACAGTACTCATCGACCTGCAGCGCATTGACCCGCAGAACCTTGAAGCCAAACGCCTCACGCGTGAAGTGCAGGACCAGCTCAATAAGCTGCAAAAGGCCGAGCAGGTGCGGCAGATTGTCGAACAGGCCGAAGAAGCCGTTCTCTCGCAGCATTACGATGACGCTGTTTCTTTCTATCGGCAGGCGATGAAGCTGGATGCAGACAATACTCTCCAGCTCAATGAAAAGCTCGAAAACGCGCTGCGTCTCAAAGAGAAGCAGGACAAAATACGCGCGCTCTGGAAGCAGGCTGGCGACGCTCGCGAGCGGGGCGATCTGATGTCGGCGCAGGAATTCCTGGGTCAGGCGCTCAAGCTCGACGAAAAAAGCACCGACCTGCGCAATGCCTATTCCACCGTTGTACGCGAAATGGAGCGCAAGGCGAAAGAAGGCAAGTTGCAGGAGTTGCTGGCCGGCGCCCGTCAGGAATACGCCGCCCGCCGCTTTACGGAAGCGATCAGCCGCCTCCAGGCCGCCGCAGAAATCGATCCCGCGCACCCTGAAGTTCAGAAGCTGCTGCATGAAGCCGCAACACGTCAGGAAGAAGAGCGCCGCCGCGTCCTCATCGAGCAGATGGTCGGCGAAATTCAGGAGTCGATCTATCGCGAAGACTACGACCGCGCGCTGAACCACATTCATCGCGCGCTGGAAAAGCTGCCCACGGAAGGCCGCCTGCTTCAGCTCAAAGCCGAGACAGAAAAGAGAAAGCGCGAGCACGACGCGCAGCAGATTGTCCAGACTGCGGCGCAGAAGGCGCAGGAGATCTTCTTTACATCGCCGGTAGAGGCCATTTCCATCGTGGACAAGGCCCTCGAACAGGTCCCCGGCAATGATCGCCTGGTGCAGATACGCGCCCAACTCGACCAGCAGCTCAGGCGCGTTAAAAAAGACGAGCTGCAGGCGCAATATCTTAAGAGCGCGCATGCCGCCATCGATAAACACGAGTACGATGAAGCCATCCGCACGCTGGAATCCGCCATCATTGACTGCGGCGAGACGCAGCAGCTGACTTCGCTCCTTGATTTCGCGCGGAAAGAGCAGCAGGCGCAAATCCGTCAGCGACAGGCTGCCGCCGTGCGCGAAGAAGCACAGGCGCTGATGCGCAGCGGCAAGTATGAAGCCGCCATTCAGAAGCTGGAACCCGCAGTGGCAGCTACAAACGATGCCGGCCTGAAAGCATTGCTTGATCAGGCGCAGCAGACGCTGCGGGAAGCATCGCAGCGGGTCGAAGCCGTCATGGCGCGCACGCGCACACTGGCTGAAACCGATCTGCGCGGCGCGATGAAACTGCTCGACAGCCAGCCGCTGGAAATTCTCGGATTAAGCCAGGTCAGCGCGCTACGGCAAGAACTAGCCCGCAAGCTCGAGGTTGAATCCGCCCTTCAGGATGCGATCAAGCGCTCGGATGAAGCTCTGGCCGGCAAGGACCTGCATGGCGGCATGGATGCGCTCGAATCCGTTCGTCGCGCCTATGGCGATTCGCCGCAAGTTGCGCAGGCCATTTCCGCATACGAGGCGAAACGGCGGCCGGCGGCAAACGCGATGTTCGCGTCGGCCATTGAAGCCGCCCGCAAAGCGCTGCTGCGCAATGAAGCAGCAAGCGCCCTCGAAGAACTGCGCCGTCCGGCCAACTTTCTTGAATTTGCCGATGCTCAGGTACAGGCCGACTGGAAACGACTGGTCGAGGAAGCAACGAAAGCAGCCGGAGTCAAGGCGCGCACCACGGACTCTCTGCCGATCATCGTCCAGACCAAATCGCGCACCGGGCTCTACATCACCATCGGCTTGGTTGCCATTGCAATCATCGCAGGAGCGCTCGTGCTCTTCCTGCGCTCCAGCGGGCCAACGCTCCCGCCTACCTATATGGTGCTGAATGGAACACCATGGGCGACCGTCACCCGCGTCATCGATCCCAAAGGAAATAGCGTACAACTACCCGCCGGCGATCACACTACGCCGCTGCGCCTTGATGGCCTCAAGCCGGGCACATATAAAGTCACATTTCAGGGGCCGGATAACAGCCCGCAAATCATAAGCTGCACGCTTCCCGGCGACCAGAATCTCTGCGCGGTCAGCTTCGGCGAGCCTGATATTCAGCAGTTGATCGGAGGCCAGAAATGAGCCGCCGCATCCTGCTGCTTCTCACTTTCCTCATCTGCATGCCCGCTGCTGTTATTGCTGACCAGCAGGCAGACGATCTCTACAAGCAATATCAGGCGGCTTATGCCAAAAACGACCTGCAAACTGCAGTCGATCTTTTGTGCAAAGCTGCCAAGCTCGACCCGGCAAGTTACGGCAAGAAATGCGAAGATGCGCAGCAGTACTACAACAGCCGTGTCGAGAAATTCGAATCGTACTTCGTTTCCGGCAAGGCCAAATTTGAGGCGAAACAATATACCGACGCGATTACTGATCTGAGCAAAATCTACTTCGGTCCGCGCCGCGTAGAAGCGCAGCAGCTGATCGCGCAGGCAAACGATGCCATCAATCATCCGCAGCCGGCAGACAACAGTCCCGTAGCCCTGAAAGCGGCACAGCAGGCCTATGACAACGGCGATTTCGCTACTGCTGAAGCCAATGCCGGTCTGGTCAAATCGCCCGACCTTCTGCCGCAGGCGCAGACGATCCTCGGCAACATTCGCGCCTACCGCGATGACATGCAGCAGGCCGAAGCCCTTAGAGCGAGCAAGAACTACCCCGCTGCGCAACAGAAATACAATGCAGCGCTGGCTATTAAGAGCAACGGTCCCGGCAATCCTTCAGGCAAGCTGCAGGAGCTTGCAGTGCTGATGAAGCAGCCTAACGGTCCTGCGTCCGCGCCTAAAGATAATTCTGCCCGCATTAATGCCCTGCTGGCCGACGCCCGCGACCACATGGCAAAGGGAGACGCGCAGGGCGCTCTGACTTCCTACAACCAGGTCCTGGTCCTCGATCCCAAACAGGCCGAAGCGCTTTCCGGCAGACAGCAGGCCCAACAGGCCATGCAGGCAGCGCTGGCCAAAGATCCGAAGGCGCTCGAAGACACACTGGTTCGCGGCGTCCGTGACTTCTACCAGTCACATCTTGACGACGCCCGCGACGCTATCTCGCTGTATCTCACGGCTGGTGGCACGCGCAGCAAGGGGGCCGCGTATTTTTATCTCGGCGCAACCATGCTCTCGGAAGCGATTCTCAGCGACCCTAAGAGCGGAAATCATGATCGCCTGCGGCAGGATGCTTTGCAGCAATTCCAGCAGGCCAAACAGCAGGGATTCAAACCGGTAGAAAAATACGTCTCGCCAAAGATTCTGGCTGTCTGGAACCAGCCCGGCATGTAACCTGAAATACAAAAATAACGAACCTTTTCAAGCACTTTAGCTGATTCGATTCTTCTGGATTCTTCACCATCTGTTGTGATATTGCTTTCTCGGTCACTTATCCGTGCCGGTGACCGGCCTTAGTTAACTGCTGTTCTTTACCGTTCTGTCATTGGCTTTCTGTATGTCCCGGTGAGCTGTTCCCCCCATGATGGTACGTTTTCGCAGGGTCCGTAAATCCCGTTAGGACGGCAACGAGAGGGGCGGATTTCGAGACCCTAAGCACAGTCAGGGATGAAAAGATGCGATATCTGATACGGTTTTTCGTCTGCATAGGGATGCTCGGGCTGGCTGGCGTATGCGTCCATGCGCAAACGCGTGTCGATGGTCAGGTACAAAATGGAGACCAATTCCATCCTGTCGCCGGGGCCACCGTCCAGCTTGTCAATCCGGCCACAAAATTTCTCCAGACCACCAAGACCGACGATGATGGAAACTTCGAGTTTCCCGTCGTTCCTCCCCAGTCCGGATACGTCATCCAGGTCCTCGATTCCAGCGGAAAAGTCCTTATCACCTCTGATCCCTTTGATCTGAACGTCGGCCAGGCGCATACCACGCTGCCACCTATCGATATCGCGCCGGCTCTCGCTCCGCCACCGCCGCCGAAGCCGGTAGCGCCTGTGGTTGCGCCCACAACGCCAACAGCTCAGACTCCCGCGCCGCCTGTGGCCCAGGCAAATCCGCCACCGATACCAAAACCAGCGGTCCCCGCGCAGCCGAAATCGCAGGCCATCCAGAACGATCAGAACATCGCTCTCAGCGCCAACATTACGCGCACACAACTGAGCGAGCTGCCGCTGTTCAACCGCAACTTTCTCGCGCTCGGCCTTTTTCTGCCCGGTGTCCATGATGTCGATCCTGGGTCGCCGCTGGCCGGCGCAGCCTTCAGTATTGCCGGCTCGCGCACCACTTCCAGCAATTTCCAGCTCGATGCCAGCGACAACCTCGCGTCCAGCACCAATCAGGCCATTCCATTCCAGGTCAACGATTCTGTGCAGGAGTTCCGCATCGTCTATGCCAACCCTGACCTGCGTTATGGACAAGGCTCAGGCGGCGTAGTCGATGTGGTTACCAACCGCGGCCAGTCAAAGGGAAGCGCCTGGCATGGCACTCTCTTCGGCTACTTCAACAACGACGCGCTGAACGCCAACAATCATCTGTCCATTTACTCCGGAACCACTTTTGCGAAAGCGGCCGCCTATGCAGGCAGCACAACCGGATCTCCGAATGAGATTGCGAACGAGCAGATTACTGCAACCAACGTCGCGAATGGGCCAACCATCTTCACCTCCTACGCGCCAACAACGTACAACGCGCTGTATCGTCTACTTCTTTCCGGCCAGCTGGCTTCTTCGCAGGGACTCACAAACTGCATGTCCACTGCCGGATCGATCTGTACCTCCGGCATGTTCGACGGCAATGCCGCGCTAGCTCAAAATGACAGCCGCACGCAGCCCTTCGACTCCAAACAATTCGGCGGCAATATCGGTGGCCCCATCGGCAACCGGCTCTTCCTCTTCGGAAGCTATGAAGGCACTCTGATCGACAATCCCAACCCGATCTTCGAGCGCGTGCCCACAGCCGCAGACACCTCCACGATAGGCGGGACCGATTCCGCCATTGCCAACAATGTTCTTGCGCTTTACCCAAAGCCAAATGTGCAGGGCGCAAATCTGGGCACCTTCGGCTTCTATAAGGGAACAGCGCCGAACTACACCCATGTCCACAACGTCCTCGTCCGTCCTGACATCGACCTCGGCAAAAAAGGGCAGCTGAGCATCCGCTATGCCGGGCAGCTGCTTGACCAGTTGCATGACGATTCGCTTCCGGCGCATTCGCCCTCAGGCTATCCCGGCAACGGCGCTGACCGCCGCGCGCAGAACCAAAGCGTCGCTCTCGTGCATACGCTGGCCTTCGCCAATGGCAAAAGCGTGAATGAAGCGCGTCTCGGCTTCACCCAATATCGCGTGGACGAAGTCGCCCAAGACCATAATTTCTCTTCACCTGCAACCGGCGGAAAGGTAGAAACATTTGTCCTGAGCGGTGTGGACGATCGCCTTGCCGGCGCAACAGCGCAAACGGCAGGCGCAGTCGGCGGCTGGTATGATGCCTTCTGGCAACAGCAATTTGACGATCACGCTCTTTCGCCTTCGCGCGTCATGCCGTCACTTGATGGCGACTTCCCGTTTGCCCGTATCGGAGCACCGTTGAGCGCGCCATCCGCCCATCGTGACACGCAGGTCCAGGCAGCCGATACCTTCACCTTCCCGCTCGGCTCGCGCCACCGCCTCACCGTCGGCGGAGATTATCGCTACATTCAGAACTTCAGTTTTGAAGGCGGAATGGCGCGCGGCATCATCGTCTCCAATAACATCGGCGAGTTCACCAGCGACAGCGAATCGTGCATCAGCTGCGGCCTGCCTCAATACAATCTGCTGTGCGATCCGGCCAACCCGGCTGCCTGCCAGGTCGCCTTCACGCATCCTTCTTTTGACTACGAGCTGAAGCAGCCTGCGGGATACGTCGGCGATCTGCGCAGCTATGTTGCCAGCGGCTTCATCGAAGACAAGTTCCAGCCCAAGCCGCGCCTCACTATCAGCGCTGGCCTGCGCTACAACTTCTTCAGCCAGCCCTCAGATACAAACAACCGTCTCTGGAACTTCTCACAGGATGCGAACGGCCTCGTCCATGAAGGCGCAAGCGGAGCTTATGATGCCTTCGCTTACCAATGCGATCCCACCGGAGGCGGCCAGACGCATCTCGACTCTCTCTATGGCGACCGCCGCATTACCTTTGCCAGCAGCAGCTGGAATTGCAATCCAAACGCGAAGTTTTCACTGCCCGCCGACAAGAAAGATATCGCTCCGCGCATCGGTTTCTCCTATGCGCTGGACTCACAATACAAGCAGGTCATTCGCGGCGCATTCGGCATGTATTATGACCACCTGCCCGCCAGCTACACTCAGCAACTGCTGATCAATCGCCCCAGCCCCTACAACGTGAACTCGCCGAGCGCGATCTATGGGCAGAACTTCTATTCGTCAGGATGCCCGGGCGGCATCAATGGCGGTCAGTGCGCCTTCGGTCTGAGCACTCTCAATCCAGCGAACCTGTCGCCTCAGCAGCAGGCCACATTCAACAGCTTCCAGGCTGCCAGCGGCGCAGGTCCTATTTTTGAGCGCGATACGCACCATCTTCATAATCCGTACACGATGCAGTTCGATATCGACTACCAATACCAGTTCGCGCGCAGCTGGACCACAGAAGTCAGCTATATCGGTACGCTCGGACGCAGGCTGCCCCTGATCTACGACGGTAACTTCCTGCAGGAGTTTTATTGCACCGCTGGCGGCAGCACCACGCAGCCCAACCCGATTTGCAACAACAACACCTTCTTCCCGGTCTTTACCGAGTCCAACTTCGGCGCGTCGAACTACCATTCGCTTGTGCTCCAGTTGCGGAGCGAGACCTGGCATGGTCTGCTTCTCAACGCTGCCTATACCTTCTCGAAGTCGATGGATAACATCGCGGGCAGCTATTTCCCGCGCACAACAGACGCGCTCTGGAACCAGATATTCGGACGTCAGCTCTATGGCCTGGGGAACCCAACCGCCTTTGCACTGGGGGCGAATCCACTAGGCGTAGGCGGAGAAGGCGGACGGGGCGGCGAACTTCAGCCGGGCAATTGCGCAGGCAATCCGACCTGCCTCTACAGCCGCGTTCTTGCTCAGGCCACTATTCCTTCGTTTGACGCGATCTCGTCGGCACTTACCACCACCGGCAGCCGTCCCGTCATTGTCACGGAATACAACCTCCCGCAGGATCCTCTGCACTTTTCAACAGACGACTACGGCCGCTCCGACTTCAATGTAGCCCATCGCGTCATTGTGGACTTTGTATATGCCGTGCCTACCTGGGGACACGCATTCCTGAATGGCTTCTCGCTCTCGGGCGTCTTCTCCGCGCAAACCGGCCTGCCGTACACCATCTTCTCCGGTCCGGCTTATGGACAGATCACGCAACGGCTCAACATTCCGGGAGGAGTAAAGACCACGGGCAATCCGAATCAGTACTTCGCCGCGTCGAACAATTTCCAGTTGCCGGGGACTACGGGCCTTGCCTCCAATACCTGCCCGAATCTCTATGCCTCGCCGACCGTCTACAGCGGCACCGCCGGCCAGCCCTGCATAGGAACAAGCCGCAGGAATCCCTATACCGGGCCGGCCTTCATCAGTCAGGACCTCGCCGCGCAGAAGCGCTTCCATCTCTTCAGCGAGCGCGGAGCGCTCATCCTTCGTGTTGAGTTCTTCAACCTCTTTGACCGCGCCAACTACTACAATCCCATCACCGAATACAGCACTGACGGCGTTCACGTGAACCCTGAGTTTGGCATCATCCGGTCAGCCCACGATCCGCGCCAGATACAAGTAGCGGCGCGCTTCGATTTCTGATGAATGTTGTTTACAAATGCGTTGTCATGCTGAGCGGAGCGCGCCGCGCGGAGTCGAAGTCCTGCTCTCTTAGTTGGAAAGATGAACTGCGTGTGCCCCATCCTATCGCGCAGTTTGCGATAGGGTGGGAGATCACAAGCTCGATCAGCAGCGGTTAAATTCTGTGAAAATATGAGAAAGGTATGCCCGACCCCACACCCTCCGTCGAAGTCTCTTTCTCGCTGAAAATCGGCGAAGGAACCCTCAACGCCAGCCTCACTGTCCCAGCAGAAAAAACCACGCTGACCGGACTGCTCCCCATCCTTCAGGACTTCGACAGCAGCATCATTCATCACGTGGTGAATGAGGCCACCGAGGCCGGCCACCCGATCTCCTGCCGGGCAGGCTGCGGCGCATGCTGCCGTCAGATGGTTCCGCTGAGCGTCTTTGAAGCCGAATTTTTAGGCCAGTGGTTCAGCACCCTCCCGGAAGACCGCCAGGCCGAACTCGCCGAACGCTTCCGCCTGGGCCTCATAAAGCTCAAAGAAGCAGGTGTGCTCGACAAGCTCATGAACCAGGACTGGGGCACAGACGAAAAGTCCTTCGTTCAGATGGCCGTCGACTACTTCCACGCCGGCGTCCCATGCCCTTTCCTTGAAGATGAAAGCTGCAGCATCCATCCCATCCGCCCGCTCATCTGCCGCGAATATCTCGTGACCTCTCCGGCAGAGCTGTGCCAGGACCCATCCATCAACCAGATCAGCGCCATCCACCTGCCTCTTATGCCTTCGCAGGCCTTATTCAAAATGAGCAGGGAACTGACGCGCGACAGTCGCGGCTGGATGCCGCTAATTTTTCTTCTTGCCTGGGCAAAGCGCGGCGTAAAACCCGGCGATTACTACTCCGGAACCGGACAGGAAGTCCTCCGCATCTTTATGGACAACCTCACCACCGAACCGCCCGCCGCGGGCGCAGGCATGATGCAACCGGGATGATCAATGTCGTTCTCAACGCTATAGGCGATCAAAATATCCGGCATAGCATTCCTGAACTTTTCTAATTTCGTCCCTCTGCAAATCCGCGAAGCGGCTTTGCATCTGCTCAAAAGCATCACGAGAGATCTGGAAGAACTCGCGTTCAGATATGCATAATACCTAGGCTACTCACAGGAAACCTTTTACACATATTCGCGTTCCTGGCGGCGGATTTCCTTGTAGCGCGCAAAAGCTTTGTAATCGGGTTCAAGCCCGAGCATGTTACGCCAGGTACTGCCGCGATAGGTATGCTTCATCATCTTGCGGCCGTTGCGCAGGACAAACCATGGGTCATGTTTGATAACGGGCAGGATGTGGTGAGTCTTCATGCGGCGCTCGCTTTTCCAGCGCAGATATTCGATCCGATCGGCGGAGAGATATTTGGTTCGCACAACAGCAGTGGTGCCGTCGTATTCATGAAGCTGATTGTTATCGATAAGACCCTGCTCGTGAAACTCGCGCGTCATGGGCGTGCGCGGATACGGAGTTGGGTGCTGAATGTAAGGCCAGTCAATATACTTGCGCGCGAAGGCGAGATTTGCTTCGATGGATTCTTCTGTATCGTCGGGATTGCCGATGATCAGCCCTCCGACGACGAGCATTTTGTTTTTGTGCAGGTAATCGATGGCCTTTATCGTCGCATTGCCGACCTTTTTGCCGTGGTCGCGTTCGGTGTTTTTCGAAGAGGCTTTGAGGAAGGCAAGGTCGCCCTCAAGAATGTTTTCAATGCCGAGAAAAACATAGCGGAAACCGGCTTTACGCATGAGCGGAGCAAGCGTCTCGCCATGATTCGCGATAGCTGAAGTCATGCCCTGAACAAAGTAGTCGATTTTATTCAGGCCGGCTTCGATAATCGCATGGCACAGGGCTTCGAAACGGTGCACGTCCAAAGTGATGTTGTCATCCACAAGGAAGATGGTTTCCGCGCCGTGATCGCGAGCATCGCGAATATCAGCCAGCACGCGGTCAAATGAGTACGTGTGGAAATTGCGCCCGCGCATTTCGATTATGGAACAGAAGCTGCAATCAAAAGTGCAACCGCGAGAGGTTTCGACCACATCGACTTGACGGCCAAGCAGCGTATATCCCTTCAGAACACGCGCTTCTCGATTTGGTAATCGGATCTCACTATCTTCCAGCCGATGCACAGTGCGATCAGGATTGTGCACCCAACGGCCGTTTTCTTTGTGCGAGAGCCCCGCGATGAAGTGCAGCGGAGACTTCTTTTCCAGGGCCCGAAGCAGTTCACGAAATGTGACCTCGCCTTCGCCGCGCACAATGTAATCAAATGAAAGGGCAGCATAATCTTCCACGGCGAGGCTGGGATCATATCCTCCGGCAACTAGTTTTGTATCCGGCTTCAGAGTTTTAATCAGATCAGCGATGCGACCAGCCGTGCGCCGCTGAAAAGTCATAAT
>Ga0070738_10005252_pt1 | contig 14558 bp, 13 predicted proteins | sample Coa_R2_2_FD_66446 | JGI IMG/M metagenome (GOLD analysis project Ga0070738, IMG submission 66446) | Surface soil microbial communities from Centralia Pennsylvania, which are recovering from an underground coalmine fire - Coalmine... | ecosystem: Environmental > Terrestrial > Soil > Unclassified ...
GGAGGCCCCGTCGCCTGCCAGGCAGCAATCAGACGCCGAACCTCTGGTTCGGCGCGCCCAAAAACTCCTGGCGAAGCGGGGCGCCGCCACCACTTGACATTCCGTTCCACATCAGCCGAGGCGCTCGATGATGGTGGCGTTCGCCATGCCGCCACCCTCGCACATGGTGAGCAGCCCGTAGCGCCCGCCGGTGCGCTCCAGCTCGTTGAGGAGCGTCGCCAGCAGCTTGGTGCCGGAAGCTCCGAGAGGGTGCCCCAGGGCGATGGCGCCGCCGTTCACGTTGACGCGCGCCATGTCGGGGCGGTGCTCGCGCTCCCAGGCCAGCACCACCGAGGCGAAGGCCTCGTTGATCTCGATCAGGTCGATGTCGTCCAGCGTGAGCTTGGCGCGCTCGAGAACCTTCGCGGTGGCCGGGATGGGCCCGGTCAGCATCGTCACCGGGTCGACGCCCACGACGGCGAAGGCGTGGAACCGGGCTCGGGGGGTCAGGCCAAGGGAGGCGGCCCGCTCCTCGCTCATGACGAGGGCGGCCGAGGCGCCGTCGGTGATCTGCGACGAATTGCCCGCGGTGACCTTGCCACCCTCGGGGAGGAAGGCGGGCTTGAGGCGGGCGAGAGCCTCCATCGAGGTGTCGCGGCGGATGCCTTCGTCCGCGTCGAACCACTCATCGGTGTCGGCGCCGCTGTCGTCGCGCACGCGAAGGGCGACGATCTCGCGGCCGAAGCGGCCCTCGTCGGTGGCCCGAGCGGCGCGCTCGTGGCTGCGCAGCGAGAAGGCGTCGAGCTCATCGCGGCTGATCGCCCAGCGCTCGGCGATGAGCTCGGCCGCGATGCCCTGGTTGACCAGCCCCCCGCGGGATTCGTAGCGGGCTGCCACGCGTGGCCCGAAGGGGAACCCGAGCTCGCGGCTGGCCGCCGAGCCGAGGGGCACCCTGGTCATCGACTCGACGCCGCCGGCCACGACGACGTCGTACGCGCCGGCCATGACCCCCTGGGCGGCGAAATGGAGTGCCTGCTGGGAGGACCCGCACTGCCGGTCGATGGTCGTTGCCGGGACCGACTCGGGCCACCCGGCGGCGAGCACGGCACAGCGTCCGACGTTGCTCGACTGCTCCCCGACCTGGGTGACCGACCCCATGATGACGTCGTCGACGAGGGCTGGATCGAGATCGTTGCGCTCGGCGAGCGCCTTCAGCGGCTCCGAGGCCAGGTCGACCGCGTGCCAGTTGCGTAGCCTGCCGTTGCGCTTGCCGCCCGCGGTGCGGACGGCGTCGACGATCACCGCAGTGCCCATGACGGCGCTCCTTTCCTCCGGTGCCGTCCTCCGGCCCGCACTCCCGGGTACCGGACTTCCAGCCCCGGACCTCGGACGCCAAAGCTCCCTTGGGGCGACCCCGAAGCAGCCGATCCCATGCTAGCCAGCCGCTCCGCCGCGTCAGCTTTGGTCAGGCCGGGTGTGGGAAGGGACCGTTCGGTCGCATCGAGATCGAAGGGTCCCGACCGGCGCGGCACCTGCCCGACAGCCTCCGCCTGTGCCGGGGGCTGCCAGTGTCGAGCCCGGTCGCGTGCAGCGCCTGCTTCGGTCCCTGCCGACCGCGTGCGGCGCAGTGCTTCTGCTGCCGCACCGTTCGAGGGGCGCTCGGGATGCCCCTTGCCCCTGTGGTGCCGGCCAGCCTCTGCGAAGTCCCTGGCCCCCTCGCGCGGGTGCTGTCGGGCTACAAGGCTGCCCCGGTCACCGAGGCCCGCCACCGGTTCGCCGCCGCGGTCAGCGACATACTCGTCACCTTCCTCGCCCGTCATCAGGTGTGCCTCGAGCACCTCGCGGGCGGGCCGCTCGAGTTGGCAGTGGCAGTCCCGCCCACCCTCAGGCCCGGCGAGGCGCCGCTCCATCAGGTGCCGGGGCTCGGGGTTCGCAGGGGTGTGCTGGTCCGCGGACCCGCGCCCCTCGGGCACCTGCGGGCCAGCGTGCGCGGCTTCCAGGTGGCCGGCGCGATGCTGGAGGCGGTGGCCGGGCGGCGGGTCCTGGTCGTCGACGACATCTATACGACCGGGGCCCGTGCCCAGAGCGCGGCCGCTGCCCTGCGCCTCGCCGGCGCGGCGTCGGTCGTGGTGGTGGTCTGCGGCCGGGCGGTGCGGCGAGGTGCGTCGCCGTGGCGCCGTGCCTACTGGCTGGACGCCGACGCGTCGAGATGGGACGCCGAGCGATGCTGCCTCGTGCCCTGCCGTGCCGCGCGGTGACGGCGCTTCGGCCACGCCTGCGCGGCCCGGGGCCCGAGTCAGCTCCCGACGTGTTGGGCGGGGACCTGTCCCAGGCGACCGGCTCGGTAGTCCTCGAAGGCCTGGGCGAGCTCCTCCTTCGTGTTCATCACGAACGGCCCATAGGCTGCCACCGGCTCGGCGATGGGGGCACCGCCGAGGAGGAGCACGTCGAAGTTCGTAGCCCCCGGTCCCGCAGACGCGCCCCGCACCTCGACGGCGCCGCCGCCTCCCAGCACCGCCAGCTGACCCGACTCCATGGGCCGGGCATCGGGCCCGACCGATCCCCGCCCGCTCAATGCGTACACGAGAGAGCTCTGTTCGATCGGCCAGGGCACGACGAGGCGTGCGCCGGGGCTCACCGTGGCGTGCACCATGGTGATGGGCGTGTGCGTCACGCCCGGCCCTCTGTGCCCGGCCACCTCACCCGCGATGACCCGGACCAGCGCTCCGCCGTCGGTCGAGGAGAGGAGCACCGCCGCGCCGGCCTCGATGTCCTGGTACCGGGGCGGCACCCACTTGTCGGCTGCGGGAAGGTTCACCCAGAGCTGGATCCCGTGGAACAGGCCCCCGCTGGCCACGAGCTCGTCGGGCGGGCGCTCGATGTGAAGGATGCCGGCTCCCGCGGTCATCCACTGGGTCGCCCCGTCGGTGATCAACCCTCCGCCGCCGATCGAATCCTGGTGCTGGAAGGCGCCGTCGATCATGTAGGTGACGGTCTCGAAGCCCCGGTGCGGATGCCATGCCGTCCCCTTGGGCTCGCCGGGGCCGTAGTCGACCTCGCCCATCTGGTCCATGTGGACGAAGGGGTCCAGCTCGGCGAGGGGCACGCCGGCGAAGGCGCGCCGTACCGGGAAGCCCTCACCCTCGAACCCGGCCGGGGCAGTGGTCAGGCGCCTCACCGAGCGGATGGGGGTGAAGACGGGGTCGGGCTCAGGGATCCGCGGAAGGGTCAGCGGGTCGTCGACGGTCACAGCAGGCATCGGGGCCTCCTTCTCTCCCGGCGTCGCGGCCGGCAGCACCCTGCCAGGCGTGGGCGGCGCAGGGTGGTCAACAGCGTCGGGCCGCGCCGGCATTCCCGAGCGGCTCCTTCACCCTCGACGCCCTCGGCGTGGCCGGGTAGCGTCACACCCTGGTCCCCAACTGAAGGGTGCGAGCGATGATCGGTGTCTACATCCATCCGTCCGGCCTCACCGAGGAGGTGTACCGGAGCATCGACGAAGGGTTGCGCGCCGCGGGGGTCGAGCCCAAGGGCATCAAGATGCACAGCTGTTTCGGGGAGGGAGACGGGCTGGCCATCTTCGACGTGTGGGAGAGCGAGAAGGACTGGCAGACCTTCGCTGCCCACCTCGAGCCGATCGCGGCAGCAGCCGGGGTAGCCGTCACGTCGGAGATCGTCCCGATGGTCGCCTTCGACGTGCCCTGACGACCAGATCGGCCCGCACTGGCCGAGCCGGGGAAGGGGCCTGGGAGCCGTCAGCGTGTGCCGGGGAAGCGCAGGTCGATGTCGGTCGCCAGGCTCTCGGGCCACCGGCTCGTGACCACCTTGGTCCGGGTGTAGAAGCGGATGCCGTCGGGCCCGTACATGTGCGTGTCGCCGAACAGCGAGGACTTCCAGCCGCCGAAGCTGAACGATGCCACGGGCACGGGGATGCCGACGTTGATCCCCAGCATGCCCGCGCTGCACTCGACCTGGAAGCGACGCGCCGCAGCCCCGCTCCTCGTGAACAGAGCGGCGCCGTTGCCGAAGGGGTTGGCGTTGACGATGCGGAGCGCCTCGTCGTAGGAGCTGGCCCGGACCACGGAGAGGACCGGCCCGAAGATCTCGTCGCGGTAGACGGTCATGTCCGTGCTGACCCGATCGAGGAGGGTGGGACCGAGGTAGAAGCCGTTGCCCGGCACCTCGGCACGGCGCCCGTCGACCACCACTTCGGCCCCCTCCGCCGCACCGGCCTCGATGTAGCCGCACACTCGGTCGCGGTGCTCGGGGGTGATGAGCGGGCCGACATCGCTGGCTGGGTCGTCGCCGGGGCCCACCTTGAGCGCCGGCAGGCGGGACCGGATGGCTGCCACCAGAGGATCAGCCACCTCGCCCACAGCGACGACGACCGACACGGCCATGCATCGCTCTCCCGCTGATCCGTAACCGGCGGAGACGGCTGCGTCGGCGGCCAGGCCGACGTCGGCGTCGGGGAGCACCACCATGTGGTTCTTGGCCCCCCCCAGCGCCTGGACCCGCTTGCCGTGACGCGTGCCGGTGGCGTAGATCGAGCGGGCGACGGGGGTCGAGCCGACGAAGGACACTGCCTGCACGTCGGGGTGCTCGAGCAGGCGGTCGACGGCCGTCGCGTCGCCCTGGACGACCCCGAACACGCCGTCGGGCAGGCCGGCTTGCGCAAGGAGCTCCGCCAGCAACAGGGAGGGCGACGGATCGCGCTCTGAGGGCTTGAGCACGAAGCAGTTCCCGCAGGCGACGGCGTTGGCGAGCATCCACAGGGGCACCATGACCGGGAAATTGAAGGGGGTGATGCCGGCCACCACCCCCAGGGGCTGGAGCACCGAGTAGACGTCGACCCCGGTCGAAACCTGCTCGCTGAAGGCTCCGCGCAGCAGGTTCGGGATCCCGCAGGCGTACTCCACGTTCTCGATGCCCCGGGCGACCTCGCCCAGCGCGTCGCCCAGGGTCTTGCCGTGCTCGCGGGTGACGAGGGAGGCGAGGTCGCGCCGATGGGCGTCGAGCAGGTCGCGGAACCGGAACATGAGCTCCGCCCGCCTGGTGAGGGTGGACAGGCGCCAGGCCGGGAACGCCTCGACGGCCGTCGCCACCGCGGTATCGACCTCGCTCGCGTCGGCCAGCCCGACCTCGGCACGGACCGTGCCTGCGGCGGGGTCCCACACCGGCGCCACGCGACCCGACGACGACGGGACGGCCTTGCCCCCGACCCAGTGGGTGATCTGCTGCATCGTGGTCCCTCCTGCGGCAGCGCGCCCGTCGCTGGGGCGCCAGCCCCACCGTACCGTCCGCCTGGACGCCTCGGGCCCGCCAGCTCGGCCTCGTCAACGGGGCGCCTGGTCGGCGCACGTGGGACGAGGCGGGCCGGCCCGCGGAGGCCGCCGGCCAGTCCCGGGCCCGGAAGGGCCGGCTCTCCCCGCCTCCGGCGGACTCTGCTCTGCCCTGCGGGCGTCAGTCCCGGGGCCGTAGGGGCCGGCCGGTCCGCTGCGCCCAAGCGGTCACGACCCGGTCGAAGCGCGGCTGGTCGATGAGCTCGTCCTTGTCGGGGAACCCGAAGGCCTCCGGGGGCAGGTCGCCGTGCCGGCGCAGGTGGGACGCCCACTCGGCGTGGGCGCGCGCGGCGGCGGAGGTGCCCCAGCCGGTGAAGAGGCTGAAGGCCAGGCCGTCGACCAGCTTCCCGTAGCCGACGATGGGGAGGGGGACCTCGGCTGCGATCCGGGGGATCGCGTCAGCTGGAGCGAAGGTCGGGAGGTAGGCATCGGCGCCTGCCTCGGCGTATGCGACGCCGCGGCGGATCGCCTCGTCGAGCGAACCGCCGCCGCCACCCCCGTCGCTGTAGAGCTCGTCGCAGCGCGCGATGACGACGAAGTCGGGATCGTCGCGGGCATCGACCGCGGCGGCAATGCGTGCCTGCATGTCGGCAATGGCGAGGAGCGGGCCGTCGAAGGGCGAGTGCTTGGGCGTCATCTCGTCCTCGATGTGCACGCCGGCCACCCCCACGCGCTCGTAGCGGCGGATGCTGCGGTGGACGTCGGCCACCGACTCGCCTGCCTGGTCGGCATCGACGATCACCGGGATCGAGACCGCCTCGGCCACGCGTGCCGCCTGGTCGATCATCTCAGTGGGCGTCAGCACGCCGCAGTCGGGGATGGCGTAGTGCATCATGCCCGTGGCATGCCCGCCCATGTAGGCCGCCTCGAACCCCGCCCGCTCCACGATGCGTGCGGTGAGCGCGCTGTAGCAGTCGGCAGCGATGAAGGGCGGGCCGGACCCGATGAGGGACCGGAGCGCCCGGCGTGGCTCGGTCATGACGGTTGCCTTTCTCCTGGGTCGCGGGCGAGTCTCCGGGGTCGCGGGGCGAGGGTAGCCCGTGCGTGGGCCGGTTCGCGCCCCTGAGCGCCCCGTGCCCGTAGTTTGCGCCGGCCCCGACCGTGTTGCCACACTGCGCCGGCGATGGCCGGGGACCCTCTACAGCTCGAGGCACTGTTCGAGCGCCGGCGGGGCACCTTCCGCCCCACCCTGTACACCCAGGGTCCGTGGGACCCCGGTGCGCAGTTCGGTGGCGCGCCCTCGGCTCTGCTGGCCACGCTGGTCGAGGGAGTTGGCACCCTCACTCCGATGCGCATCGCCCGCCTCACGGTCGACCTCTTGCGCCCCGCGCCGCTCGCCCCGCTCTCACCCGTGGTGCAGGTCGTCCGCCAGGGCAAGCGGATCCAGATCGTGGCCGCCTCGCTGTTCGCGGGCGGCACCGAGGTGGCGCGCGCGTCGGCGCTGCGGATCCGCACTGCGGACCTCGGCGACGCGCCGCTCCCTACGGGCGAAGCCTCGGTCCCGCTGCCCGCCGAGCCGCGCGACGTGGAGGAGGAGCCTTTCCCCGGGCCCGTTCCTGCCCGGCCCGGATCGCGCCGGGCGGTCGAGTACCTCTTCGAGGGCCAGGGCGGGTACTTCAGGGACCCGGCCTGGGTGCGCCTGCGGGTGCCCGTCGTGCTCGGCCACCCGTCGCTTCCCGTGGCCAGGCTCGCCTATACGGCTGACCTCGCCAACGGCATCGGCCAGCCCAGGGCGTTGCCCGTGCGCGGCATCAACGCGGACGTCGCGCTCAACGTGCTGCGCTATCCCGAGGGCGAATGGCTCAGCCTGGCCGGCCGAAGTTGGATCGGCCGGACCGGGATCGGCCAGGTGCAGGCGACGATTTCGGATACGAGGGGCGTGGTCGCCACGGTGTCGATGACCCGCATCGTGGACCCGCTGGGCGTCCGCCCCGGCTGAGCGGGCCCGCCGCAGCCTCGGCCGGGATCAGTCCGTGCGGCGGCCGAGGAAGGCAGCCAGGCGGTCGGCGGCCGGCCGGGTGGACGCGCAGGGCTGCTCCTCGCCGAATGGGCGGCCTTCACCCCGGAAGGACGGGTCGATGCGTTCCCGCGACGCCGCGAGGAGCTCCTCAGCGAGCTCGCTGTCGAGGTCGGTCGGCTGGCCCGTCGCCTTGGCGAGGTCCCAGGCGTGCGTGAGGACGTCGGTCGTGCGGAGGCCGATGAAGACGCTGCCCGGCAGGGAACCGAAGGGAAGCACGTAGTCGCGCGTGAGGCCGTCTGGGGCCGCGAACGTGGCCTGTGCCTGCGCCGCAGAGGCGCCGTGCAGGGCCGCGAGGTCGTCGTCGGCAGGCGGGTCGGTGACCCCGGCCACCCTGAAGTTGCCGCCGATGATGTGCTCCGCCACGTCGCGTACGGTCCAGCGGGCGCACGGGGTCGGATCGCCGAACCGGTCGGGTCCGATGCCGGCGAGGACGCTGGCGAACGCCTTCTGCGCGCGCTCATGAGCGGTCAACGGGTCCATGTGCTCCTCCTCGGACTGCTCCCCCGATCGCCTGCCTGCCGATCGCGTGTGCGACCTGGCCTGCATCGTAGGTCGCGGACGAGCCGGGCCCGCACGCCTCCGGCAGGCCGGGCCGGCGAGGCCACGCAGCCCGGGCAAGTCAGGGGCGCCTGGCCGGGGCGGGCCGACCTGGAGAGTCGCGGGCAGCCGGCCAGCCGGCCCCTCGACGGCACCCCTATACTCGAGCCCCGGTGTACCTCAACGAGTTCGCGAGCGACCTGGCACCCCTGGACATGACGGCGTCGCCGGAGTTCGCGAGCTTGCTGCAGAGCGCGTCGGACCTCGGCATCCCCCACAGCCCCAACGTACGGTACGTGTCGCGCCACACGGTGGTCCGCAGCCTCCGGTTCCACTTCCTCGAGTGGGGCGAGCCAGGTGCGCCATGCGTGCTGTTGCTGCACGGGGGGAACCAATCGGCGCACTCGTGGGACCTCGTCAGCCTCCACCTCTCGGACCGTTACCACGTCTTCGCGCTCGACCAGCGCGGGCACGGCGACTCGGAGTGGACCCGCGACCAGGACTACTCGATCGAGGCCAAGGCGGCCGACGCGCTGGCCTTCATCGAGGACCAAGGATTGGGGCAGCCCGTGATTATGGGCCACTCGATGGGCGGGATCGTCACGATGCACCTCGCTCTCGCCCACCCGGGCGTGGGGCGCGGCCTCGTGCTCGTCGACGTGGGACCCGAGCTCAGCCCGCAGGGCACGAAGGTGGTCCACGACTTCGTGACCCGTAACGTCGAGTTCGACGATCTCGACGAGTTCCTCGACAACGTCGTCAAGTACGACCGCTTCCGGTCGCGCGAGCACATCGCCCGGACCGTCAAGTACAACATGCTGCGCCGGGTCGACGGCAAGTACGTGAGCAAAGTCGACCACCGGCGGGTGCCCGCTCCGTCGAGCACGCCCGTCGGCCTCGAGGACGTGAAGGGGCTGGCCTGCCCGGTGCTCGTGGTGCGAGGCTCGGAGTCGGACGTCTTCGAGGCCGACGCGGCCGAGCGCTTCGTCGCCGCGCTGCCCCAGGGAGAGCTGGTGACGGTCCCGCGCTGCGGTCACAACGTCCACTCCGGCAACACCCAGGGCTTCCTCGAAGCGGTCACCCCCTTCCTTGCCCGACTGGGGTGAGCACCCTGCCAGCCCAAGCTGGGCGCCGGTCAGCGTCGCCGTCATCGCCGTAGTCCCCGGTCCCCGGCGTGTGTGCCTCGTATGCTGAGGCCGTGCCACAGCAGGCGGCGGATGCCATGCGGCCGGCCGCAGGTACCCGCGTGCTGGAGCTGGGCCGGCACCTCGCGGTGGCCTCCGCCGGCCTGGTCCTGACCGCGCTCGGTGCCGACGTCGTGCAAGTCCGCGTTCGCGGCCGCCGGATGCCCGAACCCGAGGCGACGTACTACGACCGGGGCCGCCAGACGCTCGACGCGGACCAAGGCCCCGACCTCGGTGAGCTGGCCTCGCTGGCCGACGTCGTGCTCACCGATCTCGACGACGCCGAGCTGCTCGCCACGGGCGTGCCGAATGACGTTGCGGGACTGCGCGGAGGGCCGGAGGCACAGGTGCTGGTCGTGGTCCGCAGCCTCGGCCGAACAGGGCCCAACAGCGGGTTCGCCATGACCGATCTGACCGAGTGGGCGTCGACCGGGTTGGCGAACATCACCCGCCGGCCTCACCGCGACGTGGCGCGCTACGTGCCCGTGCTCCCGCCCGGCTGTCAGCCGCAGGCTCTGGCCGGCCTCGCGGCGTCCACGGCGGCGCTGGTGGGCCGCCGTTGGGCTCGGGCGCGCCGCGAGGCGGTGGCGGCCGACGTGTCGGTCCAGGAGGTGGGAGCGGCGCTTCTCCACGGCGTCTTTCCGGTCTTCGTGTGGAGCGGCATCGTCGTCGGCCACCCGAGCACGGCGTCGACTGCGCTCGGCATGATCCTTCCCGCCGCCGATGGCGACGTCTACCTGCGGACGCTGGACCCGCGGCAATGGGAGGCGTTGACCGCGTGGGTGGGCGACGACGCGGTGCGTGAGCTCGGGGCAGACCCCGACATCCGGCTCGCCAACAACGACGCGCTCACCCTGCTGCTCTCCCAGTGGGCAGCCAGATGGCGCCGCCTGGAGCTCCTGGAAGAAGGGCAACGCCGCCGGATCCCGATCGCGCTCCCTCGCTCGCTCGACGACGTGCTCGCCTGGCAGCAGCTCCGGGCCCGCGGCGTCTGGCGCCACGTCGAGATCGCGGGCATCCCGGCCGAGGCGCCGAGGCTGCCGTTGCTCGAGCCACCCGGATGGCCGGTGACGAGGCCTACGCAGGCCGACGTCGTTGCCGCCCGGTGGCGGCAGGCGACATGAGCGAGGCACCGCTCGCGGGCGTCCGGGTGCTGGACCTCGGCTGGACCTGGGCCGGCCCCTACTGCGCGATGGTCCTTGCCGACCTCGGTGCCGACGTCATCAAGGTGGAGAGCAGCCGCCGGCTCGACATGCTGCGCTTGTCGGGCGCATTCGCCGACGGCGTGCGCCATCACGAGCGCAGCGGCTGGTACGGCGCCACCAACCGCGGAAAGCGCTCGGTGACCGTCGACCTGAAGCATCCCGAGGGCCGCCGGCTCGTGCTGGAGCTGGCCGCGATCAGCGACGTCGTCATCGAGAACTTCTCGCCACGGGTGCTGCCCCGCCTCGGTCTCGGTTGGGACGACCTCTCGGCGGTCAACCCGAAGATCGTCCTGCTCTCGTTGTCGGCGTACGGCGCGACCGGCCCTGAGAGCGAGTACGTGGCCTACGGCGACCACCTCGGGTACGCCTCTGGCCTGGCGTCGGTCATCGGGCACCCCGACGACGGTCCCACGCCGATCAACATCTTCTATGGCGATCCGGTTGGCGGCCTGTTCGGCGCGCTGGCGATCGTCGCCGCGCTCGACGAGCGTGACCGCACCGGCGTCGGCCGTCATCTCGAGTACTCGCAGGTCGAGGGCCTGCTCGCGATGATCGCCGGCCCGATCATCACCCGTTCAGCCGGGTGGGTCGTGCCCCGCCTCGTCGACAAGTCGCCGGACATGGCGCCGCACGGCTTCTACCGGTGTGCCGGCGACGACGCCTGGGTGGCGATCGCCGTGGACGGCGACCCGGCGTGGGCCGCCCTGCGCGCTGTGCTGGACGCCGCCGGCGTGGAAGTCGGGGAGCTGGCGACCCTCGAGGAGCGCCAGGAACGAGAAGCTGCGCTGGACGCCGCCATCGGCACGTGGACGGCCGGCCTGTCGCCGTGGCAGGTCACGACGGCCTGCCAGTCGGTGGGGGTTGCGGCCTACCCCCTCATGACTGCAGCCCGACTGGCATGGGACGCGCACCTCCACGAACGGGGGTTCTTCGAATGGGTTACGCACCCGGTGACCGGTCCCGCACCGCTCCCCGGTGTGGTCTTCCGCATCGGCGACGGTGGTGCCCGGGTTCGCGGGCCGGCACCGGTCATGGGCCAGTACAACGAGGAGGTGTTCATGGGCCTCCTCGGCTTGAGCCGGGCCCGCTACGAGGAGCTCGTTGCCACAGGAGCGATCGTGTGAAGTGACGGCTCCCACGCGCGGCACCGAGCTCGGGCTGTCCGGTCGGCAGGCGCCAATCTGGCCGCGCCAGCGTGTCACGGATTGCGGAACGGGATCGAATGTTGCAGGCGGGGCCCGAGTACGGTGTACACTCCCCCTGCCGGCGGCCAGCCACCGGTCGCAGGGGAGCCGGGCAGGCGCCGGGCTGCACGAACAGGAGGGGAGGGGGCCATGGTCCGCAAGAGGATCACGTTCGCCGCGGCGGCGGCGCTGGGGGCGGTCATGTCGGCTCCGGTGGTGCTGGCGGCAGGGCCGGCGGGTGCCAGCGCCCCCGGGGTGACCTCCAAGACCATCACCCTCGGGCTCATCACCCCGGTGACCGGCACGGCGGCGCCCGAGTACACCGGCATCGTCCCGTCGGCCGAGGCGCGCATCGCGTACCAGAACGCCCACGGCGGCGTCGACGGGCGCAAGATCAAGCTCATCGTCAAAGACGACGCCACCAACCCGGCCACCAACCAGTCGGCCACCGGCGCCCTCATCTCCGAGGGCGTCTTCGGGGTGATCGACGAGAGCCCGGTCGCCTTCGGCGGCTACAAGCTGCTCCAGCAGCAGGGCGTCCCGGTGACCGGCGGCGCCTACGACGGCCCGGAGTGGGGCGAGCTGCCCAACACCAACATGTTCAGCATCAGCGGGCCCCTCGACCCCAAGGACCCCCAGTACACCGGCACGGCGGCCTTCGTGAAGAGCCACGGCGGCAAGCGGTGCGGCGCGGTCGGCTACTCGATCTCGCCCTCGTCGATGGCCTCGGCGAGCGGCTTCCTCTTCGCCTGCCAGTACGAGGGGCTCCAGAAGGCGTACCTCAACAACTCGCTTCCCTTCGGGAGCATCAACGTCACGACGCTCGCCCTCGAGATCAAGTCGGCCCACGTCGACTCGTTGTGGCTGCCCCTCGACGAGAACAGCAACTTCGCCATCATGACGGCCCTCAAGCAGGCGGGCGTGAACATGAAGGTGATCATCAACGCCACCGGCTACGGGCAGGCCCTCATCGACGACACCTCGGCCATCCCCGACGCCCAGGGGGCGTGGTTCAACGCGGCGGGTGCCCCCGTCGAGCTCAAGACCAAGGCCACCAAGGCGTTCCAGGCCGCGCTCGCCACGTACGCCCACTACACCGGCATCCCCGACTTCAGCTGGTACGAGGGCTGGGGCGGGGCCGACCTCATGATCAAGGGCCTCGAGCTCGCGGGGAAGAACCCCACCCAGGCCGGGTTCATCAAGGCCCTGCACAAGGTGAAGAACTACACCGACGGCGGCCTCGAGAACCCGGTCAACCTGACCCTGAGCCAGTTCGGCAAGGCCCCCAAGCAGCTGTGCTCGTACCTGGCCCAGTTCAAGGGCACCACCTTCACCAACCCGACCAAGGTCTGCGGCACGCTCATCCCCAACTCCGACCAGCTGCCCAACGCCTGAGCCTCCGTGCGCCGGCGGTCCGTCGTGCCGCCGGCGCACGGACCCGCCGCAGGCTCGGTCTGTTCGCGGGCCGGTGGTCGGTCGTCCGGCAGCCACGTAGTCATTCAGGTGCTGCCTTGCCGTGCCTGCTCCCGGCAGGCAGGCCTCGCTCGTTCGTCAGGTCGCGCTGGGCCACGGGCGTGAGCGGTGGGCGCCGACATCCGGCCTGCCCGCTAGGTGGCATCACGTGCCTGGGTCCCCTGTGGATTGCGCACCGCGAGTCGATGCCGCATCTCTCGCAATGCAAGGGTTGTAATCGCAATCGGATCGTCATAGAATGGCCATGATCGAAACCCAAGGGGGTGCGACGTGGGGTACGACGCGGCAGGCCGGATGGTGCCCGTTCCAATCGCGAGATGGCGGAGGAGAGCGCGACGGGGCCCGGCCCGGCGAGGATGGCTGCTCCTGATGCTCGCCGCGGTCACCCTCGTGGCGGCCGCCTGCGGCAGCGCCGGTTCGGCGGCCCAGCCGGCCACGGGGAAGCAGACCCCCAAGAACAGCCCGATCGTGATCGGCTACATCACCTCGATCACCGGCAACGCGTCGTCGACCTTCGCCGACGGCCCCGGGGGGGCCCAGGCCAGGGTCGACCTGCAGAACGCGCACGGCGGGGTGAACGGGCACCCGCTCAAGCTCGTGGTCGAAGACGACCAGTCGAGCGTGTCCACCGACCTCACCGCCGCCCAGGACCTCGTGGCCAACAAGCACGCCATGGTGGTGGTCAACTACTCGCCGTACGCCTTCGGGTCCATCCGCTACTTGAACCAGCAGGGCATCCCCGTCGTCGGCAGCGGCTTCGACGGGCCCGAGTGGGGCGAGGAGCCCTACACCAACATGTTCACCTGGGCCCTGCCCTCCGAGTCGCCGGTGCAGGGCAAGCTCTACACCTACACGACCTTGGGCAAGTTCCTCCACGAGATCGGGGTCACCCGCTACGCCGGGCTCGGCTACGGGATCTCGCCCTCCTCGAAGGCCTCGATCTACGCGGCCATGACCTCGGCGTCGAAGTTCGGCATCAAGCAGTGCTACCTCAACAACTCGGTCCCCTTCGGCGGGGTCGACTTCACCGCGGACGCCCTGCAGATCAAGAACGCCGGGTGCAACGGGGTGACGGGCTCCTTCGTCGACAACTCCGACATCGCCCTGTCGGCCGCCGTCAAGCAGGCCGGCATCGACGCCAAGCAGGTGTACTTCACCGGCTACGACGAGGACGTGCTGAGCTCGCCCTCGACCCGGGCCGCCTTCGACGGCAGCTACGCCCAGGCCACCGTCGACTTCAACCCGCCCAACAAGGCCACCCAGGCCATGGTGGCCACGCTCAAGAAGTACGACCCGAGCTACAAGGGGGGCATCCCGGACTTCGGGCTGCTCGGCTCGTACATCTCGACCGACCTCGCCATCAAGGGCCTCCAGCTCGCCGGCAAGAACCCGACCCCCGCCTCGTTCATCTCCCACCTGCGCAAGCTCGGCAGCTACGACGCAGGGGGCATCCTGCCCTCGCCGGTCACCTTCAAGGGGTTCGGCACCCCGGCCATGTTCCCCAAGACCTCCTGCACCTACTACGAGCAGCTCCAGGGCGACCACTTCGTGACGTTCTCGGGCAAGCCGGTGTGCGGCACGAGGATCACCTACACGACGCCGTCCTGACGATCGCGGCGGGGCGCTCGCAGGTCCGG